>ERZ795057.294-NODE-294-length-53326-cov-13.020593_pt1 | contig 53326 bp, 46 predicted proteins | sample MGYA00375141_ERZ795057 | MGnify/ENA primary metagenome ERZ795057 (study PRJEB30186, sample SAMN05720163) | activated sludge metagenome | isolation source: Anaerobic digester | place: Hong Kong | collected 2015-01-26 ...
TTCCCGGTCTTCTTTCGCACTGAACATAAAGGCGTTAATGTTTAAGGTATTAGGCTAACCTATCCAATGCCTTTGCCTTAAACCTTATACCTTGTACCCTGCACCTGTCTTCTCACAAGGTACAACGGCGTGGTGGCGATCATCACCACCGAGATGATCACCAGCGCGCCTCCGATGCCGAAACAATCGGCCAGGAAACCCAGGGCTAGTGCAATACCAGCCGTGATCAATGTGGTGAACTGGGACTCTGTTGAAAGTGCACTTGCCAGGATATCGCTGCGCATCGTTTCACTCACATAGGAAACACCCATTGGCCTGCGCATGTTCTGAATAACGTAGATGGCTATGAAGAGGATTATGGAGACCGGTGTGAGATCGAGGCCGAAGAAAACCCCGGACAACAAGCCCATTGTGAAACCCGCCAGGAGACTTATATTCAGAGGAACCCCAAGGCTTGTGAATCTATCGGCGATATGTCCTGAACGGCGTGCGGCAAACGAAGTAAGGAGGTAGATGACAAAGTAGACAAGACCGATCACCAGGGCCGAACGCTGAAGATCTTCAAGGTAGACAAAGACCGGCAGAGACAGCGCAAAGGCCTGGACAACAGGCTGCAGATAGTCTTTCATGGCCCCAAAGAAGCCGCTGTGGGCCGATACATTGGCAATGCCTTTGAGCATATCCCGGTTGCCGAGAGAAGATATGAATTCTTTGGTGACAAATACAAAGCTCCGGATGATCTCCTTTCCCTTCACATCGGTTCTCGCACCGTCGAGTTCCCTGGGGTAGGAGAGCATGAGCAGCAGGTCCAGGATATAGGGCACGGTGGAATAGAGAAAGATGAACTTGTATGATCCGCTGTAAAAGACGATCCCGGCGGCAATGAGCGCGGATACGGCGGACCCGATCTGTGACCAGGACCGGGTATGGCCGTAATAGTACACCTTCTGATCTTTCCACCCCATGATATTCAGGTATTCGAATATCATTGCCTTGTGTGTGCCGGTCCTGAAGGCCTCTCCGAATGAGAAGAACACCATGGCAATGCTGAAGGAGAAGAATCCCGGTGCGAGGTAGAATATGACAAAAGAGATGAGATAGGAGATAAAAGACCAGATCATGGTCCTGCGTCGGCCCAGCGCATCGGCGATGATGCCCGTGGGTATCTCCAGGAGGTTGGTTGCAATCTCCCTGATGGCATAGAGGCTGCCGATCTGCAGAAAGCTCAGACCCTGTTCTATAAAGAACAGGATAAGGAAGGGTTCAAAGAACCGGAGATTTTTCAGGAACCCATACATGCAGAATTTGTAGTACTGAAGGTTCTTCTCAAATCTCGATGGCATGATTGGATCTCTTTGAAAAAAATGTATGCATAAGAATATGAGGGGCAGTGGTCCTGCCCCTCATGGATGTGTTCACCGGGTCTTCCGGGCTGGTTCCTTCCCGGATGACTCCCGGAAGTTTTCTTATGGGTTCATTTCGTATTCGCCGTTTAAGGCTGACACGTACTTTTCCCAGACCGTGTTGTACTGCGCCGGATCAGCCACAGGCTTGATAAGCATGATCTCCTTGCAGAAGGAGCGCTGTTCGTCCTTGGAGTTGTGGTTGTAGTAGATCTGAAGGGCGAACAGGGCAAAGTCGCGTACCATGAAGTCGAAGATCTGGTTTAAGATATCGGGATCGAGGTTGTCGAATTTTGCCTGCTCGAGGATGAGCTGCCCATAGACCACGATGGAAAACATTTCGCCCAGCGGCAGGGAGAATGAGGGGTCCATATCCTGCATCTTGTCAGGGCCGGCCTTTTCCAGCATGTCCTTGAAGATCTCAATCTGGGAGATAAAGGTGGCCACGTTGGGCAGCTCCTTGTTGGCCTCGAATACCGGTTTGTAGTCGTGGAACTGCACCGAACCCAGACCCTTGGTGGGGCCCTGGTCGAACAGGAAGAGGTCATCGTTCAGTGAGAAGTCCGGCTCTCTGGGAGCATACTCTGCCGGGTTGAAGAAATAGTTCTTCATGAACTTGCGGATAAGCTGTACATTGACGTGGACCGTGCCTTCGAGTTTGGACGGTCCCCTGATATCGGCTGCGGCCATGTGGAAGTAGGTGTCCTTCTCAAAGCCTCTTGCCGCAATCACGTCCCAGAGCAGGTTGATTACATCTTCTGCCTGCAGGGTCACCTTCATCTTGCTGGTTGGATTGTACAGGAGGTAACGGCGGTCGTTGGCGTTGGCGTTCCTGAAGTAGTCGGTGGAGCGGCGCTGATATGTTTTCATGGCTACGAGCCTCAACCAGGCATCCATGAAGTTTTTGCGCACATGCGGCATGTCGGTTACGCGCATGCCGTAGAGGATGCGGTTGGAGGCATGGGTGATGGCCTCGTAGAAGCAGTGTTCGGCAACACCGAGTGAGGCCGGCCCGATATTGAATTTCCCGATATTTACCGTGTTGAGTGCCGAATCCCAGGCATGGGGGCCCCGGGACAGGATGTCGTCGTCAGTGATGGGGTAGTCGTGGAGTGCGAAGTTGGATACATACTCCTGATGGGAGATGACGTTCTTCTTCAGCTCATAGGCCTTGTTATGGTAATTGGTGACAAAGAATGTGTAGTCATCCGTACCGTCCTTAACCTTGCCCAGGGTGGAAACCATCTCTGCCTCGTTGCCGTTGCCGATGTAGTATTTCTCACCATTTGCCACCCAGGTGCCGTCTTCCTTCGGGGTAAGCTCGGTCTCGGTGGAGTAGATATCGGCGCCGTGCGTCCTCTCAGACAGACCGAACGCGAAAATAGCTCCTTCTTTCAAGAGCTTGGCGGCCCTGCGTTTTGCCTTTTCGTTCGGGCTCATCCAGATGGGGCCCAGTCCCAGAATGGTCACCTGGAAGCAGTACCAGTACCCGAGCCCGTAAAAGGCAAGGAGTTCGCTGTACTCGCTGTTTCGCGCTGTGTCCCAGCGGCAGTCAGGGTCTCCGTCTGCGTATTCTTTGGGTGTGAGCAGTTTCGCGAAGATCTGTTCTTTGCCGAGGAAATCGACGAATTCTTTATACCAGACCTTCTTGTTGTAGTCGTCGAGAAGCTGTTCCTTCCCCATCTTCTCGAAGAATGCAACGGTCTTGTCCATGATTGCGCGAGAACCCTCATCTGCCATAAGACTTTGATACTTCTTAGGTTGGATCAAAAAATTCATACCACTCTCCTTTCATGAAATAGCTCCAGGGTGTCCACACACGGAGCGTTCTATCCTAAATACGTGCAGTAACTTTTGTTGTTCTTATACATACACGATTGTGTGCCAAAAGGTAACATTTTTGTGAAATGATTGTTTACTGTTTTTTTACACTGGGATTCTTTTCTTTTCGGACGGAGGGGGGTGTTTTTTTGAGGTTCCCGGCGCTTTTTTCTTTTCCTGGAAGTTGAAATCCACCTTGCATGATCATATACAGGATATAGAGCCGTCATCAAAATGAAGGATTGGAAACAAAGATCATGAGTCATCATTATCACAATCATGCGCACTCAGGGACAGATGTGTTCTCAGATCATCTGTTTGAATTCCGCACTGTGGCGCAGTCAAGACTGGTCCTGTCGCTTGTCATTACATTCACGGTCATGATCGTGGAATTTGTCGGGGGCTTTCTGACCAACAGTATCGCCCTGATCAGCGATGCCGGGCACATGTTCACACACAGTTTCGCCATTGCCATCAGCCTGGCAGCGATTATCATTGCCCGTACACCGCCCTGCCATCACAAGACCTTCGGTATGTTCCGTGCCGAGATCCTGGCGGCATTCGTCAACGGGATCTTCCTGCTGCTGGTAGTGGGGATCATTGTATACGAGGCGATCTGGCGCATAATACATCCCAAAGAGGTGCTCAGTCTTCAGATGCTCGTCATTGCTGTGCTGGGGCTTGTCGTGAACATGGTGACGATCGGTATTCTGCATGGCAGCCACAAAGACGATCTGAACGTACGGAGCGTTTTCTATCACATGATCGGTGATGTCGCATCGTCCATCGGGATTGTCGCTGCGGCCGTGGTAATCTATTATACACAATGGAATATCATCGACCCGCTCATCAGTATCGGCATATCCGTAGTCATTGCCATCTGGGCTTATGGTATTCTGAAAGACTCAACCAGAATCCTGCTGGAGATGACGCCGAAAGGGATCAGTGTCGACATGATCAGCAGCGATATCAGGGAGCATTTCCCTGAGATCAGAGAGCTGAGCAATGTGCATCTGTGGACCATCACCTCCGGCATGTTCGTGTTCTCCGCTCATGCGCGCATGAATACGAGCTCTTCTTCGGAAATATCATCAGGTGTCATAGCACGCCTTAATCAGTATCTTAAAGAACAGTACAACATTATCGAGTCCACTATCCAGATATCTTCAGACCAGACCGGCCAGACCTGCGCAATGGATGAGGTTGTTCCCTAGCCTGTATGATGTCCTGCAAGTTCGCTGACCTCTTTGGGATCCTGGTTTCTATTGAAAAGCAGGTCTTATCCGGGTTACCATGCCCAAGATTTGAAAGGACATAAGAACACGTTATGAGTTTATTTCTGCTTGCCTTTCTCAGTATATACGGCAGTGTTCACCTCTATGCCTTCTTAAAGGTGAGATCGGCGTTGTCTTTCGGGACCGGTACGGGAATCATCCTGGGGATTTTTATGGTGATTATGACCTGTGCCCCGATCATTGTCAGAATCCTTGAACGAAGCGGATATGAAATACCGGCCAGGACGATTTCCTATATCGGGTATACCTGGATGGGTGTGCTGTTCCTCTTCTTCTCCATATCACTCCTGATGGATCTCTACCGTTTATGTGCATACACCGCCGGGCTGATTCTGCCTTTTGACACCGGCAGGTTCATACCCCCGGCACGTGCGGCCTTTCTCATTACCCTTATCTCTGCCCTGTGCATATCTCTGTACGGGTATTTCGAGGCCCTGAACATCCGCGCTGAAAAGATCGTCATCAGATCTTCCAAGATCCCCGAAACCATTGGCCGTCTGAGGATTGCCCAGATATCAGACGTGCACCTGGGTCTCATTGTCAGGCAGCAGCGGCTGAACAGGATCATACAGGTGATACGAGAGGCAGACCCAGACATCCTTGTATCCACCGGTGATCTTGTGGACGGACAGATCAACGAGCTGTCCTCCTTGGCCCGGTCTCTCAAAGAGGTGAATCCCCGATACGGGAAATATGCCGTCACCGGGAATCATGAGTTCTACGCAGGCCTTACTCAGGCCCTGGAAATTACGAGGAATGCAGGCTTTCATGTTCTTCGGGGCGAGTCAGTGAAGATTTCCGATCTTATCAGCATCGCAGGAGTCGACGATCCTACGGGCAAACGCTTCGGCCTTTCTAAGGGAGCGTCGGAAGAGGAGCTGCTTTCCGGACTCGATGGCGATACATTTACCCTGCTCCTCAAGCATATCCCTGTTGTCCGCAACAACACGCACGCTACGTTTGACCTCCAGCTCTCAGGGCATACCCACAGGGGGCAGATCTTTCCTTTCCGGCTGATCATAGGGCTGTTCTTTTCTCACGTTGCGGGCTTGTACGACCTTTATGATGGAGCTCACCTGTATGTCAGCGGGGGAACAGGGACCTGGGGACCGCCGATCCGTTTTCTCTCACCTCCCGAGGTCACCGTGATTGACATCATTCATGATAAAAACCCCTGAGATATATACATTATGTTGCTCTCGCGATAACAATTTGTACATGGCAGACATACAGGTTATTGTTTATAAGAAATGTTGGTCTGGAAAAGAAGTCTGATAGTCTGTCATAGCTTTGCGGGGTTTCTGCGAAGCCAACAAAAGCGAACTTGAAAAGAAAGGAGATTTGATCATGGATTTTCAGGAATTGTTGAAGAACCGGCGTGCCATCAGAGACTTCCAGGACAGGCAGGTACCACTATCTGTGGTGAAAGAGATCATACAGGATTCATGTCTCGCCCCTACAGCCAGTGACAGGCAACCCTGCAAATTTATCATTATTCAGGACAGGGATTTCATCAAGAGGCTCTCCGATGAAAGCAAGCGGAACCTTCTCTTGGACTTGGACCGCAATCCTGACTCACCCCTGAAGATGTATGAACAAATCCTTCGTGAAGAGCAGTTCAATGTCTTTTACAACGCCCCGTGCCTCGTATTTGTGATCGGGCCGAAAGAAGTCCGGTCGCTGGATGTGGATTGTGCCCTGACAGCCGCTTATTTCATGTTTTCAGCGACATCCCGGGGGCTTGGAACATGCTGGATTGCACTGGGTTCGAACCTGAGTGATCGAAATACCCTTGAAGAAATGGGCGTGCCTGAAGACTGCCGGATTGTTGCTCCTGTAATCCTGGGATACCCCACAGGCATCCCGGAGGCCACCGTGCGACATGCCCCTGACATCATCAGGATCATTTCCTGAAACATGATCAGCATGGTATAGAGATCGATGTGCGATAACCGCTGAGGAATATGAACGCATGAACAACCATACAGCTGGTTGTTGCCTGAAAAGACATATACATCATAGGAGAGAAGAGCATTGAGTTTTGAATATATAAGAAGGATCCCCAGCCCACAAGAGGTACTGGACGCCGCCCCTCTGCCTGATCAATTGAAAAAGGTGAAAGAGAAACGGGACCAGGAGATCCGCGCAATCTTTCACGGTGAAAGCGACAGGTTTTTTCTCGTGATCGGGCCCTGTTCAGCCGACAATGAAGATGCCGTATGCGAATATGTCTCCAGGCTTGCGCGTCTGCAGGACGAGGTAAAGGATAAGATCCTCCTTATCCCGAGAATATACACGAATAAACCGAGGACTACGGGAGAAGGATACAAAGGTATGGTCCACCAGCCCGATCCTCAGAAACTGCCCAATATCGTGGAAGGGATATATGCCATCAGGAAAATGCATATCAGGGCACTCAAGGAATCCTATCTGCCTGCGGCAGACGAGATGCTCTATCCGGGGAATCTTCCCTACCTCGAAGACTTGTTGAGTTATGTCGCTGTGGGAGCAAGGTCGGTTGAAAACCAGCAGCACCGGCTCACCATAAGCGGCATGGAAATTCCGGCGGGAATGAAGAATCCCACCAGTGGCGATATATCCGTGATGCTGAATTCAATCTATGCCGGACAGCAATCCCATGTATTCATCTACAATGAGTGGGAGGTAAGTACATCGGGCAATCCCTTTACCCATGCGATCCTGCGCGGTGCGGTGGATATATACGGAAGGAGCATCCCGAATTATCACTTTGAAAATCTCTTGAGCGTTGCTCAGGCATATATGGAACGCATCATGTCCAATCCTATGATCGTGGTGGATACGAATCACTCCAATTCAAACAAACGCTATCAAGAGCAGCCGAGGATTGCCATGGAGGTGATGCAGAGCAGGAAGCACTCCCCGTTGCTGGGGGATATGGTCAGGGGATTGATGGTGGAAAGTTATCTGGTGGAAGGTGCACAGAACATTGGTGAGAACATCTTCGGCAAATCCATTACCGACCCGTGCCTGGGATGGAAAGAGACTGCGGTGTTTGTGAGAGAGCTTGCAGAGGTTGTGTGACGATCCGGCCTAAGGGGTCACGCCGGATACGGATACCTTAAATGTGTATTGAGTATCCGGCTTCACGATGTCCTGCTGCCTAAAGGAGGACTCATGCGGATCATCCCGGTTTTTATTCTCCGTCAAGGACCTCTTGTATTTTCCGGGAAATGTTCTGGAGGCTGAATGGTTTCTGGATAAACCCCCTGCACCCGTGATCCATTATCTCTTTTGCCTGCCCGTCCATGCTGTATCCGCTCGAGAGGATCACACGGACGCCCGGGTTCATCTCTTTCAGCCGTACAAATACGTCCCTGCCGCCCAGGTCGGGCATGATCATGTCGAGGATCACCAGATCCACGTCCTCCATCCGCTTCTTATATTCTTCAAGTCCTGCAATGCCGCCCTGTGCAGACACCACCTGATAACCGAGACTCTCCATCATGTCTTTGCCCACGTTCAGGATCATCTCCTCGTCATCAATAAGAAGAAGGACCCCGCTTCCCTTGTTGATGTTGTCATGCGCAAGGACCTCACGCTCAATGGGCTTGGACGATGCAGGCAGGAAGAACACGAACTCCGTACCGATTCCCACCTCGCTCTCCACCATGATGGAACCGCCATGATTCTTCACAATGCCGTATACCGATGCCAGCCCGAGGCCTGTTCCCCTTCCGAGTTCCTTGGTGGTGAAGAAGGGATCGAAGATCCTGGCCTTGATTGACGTGTCCATCCCTGTGCCGGTGTCCCGAACCGACACCTTGACATATGATCCCAGGGCAAGCCCATAGATCTCTGCAGTCTTCTTTGTCAGCTCCGTATTTTCTGCCCCCACATACAGATCTCCCCCGCCGGGCATGGCCTGCCAGGCATTGAGGTAGAGGTTCAGGAGAACCTGTTCGAGCTGACCCTGGTCTACCTCCACCGGGGAAATATTCGATCTTACATGGGTGTGCACCCTGATCTCCTTGCGTGTGCGGGAGAACATCTCCGTACTGTTGAGGATAAATTCCCCGATATCAGTGACCTTTGCCTCATATTTTCCCCCCTGGGCAAAGCCTAAGAGCTGCCGGGTAAGGTCGCTGCCGCGTTTTACATAGCCCTCCATGTTCTTGAGCCGCTCATACATCGTGTCTTTCTCATCCATGCTCATTGTCATGAGTGAGATGTTCCCCAGGATACCCATGAGCAGGTTGTTGAAGTCGTGGGCGATCCCTCCGGCAAGAGTCCCTATGGATTCCATTCGCTGGGCCTGCAGCAGCAGCGACTCGAGGTTCTTCTTTTCCGTGATGTCCACCAGGAATCCGCGGATCCCGATGGCCCTGCCGTCCTTCATGATGGGGGTAGAGTGTGCAAGTACAGGAAAGGTGCTTTGATCTTTTCGAATAACCGTGTATTCACCCAGGCCGGTTCTTTCTCCTTTGAAAATCAGGGCAAGGTTCCTGTGCATCTTGTCATAATCGCTGGGAGAGACCACATCATGCATGGTAATGCCTTCTTTCAGGTCATCCTCGTTTATACAGAACTGTTCCATACCTTTTTTGTTTACAAAGGTCACCCGGCCGTTCATATCGGCTTCATAGACAGTCTCAGGGAGCATTTCCGCCAGGTCGCGGAACCGTTCCTCGCTCCTGCGAAGCGCTTCTTCCGATTGCTTTCTCTCGGTGATATCACGGGTGCTCAACTGAATACCTGCAGGCTCTCCATTCTCTCCCAGGACCCAGCTGGAGGTAACTTCAATATCTTTTACTCTCATGTCTTTCGTATAATGCTTCAGCTCGAATCTGCCGGACGATCTTCTTGTTTCCGACGGTTTTGCAAGCTCGCATGCAAGTATGTTCCAGACGTGGTCATAGGATTCCGGCACCAGGAATTCTTTAAAAGGTCTCCCGATCAATTCCTCTGGGCTGTACCCGGAAAAGGTCTTTATCGCCGGGCTCACGTAGGTGAAGGTCCCGTCCAGGGTGAGGGTGCAGATTACATCGGAGGAATTCTCGGCCAGCAGCCGGTAGCGCTCTTCGCTTTCCCGCATGGCCTTTTCCGCCTCTTTGCGGCGGGTAATATCACGCACTACTCCTTTGAATCCCAGGATCTTTCCGCTGTCGTCCCTCCTCAGAGAGATTGATGCCTCCACCGGTATCACGAAGCCGTCTTTGGTTCTTGCACCGAACTCGAGTGCAGTGACAGGCTCGTCCGTGAGGTAGACCTGGTGGTATGCCTCAAAGACCTTGGCGGCATCGGCCTCATCCATATAGTCGCGGAAATTCACACCGGAGAGTTCTTCGTCAGAATATCCCAGGTTTTTGTATACGGATGAGTTGAAGAAGGTGAAGTTTCCGCTGAGATCAACCTCGTAATAGGCCTCCTGGATAGTCTCGATGATATTCCGGTAATTTTGTTCACTTTGACGCAGTGCCACCTCGGCACGAATGCGTTCCGTTATGTCCATGCACGAGGCCACACTCCGCCTGGAACCAGGGATCATGTCTATATTCAGCAGGATATTTCTTGTTTCGCCGGCCTTGTTTACAAAATGAAACTCGTATTCCAGGGGGGCTGATGATTGATTGAGTCTTCGCTGCCTGTGGTAGGCCTTCATCCGTTCCAGGTCCCGGGGATCAATGAACTCGGTCCAGCTCATCTGGTCTTCGAGCTCTTCCCTGCTGTACCCGGACAGCCGCTGGAAATTGGAGTTTGCAAGATGGATTGTAGTATCATCCTCGATAATGATAACGGCTGTCCCTGCTGTCTCGAAGATGGTGCGGTAGAGTTCCTCGCTCTGACGGAGCCTGTCCTCAGCCTCCTTTCTCTCGGTGATATCACGGGCCGTGCCCTGGACCGCATAAGGTATGCCGTCCCGAGACAGGAGCGAAGTCTTGGTTTCAAGCCAGACAGTAGTTCCATCCCGTCTTTGTACCTGGTAGACAGAGGGTTTTTGCTGAATCCCTGTTTCAAGCAGTTCCTGTATCATCTCGCGGGCTATGGGCAGATGCTCGCGGCAGACGATCGATGACAGGTCAAGCGTTGTTACTTCTTCCCTGGTATAACCGAACAGGTTCAGCGCGAAATTGTTTGCATCGACAAAACGGCCTTCGAAATCGTGTATATACATAATGTCATGGGATTGCTCGAAGAGAGACTGACTGTATTCTTCACTCTCTTTCAGGGCCTGTCTGAGGATCCTCAACTCTTCTTGAAGTTTTAGTATTTCGAAGTCGTTGTCCTGACCGGTGGTGCTGTACTGCATTGTTACTTCCTCCTGATAAAATTAAACGATAATAAATCTTCTGCTGTTCATGCGGCATAACTGATCGCAGTATATGCAGATGATTTCTCTCACAGTATGTATCATCGGCAGGGTGTGACGTGTTCATGAACCTTTATGCAGGATCATGGTCGAGCATCGGCTGAGATGGTTAGAGAGTCTCTGCGGATAAAGGGCACCATGCCATCAGCTTCTCGACAGGCATGGCCGGCCTGCCACAACAAAGGATGAAAAAGTGCCGTGTTTGCTTCAGCTTTATGCCTGTATGTTGTAAGGTTTTTATTCTGTCCGCCGCGGCGGATGGATTCTGACTTCTGAATTCTGTTTTTCATTCAGGTCTTTTGTTTCTGCTTAAGAACGAGACATAATGACCGGCTGTTTCTTTCGGTCTCTCCAGCATGGGCATGTGGCCGCAGTCCTTCATGATGATTGTTTCTACATCCGGCAGACAGCGCCCCAGGACCTCGGTGGTGGAAACGTGCAGGATCCTGTCCTTGTCACCCCAGATCACCAGCACCGGCAGATCCAGTTTGGGCAGCACAGGGACAATATCAGTGGAGTTGGTATGAAAGTCTTTCCACATCTTCTTGGTAAAGGCGCTTGATGCTACAGCCCTCTCGGCAAGGACAGAGGTGATGGGCCAGGGGATAAAAGGTTTCTCATGGAAGGCATATCCCAGCAGTTCGATAAATTCTTCATTCGTTTCCGGTGTGAGGGGACTTTCCCCTCTCTCCAAGGCAAGCTGGAGATCACTCGGTTGCGGTGTTTCAGATATGAGCCCTGCTGCATCTATGAGGTTCATGGTTATGACCTGGTCAGGGTTGCGTGCCGTATAGAGCATGGATATGTATCCGCCCATGGAATTTCCTGCGATGTGGAATCTTTCAAGTTCCAGAGTGGTTACTGCCTCATGAAGGCTGTCTGCCATGAAGTCAATGGAATAGGTCTTGTCTTTAAGCTTGCTGGAGTCTCCATGCCCCGGCATGTCAAAGGCCAGCACGCGGTAGGGTGCAGGTATATACCGGACAAAACGGACCCAGTTATCCTTGTTCGCCCCGAATCCGTGAACGAGTACAATGACCTCACCGCTGCCCGGGCGTTCCAGGTATGCGATTGTCTGTCCATCGATAGTTACAGTGCCGGTTTCGAGGTGGGATCTTGACCGATCGGCATTGATCATGAAATCATACATACCCTGTTTGAATGTTGTGCAGCTGCTCGCCAGGCACACCAGGAAAGCGGTAAGTAAGAGACGAAAGACCTTTTTCATTGAGTTATCCCCCCATGAATGCAAAGACATTTGATATCTGGTCTGATGATAGCTTCTTGCCGTTTATCCCGTCAATACAGAATTAAGAGTTCATATTGAACAGTGCGATGCAGCAGGTAAAGCATGGCTGATTTTTATCATGGTTGGCGAGATACCATTTTGCCCCTTGCCAATTGTTTCTGTGCCGTTATCTTTAAAGTTTCAAATATTCATTTTTTCATGTCGTGCTGTGTTTCATGGTCACATCTCTTTTCATTACTCTGCTATCCGGCTTCTTGTAGAGCCGATCAAACAGCCTGTTAATAAAAGGAGAATAACCATGAAAGGATATTCCAGGGATCAGCTGTTCACAGGCATTGAACAGGTGGACATGGTCATCCGAGGGCATAAATTTAAAATGCCGGTCTTTTATCGGGATACCTGCTCATTCAGTGCCTTGTATCCAGCCAGAATATCTGCCATCAGAAAACTCCTCCCGGAAAAGCGTCTTCATCCTGCCCGTCTCCTGCCCGGAGTCGGCATCATATCGTTTATGGCAATGCAGTACAAAAACACTGACATCCAGGCCTATAACGAGATGATCATAGGCACCATTCTCGTCAATCCCGAGTTTGCAGATGTAACCGGATATAATCTCCTCTCGCAGATGGTAAAGAGGAGCATGCACTTCTATGTTCTCCACATGCCTGTCTCGACAGAGATCGCACGTGTGGGCGGGGTGGAAGGGTATGGTTTTGCAACATTTCTTGCAGACATAAATTTTTCAGAGAATGCCGGCAATATCGTGTGCAAAGTGATGGACAAGGAGCAGCTTATCTGTACGCTCGGCGCAAGCAAGATCGAAACCCCGGGCAGTGATTTCATGGAAAGCAGTCTGTATTCATTCCAGAACGGCCTGCCGCAGAGCTGCAGGGTCAAATCAGTTGCCCTGCAATCCGGCATCTCCCTTGGACCGAAGAATGTGGAATTGAAACTGGGAGACACCCATGCCATTGCCCGGGAACTCTCGCGCACACTGCTTTCACGCCGTGCCATCATGTATGTCTATACACCGAAATCACAGTCGATTCTCTTAGGACCTGAGAACATTCAGCCGGTTCTTTTAAGAAATGCTGTGGACTCGTTTTTTCCCCAGGCACGCCTGGCAGAGAAGGCCGACAGGAGACATTACGCCCGGGAAAAGGTTGACATTCAATGCGAGATCGACGGATCCACCAGGGGTGAGAAGAGCCATATCCGGGCGCATGTGGTGGATCTCAGTGAGAATGGCATGTTTGTGGAAACCGGCATCCCCCTTGACGAGGACACGGAAATGCGTGCGGTTGTCAATGCCGACAAGGCAGACAGAACCATGTGGGTGAGAGGGAAGGTGGCGAGGATTGAACCACACGGCATTGCATTCAGATTTATCGAGAATATCCCGAAGGACCTCAGAGGCAAGAGCTCCTACTGAAAATCTGGGTGTCACCGCTGAATTGTAGTGGAAAGCGACACCGTGACTCTCCTTCTCTGTGTCGGACATGACAGGAGGATCGTCCCGACCGCCAAAATGACTACTTGTATGCATTGCTTTGCACCTGGGTTCTTCTGATCTCGAGTATCAGCCCTTGACTTTCCCTGTGTTCCTCTTATTGATTTTATGGTTTGCATTTCGTGTATTCTCTGAGCATGAGGGGAGCCCCCCCTGTTTTCATTGTCTGTTAGGTCAAATATCTTGTTGTGAACAGGAAAAGCATGAATCACAGGGAGTTGAGATGGAAGTTGGTTGTGTCATGTGCACAAAGAGGAGGAAAACCCTGATCACGGAGGGAACAGATGAAGAAGATACTGATTACAGCGTTTCTCTTTGTAATGGCGGCAGGTATTTCTCTGGGTATCAGTTCCTGTACCAAACCGCAGAGCCTTGACATCAACTCTGCATCAATAGAAGAACTGGATAAGATACCGAATGTTGATAAGCAGCTGGCAGAAAACATTGTGGCCTACAGAAACGCCAATGGACCATATGCGTCCCTGGATGAACTCCTGAATGTCAAGGGAATGGACCAGGCAAGGCTGCAGGAGATCAAACCCTTTGTGTTCATTGGCTGGGAACCGCCGGTAAAGGTCCCGGAGCAATGATCTGCAGTCTTATCGGATACGTTCACTGTTGCTGCAATGATCTTTTGTAAGTTATTCGGTGCCTCTCACGGGTGAAGCATCAACCGGATAGTGTGCCGGTACGTTCATAGTATCCAACGACAAGGCGGGCACGAATATAACCGCATGCCCGTTTATTCTTCACATACCTTGGAAAGTGGGATATATATGTGTGCATGCTGGCAGACAGAATCATGGCAGCCTGGGCACTCACCACTACCGCGCTGTATACTGTCATCCTGGGTGTTCCGCTTATCTTTATCGCATTCTTCAGCAAAACCGGCAGGGTCCCGTACAAGCTGTGCAGAGCGTGGGCCTGGCTCGTCCTAAAGACGAACCGGGTGAAGATACAGATACAGGGGCTCAATGGGATCAACCCGGACAGTTCATACATCTTCATGTCAAACCATGCCAGCAATCTCGACCCTCCGGCTATTGCATTCACCCTGGATCATACCCTGCGGTTCGTGGCCAAGAAGTCTCTTGCGAAAATCCCGCTGTTCGGACTCGCTATCAGACTTGCCAGGATGATTATCATAGACCGGGATGATGCGCAGTCTGCCAGGGAAGCAGTAAACCGGGCTATGAAGGATCTCACAGGGGGTGTCAGCGCCTTTTTCTTTGCCGAGGGTACGAGAAGCCTCGACGGCAAACTGCAGAAATTCAAGAAAGGCGGCGTCATGCTCGCATTGAAGACGAAACTCCCCATCGTGCCCATCACCATTGTGGGCAGCTATGTCCTCATGCCCAAGAAAACGTTCCGGATCAAGCCCGGGGTGGTAAAGGTGATCATCGGCGAACCAATCGATGTCTCTCAATACACCGAGGACGACAGGGACATCCTCCTCGACAGGGTACGGTCCGTCATCAGCACCACCCTGGAAAACGACTGAATTAAAGGTTGTAACAGGGATAAAGGCCCCGGCCTTTTCAGTGCGTCTGATCTCGGGATTCTATGTTCCTTAAAAAGTTCTTGTTTCCCTGGTCCTGATCTGCCTGAAGTCATGCTTATCGAGTTGTACTCTTCCTTGCTATTATAAGAAGAATGTTTATTATTGCTGATAAGGTCGGAGCAGCTGTATTCCATGCCGCACACAGTTCTTACCGGGAAGCGTGGAAACTGCTGCCAGGATCAATGGGCCTATTCGAAGTGAAAGGAGAAGGTACGCATGATAACGACGACACTATTCCCAGGCAGGTATGTACAGGGTTATGACGCGATTCACAGGCTGCAGAGACTGATACCGCGATATGGCAGCAAGGGCTTTCTCATCAGCAGCCCGTCGGTCTTTGAGCGGGTCATTCCTGAGATCCTCCCGTCGCTGGAAGAAGCGGTTCCGATTGCCGTGGAGAAATTCGGAAGGGAATGCTCGGATGAAGAGATTACACGATTAGTAGCGTCAGCCAATCAACAGGAATGCGATGTGGTTGTCGGTCTGGGTGGAGGAAAGACCCTGGATACGGCGAAGGCGGTAGCTCATGAAAAGAACGTCCCGGTCATCATTGTACCTACGGTGGCATCGACGGATGCACCCTGCAGTGCCTTGTCAGTTATTTACCGGGAGGAAACCGGCCGGATAAAGCGTGTGCTTCTGCTCCGCCGTAATCCCGATGTCGTGCTGGTGGACACCAGGATTATCGCAAACTCCCCGGTACGGCTCCTGGTTGCAGGCATGGGAGATGCGTTAGGCACATGGTTCGAGGTGGAGTCGTGCAGGATGAGCTGTGCAAAGAACATGGCGAGGGACTACAGCTCCATGACCGCTCAGACACTGGCCCGCCTCTGTTACGAGACACTCCTTGAGTTTGGAGTAACAGCGATGATGTCGTGCGAGCATAGGGTCGTCCTTCCTGCACTCGAGCACGTTATCGAAGCCAACACCCTGCTGAGCGGAGTCGGTTTCGAGAGCGGAGGACTGGCGGCGGCGCATGCCATACAGGACGGACTGAATGCGCTGGATAAGAACCACGAATATTACCATGGGGAAAAGGTGGCCTTTGGCACCCTGGTATCCCTGTTCCTCACCGACAAGCCCTCTGACCTGATCGACGAGGTGTATTCGTTCTGTGAGTCCGTTGGCCTGCCCACGACGCTGGCCGATCTCGGCCTGGACGATGTGTCTGAGGAAGACCTGATGAAGATTGCGTCGATTGCCTGTGCTGAGAAGGAGACAATCCATAACGAGCAGATGCCGGTAACGCCTGAAATGGTCGTTGCAGCCATAAAGGTGGCAGACGAAGAGGGTGTGAGAAGGCAATAAGAATGCCGGATGATACAGCGGCGATAAACGTGCCGTGGCATATGAGAACTCACAATTGCCCGGCGGCCCTGGATTATCAGTCATCGATGCAGATGTACATTACACTATGAGGAGGGATCTATGAAGAGACTATGCACCATAGGATTGATGCTGCTTATTATGATGCTCGCGGCCTGTGCTCACAGACCTGCTGTTGAGAAAAAGGCAATTGAAGGGGTAGGGGCAGCCACAGCATTGAGAGAACATACCAAAATCTTTGAACGAGGGATCGAGAAGGTAGGGGACAATGTGTATATCGCCATCGGCTTCGGACTCGCCAACTCCATTATGATCGAGGGGGACGACGGCCTGATTATTGTCGACACCATGGAATCCTGTGAGGCTGCGACTGAAGTCTTCGCCGAGTTCAGGAAGATATCCCAAAAACCGGTGAAGGCCATTATCTACACACATAATCATGCAGACCATATTTTTGGAGCAGAGGTGTTCGCGCAGGGCAAGGATATCGAGATCTATGCCCATGAAACAACCGCATACTATGTTGAGCGGCTCGTAAGTAAGATGAGGACCGTCATCGACATGCGATCCATGCGCATGTTCGGGAACTACCTGGATGAAAAAGGGCTGGTCAATAGCGGCATCGGTCCTTTTCTTGCCTTTAATTCCAACAGTACCCTGGGCTATCTTCCCCCTACAAAGACATTCTCCGATACCCTTGATGTAGAGATTGCCGGGATAAAACTGCAACTGGTTCATGCCCCGGGTGAGACCAACGATCAGCTTTTTGTCTGGCTGCCTAACCAGTGCGTGATGCTCTGCGGAGACAATTTCTACTGGACATTCCCCAATCTCTATACAATCAGGGGGACCCCGTATCGAAGCTTGCAGCAGTGGTATCAGAGCCTCGATAAGATACGGGATAAGAACTCCGAATATTTAGTGCCCAGCCATACCCGGCCTATCATCGGAGCGGAGGAAATCGAGACGATACTGAGAGACTACCGCGATGCCATCCAGTTTGTTCACGACCAGGCGATCCGCGGTATCAATATGGGTATGACCCCGGATGAACTGGCAGAATATGTCAAGCTGCCCCCGCATCTTGCCGACGCCCCCTATCTACAGCCTTTCTACGGCAAGGTTTCCTGGTCGGTGCGTTCCGTGTTCTCGGGAAACCTGGGGTGGTTTGACGGTGACTCGGCCACGCTTCAGCCTCTGACCAGGAAGGAGAAAGCACAACTCATGGTGCGTCTTGCCGGAAGTGAAACCGCACTGCTCGAGCACGCACAGGATGCCCTGGCCAGCGGTGAATACCAGACAGCGCTTGAGCTTACCGGGTATCTGGCGCAGCTGGACCCGGACAGTAGACCTGCCAGAGACATCCGGGTCAAAGCACTGATCGCTCTCGGCGAGCGGGAGGAAAACCCCAATGCCCGCCATTATTATCTGACAGAAGCACTGGAGATCCGCGACAATTTTATAGCCCAGGCCGATGCGAAACCGAGACCGAAACAGGTGCACAGTTTCCCCCTGGCGGGGTATTTTGATCTGCTCGCGGTAAACCTCGACCCATATGCCAGTGCCGATGTAGATGAGCGTGTCGGGATCAAGTTTCCTGATGCAGGGGAGGCCTATATCATCCATGTGCGGCGCGGCGTGGCAGAGATCCGGCCGTGTGAATATGCAGATCTCGATGTGCAGGAGTTTGATATCAAGGTCGTGGCAGATTCAAAGACCTTCAAAGAGATGCTTGCAAAGATAAAGAACCCGGTAGTGACACTGGCCGGCTTCGAGTATGAAAAAGGGAACACCATTGCCTTTGCAAAGTTCCTCAGGATGTTTGCACCGCCGCAGCCGAAACTGCCCTATGAACCGTTTAGCGATTGAGCTTACGATCAGCAGGCAGCGGCTTCAAGCCGCTGCTTACACATCCTGCTTCTTCTTGAATCCGTCGATGACCCAGAGGGTGCCCCATCCCAGTATGACCGGGCACAGGCCCACCAGGGTAAAGGCAAGTATCTCTCCGGTCCAGGGTTTAAAATAGGTCGCCCAGAGAAGCAGCCAGAGAACAGAGGCGACGACGGCAAGGCGCAGCCTGCCGGAAAGAGTCTGCAGTGTCTTGCTCGAGGTCTTTGTGGAGCCCCTGCCCGTAACCCGGGGCAGGAACAGAATGAACACGATTACCAGTATGATGACAAGGATTTCCTGTAGACCGGACACGTTTTTCCTCCATGCCCTGATATATCCTATATGATTTGAGTGGTCAAACCAAACCGGGTTTATTCTTAGACACTACATCTGATGGATGAACGGCTTGTCTAGGTCCTGAAAATGAAGAACACCGCTCCAAAGAGGCACAAGGCTGCCCAGAGATAGTTCAGGTTCAGCGACTGGTGCATGTAGACCACGGCAAAGGGCACAAACACCGACAGGGTGATCACCTCCTGGATGATCTTGAGCTGACCCAGGCTCAGGGAGGTGTAGCCGATCCTGTTGGCCGGAACCTGGATGAGATACTCGAACAGGGCAATGCCCCAGCTCGCGAACGCTGCAATATACCATTTGGCACCGCTTAAGTTTCTCAGATGCGAGTACCAGGCAAAGGTCATGAAGACGTTCGAGAGGGTGAGCAGGATGATCGTCTTGATGAGGGTATTCATATAATCCTATGGCCAGGCATTCCAGGTGCAGAAGGGATGTTGTCGATCAGTGTTCTCATATACGTGCAAAGTCTCCATATACCTGTAATTACACCTTGTCTACAGATATTTTATGTGGATTGGGAGATCGGCTTGAAATCAACAATTCTGGATCTTTATACCCAGGACTGTATAAGGAAAATGAAAACCTGCTTTGACTGTCCAGGCGGACAAAGCAATGACAGCCTTGCAGGGATGCAGAATATTATTGCGGCTGAGAAGGCACTCCTGTATCTGTCCGCCTCGAAGTTCTGTGTTAATGAAAAAGGCTAAAAGAGCTCACATGTAATCTTATTCAATCCGGATCGTTGCCTCTTTGGACCCGAATATCCTGCAGGTGGCCTTTACTTCGAGTGTATCCCCGGCTGCAGCAGGGACTTGATATGTATAGGTAAAGGGTGTTTCCTTTGGCTGGTCGGCGTATTCCTGGGTGGACACAACCGTTTTGTTTTTTGTGATGGTAACGGATTCGATATAGTGTCTGGAGGTAAACGTTGTCTTGTGGGAAATGGTTATCGACAGGGTCTGCTGTGCCAGGTCATAGCTGATGCTCACATCCTTCGGGGGATGGGCGCTTGCCATCTGGGTGTTAGCGAGTGAGAATAATCCGATTGTTACTGCTATCCAAAAAACTTTTGCTGCGGTGCGCGTCATTGTTCTCGTCATAAAAACCCCCTTCGTTCCTGGTAGAATCTTTCGGTGCTGTAAGCTACCACCATTGCCGGTATCAACGCTTCAGTTCAAGAGGATAGAATCCACAACGGCAGGGTAGACGTTTGCAGGAAAAGAAGCAAGGTTAAAACCTCTCTTTTCCTGATAAGTTATCTTATGGTTAAGGAGGGTGCCTTTCCATCAAATGGAGAACTTGACTTATCGCCAGGATCTCTTATTTTTGTGTTACCGGTAGTATCCTGAAATTTATATCTATAACGCTTCTGCGAGTGCCTGGTATATTCAGGCTTTTTTTAATATTTCTTGCCATGAATGGACACCGGCGAACAAGGCAGGAGGGATATTGATGAAGGATTACGAAAAACTCGGGGCCTTTTATCTCGGAAAGAAATATGATCTTGCAGAAAAAAGACGGCAGGAGGAGCTTGTTCTCTATGACGCGAAGGACCTCAACACCCATGCGGTCATAATCGGCATGACAGGGAGCGGGAAAACAGGACTCGGCCTCGGTATCATAGAAGAGGCCCTGATTGACAACATTCCGGTGATCGCTATCGATCCCAAAGGGGATCTGCCGAATCTGCTTCTCACGTTTCCCGAACTGAGGGCCGGTGATTTCCGTCCCTGGATAAATGAGTCCGAAGCCCTGAACAAGGGCATGACACCGGATCAATATGCAGCAGAACAGGCCGAATCGTGGCGCAAGGGACTCGCCGAATGGGGCCAGGAGGCGCAGCGGATCAATCGTCTTAAATCGGCGGCAGACTTCGCTGTATACACGCCCGGGAGTAATGCCGGTCTGCAGGTGAATATCCTGCGTTCTTTTTCTCCTCCGCCGGCAGCCCTCCGGAATGATCAGGACTTACTGAGTGAGAAGATTCAAACCACAACCACCGGTATATTAGGCCTGCTGTCCATCGAGGCCGATCCCATCAGCAGCCGTGAGCATATCCTGATCTCCAACATCTTTGATGCCGTCTGGGCTGAAGGAAAGAGCCTTGACCTGGCAGGACTGATCCGTAGCGTCCAGACCCCTCCCTTCGAACGCATCGGAGTTATGGACCTGGAGAGCTTCTATCCAGCCAAGGATCGCTACGCCCTGTCCATACGACTCAATAATCTGCTTGCCACTCCAGGTTTCGAGACATGGCTGGAGGGCGATCCCCTTGATGTGGGACGCATGTTCTATACGGATACCGGCAGACCGCGGGTTTCCATCTTTACCATAAGCCACCTCTCAGAGACACAGCGGATGTTCTTCGTCTCCATGCTGCTCAACGAGATCCTGGGGTGGATGCGCGCACAGGCCGGGACAACAAGTCTGAGAGCTATCCTGTACATGGATGAAATCTTCGGGTTTTTCCCGCCGGTTAAAACCCCTCCTTCCAAGGCTCCTCTTTTGACACTTCTGAAACAGGCCAGGGCATTTGGCCTGGGTGTGGTTCTCTCTACACAGAATCCGGTTGACCTGGATTATAAGGGACTTTCCAATACAGGGACCTGGTTTATCGGACGCCTCCAGACCGAACAGGACAAGGAACGGCTCATCTCAGGACTTCAGGGCGTAGCATCTGGAGCGGCATTTGACCGGCCACATATGGAAGATGTCCTTTCAAGCCTGGGCAAGCGTGTGTTTCTGCTGCATAATGTACATGAATCCCAGCCCGTTATCTTTGAGACGCGGTGGGTTCTTTCGTACCTGCCAGGTCCCATGTCCCGCGAACAGATCAAAAAGCTTATGGCCGACAGGAAAGCGAGTATGCCAACTGCGGGCGTTGTGCACGGAGGTGTCGAACACTTAAGAGCAGACCGCCATGCCTTGGGGAACCCCCCGGTGATCCCACCTGAGATCAAGTCATACTATCTGCCCTCCTCAGGCGCCGGTCAGGCACTCATCTACTACCCTGCTGTGCTGGGTTCGCTGGACATCCATTATTCAAATGCAAAACACAAGGTGGACACCACCAGAACAGTCACCATATCGGCAGAACTTGAAGATGGCCCACTGACCCTGAATTGGGATAATGCCGTCGAGATCGATTTCAGCGCCGATGATCTGGCCACATCACCCATGCCTGGAACATCATTTGCGGAACTGCCTGCCGCAGCAGGGCGGACCGATGCCTATGAGAAATGGAGCAAGGATCTCTCCAGGTGGATCACGCAGAAACGGCCGCTTGTACTCTACCATTCCAGACGGTTCAACATGACCAGTGCCCTTGATGAGACCGAAGGGGCCTTCCGTGCCCGACTGGCCCAGTCGGCCAGGGAGGAGCGGGACCTGGAGATCGAGAAACTGCGCAAGCGGTACAGCACGAGGTTTGCCACGCTGAGGAACCGTCTGCTCGCGGCAGAGCAGGCCATTGCAAGGGAACAGGACCAGTCAAAGTCAAAGAAAATGGAAACGGCCATTTCCTTTGGCACCGCGATCTTGAGTGCGTTTCTCGGACGAAAGGCCTTCTCTACGACATCCGCCACCAGGATGGGTACTGCCATGAAGGCGGCAAGCCGTGTCGGCAAGGAGGGGATGGATGTCGCCCGGGCACAGGAGCGTGCCCAGGCAATCCGTGCCCAGCTTGAAGAACTGGAACTGAGGCTTGCTGAAGACATCGACAAGCTTGAAGCATCATACGACCCTGCGGGAGAGGATCTGGAAGAAGTCCGGGTGTACCCGAAAAAATCGGACATACACATGAAGGTCTACGGCCTGACCTGGATGCCCTATCGTAAGGATACCGGCGGAAAACTGAATCCTGACTGGCAGTGATCCCAACAGTGTCTCCTGCGCTATCTCAATCCGTTTTCGCTTGCGCTACGCCGGACGCGAAGCTTGGGTTCGATTCCCCGCAGCTTGTCGAAGATCCCGTTTGTTCGTGAGGGGTTGCGGAATAGAGTGCAGGGCTTGCCCTGGGGTTCATATCTTTGATTACATCCAGGTGAATAAGAACTGTTGAAAAAATCCCTGTTCTCAGTTTACTCCCTTGACACGGTCACGTTTTTTGTCGATACACTACCATCTGTTATCCCATCACAAAAACTAGTGCACGCTTCCTGGAAGGGATAAGGAAAACCCGGGGGTTTTCCTGGTGACTGCCGCTGGCGGCACATACTTCGGTTTCCCAATCAGGTTCCCTGTTGAAGGCATAGACTGTCTGCAGGAAGCAAAGGATGAGAACAACATGGTGAATACAACAGGGTCTGCAAATAACGGCAAAAGAAGGAAGATAGCCTTCAGTGTGTGCATAATGATTGTGCTTGTCGGTGCTGTGAGTGTTTATCTGTACCGTGAGTATCTCAAAACCCATATCACCACCGACGATGCCTTTATCACCGGCCGCATCCATGTGATAGCAGCCAAGATACCCGGTACGGTACTGAAACTTCATGTACAGGACAACCAGTTTGTCCGCTTAGGTGATCTCCTGCTTGAGATCGATGAGAGGGATTATGCGCTTGGCGTTACCCAGGCTCATGCTGCGGTTGAGTCTGAAAAGGCAAAGCTTGCAGAGATCTTGGCACAACAGGACGTTGCCCGGAAGCATCTTGCCGAATTGAGATTCAACCTGGAGTCAACCGGTGCTGATCTGAAGCTCCAGGAGGCACAGTTCAGACAGGCGGGTGCAGATCTGAGGCGGGCCGAAAATCTCTTTGCCAAAAATGTCATGCCTGAAGAACAGGTTGAAAAAGCCAGAACCACCTATGATATCACTGCTGCCCGTCTCGAATCGGCCGGGAAGCAGGTGAAACGTGCCCAGGGGGCTGTAGAGACGCAACAGGCAGTCATCCTCCAATGTGAATCCGCTCTGAAATCTCAGCAGTCCTCTCTCATAAAACAACAGGAGTTTCTCAAGGCACAGGAACTGAAGATGAGTTATACAAGACTCTTCGCCCCTGCGAGCGGGTATATTACCAAACGGTCCATTGAAGCAGGCAATCAGATTCAGGCCGGGCAGTCTCTCATGGCTGTGGTCCCCCTGGATGATATCTGGATAACGGCGAACTACAAGGAGACACAGCTGGCCGGTGTGAAACCGGGGCAGGCCGTGAAAATAAAAGTGGATACCTTTCCCGGCAGGGTCTTTTCAGGGATGGTGGACAGCATCATGGCCGGTACGGGCTCGGTATTCTCCCTCTTTCCTCCTGAGAATGCCACCGGCAACTACGTGAAGATCGTGCAGCGTATCCCGGTAAAGATCGTTCTCGATAAGGAAACAGACCCCGAACATGTCCTCAGGATAGGCATGTCAACGGTCCCGACTATCCTGGTAGAAGACTGATACTCCTGGACACCCTATGGTGAAACCGGCGAACAAGTGGATCATTGCGCTGAGCGTAATGCTTCCCACACTCATGGTCATTGTGGATACATCGGTGGTAAATGTTTCCCTGGACCATATCCGCGGAAGTCTGTCCGCCGGAATCGATGAAGCCACCTGGTCCATCAGTGCCTATCTTTCGGCCAATGCCGTCATCATCCCCATGAGCGGCTGGCTGAGCAGATTGTTCGGACGAAAGCGCTACCTTATCTTTTCCATCGCCCTGTTTACCCTGAGTTCGCTGTTGTGCGGGATGGCATGGAATATCCAGAGCCTTGTATTCTTCAGAATCCTCCAGGGGATTGCCGGAGGCGGTCTGCAGCCCATGTCGCAATCTATTCTGCTGGAGTCTTTTCCACCGTCACAGCACGGCATGGCTATGGCAATCTTTGGTGTGGGCATGATGTTCGGGCCTATCATGGGGCCGGTCATGGGCGGTTGGATCACCGACAACTGGTCCTGGCACTGGATATTTTATGTGAATGTGCCCATCGGGATTCTCTCTCTGTTCATGGTGCTGTTCTTTATCGCTGATCCGCACTATCTCAAGGGGATCAGGATGAAGATCGACTACTGGGGGCTGGTTTTTCTGGGTCTGGGCATCGGCTGCCTTCAGATGGTTCTGGACCGGGGACGAGGCAAAGACTGGTTTTCCTCCGAGTTCATTGTCTGGCTGAGTGTTATTGCCATGTTCGCCCTGATTTTCTTTGTTCTTGTGGAGCGCTTTGCCGAGCACCCCATTGTTGACCTGAGAGCATTCAGGGATCTTTCTTTTACCCTGGGCAATGTGGTCATGTTTTTCATCATGTTCAACCTCTTCGGCAGCATTGTGCTCCTGCCGATCTACCTGCAGAAACTCATGGGCTATACGGCACTGCACGCGGGGATTGTGCTTGCACCCGGAGGTATTGCCAGTCTTGTCATGCTGCCCATTGTGGGGGTGCTGGTTACCAGGACCAGCCCCAAGATGCTCATTATCATCGGTGTTGCGATAACCGGGTATTCAACCTATCTGATGTCTCTCTTCAACCAGCAGGCCGACTTCATGACCGTTCTCTGGCCCCGTGTGGTCATGGGCATTGGTCTGGGGATTACCATGGTTCCTCACATGACCCTGAGTTTGTCACATATCAGAAAACAGGATATGGGTAACGCCACATCCATATTCAATCTTCTGAGAAATCTGGGCGGCAGTTTCGGAGTCGCTATCTCCACTACAGTTCTGGCACGAAGAGCCCAGTTCCATCAGGTGCGGCTCACCGAGAATCTTACCCAATATAATCAACAGTTATTTGCCGATGCACAGTTGGCCTCACAGGATCTGGTCCACCGGGGGCTTGACCCGTTTTCCGCCCAGCAGGGGGGACTGGGCGTCATCTATGAGAGGGTCCTGGGCGAGGCATATATGATGGCATTTAACGATGTGTTCTATCTTCTTGCCTGTACGACATTTCTCATGCTGATCCTGATCATGTTCATGAAACGGAACACCCATGAAGAATCGTCAGAGAAATAGAAGTTATCCGCAAGGCATGCACTAAATTCCTGCAATACTTGAACCGGGAGTATCTCACGATTCATGCAGGGGGATTCCACCCCTGTAGATAAGAAAATTATAGATGAGCAGGTAGATTGTCGCCATGGTGAGCGATAGTATCGTACCTGTTCCTATGCCGAATCTGGGATAGGTGAATATGACCCCCAGGGAGTAGACAACGATTGATCCCAGCCCGATGGGGAAGTTCTTGATAATCGTATGCGCATGCTTGGTCGTATAGGTGAAGTGCACGATAACAAGGAGCGGGAAAAATGTTGTGGGGAACGCGGAGAACAGCCCTGCCCAGCGGGGGCCCACAAGGTGTGCAGCCCAGGTTATCACCACGATGAACAATGCAGCTAAGAACGCCCGGATATAGAGTATCCGAGAGCTCAAGGTAATCTTATTGAGGATCTTTCTGTTCTCGATGTTTCTGAACAGGTAAACAAATAGTCCGATAGAAAGGGACGTGAGCATGACGCTCAACAGGGCTCCCGATTCCAGGAAATGCAGGAGCCAGGCAACGAAGAAGTAGCCGGCGGAAGCCAGAATAGAAGAGACAAGGATGGTGTACTTCTTGAAGCAGGATGAGGATACATAGTAGCAGTATGCAAAGGATTGAATAGCTATGAGCCCGATTATCGTATACACCGCGCTTTGGGCTGCGAACCCGGGGCTGATTTCATACCCGTAGAAGAACAGGGCGAGTGCGGCTCCCAGTGGGTACCCGGCCAGAAGTCCTGCAACCCTTGGACTTACATGTTCAGCAATGATCGAAAGGGCAAGGACAATGAATACGGTGATAAGGATCTTAACAATGATCAATATACCTGCCATACACCACTCGCATTGATTCGGATGGTTGTGTCTGTCTCATGCCGGGATGTCTGGATGCATCGTGTGCACGCCGCCCTTACAGGAAAACGTCTCACCAAGACCCCTGTATTATATTGCCTCCGGGATTTGTGCGCAGGGCCTGTCTTTACCTGAAGCGGAACTGACAGCCCCGTCGTCCTCTTCTCGAGGCCGATTGCATCATCATTCGCAGATAATACTCTTTCAAATACTCTTCCGGGATGTTCTCGTGTACCGAGGCAAATGCATATTCGGCTCGTTTGTGCGGATCGCACAGGATTTCATATGCCAGGGCGATCTCCTTGAACCGTTCACCTGCCGTCGGATCATCGGCATTTACATCGGGATGAAATTTCTTTGCGAGCTTTTTGTAGGCCTGCTTGATCTCCTGTATGGAAGCGTTTTCTTCGATGCCCAGAATCTCATAGTAGTTTTTACGCATGGCCAGAAGATACCATGAATGATCCTGTTCATAAAGGGAAAAACAGGATGTGGGTCTTGTTTATATACGCAGCGAGACTCACCGGGTGTTTTGCTTCGGGCATTGTTTTAAATTATGCCATGGCAAGCTGAGTGTGAGAATGGAGTACTGAAGTGTCGGATAAAAACCAGGGTGTATGGTGTAAGGTACTATAAAGGAGCGGAGAAGAGACTGAGAATATTCGGATATCGAATTGCGGGTAGCACGAAAGATTCCTGCCGGGACCGGGATCCATGGCAGGAAAAGAAAGAACCCGCAATAAACCCTCTCTGCTAGAGCTGTTCCATGCCCACGGGCGGCAGCGGGGCGACCTTTCGGTAAAATTGCTCGCTGGCTTCGATGGTTGGCCATGCAAGATAGCCCGAGATATATTTTACCAGGGCCTGCCCCCAGATGGCAGGGAAGTTGAACCCGAATGCAATGGTTACGAACAGCAGGCTGTCCAGGGGACAGGAAAAGGTGTTCGAGATTGCCAATCGGGCCTTCATGGACCGGTTTTTCATCAGGGTGAACACCAGCCAGTCCACCGCTTCAGACCCCAGGAAGGCCACGGCTGATGCCAGGGCAACCTGCCAGCTCAGCATAACGGTGATGGCAGTTGATGCCAGCATGAAATACCAGACTTTGTGGCCCCAGAAGCGCTGTACAAAATCGCGTGCTGAAAAGGTCAGACCGATCCAGACGGCTCCGGCCGGGAAGGTGATCCCGAAGAACTTGACGATACCGAACCAGATCACGAAAAGGTTTCCCAAAAGAATGCTTGCCATATATATCCCGGCGGTCAGCCACTTTGCCTGTCTGATGGTCATTGTTGTCCTCTTTATCTTTCTTTCACTCTTTGCCGCATACCCTGCTGCATGATGGTCCCTGGTCTTATGAGTTATCCGCCCGGTTTTTCCTCAGCATTTTCATTGGTGCAGGGATACCAAAGAACGGTGTATCCATGACTTCATAATCATCGGGGGTTCCCCGCAGCGACTCCGTGCGCACTATGTATAAAAGTGTTTGGGCAATAAATCAACCTTGGAAATCCGGCACTATTGTTGACGGGTAGTCGAATGTACCCGAAGAGAGATATATTGCTGTTTTCAAGAGCATAATATCTTTATTATAACGTTGACATACCCGAAATGGTTCCCGTATATGTGAGGGTGATGACAACATTCTCCTGTTGACATAACAGTTGGACGGATCATGGTGTGATCGGATATAAGGGCACTGAAATAATAGATTAATTCTTAAGGATGGTGCCCTCTTGATGGATAAACGGCTGAAAGACTAGGATCTTGTGATCGAGCATCAGGCGCGCTATGGTAACCTGCTGCACGTCATGCACTACCCGATGTGAAGATATGATCGAGAATGTTCTATCAAAGATAGCAGGGTCAGAAGAACGTTTTTTCGAGCTCTGGACCCAACGCCTTCGAAGAGGCGGATATCTTAAATATATATCAGCCGGGCGCGATGACTTCCACAATGCCTTTGACGGGCTGCTGAATATCATGCACACCTTCGCGTCTGAATATCCCTCACTGCAGATTTCCCGTTTCAAGGATACGTCGCATCACACCAGATTTCTTCTCGAAGAAGCCCGTCTTCACCGCAGCAGGGGAGTCTCCCTGGAACTGTTTCTGGGATCCTTCAAGATCATGGTACAGGCTCTTGAGGAAAGTATTGTGGGGCTTGATTTCCCCCATAGGGATATAGGCACTGCGCTCCTGGCTGTTCGACGGACTGCGGATATATTGGAGGCAGCAGTCATCGAAGACTGGGAAAGTAGAGGAAAGTCGTATGAACTGAAGGATCTCGAAACAGCTTATAGAAGACTTCTCCTGGAAAAGAACACCTATGAGAATATTTACAAGGGAACGAACAATCTCGTGCTGATAACGAACCACGAGGGAAACATCATTGAAGCAAATCCTCAGGCTGATCAGTTTTTCAGCCGCAAGAAAATACTGGGGTGTTTCTGCGGGGAGTTGATCGGTATACCCGGCAGCTCCATTCAGGGGGTACTTGATGCCTATCCGCCGGGTAAGGCTCATGAAATTACCATCAATCATGATGGGATGCGCGGGGTCTTCGACATGCGCGTTCTGCTGCGTGATTCACAGATTCCGAAATTCAGCGGCATTATGCTGCTGTTCAATGATATTACACATATTGTCGATCATCGCATCGTACTCGAACAGCGGGTTTCAGAACGAACCCGGGCCCAGGCAAATGCCGAGAAGATGAGTAGTGCTATTTTTCAGACTGTGGGAGAAGGGATTCTGCTGGTTGACCAGGATCTCGAGATTATCAATGCAAACCAGCAGGCTGCAGAGATCTATGGCATGCCTATACAAAACCTGATCGGGACCGATATCAGGATGCTGACCGATGAACCGGGAATACGAACACTCAGGCGGTTTTTTGATGATCTGGTAGAAGGTCAACGGTTCAGTGCCGAGATAACCGGCATCTACGTTGATGGCAGAATCTTTCCCACAAGAACGACCGTAACCCGCATCGATCGAGACGGGAAAAGATTCTGGACCATTATCGTCCACGACAACTCGGAACAGAAATCGATGGAGGAGAGACTGCGTCTTGAGAAGAAACAGAGTGAAGAAATGAACGTGACACTCAAGAATGTCCTCAACGCCATCGAAAAAGATCGCAGGGATTCTGAAAATCGTCTTTCTGCAAGAATAAAGACCTCAATACTGCCTGCACTGGAAAAGGTGGACAAGGAAACAGACGCTTCGGTAAGAAGAAGCTATCTGACACTCCTTGGCCAACAGCTGGTTGGCCTGACTTCAGGGTTCGATACCGAACTGGACGCCGGACTGCTGAAACTCAGCAGAACCGAGATAGAGGTGTGCCGCCTTATCCAGGCCGGCTGTTCAAGCAAGGAGATCTGTGAGGCCATGAATCTCTCTTTCGAGACCATACAGACGCACCGCAAGAATATCCGCAGGAAACTCGACCTGCGAGGCAGAAAGGTGAACCTGCACGCCTTTTTGTCAAATCGCATCGTCGATCATGCAGAAAAGACAGATCACGAGGAAAATGAATAAGATGAGTAGTGGTATATCATGTCACCTGAAACTGCAGAGATCATCACAATCAAGTTGTGGAGTGTCCCTGTGTGAAGCCTTTACACTCTACAGCATTTGGTGTATACGCGTTGGCCTGAACAACTGCTTGCCAATGTCTCTCAGGGGCCGTTTGCAGACAGGCACAACGAGAAACAGAGCAGGTCTCGACGGAGCAATTCATGTGGGACGCTGAATACGATGTCATAGTAATTGGATCGGGGTTTGCCGGTCTTGCCGCAGCACTGGAAGCGCGAAAGGACTGTTCGTCTATCATTGTGCTCGAGAAGATGAGGGTTCCGGGCGGCAATTCGGCCATCAGCGGAGGGTTGGTTGCAGCTGCCGGTTCACCGCTGCAGAGAGCAGTAGGTATAAAGGACTCTCCTGAGTTGATGGCAGCGGATATGCTGAGGGCCGGCATGGATCTCAATCAGACGGAACTTGTACGGATTGTTGCCGAACAATCTGCTGAGGCCTTACGATGGACAATAGAGGAATTCGGTATCCGGTATAAATCCACGTTGAGTCATCTCGGCGGGCATTCGGTGCCGCGCACCTATAATACCACCAATACATCGGGATCCGGGATAATCAGGCCAATGCTCTCCAAATGCCGCGAATCGGGTATTCCCATCCAGTTGAAGATATTACTGGAACATTTTATCATGGATGAGAACAACGAGATCGCGGGCGTTGAGATCCGGGAAGGGTATATTTTCCCCAATCCTGAGTCAGGCGAGCGCAAACGACTTCGGGCAAGAAAGGCCGTTATTCTGGCAACAGGGGGGTTTTCTCAGGACAAGAAGTTCAGGACTATCCAGAACCCGAACCTGACCGATGATATCGAGAGCACCAACCAGCCCGGTGCCACAGCGGAAAGTCTTATTGAGGCAATCAGGATCGGTGCAACGCCGATACAGCTTTCTCAGATTCAGCTCGGTCCATGGGCGTCACGGGATGAGGAAGGCTTCGGTGTCGGCTCGATGTTTTCTATGCTGGCGGGATTCCCTTATGGTATCCTGGTGGACATGAAGTCGGGAAAACGCTTTGTCAATGAGTTGTCCGACAGGAAGCTGCTGGTTGATGCCATGCTCAACAGCGGGAGAGAGGCCGTTGCAATAGTTGACAGCATGGGAGTGCACTATGCGTCGACCCTTGACAAATGTCTGAAACGAGGGGTTGTAAAGCGGTTCGACTCGATCGAAGAACTGGCCCAGGACAATCAGATTCCCCTCGATGTCCTCAAGGAAACCATCAGGAATTACAATGCCTCTGTGGAAAAAGGCGAGGATAATGAATTCGGCAAACCCATGCCTGATGACCTGTCTCCTATTCAATATCCACCTTACTACAGTATTCGTCTGATTTCGAAGGTTCACCATTGCATGGGAGGGGTGCAGATCAATGCACAGGCCCAGGTGATACATGTTCAGACACACATGCCCATAGGGCGTTTGTATGCTGCTGGGGAGATAACCGGTGGCATTCACGGCGCCAGCCGGCTCGGCAGCAATGCCATAACCGATTGCCTCGTCTTCGGACGTATCGCAGGGCGAAATGCCGCCCATGAACCTACCCGAAAATAGTCGAATAAAAACCCACCGGCAACATCATTCTTTAGAGCAGAAAGTTTGCTGAAGTTAGAAACGGGTATACTAGAATACCCGATAAAACCCCGTTGCCTCCCCTATGTGACCGTGGTTCTTTCTGGTAATTCTATACCCGAGATACACAGTCAATAGAAATTTTAGTTACGGTCTCAGCTCAGAGGAAGGTGGGTATATGCATCTGCCAGAGGTAGCGCAAGACAGGATAGTACCGATTGCCACTGAACCATTCCACCTCTTTTTCTACAGACACCCATCTTTTGTCCAGACACATTATTCCCCTCAGGGCACATCATTTTCCAGATATGGGTGTTCACCAGATCGTCTCTCTATCGCTCTGGATTTGAACGGTTGCAGGCAAACGGAACAACCGGGATATCCCGGTTATCGTAATACATACAAAGGGAGGAGTGAGATACCATGAAAAAAAAGAATAAGGTAACAGAATCCATCAAGGAAAGTCTGCAGACGCCGACAACCAGGAGAGATTTTCTCAAGAAAGGGACAGCGGCCGGTGCTATTGCTGCCGGAGGCATGGCAATGACCTTCATGCCGAAAAAGGCTGATGCGAGGCCCTATCAGGCACCACCAAAGTGGGACAAGGAATTCGATATCATAGTGATCGGCAGCGGTTTTGCCGGGCTTGCAGCTGGAATCACTGCCAAGGAGGCCGGACAGGACGTGATTATCCTCGACAAAATGCCCATCAGTGGAGGCAACTCAATCATCAACGGCGGCCTTCTTGCTTCTGTGAATTCAAAGCTGCAGGCAAAGGAAGGAGTAAAAGACTCCGTAGATATCTATGTGAACGACCTCCTCAAGGCAGGACGAGGTCTGAATCATGTAGACTTGATCAAGATGGTGGCAGTTGAAGGCGCAGACCTTCCAGAATGGACGGCAGAGCGTGGGGTACAGTGGAATCCAAAGCTAGAGCACCTTGGTGGACACTCTGTTCCACGGACATACCTCACCACTAATTCTTCGGGATCTGGCATCGTGAAACCCCTTACCGATTACTACAAGACGAAACTCGGCGGCAATTTGCAGACCAAGACAAAGGTCATCGGATTTGTCAGAGAAGACACCGATGCAAATCCGAACGGACGTGTACAGGGTCTGGTCGTGCTGGAAAACTACAAATTTGACTACAAGGCAACCGATGGAGACAGGAGCAATACATCCGGTGAGAAGAAATACTACAAAGCCAGAAAGGGTGTCATTGTAGCCAGCGGCGGATTCAGCCAGGATCCCTTCTTCCGGGGTATTCAGGATCCGTCTCTTGCAAAGCCAACGAACCAGCTTGACAGCACCAACCATCCGGGTGCAACCGGTGAAGTGCTGGAAAATCTCTTTAAGATCGGCGCTGCCCCGGTACATCTGAGCTGGATCCAGTCCGGCCCCTGGGCTTCTCCGAACGAGAAGGGCTTTGGCGTGGGTTCCTCCTATCAGATCGCAGCAGGATTCAGGTTCGGTATCATGATCGACAAAAAGACCGGCCAACGCTTCGTCAATGAGCTTGCAGACCGGAGGACCCGTGCTCAGGCCATGTTCAAGGTGATCGGCGATCCGAATAAACCAAGTTATCCCTTCACCATAGCCGACAGCCAGGAAGGTGTATTGGCCGCACAGACGCTGGAGAAGTGTCTGCAAAAAAAGGTAGTGCTGAAGTTCGACAGCATTGAGGCCGTTGCCAAACATTTTGGTGTACCTGTTGCCCCATTCAAGAAGCAGATCGATGAATACAATGGCTATGTCAAGGCTGGCAAGGACGACCAGTTTGGCAAACCCATCGATAAGAACATGAAACCCATCGAAAAGGCACCCTTCTATGTCATGGAAGGTGTTCCCAAGACTCACCATACTATGGGCGGTATCATGATCAACACCAAGGGCCAGGTTATCGAAATGGAAACACAGAAGCCGATCCCGGGACTGTACGCAGCCGGTGAAGCTGTTGGCGGACCCCATGGCGCAAGCCGGCTGGGCAGCTGTGCTATCCCTGACTGTCTGGTTTTCGGGAGGATCTGCGGAAAGAACGTATCGCAGGAAAAGGCATAGTATTCAAAGGGGATACCTCCGCCCCCATATAACCCGGATGGAGACAGGTAACTGTATCGAACCTGTCTCCATCCCCTCCGTGTAAGCGGTGGTGAGAGCCAACGTATCCCGGAGTCGAAAAATACCAAATTGAATAAACAGGATATGTACATTCAGGGCTTTGCAGGATATTCCGGCAGTTCATCATTCAGGAGAGTGGCATCATGACAGGTTGCGTAAATGTCTTAATGCGCAGATCATTCATAAGATTCATCTTTATGTGTGTAATTGTGATATTTGGTCAGTGTTCTATGTATACTTCAGCGCATGCTGAAGATCCTGCCAATGAACCGCAACGATTGATGACAGCAGCATCGGGGGACTGTGCTGCCTGTCACGGTTCTGTGCAGATGCTGCCTGCCGGACACCTGGATACGAAAGGGCTGACCTTGGATGAATGCAGGATGTGTCACCAGGACGAAGAGGTTTCGCTTACAAACAAGCTGCCCCTGAGCCATGCCCACCAGCTCAGTGGCATTGCATGCAGCGACTGTCATGGTGATCAGGATCCTCCCAAGCCGGTGGAAAAGGCCCAGTGTGTCACCTGTCATGATGAACAGGAACTCATACGGCGCACGGAATATCTCCGGGTGATCGAAGCAAATCCGCATGATTCTCCCCATTACGGGACTGACCTGGACTGTAACATGTGTCACTATGAGCATGCGGAATCCGAACTCTTTTGTGCCCAGTGCCATGATTTTGATTTTGTCGTTAATTCGCCCATCCTAGGCTCAGAATTGAGAGCCAAGATAACCCCGGAGAGGAACAGCAGATGCGAAATGTGCCATAGTGATCCCCAATACAACACCCATTTTCTCGACGCCTCACATGGGATTCTTGACTGCACCACGTGCCACAACGGGATAGACGACATTGTGCAGCACATGAAAAAGCAGGACACCCCTGAGATACACTCATGTGCTGTATGCCACAAGGAGATCGATGAGCAGTTTCAGCAGGATGCCCATTTCGTGAAAGAAAACATGACATGCCAGGACTGTCATACAAACGTTCACACCGCTATGAAGCCCGACATGGAGACCTTTAAACACGATGTTGTTGAGACGTGCACCCAGTGCCACGACAAGGGTACGTACGCCTATCTCGGTCACGGTGGATCTGTTCTGGTGGGGAATAATGATTCAGCCACCTGCACGGACTGCCATACCCTTCACAGGACGCCGATGTACAGTTCTGAGGATAAAAAGGATATTGCTGCAATACGCCAGATGCAGACCCGGATGTGCAGAACCTGTCATGACGACCCTGAGATAATCGGTCGAAATGGACTTGCACTGGCTGCCGTGGCAGACTTTGATAAGACCTATCATGGCAAGGTGCTTGGAATCGGATTCCCGGAACAGTCAGCAGGGTGTTCCGACTGTCACAACGGGCACTCAACGCTGGCCGCTACGGATCCCCGTTCACCTCTGCATCCGGATAACCGTCCGGCCATATGCGGTCAGTGTCATGACGATTTTCATCCGCGATTTGCCTCGTTTATCGCGCATCCGGATTATACCGACCGTGAGCGGTTTCCGCTTCTTTTCTGGACGAATATCTTTATGGAAGGTCTGCTGTTCTCGGTCTTCGGGTTTTTCTGGATCCATTCGATCTTATGGTGGAGAAAGGCATACTGGAAGAAGTGGACATCGGCATGGACTCAACGTAATGGAAGTCAAACTGATTCTGAACAGGTCCTGGATCCGCCGGCATTGGCGTATCCTGAATTAATGAATGATCCACCGACCTTGGCTGATCCCGATATACTTAAGGAATCGCAGATAGAGACAGTGCCAAAAGACCAGGTAGTACCCGAGACGCTTCCTTCTGTGGTATGCAAGCCCGGGCAGTATGTCAGGCGGTTTAGCCTGCGGGACAGGATCATGCACGTCCTGTTGATCCTCTCCTTCTTTACGCTGGTGATGACCGGATTCCCGCTGAAGTATTACGAGACGGCCTGGGCCAAGGTCATGATCAATCTCTGGGGAGGCGTAAGGGGTGCCGGTGTCTGTCACAGGATTGCAGCAGTGGTACTCATCGCCATGTTTCTCTATATATGCTGGCTGTCCATGAAGTATCTCTTCCCGAAAGGGAAGGGGATAAAGGGCTGGCTCGGCAGGCTCTTTGGTCCTGACTCACTGTGCCCGAATCTGAAGGATCTCGATGATATCAGAGGTATGTTCAGATGGTTCTTTAACCGGGGAGAGATACCGCAGTTTGACCGCTGGACCTACTGGGAGAAATTCGATTTCTTTGCGGTGTTCTGGGGGATGTTCGTCATCGGACTCTCCGGTCTGATGCTGTGGTTCCCGGAATTGTTCTCCCACATCCTTCCCGGCTGGTTTATCAATATCGCCACAGTGGCTCATTCGGAAGAGGCCCTGCTGGCAGCGGTATTTATCTTTACCGTCCACTTCTTCAACAACCATCTCGTTCCCAACAAGTTTCCGCTCGAGGACAATATCTTTACCGGTCGCTACACCATGGAAGCCTTGAAGGAAGAACGACCACTGGAATATGAGCGCATCATTGCCGAGGATCGCTTCGAGTCTATCAAGGCCGATGATCCCGGTGTTTTGACCAGGTTGTATTCCTCTGTCTTCGGCATTGCATGCGTACTGCTGGGGCTCTCTCTGACCGGACTGATCCTCTGGGCCATATTCTTCTATTGATAGAGCATTCCTGTGCCTGATTAACCAACAATGCACATGCATACATCTCGTCATTTTTTCTATTGTCATTTGCCGGGATCTGAGACAATGTGGTTGAACTACTGAAAATGAATGGGATTGTGGAATGTATCGATTCAGCCGTATTCAGATGTGGGTGACGTTAATCCTGCTCGCTATCCTGGGCATCTGTTCGATTGTCGGGGCCTTTTACGGGGCCGAGTGGTCGAAGGCACTATTCAATTCAGCACCCATGATCGTGTTCTGGTTTGTACTTATGCTCATCTTCATCTTTGCCCTGTTCAGATCGCACCGCATGAGAAAGGCACCGGGACTTGTTATGATGCATGCAGCCTGTGTCATGGTCCTGCTGGGCAGTATGTGGGGCAGCGATGGGGGCCATCTTTTGCGCAGTGACCTTCTGCACACCGACAAGGTCCCCGGCGGTTACATGTCGATATACGAGGGGCACAGCGAAAACCATATCATGTCCCGATACAATGGCGACAAGCTGACCGAGCTGCCGTTTTCCATCTACCTCAAGGATTTCTGGATGGATTACTACTGGGATGACGGTAGACTGCTGGTCCGTTCGCCCCAGGGACGCATCCATGTCGTGCATGCTGTTCCTTCTCATGCCATAGAACCCGGCGAAGGAATTGCGAAGCTCAGGATAGTGCGCGTCTTCAAGAACCTGAAGGTCATAGGTCAAAAGGATGCACCTGAGGTCGTAGATGATCCCGGCATCGGGAGCAATCCTGCCCTCGAGATCGAAGTCTCGCGGTCTGACGGCACACGGGAAAGGAGATACGTTTTCCAGCGTTTTCCTCAGCGGAACCTGATCCCCGGCGGATGGGCCACACAGTATGCGCTTGGTATAAAGGATTTCTTCAGCGATCTAAGTGTGGTGCAGGACGAAGAGGTCTCAGATCATAAGGTGATCCAGGTCAATGATCCGCTGCATTATGGCGGATACTACTTCTATCAGGCATCTTACGATGCCAGTCACGGACGGTACACGGTGTTGTCGGTGACCTCTGACAGCGGCCATGCCTTTGTATTTACCGGTTTTTTCTTCCTCTGCCTCGGGGTGTTCTGGCATTTCTGGGTGCAGCCGGTTTATAAGAGGTCATCCAACCGGAGGGCACGTGGAGATTAAATACACCCTGCAGGGTCTTCTCATCTATGCGGCCATGGGGGCCTACTTGCTCGCCTTTCTCGTATCAATCATGCGTCGTGAGAAAGCAGGCCAGATCATGTATGCTGCCGGATTTGTTCTGACCTGTGCGGCTTTCGGTTATCGCTGGTACCACACCGGGCACATCCCCATGCAGAACCTGTTTGAGGTCTTTGTCACCATGGGGGTCGTGGTATATCCTCTGTCTGTCTTCTGCCGCCGCACACTCAAGGTGGGTGCAGAAGCGTTTGACATGCTTACCGGGGTTATCGTGCTTGTGCCTGCCGGATTCTTTTTCTCCGCCGAACCCAAACAGCTGCCCCCGGCCCTGCAGTGCTGGCTGTTTGCCCCGCATGTGGCGGTTTATATGATCTCCTATGTACTGATGGGCAAGGCAACGATCCAGGCCCTCGGGCAGTTGATAGGACTGGAGGCCCCTGCGGATACCCTCCTGGTAGACTATGAGCAGGGCACCTACCGCATGATCAGTTTCGGTTTCCCCCTGATGACCCTGGGCCTGATTCTGGGCAGCTGGTGGGGACATCTTGCCTGGGGCGATTACTGGGGATGGGATCCCAAGGAGTTATGGGCGCTGGTAACCTGGCTGGTATACCTTATCTATATCCATTTCCGTCTCATGTATGGCCGTCGGTACAAGGCTCTGAACAGCATGTGGGCCGTTGCCGGCATGGCAGCCATCCTGATTACGCTTCTGTGGGCAAATCTCGCCAAACTCTTTGCCGGTCTGCACAGCTATGCCATGTAAAAACACAGAGATCCTCTTACAGTAGGGAAGCTCTCTCAGTCCGGAAAGGACGTTTTCCAGATCCCGTCAGAAAAGATGATTCTTGAAGGCTCATCCGGGATGGCGGGTTGTTTGTAGTCCTGCAACGAGTACTCAGGGTCGTGCGGCAGCTTCATGACGATACTGTCTTCTTCGGCATATACTTCGGGTAGTATGGGATAAATGGGTCGTGATTGTGCATAGCGGTACAGGTGATCGATGTGGTCGAATGCGGAGAGCTCATGGATGGTTTTGAGAGTGGGCGGGATAAGCTTGATCTCCCCCGAGATGGCCTGTTTCAGGATCTCCCCGGGCGTGCGCCATTCATAACTCATCAATTCCACCGGGTCGTAATCGGTTTTCTGCCCGAGGGGGAGCCTGCAGAGGAAGAAGCGTGTATCGAAGCGTTTTTTCACTGCTCCCGGGGCGATCCAGCGGGAGTAGGGCATGATAGAGTCAACGGCGAGTGTGAGGTTCTCCTGCCGGGCAAGGTCCTTCAGCGAAAGCTCTTTTTCATGGATAGCCCTCCGGTAATCGTTGAATCTATCCCTGGTCCCTTGGTCCGTAAAATCGATCGGGTTGCCGTTTGATGTGTAGGCCAGCAAGATGCCGGCCTCTTCGAACAGCTCCCGTATTGCCGCACAGAACAGGCCCAGCGCAGTACATTCGTCCAGATCCGGTTCATTGAGCAGCGCTCTTGCCTGTGTACCGTCAATGCCGCGGGCCAGTAAGGCAAGATCTTCATCCCTGTCCTGTTCATCCATCTTTCCCCCTGGAAAGACGCAGACCCCGGCCAGAAAATTCTGGCTGAGTTCACGCCGCACCATGAATACCTGGTACGGATCGCGCAACAGGATAACCGTGGCTGCCGGCCAGATCTTTGCCGTGTTTTCGCCGGTGCCTGTCAGATGTTCAGGGTCTCTCTCCATCATTCTAACCAAGAGGTGTATTTTTATGGATTATAGCAGAATGGGAGAAAAATCAAAGAGGAAGGTCCTCCTGATGGGCAGTAAAAATAAAGGGATCAATAGTCTGAACTTCTTTTTGCCGGACGTAAAAAAGGCAGTACCGTGCGGTCCTGCCTTTGTATTGTTGCTGCTGAGACTGAATGTTTGGACGATGTTTATGGTTCGGATCAGGTTTTTTCGCTCTCCAGCCTGTCTTTGAGATTCTGCGCATCCATTTCAGCCTCCCGCTCATTCAGCCTCAACACGAATTTTTCAGCCACTTTACCCACAACCGGGATAGGTATTGTATAGTCTACATCCAGATCCAGGTGGGTCATGTCGCCATGGGGTTCGAGGTTGTAGGTCCAGGTGCTCTGAATAGCCCCTTTGCTCTTGTCCACGATACGCTTGTTGGGGATATCTTCCGTGCGCTCGGTTTCTCCATTCAGCCGGATCCCGGCCATTTTCCAGGCCCACTTGTAATGTGCACCTTTCCCGGTGCCGGTTACATCCTTGACCTCCATCATGCTCTGTAACCATTCCGGCGCATTCTTTGGATCCTCAATGTAAGAAAAAACTTTCTTTACCGGAGCCTTGATATCGATACTTGTATGAACTCTTGGCATACTGTATTCCCTCCTTTGTTACATCCATTCTTGCGGATTTCCTGGTGTCGGGGACCATCCCCGAAAGACAAAAGTAACAAATCCTGTCTCATTCACCTCCTTTCGTTCTTGTGTCTCATGAAAAGGATTTTCTGCAAAAGATCGTATGGACGGATTCGTTATTATGGGATCATGAAATAAAACTCGATGACAGGCTTAAAGAAAAAGACATTCACATTGAGCGATAGTAAAAATAAGCACAGAACGTGAAAAGTCAATGGTGCAGGGTTGTTCCAGTGATAACGAGAGCCCGGGAACAGGGATAAGAGACGAGACTTGTTCGAGCTTCAAGGCTCACAGATACAAGATGAGAACAAGACTTGGAACTCAGGAGCCTAGACACAAGCCCTTTCCCTGATAAACAGGTGGTACCGGGCCCACCGTGCGAGAGCGCTCGTTGCAGGCACAATCCCCCGGTACACAGGGATGCCGCTCTCTAAGAGACGCTTTTCAATTTTCCTTCCAAGTTCGGGTATTCGCGGGTCGTCACGGTAGGTCCTCCATGTGACGACCAGAGGTTTGTTGTGCAGGTATTCACGTGCAGGACCGGCAAGAAACTCTGCTATCCTGGTGATGTGTGCTCCGCCGTCAACGTCGAAGATCCAGTCCATGGACAGTGAAACGATCAGCATGTCGATATCAGGTTCTGCCGAGGCGAGATCCAGCATGTGCCCTATATTTGCCGTATCAATGAAGATCGGTATGGCGTCCACAGGATTTCTGATCATATTGCCGCTCGATGGAATGAATGCCCTGAGATCTTCCTGCATCCTGTCACTGAAAGGGGGCATGGTAAGCCCGGCATCGCTGCAGGCATCTGCTGCGGACACCGCAATACCGCCACCGTGGCCGATAACGGCAATGCGGGTTCCATTCGTTGTTCCCAGATGGCGAAATGCCAGGGTTACCTGCGCCATGTCCTCCAGCGAGTATGCGCGAACCGCACCGGTCATCTTGAAAAAGGCATCCCATATATGCTGCCCCCCGGCCATGGAGCCGGTGTGCGATGCAACGGCCCTGGTTCCGGCTTCGCTCAGACCGGCCTTCAATATGATTACCGGCTTTGTCCTGTTTATCTTTGAAACGATATCGAGCAGTTTCCTTCCGTTTTTTACCCCCTCGATGTACATGGTAATGATTTTTGTGTCGGGGTCGTCGGCGAGATACTCGAGAAAATCAGTGCTGTCCAGCGTCAAGGCATTGCCGTAGCTTATCACCTTACTGAAATGGATACCCATCCGGGAGGCGAAACCGGTAAAATCCTGGGCATGACCGCCGCTCTGAGAGACAAATGCCACCTCTCCGGTCTCCTTCGACGGGTTCACCCAGGTGGTAAGCCGCTGACCGGGAACGTATACGCCCATGCAATTTGGCCCGATGACCTTCAGGCCGTTGCTGTTGGCTATTTCCTCGATTTGCCTGTGCAGGTCCAGGCCCTTTTCCTCACCTGTTTCGTTGAATCCCGCGGTAAAGATATGGACATTCCTGTTGCCCGAGGCAGCGCAGTCCATGAGCGCTGCAGGGACTGCAGAAGCGGGGACCGATATGATCACGAGGTCTATGGGCTCGGGTACGGATACGAGATCGGGATAAGCCTTTATCCCTTCGACATGGTCGACGCGGGGATTTATGGGATACAAACGCCCGGGGTATCCATAATCACGTATACAGCCGAAGATGCCCGGCCAGCCCAACGGTCTTTCCTGGGGCGCTCCGACAACAGCCACTGACTTCGGATGAAACATTGCACCAAGGGATTCATTGTTTTCCATTTCGTGCGTGCCTTCCTTCATTCAATTTTAAGCTCGGGATTAATCTACAAAAGAGCAGCAAAGAACTATTGCCGGATGAACATGTGCCCTTTGACAGCAGTCATCCCTCGCACAAAGCTGTGAGGCTTTATAGTTGTTTTTGCTGAGAAATTCAATCTGATTATCCCGTGCAAAGAGGATCGCGGGCATGCCCCATGCAACTACCGGCATGGGCGTTATGGACAGGTTGTGTTTTGATCAGCAGGCTTAACAGCGATGGACGGCATGTTTCTTTTCAACTCGGTTTGTCTTCGCCGCTGCCTGAGGTGGGCTGTCCATCTGGTTTCTTTCCGGCTGGTTCCTTCCTGGGCAGTTCTTCGTCCAGATTCAGGATTCGCTCGGACCCGGTCCTCCTTGTCATTCTGACCAGGGTTTCCGCCGCCATTCCCTTTGAAGGCATCTCAGGAAGATATATATCAAAGGTGGTTCCATGCCCTGGCACACTGCTGCAGACAAGGGCACCACCATGGCTTCGAACGATCCCATATGCGACCGACAACCCCAAACCGACACCGGATTCTTTCGGTCTGGTGGTGAAGTACGGTTCATAGATGCGCTCCATGACTTCACGAGACATGCCGTGACCACTATCAGTAACGCTCAGTTTGAGATACTGTCCTGCCGGCAGGTCATAATCAGGGATCGAGGCATCCTGGCCAATGTTGACCTTCACGAGGTCGATTTCCAGATCACCGCCATTCTCTTCCATGGCACTGACCGCATTGGTGCAAAGATTTGCAATCACCTGATGAATCTGCATCTGGTTGCAAATAACTATGCCGGTTTCCCCAAGATGTTCTTTGACCCTGATGTTCTCGGGGAATGTAGGATGAAGGGCTCTGAGGCAGTCTCTGATGATCGTATCGAACAGGAGCGGCTTATAGTCCTTCCCGGCATTCCTGCTGAAAGCAAGGAGCTGGTTTATGAGTTCGTCCGCACGCTTGGCCGCATTGCGCACTTCCCGCAATTCGTTTTTTATCACGCACAGATCATCATTGCCCTTCATGAATTTTGCCACGTCTCTGCCGGCCATCTTGGTATATCCGAGAATCGCCGTAAGTATGTTTTTTAGATCATGAGCAAGGCCGTCGGCTAAGGTTCGTATGGCCTCTCTTTTCTGAAGATCTGCCGCTTCGATCCCCTCATTATCTTCTTTCTTGACCAGTTTGAGAGCGGTAACATCCGTCATGACAATCACGATGGCATCATCACCATCATAATTGAGAGGCCGTGCCGACATGACGGTCTCGATTATTTTTCCGTCTTTTCTCCGGCAGCGGAGTTCCACCCCTGAGAGCGTCTCTCCGTGTTTCAGAGCATTGATAAGTACATCATAATCGGCATGCCGTGCCGGCAGGTTCAGATCATAGATGGATTTCCCGATGATCTCCTCGGCTGAGAAACCCGTCACCTTGCAGAAACAGTCATTTGCATAGAGATACCGTGCGTCCTCAAACCTGATGATGCACAGGGCACTGGGCATGCGTTCAAGGGTGGTGCGGCATTTTATCTCGCTGGCCCTCAGTGATTGCTCATGCTCGATGTGCTTGGTGATGTCCTTTGCAAGAGAGACCATAGCCACCACATTGCCTTCGTGTGTGATGGGAAACCCGTCCACCTCAGCAAGTTTCTCCTCACCGTCTTTGGTGATGAACCGGTAGATGTTCGGGTAAACGGTGTTCCCCGAGAGAAAATGCTGGGCATTGTCCATGACCTCATGAACGTCTTCAGGCGGGACCAGCATCTGAAGATCATCAAAATACCTGCCGATCAGTTCTTCGGGCTTATACCCGGTTATTCTCTCCACATTCGGCGAGACATACAGTACCCGAAGCTTATTGTTGTAGGAGAACATGATGTCGTTGCTGAGGTCGAAATAGAAACGGAAGATCTCCTCATTCTTTTGCAGGGCAGCCTTGTGCTGCTCGAGTATGGATAGTGATTTCTCCAGCTCTTCGATCTTGCCGAGGGACTGCGAAAGTTCCTCTAAGAGCTGTTTTGCGGTCTTACCGCCATTATTCATGCTGCGTGCCTCCAAACATATAAAAAGGTAATTGCTTTCGTGAGGATACTAACCAATGAAGTGTCGCCTGGTTAATTCTTCCAGTTGAAGTAGTGCATATAATAAAAAGATATTAACAAGTTTGATTATCAAATCAAGGATAAAAGTATGTTTATGATTCCCGGCACATTCCCCATGATGTTTCTCTAGAGGCATCACTTCATGCACGGCAGACAACCTCAGGAAAAGACGAGAGGATCCTGGCTGCAGATGAAACTTTGGGAAAGCAAGCTATGGTGCCTCTTTCAGCCAGTCTTTCTTCCAGTAGTAGAGGCATGCCCTGTCGCAGTGTATATTTGTGCCGTCACAGTATAATTTTTCGCATATGACGATATTCTTGCACTTTTGTATTTTCCTTCCACCATGATCCAGCAGGAGAAGAGGTTCTTTCTGTACGGTGGCAATCTCACCGCAGAACGGCTTCATGCCGGCCAGGAAGGTTAATCCCTTTAACTTCCCCGAACCGTCGAGGGTTCTTGATATCTCGGGGAAAGAAGAAATCTTCACCAGGTCTCCGCTCTTGAGATCCTTGTGAAGGTATTCATGAATATCGGTATCCGCAGGTGCAGGAGTGTTCCTGCTTGTGTTCATGAGTGCGGTTTGAAAACGCCTGGCATATTTTATTACCCTTTTTTTCAGGGCCGGGTATATCCGCAGCATGAAATGCCACACTATCTCGAACGCATTAAAGTCGCGCCCTATTTTATGCAGGAGGGTATACTGGCAGATACAGGCATCATGGCCGGCCGCGTTGTCTTCCTTCTCCAGATTGTTCCGATATAACCCAAAGATCGCATAGCCCCGGTTAATGTTCGGCATACCCCATCTCCTCCTTATGTGGATTTAAGCCATGCCGTTTTCCACAGCAGAGTGCAGCAGCGGTCGCAGTCCTTACCCTGAAGCATCCCTTTCCCGTCACAGACAGGACCATCCAGGATCACGATGTCTTTACAGGACTGCATCTTTTTGTATTTTTCGTCGTATATCCACTTGACCTGCTTGACGACCGGGTATTCCCGGTTGCAGAACTGCTTCATGTTTTCCATGAAGATCAGGCCGTCACAGCAGTTCTGCTCATCGAGCGTCTGAAGGATCTCATTGTACGGCAGTACCGAGACAACGTCTCCTGCCTCGAAATGTTTCCTGCCGTCAGTCTTTTGAAAACCCCCCAGCATCCTTAACAGTTTTTTCAGGGATATTATCTCGGCCATCTGTCTCACCATGCGCCTGTCTGTCGGGATCTGTCCTTGTATGCAGTCGTTCCGGCTGCAATGCTCTCGGCATATGTCCTATTCAAACCGGCAAGCAGACATAATAAGCAGGGTATATGGATGAGAAGTCTTTCGTACATGACAGGGTGGTCGTGTTCAGCATTCTCTTTAAAAAGCCGGTATCGCTAATGAGATCTCCCCCTCCTGCTCATAAAACCCCTCATGTTCGTTAATACATAAATAATATAACCCTGCATAGTCATGATGCAAGGTTCAAACAATGAGAGGGGAACACTCTCAGGGCCAGGGTGCGCGGAACGGGTTTTCACTGAGAACGGAAAAGGGATCCATGTATGCCGATCAATCTTTTGATACCGGTATGAGCTGCAGCACCCTGCAGTGAATCAGCACTGTGTTCGTCTGCTGAAAATAGTTATAGGTTGGGCCTTCACCGTACTTATACGGGATGAGCCTGATCCGGCCTTCAAAGACCGTTCCCGGCCCGGATGCACGAAACAGATCCGCTGCAGCCTCATCTGTATAGTCTGTCTCGAAGATGCCCACCAGATGTTTATTCGGGGTGTGGAATCTGAATACGACCTGCGGTACTTGTTCCTCCCCAGTGATGGATGCAGTCAACGCATCTGAGGGATAACAGCTCAATGTCAGATCATTTTCATCGGTGCCGGATATTCTTATGAGGCGGCAGGTACTGTGAGTTTCTATCACATGGCCGGGCATGAACGTCTCGTTCAGGATGTTGAAAGCCCTTTCCCGATATTTTTCTGCGCAGATTGAACAGGGGTCAACCATGGCCTCGGCAAGTAATTGAAAGGCCTCATCGGGTAGATCCTGTGCGTAGGATTGCGGTACGAAGAATGCCGATGCCAGTATGACCATTATGAATATTTCCGACACAATCCGCTTCATTCCTGCATCGCCCCCTCTCCTGGAACATAATGATCGATGAAATCAGTGATGGATGCCACGTACAGGCTTATGGAATCAAGAAATCCCCGGTTATGGGACCCCTGTATTTCTGTAAAGGCCTTTGGTCCGTTGATGGAATCGTACAGGCGTTTTCCGTGATTGAAGGGGATGATTTCGTCATCCCTGCTGTGGATAACGAGTACAGGAACATCGAGACTGTCCAGATAGTGGGCAGTTTCATAGGCATAGTTTCTCAGGAGCCAGGAAGGAACCCAGATAAAGAGATCATCTGCCAGATCCTTCAGAGAGGTGAATGTTGATTCCACGACAACGAGCCCCACTCTATGATGTGCAGCGGTCCTGGCAGCGATTGCTCCTCCGAGGGATCTGCCCCAGACAATAATCCGCCCGGGAGCGATCTTCTTTTCGCCTACCAGGTAATTCCAGGCCGCTTCCGCATCCAGATATGTCCCCTTCTCGCTTGGAGAACCTTCGCTGCGACCGTATCCCCGGTAATCGAAGATAAGCACGTTGAGCCCGAGGGTATTGATGATCTGCAACGTATCAAGACGGTCCCCCATGTTTCCTGCATTGCCATGACAGAACAGCACGGTGCCCTCAGGATCTGCAGCAGGCACCCACCAGGCAGAAAGCATCACTGAGTCTTCTGTTTCAAGAGTGATGTCTTCATAGTTCAGCTTTATGTCTGCCGGGGTGGATCTGATGGTGTGCGTAGGATGATACACCGCTTCGGATACACACCCTGAGATGAACATCGCGAGACCAAGAAGAAAGCAAACTGTAGTTCTTGTCCATTCACACATAGAAATGCTCTTTAGAAGAACAGGTTCCAGAGAACCTTTACCTGGGTTTCATAAAAGTTGTGTGTTCTGTTCCGGGAGACATCGAATGAGATGCTCCTGTCGGCATCTATACTCAGATTCTGCTGCACTGTCGCTTCAAATGCGTTGAAATGATCCTCGAATCCATAATAGAGCGTCTTTGCGAAAACATGTATCTTCCAGAAGTCTGCCGGGCATTTGATCATACCGGCAGAGCAGCCTATTCCTGCGGCATAATTGCCCTTCAGCGCTCCGGACAGGGCAAGATCTGTTTCCATCATCACATACATCATTCCCAGTATATCATTTCGAAACGCAAAGCCGCCACCGGGATTGATCTGGTAAACCAGGTGATCTTCATCGTCGTATCCCGTGAGACGGGTCAGACCGGTCTTTACTTTCCACGAGACAGGACGAAGGAACTTGTCCCGCGGGGTAAGGGAGACAATATCGATGACATCCAGGGACTCCAGGGAGACCTTGTTGTCCGATGGATAATACCTCAGAGCCACATCGGCAAAGATGAGCTGTGCCCCTTCAACGTATCCGTTGTCGTTGTCCATCAGGTGATGGTAAGCCGGCCTTATCCTGATCTCAGAGAAAGCATCATCGCCATCTAGCCCGGCGCCGATGGCCAGGCGGTTGGATCTGTGCCCCTTGTCGGGACGGAGAGGTGCAGGGATCTCATACATCGTTTCATCGGGTGCCGAGCCAAGGGTGCTGCGTGCCTGCAGGATATTCAGGAAACGCTGTTGGTATGTTTTCTGGGGTACGTCTCCGCTGGTATAGAGATACTGCAGATACTCACCGGCAAGCTCCAAGGTCATCATTTTTTCCATCTCCGGGATATCTGTGTCAGAGAAGGGATCTCCATGTGATAATGCAAGTGCCTTGTCCTGTGCATCTTCAGGCAGGTGGGAGGCAAGGTACTTGATTTTTGTCGTTCGTGACGGCCGGTAGACCGCATCTGTTACCAGTCCCTGCTCCTCGATCATCCGTATTGAATCCAGGGGGATGAGCCATGCATGGAACTGGTCGGTCAACCTCAGATCCGGACGGGCCGCTTCAAGAAGGAAAAAGAGGAGGTAGGAACAATTCTCACTGAAAAAGTAATAGTCCGAAGCGATAGAATTCAACTCGCGGATGTGCAGCATCATCTTTCTGATTTCATCTTCTCTGAGATTGAGGGGGTATTCCCAGATATCACGGTGATCTACATCGCTGTACTGCTGCAGCTTGGCATAATACGGCATGACCGCGAAATATCCCGGGTATAATCCGAAGAGACCCTTGAAGGCAAATAAGGGACCGAAGGTTTCATGTGCAACTGCGGAATAGCTGATGGAATATGCCAGCAGCTTGGTTTTGTCGGCTGTCTCGACCGTCAGGAGGGTATGGCCGAACATCGATGCCGGACTGTTCAGGTGCGCCATTGGAAAGACCAGGGTGGCCGACTGGGGATCGATCCTGTCTAAGAAGTCCATGAAGGAAGGGCATCCGGTAGTGCCAAAACGCTCGGGATCGAGGTCTAATCGCTGTCTGATCCACTCGTAGCGTGCCACAAATCTGCACGCAACCGGATCTGACTCATCATTGTCAGGATCAAAAAAGGCACGGATAGTGGCCTCTAACTCGGCCTGGGGATCTGTTTTCCCGTCAGGAGCCAGAAAGAAGCGGGGATCATCCACAAGGCTTTCAAACTGAAATGCCTTTTTCTTGTAGTGCACCAGGATATGCCAGTACGGATCTTCATGAAGCCTCTGTCTGCGCGCTTGAGCCAACACCTCTTCAAGATAGGATACATCCCGGGCATGTACCGGAGAAATACAGGAGATAAAATATAGTATAACAAACAAAAAGAAGGAGATACAAATTTCGCTCCTTTCGTATCTCCTTCCTGATCCTGTATACACCGGAACCTGTTACATCAGGCTCTCGATGTTTGTGAGCACATCGACACTGGTGACATCTGTTGACGGATAGATCTGAGAAAAATTGCTCTGCAGTTTCACATAGAAATCTGACCGTGAACCTTCAGGTACCTCCATAAGGACAGCCAGGGTGTTCAGATATTCTCCCTGCCCTTTGGCAATGTCAGTGGCCAGATTGTCCATATTTTCGGCAACATACGTATTGAGCTTCTCCCTGCTTGCAAATTTGCTCGGCTTCTCGCATTCCAGCGTGCCTGAAGTGATTCCGAATGTCTGGTTTGCAAACGTTCCATTGGTGGTTACGGCCAGGACCTGGAAGAGCAGACCATCGTTGCCCTGCATAATCATATACCCAAGACCACACCCGGTATTATCCTTGTTTACAGCAAAACCAAGAGTTGCTGGCAGTATGAAAAGACCTACCAGAACTAGAGCCAACAAGATTTTTTTCATCTTCTTTCCTCCTTTATTTGTTTGTCTGAAAGACTTACAGCTCAAAACCTAATGAATCTGATCAGAATGGCACCCTGAACAAGAGCCGAAAACCTGGTGATACAGAAACCGGTATAACTGCAATCGTTCCTGAACACAGTATCAGGGTTTTTCCTGATTAAATCATGCAACAGTATATAGATTCAAAGTTATTAAAAAATATAAAGAATTATCTGCCTGAAGTCAAGGAGACAGAGCCTGACCGGCCGTGAAACAATCAGGGCAGAAAGGCTGTGGACGCAGTAAACACAACCACGTTGAGGTCTTTACCAGTCACAGCCCTTATGGAATTTTTCGCTCTGAGGGTTCTGGGCGTTGCCCTGCTCGTCGAAACAGGCCGGCTTCAGGCAGGCATTTCCCCCATAGGTCTTCAGGTAGGTATTGAGGTTTTTCACCGCCTCATTGAGTGACTCATAGGGGCCGAATTTCGTGGTGCAGTCGCAAAAGCCCTCGGGGCAGAGTTTGTGGCCGTACCAGTATTTCCCTTCAACCTTGATCAGGCTCATCCCAAAGGTGTCACCTGCAAGCTCCAGAATGTCGGTATGTGCTTTATACATTTCGGGTGCGTCCTCTCATCGTTTTAAGGGATATAGTAAGTCTAGATAGCGAACCAGAGGGAAAAACACAAGAATCAAGATGTATGACAAACCAGAATCGCAGCGCATCCGATGCTGTACGGTCCTGATGTCCTTGCATTTTCTTTTTCCCGGCAACAAAACGGCCCTGACAGAGAGACCTCTGTGAAGATGACCTAAAAACAATGATTGTCTGGCAGACCGCCTTTTAGAAAATTCATGCAGACATACTCTGAATAATCATATAGTATAAGAATAATACGATAGATCTGACAGATTTGTTATGAACAATGCATCGATGGTGATTGTTTTGTTCTGAATGAAAGGAGCTGTTACGTCATGTCCAGGTTTGCCTATACAATAGACGATGGTGTTGTTCTTCTTACCATGAACAGTGGAGAGAATCGTTTCAATCCGGATTTTCTTCATGAGCTCAATGATGTGCTGGACATCATCGAGACCGAGGATGCCCGGGTGATGGTGGTTACCTCGGCGCACCCGCATATCTTTTCCAACGGGATCGATCTTGATTGGGTGCTGCCTGTCCTGAGTGCCCGGGACACCTTAAGTTTCTATTCCTATCTTTCAAACATGAACGCCCTGATGAAGCGTCTCACCCTTTTTCCCGTGCCTACGATCGCAGCCATCAATGGTCATGCCTTTGCCGGCGGTGCGGTGTTGTGCTGCTGTTTTGATTTCAGGTTTATGCGTTCTGACCGCGGTTATTTCTGCCTGCCCGAGGTTGATCTTGGTGTACCCTTCCTGCCGGGCATGATCGCCGTGCTGAAGAAGGCCATGCCGACCTCCGCGCTGGAAGAGCTGCAGTACACCGGGAAACGTTTTACCGCCGAAGAATGTCTTGCCCGCGGCATCGTTCGTACGGTCTGCCCGAAGGAGACCCTCATGGATGAGACCATGGCTTTTGCCGGAACCCTGAAGAAACGCCCTGAAGTGATCGCCGAGATGAAACTGGTCATGCACCAGGATGTAATCCATGCCATCGATATTGAAGACCCCAAGAAGATAGAGGCCGGCTGGCACAAATGGTTTGTCTATGCTTCGGAAGCGCTGGGTATCTGATGCTGCAGCGTTAAACAGGGTTTCTCGCATGAGGCGAGGCTGCAAAGTAAGACCGGAATACCCAACAGAATATGTGATTCCAGACCATGACCGAGGTTGATTCGTGTTGCCCCTGTGATTATTGTTGAATGATTGCTGGAGAAAGTTGTGAGATGGAGGTGGGTATAGTCGCATGAGGCACACATTGAATCTTCTTCATTGCGTGCTCGTCATCCTCGTGTCTGCCGGATATCTGTTCATGGCAGGCTGTTCAGGACAAAGCGATGACAACACCATAGTCGGGGAGGAATCCTTTGCCCTTGATCTCGCTGCACTGTATTCCGAGGTGACCTCGATCGCGGTACAGGTGGCCTTTGAGCCCGATGCCGAGCCTTTTACCGGGACTGTCATCAATGAAACGCAGTGCTGGGAAGTGCTCGAGGAGAATATACAGGCACTTTTTGCAGGGCGCATCATCGAACCGGACATATTCGTGCCCCGTGACTCCACTGAGATGGTTCAGATCCCTGCACAGGGAGAAGAAACCTGGACTGCCGCCGAGATCATGGATCTTGCAGGCAGCATCTGGGACCGTCCCCGGGGGTTTTCTGCCGAGGATTTTTACGTGCTTTTCCTGAATGGATATCTGGAGAAAGACGGGGAGGAGAATCCCCAGGTGATCGGTGCCTCGGTTGTGGGCACCCCGGTCATGGTTGTCTTCAAGGACGCTATCTTAAGGGCCTCAAACTCTCTGACTGTCCTCATGTTTGTGGAGCAGGCGACCCTTGTCCATGAGTTCGGGCATGTCATGGGTCTTGTGGACAATGGGATTCCCATGGTCTCGGACCATCTGGACCCTGACCACCCGCGTCACTGCACCAACGAGGAATGCGTCATGTACTGGCAGAATGAAGGGGCCGCCGACCTCAGGGAGTTTGTTCAACAGATGATGTCTACCGGTTCCCTGGTCATGTTCGGTGAAGAATGCCTGGATGACACAATGAGTTATATGCCCGGGGGATGAAACGGACAGAATTCATTGATGTGATCCGGTCGGAAAAGATCGAGAATATAAAGGGACAGAATTCAAAGGTTTCCATGGAAAATAGAGCAGAACCCTTTTTGCCTTTTGCCTCCTGGCGGAATCTGATATAAGGCCGCGAACATGGCAGGACATACACATCCTTCTTCGCATATCAGACAGGGAGGAGTATTGAACTGCAGCCATTACTGAAAACACGAAAGGAGTCACTATATGAGTAAACCGGACTATACACGGTTGAACGAAATAAAAGTGGACCAGAAAAACCTCTATAAAGAGGAGGTTTATACCGATCTCAGATTCGCGACGATCCGTCAGCTCACACCGGTTCTCCCGGATGGCCAGAAGGACGACAGGCGCAAGACTCTGTTTTTTGGACAGACCCAGATGATGTCACCTGCCGGGGCGATACCCCTTCAGTTCTCCCTTGAAGCCAACACCCTCAAACAGGCGATGGAGAAATTTCCTCAAGCTGTGGAGAAATCGGTTGAAGAGTTTGTCGAGAGCGCAAAAGAGGCAAAGCGTCAGGCAGATTCCCGCATTGTCGTTCCCGGCAGCGAACCCGGAGGCAAGATTTCCCTTAAGTGACAGGGCGGGCAGGAGGTCTCAGGACAGCTGCCCACCTGAGACAAAGAACTCCGGTTATCAAAGAGCTGAAGGATAAAGAACAATATCTGCTGAAAGAGCATACCTCTTCTGAACCGGCATGGTATGCCATTGAAATAAAAGGTCGACATGTGCCAGGGCAGTGTCGCGGACGGTCCTTCTTCACCTGACGGCGGCTTTTGGGTCGGTCTCCTGTACATGATCAAACGTAGAGAGAATTTTTGCGCGTTTTCTGCCACGAAAATCCAGGATTCTGCCTATCGTTCCCAATCCTGAATGAATCATGAGAGTTATGTTTGACGTCAAATACGGGGTGATCACAGGGATACCGGTCAGAGACGCGGCCTTCCATACCTCGATACACTCCTCCGGGAGGATGCAGTCTGAGCATATGAGATGCCCATCGGGATATTCAGGATCGATACTGTAACAGCCCTCTTCCGGCAGCTTTGCACAGGATATTCTGTATCCACCTTCATGATCCTGCCCTTGCCTGTGGACGACCAGGGTGTATTCACCGGTGGATTCAAACGTGTGATCAAGAACCTGGCACCTCGCTGAGACCACATGCGAATGTGCTTCACACTCAATGCAGCCGGGTGCAAAGAGATAGATTTCCGGTGGGTGATCACCCGGATCCACTATATCGGCTATCACAACCCGGCATCCCTTTTCTC
>ERZ795057.295-NODE-295-length-53140-cov-16.043685_pt1 | contig 53140 bp, 47 predicted proteins | sample MGYA00375141_ERZ795057 | MGnify/ENA primary metagenome ERZ795057 (study PRJEB30186, sample SAMN05720163) | activated sludge metagenome | isolation source: Anaerobic digester | place: Hong Kong | collected 2015-01-26 ...
GCAGACAGGCGTTGGCGAGGGAGATGTAGAGCAGGCCGTTCACCTTCCGGTCGCCCACCAGAAGGTCGGCGGGACCGACGTGAAGCCGCAGCTCCTCCAGGGCACGTACCAGGTCGTCGATCTTCCGCAGAGGGTCGGGCATACGCTCGAAAAGGGGATCTGGTCTTATTTAAAGGAGACGAAGAGGGAAGAGGGACGAAGGTTCGAAGAGATGGTGATGCCTGGAGGAGATGAAGAAAAAAATAGAGGGTAAAGGAGGGAGGAAATGGCACGTTACATGCCGAGTCATACTACGGCATTTGTCGAATATAAAGGTTTCGGTAGGAGGGGCAATCGAGGAATTCGATGCCGAAAACTCCATAACACCGAAGATCGGATAACGACTATTGAGTGTTAAGATGCCCGAAGACCCCACTATCCGATGCTACGATCGCCACGCAGAGGCTTATGACCTCTATCAGTCGACGGTGGTCCCCGAGTACGAGACCGCCATCGAGACAACTGCCCTGATAGCAGAGCAGCTCCTCGGCAGCGGCCCGAGAGTCCTGGACCTGGGATGCGGCACCGGGAACGCCTCGACCGCCATCCTGAGGAGGTCGCCGGCTGCGAAGATCTTTCTTCTGGACGGCTCCGCCTCCATGGTGGGGGCGGCAAAGGAGAAGATCGGCGCGATCTCTCCGGGATCGGTGATCGGATCCAAGGTCTCAGACATCACCGCCGAGGGCTGGGATCTGGGCCTCGCCCCCGGCGAGTTCGACGCCGTCGTATCCACCCTGGTCCTGGAGCATCTTGACTTCGACAGCTACAAAACCGCAATCGGAAAGTGTTTTAACCTCTTGAGGCCCGGAGGATGGTTCATGGCCGTGGAGGGTTACTCCGAGAAGGAGTCCGATATGGTGGGCTGGTTCTCCGAGCTGATGGAGGCGAGAAAAGAGCTCATCGTTGATCCTGACCTCTCCGATTTCGTATCGGGGCTAAGGGCGAAGGAGGAGTTCCATTACTACACCAGCAAGGACCAGAAGTCAGTCTGGTGGAGGCAGGCGGGATTCGATCGGGTCCACGTCCTCTGGCAGTACCTCTGCCTCGCCCTGATGGCGGGCCAAAGGCCGTGATCCGAAAGCCTCGCGCCCGCCATCAAAGAGAAATAAATCAGTTTTCTCTAGCCGAAATAACTGAGTTGATATCGCCGGATCGGGTTGCTAACAATTATATAATCTATAGCCGAAAGTAGTTCTTCTAGTACAGGCTTAGAGCATTAGAACGCGGAGGCTTTGGGTTGCATCAGATTGTAAGGCGAGAGGAGATGGCGAGCGGGAACGTGATCCTGAACGAGATCGAGGCGCCCTTGATAGCCAGGAAGGCGAAGCCCGGCCAGTTCGTGATCCTGAAGGCCGATGAGAGAGGAGAGCGTATACCCCTAACCATGGCTGATACGGACCCCGAAGGTGGGACCATAACCGTGATCTACAAAGTCGTCGGAAAGTCCACAGAGCTCTTCAAGGGACTGAAAGAGGGCGACTCCTACCAGGACGCCGTCGGCCCTCTGGGACAGCCGACCCACCTTGAGAAGGTAGGGACTGTCGCCTGCATCGGAGGAGGAACGGGCGTTGCCGTCCTCTACCCCATCACCCGTGGGCTGAAGAGGGCAGGCAACAGGGTCATCGGCATCATCGGGGCCCGGACCGCCGATCGGATAATCCTGGAGGAGGAGATGAGGGCCGTCTCCGACCAGCTCTTCGTCTGTACCGACGATGGATCACGAGGCCGCAAGGGCTTCGTCACCGAGATCCTCAAGGAGGTTCTTGATGGGGAGACTCTGAACCTGGTCGTGGTCGTGGGGCCGGTCCTGATGATGAAGCTCGTCTCCGAGATGACCAGGCCTTACGAGGTCAAGACGATGGTCAGCCTCAACCCCATCATGATCGACGGAACGGGGATGTGCGGAGGCTGCCGGGTTCTGGTCGATGGAGAGAACAGGTTCGCCTGCGTCGACGGGCCCGAGTTCGACGGCCACAAGGTGGATTTCGATCAGCTCATGCAGCGGCTGGGTGCCTATCAGTCGGAGGAGAGGAAGAGCTCAGAGGCTCACAGGTGTAGGCTCGACAGCTGACCGGCGACGGGGGCTCGTCAGCTGCTTGGCGATCGTTGGTCCAATCTGAAGTCGCGTTTGAATTAAGGGGAGCTATGGCGGAAAACGAGGATTTTGCGGAGAAGAAGAACCGGGTCGCCATGCCCGAGCAGGAGCCGGATGAGAGGAGGAGAAACTTCCTGGAGGTCCCTCTCGGCTACAGTCCGGAGATGGCGGTGGCGGAGGCGTCCCGATGTCTCCAGTGCAAATCGCCAACTTGCATTGAGGGCTGCCCTGTGGAGATCGATATCCCCGCCTTCGTCAGGCTCATAAAAGAGGAGAAGTTTGACGAGGCGATCAGGAAGATATGGGAGAAGAATCGGCTTCCGGCGATCTGCGGCCGGGTCTGTCCTCAGGAGACCCAGTGCGAGGGAAGGTGCGTCCTCGCTAAAAAAGGGCGGCCGATCGCCATCGGAAACCTGGAGAGGTTCGCCGCCGACTTCGCTCGGGAAAAGGGCGTGAAGGATCTTTCGCCCAAGCCCGAGCCTTCGGGAAAGAGGGTCGCCATCGTCGGCTCGGGACCCGCGGGCCTGACCGCCGCTGCTGACCTGACCGCCAGAGGCCACCAGGTGACGATCTTCGAGGCGCTCCACAAGCCCGGCGGCGTCCTCGTCTACGGGATCCCGGAGTTTCGGCTGCCCAAAGACATTGTCGCCGACGAGGTGGAATCCCTTCAGGAGCAGGGCGCAGAGATCAGGTGCAACACCGTCATCGGGCGGACTTTTACCCTCGATGAGCTCTTTGAAGAGGGGTACGATGCGATCTTCATCGGAGTGGGGGCTGGCCTACCCAGATTCATGAACATCCCGGGCGAGAACCTGGTGGGGATACTCTCCGCCAACGAGTACCTGACCCGGGCAAACCTGATGAAGGCCTACCAGTTTCCCGCGTACGACACCCCCATACCCAAGGGAAAGAAGGTCGTGGTTCTGGGGGCGGGAAACGTGGCCATGGACTCGGCCCGGACCGCCTTGAGGCTGGGGGCCGACTCGGTCCGGATAGTCTACCGCCGCTCCCGGGAGGAGATGCCGGCCCGCGCTGCCGAGATCCACCATGCCGAGGAGGAGGGGGTCGAGCTTCTCCTCCTCACAAACCCCACCCGATTTCTCGGCGACGAGGAGGGGCGGGTGGTGGGGATGGAGTGCATCAGGATGGAGCTTGGCGAGCCGGACGCCTCAGGCAGGAGGAGGCCGGTTCCCATAGAGGGCTCGGAGTTTGAGATCCCCTGCGACCTGGTCATCGTCGCCATCGGAACCGGCGCAAACCCTCTTCTGACCCGCTCCACCGAGGGGCTGGAGCTGAACCGCCGGGGCTACATCGCAGCCGACCCCGAGACCGGAAAGACGAGCATCGAAGGGGTCTGGGCCGGCGGCGACATCGTCACCGGCTCGGCGACGGTGATCGAGGCGATGGGCGCCGGGAGGAGGGCCGCAAGGTCGGTCCACGAGTATCTCACCCGCGATAGGCCCCCATCAAAGTCCGTTGAAGACTGAAATCAGTTGGTCGAATCATGCAGACGTTTCTCCCCTACCCCGACTTCAAGAGATCCGCCGAGGTGCTGGATCGGCAGAGGCTCGGCAAGCAGAGGTCGGAGGCCCTCGTCCTCCTCCGGATCTGCCGGGACGGAAAAAGCCGCTGGAAGAACCACCCCATCTGGAAGATGTGGTCCAAAAACCGCGAGGCCCTCGCCCTCTACGGGGTCGTCATCTGTGAGGAGTGGACGAGAAGGGGCTACCAGGACACATGCAGGGAGAAGATCCTGGCCGCAAACCGCGAGATGGGCGGCGCAGAGCTGGAGGAGCTCCGCCGGAAGTACGAGGAAAGAGAGGAGGGCTTTCTCCCATCGTGGTTCGGCTCGGAGGAGCTTCACGCATCTCACCGGTCCAACCTCCTCCGAAAAGACCAGGACCACTACTCGGCCTTCGGCTGGACCGAGCCGAAGGATCTCTGCTACGTCTGGCCGATTCCTGAGGATTCGAGAGGCGAAGAGGGAGAGGGGTGAGGCGGCAGCGGCTACGGAAGTCGCTGTTGAGAAGTGCGCCTTTGAGACCGTCGAGGGAATTCCCGTATTCCGCGCCGATCATCCATTTATCTTCCTGATATCGGATCAGGTGACGGGTTGCCTCCTGTTTATGGGGAGGGTCACCGATCCGAGCGAGGAGTAGAAGGACTTCGCCATATCCAGCGTCGCGAGGGGGCAGGGCGGGGAGCGATCAGGCGGGTGCGCGTCCACGCCTCCTCACGGTGGGCGAGCCGTTTCATGAACGAAGAATATAGTCCAATGATCGATCGAGATCACGCGGCTGTCTTCTGAGCATCCGATCATGTGGGTGACGTTTAGCGGAATTGGAAAAGAGAATATTTAGATTATATTTTCGTAATATCCTTCAAGACTTATCTGCTTGTTGATTCAATGATAGGAATATATATGTTACAGCAAGGAGAAAAATGAACTCCATTAAAATGATGGCTAAAAGCTCCAAAGGCTCAAATTGCTGTTTAAATATAACCACACCCACCCGGAGTGCTATAAGGGCATATACTACTGTGAGAAGCAATAGGATCCTAAATAAATATGATACAATATTTTCTGATGATTCCTTCGGTCTGAAAAATATAGCAATAAACCCAAACAATACTACGGAAATAACGGCCGGAAGAACCAGTTCGCCTGAGACACCTTGCAATGGTACTGATGGCATATCTAATATTTCTGGCAGTAGTATATATATAAGTGAGAATAATATACTAAATAAGACCGACCATATCGCGTAGCCGATAAGCTTGTTTTTATTCTTAATGAATAGTATAGTTGATATAAATCCGACGAACAAGAATAGTAGTATCTGACTTATATGGGTGTAATCCGAGAAACTATAAGCTAGTATCAGATAGACTGCCGAGGCTATTAGCATGAGAATATCTAACATTTTATAATATTTCTCATCTTTTAAATATTTATTAAATCCAAGGGCGTATCTCCTTCTGCTTATTGTGTTAAACAGGGCGACTATAATGGCCAGTGCTATCAGAGATAACCACAGTATCTTCAGATTATCTATCGCGTCATCGTGGTATTTATCTATTGATTTTTTAATTTCCTGCTCTGCAGCTGTCGTTATTTGATTTTCAAACTCGTTACGGGTGATCTTCAAAATTGTGAAAATTTTGCTATCATTGCCCACAGGACCTGTACTACCGCCGTCGGAATCTGTAACTTTGAGCTTGAACAGATGATCTCTGGGCTCATCCTCTGGGAGATTTTCAAGAGTGAAATTTTCAAGAGCGAAATCTCGTTGGCCATATGGGAGATTTATCTCATCAATCGAGTTGCCACCATCTTTTTCGCATGATTGGCAGTAATCGTATATTGTATAAGTCAGATTTTTTTCGTCGTCTTCAACATCAGTTGCTTTGAAATCTATAGCGATTTTATCATCTTTGTATAATGTGTAGTTATGACTATTTTCCATGGGCGAAAAGCTTACGTTAACTATTTTTGGCGGATTATTTTGAATGCGAATCCTATTTGTTACAATGTCGTCATCATCGAAGGTAACTTTCATTCCATCGTATTCTACATTCCTTCTTTTAATGATCGGTAAGTATTCGATCTCAGGAGTTTTCATATTCTTCGATATTTTGACATAATAAGAAAAGTCATAGTGCGAATTCTTTTTCAAATTTTCTTGATTGAAATTTAATATTGTATCCCCCTCTGTAGTATTGCCTTTTGAAACGTTTTCATCCATTACATTGTAGTACCAAGGAACTCGAATCCTAATTTTAATATTTTCTATATCATCCTTTTGTGAAGTGATTTTATGGACGATTTGTATAGTGTCTCCTCTGTAAACAGGAGCGTTATCGTTTAATAAGTTACCATCCTTATCGATCGCAAAGGAATGGATTTTGGGATCATCAACTCCTATATCACAAAATCCTTGAAAAGATATTAAGTAAAATATAAACGCGATATAAATAACTAGAGGCAATTTGGATTTAAATATATGTGATCTGAATTTTAACGAGGAAGACTTCATGATGGCACCTCATCAGTGTAAAAATAATAGGTATCTCCAGATGCTGAATCCCAATGTCTAAAATATTCTATCGGCTCAAAACCAAAATCCACCCATTCATTAATAGGAGAGGGATAGTAATAGGAAATGTGGTAGTTTCCAATTGGGCGGTTATCTTCACCAATTATATTCAATGGAAGTTCGCAATAAACCATATTTAAATATGAACTTTTGGATGACGTAATTGTAATAGAATTACTAATGAGTGTCATATCTTTACAGCCGATCAGCTGAATACCATGCTTTTCGAAATTAGCTATTTCATTAAAATTTATATTAATATTATCGCACAATTCAAGCCGTATGCCACGACGGCATGTATCAATAATATTATTTGTTATATTTATATTTTCATGTAAGCTCCTCGAATCTAAGAATTGATATCTATTATTGATACCCTCCGGGAGATGGCCGCTCTCAGGTTCCGGATATCTATTACCATTTCTTTTGTGGATCGTAGAAATTCCTGCAAATCTCTGAGTGCCACTATGTCCTGCCCTTCGAGGGCCATTTCTATCACTTAAGAGGCCAGTTATCCGGAAACCTTGAATCGTTACATCGCTTGAATTAATAATCACAACCCCTTCCGTAATATTACTTTCGTTATCATCGCTAATGATCGGCTTCTCATCATATGATTTTCCGATTCCGACTAATCTAAGCGGCTTATTTATAATAACCTGCCCATCACATCTCTCAGCATAAACACGCACCTCCCCACCCTCTTGAATATATTTTATCGCTTCATTAATCGATGTGAAATTATAATTCCTTAGATTTTCATGTTCTGTCACGTTACATACTGTTGGATAATTATCGGTGACTCTGATTATGCTTATTTCTCCAATTTCATTCGAGAATGGTATGACTCTCCACTGATGACGCCACAAATTATCTCCGAATAAAACTCCTTCTGCAGTTATATTTTCTAGTTTCATTTGAACATTTATATGAGAGTCAGGTATATTCCCGCTCCATGACGTCCTATCAGGTATGGCTTTAATAATCCAATGAATTGAATGCTCCCCAATAGGAACCCTAACCGTTTCGAAACCATAACCATTATTGGAATCATTTTTAGTGACATTGAAACTTTCTTCATTGTCAACCATGCCAATTAGAGTTGCATCAGAATAATGTAGAAGCCATTGAACTGTGATTATTTTCGGCCCTTGTAAGGTTGTATAAATATCTATTATTGGACATATCTCACTGGTAATTTTATAATTTAAATTACTCATATTGCCGTTTTCACCCGCAGCAGGACCGCATATAGATAAAGAGGCGACAAATATAATTATATAAACGTAATATTTAATTATCTTATAATAATTTCTCGGCCCGTAGCGTCGCGCCATTGAGGTATAAATTCCAGAATTATTGATTATCTTCAATACCGATACCTCTCAATATGTCTTTTTCCTTTTTTTGGAGCTATTCGTATAAGTAGATTTCGACTTACTCGTTTCATGAATTGTGTTTACTCAGTAGTGTCACTCAAATCCTATCATAGATTCATTTGAGGGAGGCTCTGGCTTTTGCCTCGTTCAATCTATCACCGATAAAACCTAACCCATATTATTAATCTAACATGCCAGGAAACGAAGAGGATTATAACCATAATGATCCCAGTGAGACTCGATGATATCCGAATCCTGCGACCTGGACAGCTTCATCGAAGCGATCATAGAACTCACCTACCACGAGGTCCTAACCTCCACCTTGAAGGAGGGGTACGCCACCGACGACCTCCTCGTCCACAACAAGAGGGAAGGTGCCCCCGCCGAGGAGATCGAGAGAATCTCGGAGTACAACCGGGCGCTGCGATCTTTCATCTTCCTCCTCCAGACCGGTCAGCGGCCCGACCTCACCACCGCTTCTGAGAGGGAAGGGTACAACAAGTTCCGCCGGGTCACCGAGAGCCTGGTCGACCGGGGGGAGCTGTTGCCTGCGATCCTGGACTACTTCGATTGCTGATGGCTCCATTTGGCGCGCCAAATTTTGTAATAAAGTTCGATCCCCGTGTTTGGGGCGGAATACACCCACCCTCACCTGCCAGAGCTCCAGGGCAAGAGCAGGATCGTGGCTGTACTTCCAGTGGAGTCCGTTTCATCCTGGTGGCGATGTGGACCGAGGCATGGTTCTGGTTTCCTCAATTACATCTTGCCAGGTTATCCCGAGAGATGATGAGCCCTGCGTTAAAGCTTAGCTATGTGGCCGGCGTGAATGTAACCTTCTTTTTGGGCTCCGGGATCCGCTCCGCCATGGAGGAGACAGATAATTAAATTAAAGGCGGAGATAGGATCATCATTCAAGAGCATGGAGTGATGCCAAATGGAAAAAAAGAGAATTCCACGGGATGGTGAATTCTATCTCTCAGCGGCTCTCTTGGTCGCTCTCCTTTTCTCTGCCCCCGCCGCGGCAGCGGAGGAACTTGCTGGAGGCGCAGAGGCTGTTTTAGAGCCTTTGATCGACACGCCCTTCCTCCTCCTCCAGATCCAGGCGGATCTGCAGGGTTCCCTCAACGATCTGGACATGGCCGTGGCGAAGGCATCTTCAAATCTGTCGGCAACGGGACTGGAGGGTGCTGAGGCTCGGGAGACCCTGGGGAGCCTGCTTCTTGCCAACTCAAACCTGATCGAGGCGGTGACCTTCAGCAAAGATGGCAAGATTATTGTCGCCGAGTGCAAGGGGTGCGAGGGCGGCGAGGGGGCAGATATTAGCGATCAGGAGCATATAGCCCACGTCCTGATGACAAAAAATCCCACTTTCAGCGGGCAGTTTCTGCTGGTGGAAGGTTACAACGGGACGGCCATCGCATATCCGGTCTTCTCTTCGGAGGGTGAGTTCATCGGCGGCATAAGCGCGATCATCGAGCCCGAGGAGCTGATGAACTCCGTGGTCGCTCAAACGCTTGAGTTCAACATCTCCACCCGCGCCAACATCACCGACTACAGCTTCTGGTCGATACAACTCGACGGCCTCATCGTTTACGACCGGGATGAGAGCCAGATCGGCAAGCTTCTATTCGATGACCCCCTCTACCAGCCCTTCCCCGGCCTCCTCGACCTGGGGGAGAGGATCGTCTCTGAGAGAGCGGGTCACGGGTATTACACCTTCCAGACCACCGAAGAGGACGAACGGGTCGTGACCAAGGAGAGCTACTGGACGACCGTGGGGCTTCACGGCCGGGAATGGAGGATCATCTTAACCAGGATCGTGGCCTGAGGGCCTATTTTTTTTGGACATACCCCTTCAGACCCGCCATATCTCCTGGGGAAGCCTGGTCAGCCTCATCGGGCCCCGGTCAGTGGTGAGGAAGGTGTCCTCGATCCCCACGACCCCCGCCCCCGGATAGATCATCTTCGGCTCCACGGCGACGGCCATGTTGGGCACGATCTCGTGGTCGACGGGGCCCAGGATCGGGTACTCGTCGATCTCCAGGCCCAATCCGTGGCCGACGAAGCCGCACTTGGCGCCGACGGGTCCGCCCAGGAAGTCTTGATAGCCCAGCTCCTCGCCCTTAGATTCGGAGATCTCGAAGATCTCCCGGCCGGAGTTTCCGGGGCGTAAGGATTCGGCGATGGAGCTCTCCACCTCCAGGGCCGCCTGGTGGGCGTCCTCCAGCTCCTCCGGCAGCCGGCCGAGGGAGAAGATCCTGGTCTCGTCGGCGGTGTAGCCGTTGTAGACCCCGCCGTAGTCCACCAGGATGGGCTCGTTTCGTTTGATCTTCCGAAACCCCGGCCCCTGGGGCTGGAGGAGGGAGGGGCCGACGCCGCCCGTTGGCGAGGCGACATAGCTCGGATAAGCGCCATTCGGCCCCGCCATCAGATGGCCCATGGGAAGCTCCTGGTTGAACCTTCGAAATCGAAGCGACCCCTGGTGACCGAGGGCCCGCATCTCCGCCTCCACCTTGGCTGCCAGCTCGATCTCGGCCATCCCCTCCTCCAGGTGGTCGGGGACCGAGCCGATCCCGGCGTCCAGGATCCGGGCCGCCTCCCTCGTCAGCCGGATCTCAAACTTCGATTTGACCGACCGAACATGCCTGATCCGATCGGAGACGTCCACAAACTCCGCGTCCCCCAGGGCCCGCTTCACCCGAGCGTAGTTGTTGAAGGGAAGGACGTCCAGCTCCAGGCCGATTCGAGCTCCGTCGGGAATCCCCAGGTCTGATTTCAGGTTTCGCAGATTCCTCATGGGGCAGACCTCCAGGGGTGACTCCTCCCTCGCCCTCTCCAGGCTCTTTCTCACCATGACCACGGGTTGGGCCTGTGGGTCTGCAGGGACGTAGACCAGCCCGTCCTGGGCCGTACCCGAGAAGTAGAGCATGTCCACGGCCTGGAAGAGTATCGCTCCGGTCAGGTCCTCCATCCGGCTCTGAAGTTTCTTAATCCTTGCATCGATCTCCGACTTAGGGTGCAAAATTAGCTCCATTTTATCTCCTCCCCCTTCTGATGATCATCTTTCTATTCTATCTTCTTCCCCTTGCGCTACCATCATTCTATTCTATCTCTTTCCTTCCGCTATCATCCTTTCAATTCTGCCCTTTTCTTCTTTTCTTCCCGTTCTTCCCTTCTTTTTATTCGTTTACTTATTCCGTCTCGCGTCATGGCTTCGCCCCTATATTCCTTTCCAAATCTCCTCTTCCAGATCCGCCAGGTACCTTCTCAAGACCTCGCCCCTCCTTCTGGCGAGCCTTTTTCCCGTCGGGGTGTGCATCCCCTCTTCAAGCTTCAAAAGCTTTCTATAAAAATGATCCAGGTTCCACCTTCCGTCGTCCGGCTCCCGATTTTTGCAGAAAGGATCCTCCGGTTTGTAGAGAGGTCGGCCGAGGGCTCCGCCGGTCAGAAAGACCCTCGCTATCCCGATCGCTCCCATGGCATCCAGCCGATCGGCGTCCTGGAGGACCTTCGCCTCCAGGGTGGCGGGCTTTATCCCCTCGGAGAAGCTGTGGACCTTCACCGCGTAAAGAACTCCGTCGATGACCTCCTCTGAAAGCCCCTTCCTCTTGAGTAGCTCATCGACGGCCAAAAGCTTCCTTGCCTCCGATTCGGCAGACTTCTCCCGCAGCTTGGGTCCGGACCCGACGTCGTGGAGGAGGGCGGCAAAGGTGATTACCTGCAGGTTCGCCCCCTCCGCCTCCCCGATTACGATGGCGTTTCGGTAGACCCTCAGGGCGTGGGAGAAGTCGTGGGCGGGGTCTTTTCCGTGGTAAAGGGGGTCGATCTCTTTTAGCATGGTATTTTCATCGAGGCCTTTGTCAGGAGATTTCATCGATGAAAGATTCAGCTCTCGATATAAATAGTCGATATTCTGGGAGCAGATCAATAAGCTAATATCACAGTCCCCCTCAAGGTTAGTCCCATGAGCACTTCGAGCAGGATAGGCGAGACCGAACTGTTCGACCTGTTGCTGTCGCTCGCAGCCCTCGCCTTTGCCTTTTCCATCATCATCGGCGAAAGCGGTGTGCCCGGAGCCGAGATCTTCTTCATATCGGCCGTAGGCGTGGGATCGGGCTTCCTCTTGCATGAGATGGCCCATAAATTCGTCGCCCAGCGGTACGGCTATCGGGCCGAGTACAGGGCGAACCGGATGGGGCTCGTCTTCCTCATCGCCATGGCCTTCATGGGCTTCATCTTCGCCGCGCCCGGTGCGGTGGTGATCCGAAAGGACCCGTACAATCCGATCGGGTCTCATCGCTCCGAAGGAGTCTCCTCCTTCGAGGGGATGGATATGATGGCAGGTCGCGAGGAGCTCTGGATATCTCTCGCCGGCCCCATGACGAATATCCTGCTGACCCTCCTTTTCTTCTCGCTCATCAAGGGCGGGATTGTCACAGACGGGCTTCTGATGGGCGTTGTTAGCTTCGGGTTCTTCATCAACCTGATCCTGGCTGGGTTCAACATGATACCTGCAGGTCCCCTCGACGGCGTAAAGATCTTTAGGGGGAGCCGACTGGTCTGGGCGATCGTAGGAATTCCGACTATACTCGCGGCTCTCCCGGTCTTCTTCGGTCTGAGGATCATATGAGGAGGGTAAAAAATCGAGCGGGATCGATCAGAATGACCTTCTTTTCGGCCTTCATTCACAGACCTTCACCATCCGGCCCCTCTATCTCGGGCCTCTCCCTCATGGAGAGGGAGATCCTCTTTCTGTCCAGGTCCACATTGAGGACCGTGACCTCCACCTTCTGGTGGACCCTCACCACCTCCGCCGGGTCCCTGACGAAGCGGTCGGCGAGCTCGCTGATGTGGACCAGCCCGTCCTGATGGACTCCGATGTCGACGAAGGCGCCGAAGGCGGCGACGTTCGTCACCATCCCCGATAGCCTCATCCCCGGCCGGAGGTCTTCGATCTTCGAGACTCCGGGCGAAAACCTGAAGGGAACGAACTCCCGGCGCGGATCCCGGCCCGGCTTTGAGAGCTCTTCCAGGATGTCCTTTATGGTGGGTAGCCCCGCCTTCTCTGAGACGTACTTCTCAGGATCGATCTTTCTCTGGAGGCCGGGGTCTTTCATCAGCTCCTCGACGGAGGCTCCGAGCTCTTCTGCCATCGCCTCCACGATCACGTAGCTCTCGGGATGGACTGCTGAGCCGTCCAGGGGATTGTCACCGCATCGAATTCGGAGGAAGCCCGCGGCCTGCTCGAAAGCCTTGGGTCCGAGGCCGGGAACTCTTTTTAGATCTTCTCGAGATCTGAAGGGGCCTTGCTCGTCTCTATGGCGGACGATCGATGCCGCTAGTCTGGGCCCCAGCCCCGAGACCTGCGAGAGGAGCTCGATGCTTGCGGTGTTCAAATCCACCCCCACGCTGTTGACGCAAGTTTGGACGACGTCCTCGAGCTTTCTCTTCAGGGCGGTCTGATTTACGTCGTGCTGGTACTGGCCCACGCCTATGGACTTGGGATCGATCTTCACCAGCTCTGCCAGAGGGTCCATAAGTCTTCTGCCGATGGAGACAGCGCTTCGGACCGTTACATCCTGGTCGGGAAACTCGTCTCTTGCGCATTTCGATGCCGAATAGACGGAAGCCCCGGCCTCATCAACCACCAAGATTGGAACGACTGATAGCAAGTTGAGCCCTCTTAGAAACTCCTCGGTTTCCCTTCCCGCGGTCCCGTTTCCCACGGCGATGTACTCGATCCGGAACCTTTTGCAGAGATCGATGATCTTCTCGGCAGCCTCCCGGCCTTCTCGTTGAGGGTGATGGGGAAAGATGACGTCTTTTTCGACGAGGGTGCCTTGAGAGTCGAGGATGGCCACCTTGCATCCGGTCCGAAACCCGGGATCGACGGCCAGGACGGTCTTCTCCCCCAGGGGTGGTTCCAGGAGGAGCTGGCAGAGGTTTGTGGCGAAGACCTCGATTGCCCTCTCCTCAGCCCGTTCCCTGGCTGCAGAGAGGCTCTCCCTCTCCATCGACGGAAAAAGGAGCCTCCTGTATCCGTCCTCCAATGCCAACCGGACCTCATCAGTGGCGGGCGAGGTTGTACCGCTTGGCCGCAAAAAAAGCGACTCCAGAATCTGGGAGGCTTTCTCCTGAGGCGGCTCGACGTGAATGGTGAGAAATCCCTCCTTCTTACCCCTCAAGATGGCCATGACCCGGTGAGAGGGGGCCCTGGAGAGGGGCTCGGACCAGTCGGCATAATCCCGGTACCTGGAGCCGTCCTCTTCCAGGGCTCCTGCGGCCTTCGAGCGCAGAATCCCCTGGTTTCTGAACAGGTCGCGCATCCTCGCCCTCGCCTCCGGATCCTCGCTGACCCTCTCGGCGATGATGTCTCTTGCCCCCGCCAGGGCCTCATCGACCGAAGCGACCCCCTTCTCAGGATCTACAAACTTTCCCGCCTCGGACCTGGGGTCGAAGATCCCCTGGTCCAGGATCTTCTCCGCCAGGGGCAGAAGCCCCCTCTCTCTGGCGACCGATGCCCGGGTCTTCCGCTTGGGCCGGAAGGGAAGGTAGATATCCTCCAGGGCCGCCGTCGTATCTGCAGCCAGAACCCTCTTTTCCAGGTCGGGGGCCAGCTCTCCATTCTTATCAAGAGACTTCAGGATCGAGCTCCGCCTCTGGTCAAGAGCGGTAAATTTTTGGATTGAGTCTCGTATGGCGGCGATGGCGACCTCGTCGAGTCCCCCCGTTGCCTCCTTTCTATACCGCGCTATGAAGGGGATGGTCTTGCCCTCTTCCAGGAGCAACGCTGTAGCCCGGACCTGGCCGCCATTTAGGCCGAGCTCGCTCGCGATCCTGGACAGGTGAAGCTCGATCATAGTCTCTTCTCGATCCGTCTGAGATGAGATATTCTTGAAATTGCAGACATCTTACACTCTCCGCTTATTGGTCCTCCCCTTCTTGACCTCGAAGATATAGGTCTTATCCTCTTCGAGCTCGTGCCAGAGGTTTCTATAGTAGTCCTCTTTCCACTCCGCAAAACCGTCGTCGAATCCCGGGTCTTTCTCATCGATGTGTATTAAAAAGCCCCTCTCGGAGTGGAGTGCACAGAGCTTCAGCTTCTCCATGCTACTTCTTATCCTCGATCCATCGTAAGGCCTCATCATCTTATCTCCTTCTTTTGTGATGGTCGCAAACTCTATGACCACGATGCATTCATCTCCCTTGAAGATCGAAATGGCCGGTCTGCACTCGCCTACTGGATGATTCATCCGCATGGTCATTATTTTATTTTTATCTGTATGAGCTCGAAGGTGGTGATAAAGAGATGCTCCGAAGTCCTCCTCCGTCTCGATCTTTCCGCTCCTCAAGTCCTCTATCGATCCCTTGAACGCTTCCACGACGCTTCTTTCGAACTTGCTTACCCGGGCGACCATCCAAATCCCTCCTGCTCATCATCTCTGCAATCTCTTGGTTTATAAATTAGCAAATACCTTGCGACTGGAGGGTATTAAGCATTTTTAGAAATCGCCTATAGCTTCGCCACTCCGCCAAATTTTCGATAAAAGAGTGACATATTGCCTGTCTCGCTAATAAAATTCCGTTTTATTTTATTCTAATTATTATTAATAGTTTAAATAGAACTTAAAAATTGTTGTTATCAGCGGGCAAACTATTTATGGCATGAGTTTAACAAACTGTAAAGTGTATTTCATCAAATAAGGTAAGATAATGGAGTGAGCACTGGGCTATGATCCTCCTGAATGTAGCTTGCGGTTAATTATATGGCTTAAATCAAGGGGGTTAAATAAAATTAGGCGAGTTGTATTATGTGAATGTGGAGAGTTCGTGGACGGAGATACTTTTAAGGATTATATAAAGACAAAAGTCAACCCATCCACACCTACCATAGGACATACCCGATGCGGACTGGTATTCAATTTCGTAGATGATGAGCATCAAAAACGATATTCTTCCAAAAAAGAACTGAAGAGCTTGGCTCTGAAGTTTGCAGAAATAAACAAGTTCGAATATGAGGTCACGGAAGTTTTCCTGCTGGAAGTGGATAGATTGAAATCCCGGGGAAATATGGAGGATGTAGAGATACTGATGAACGCATATGAAAGTGTTCTAGAAAATTTTTCTCTCGGGTCCGGAAGGTGGATAACCAGAGATAAATAAATATTCATAAATCCTAGTAGTGGAAGCATCAAGGAAAATTTAAGGATTCTTTTTTATATAGATCTCTACCTCTCCTTTTATGGAGAGAACGGCCGTTAGAAGACGATCAATGAATTTTTTAAAATAGGGGTGGAACCTTATGAAAAGAACGAGAATATTTTTAGAAGGATTTGTGTCCTTTGACGAATATACCACAGGGAAGGAAGGAAGGTGAAGAAGATGCCATCTGCACTAACATATCCTGGAGTGTATATAGAAGAGATCCCAAGTGGCGTACGCACCATCACTGGCGTAGCAACCTCGGTAGCTGCCTTCATTGGCCGCGCCAGGCGCGGCATTGTGAATGAGCCAGTGCTCATAAACAACTTCGGTGACTTTGAACGCACTTTTGGTGGTTTATGGCTAAAAAGCACCATGAGCTACGCGGTAAGAGACTTTTACCTCAACGGCGGCTCTCAGGCGGTGATCGTGCGGCTCGATAAGAACGGAGCTCACGCAAAACTCAGTCTGCAGACGAGCGAAGCTGAGCCGCCTGAGACACCACCTCTGCTGCTCATCGCTGCCAACGTTGGGGAGTGGGGAGACGATATCACGGCTAAGGTGGACCACGATACAAAAGATCCTGCGGACACAACTCTCTTCAACCTCACCCTATCCGATGGGGTGATCAGCGAGAAGTTCCTCAACGTCTCAGCAGATTCAGATAACGCGCGCTATGTAGCTCGAGTGCTTGGACAAGGATCAATGTTGGTAAAGGTGGATGAGAGCGAAGTGCCCGACTCCAGGCCTTTAGTCACTGGAGATCCGGTCCAAGCTTCCGATGGCAGCGACGGAGGTGATCTAGAATCCGGCCAATTCCTCGGCTCCGAAGCGGGTAAGACCGGCATCTACGCCCTGGAAAAGACCGACATATTCAATCTGCTTTGCATCCCTCCATACAAGGACGGCAACGTGGAATACGATGTGATCATGGGTGATGCCGCCGCATACTGTGAGAAACGTCGGGCGATGTTGCTCATCGATCCACCAATCGAATGGACCGACAAAGACAAGGCTAAGAGTGGCATCGGGACCGGGGTTGGAACCACCAGCAAGAACTCGGCTCTATTCTTCCCCAGGCTCAAACAGCCCAATCCTCTTCGAGATAACCAGATAGAGACCTTTTCACCCTGCGGAGCAGTTGCCGGAGTGTTCGCGCGTACGGACACCGAGCGAGGCGTTTGGAAGGCGCCAGCGGGTCTTGATGCCGCTCTGGTGGGCGTGCCGCAGCTGAGCGTGTCTCTGACGGATCCCGAAAACGGGGAGCTGAACCCCCTGGGCATCAACTGTCTGAGGGTAATGCCGGCAGCCGGTCGCGTGATATGGGGTTCACGAACTTTGCAGGGCGATGACCGTCGGGCCTCTGAGTGGAAGTATATCCCCGTTCGCCGCGTGGCTCTATTTATCGAAGAGAGCCTCTATCGAGGAACCCAATGGGTCGTCTTCGAGCCCAACGACGAGCCGCTTTGGGCTCAGATCAGGCTAAACATCGGCGCTTTCATGCACAATCTATTCCGCCAGGGAGCATTTCAGGGAAGCGCTCCGAGAGAGGCCTATTTCGTAAAATGCGATAAGGAGACCACTACTCAGAACGATATCAATCTCGGAATCGTGAATATCATCGTAGGCTTCGCCCCGCTGAAGCCGGCTGAGTTCGTGGTGATAAAGATTCAGCAAATAGCGGGTCAGATCCAGACATGAGGAGGCGATCTAAATGGCACAGTTCAGCGTCAATACTGAGCGTTTCGATCCCTACAAGAACTTCAAGTTCAGGGTTAAATGGGATGGACGTTATGTGGCTGGCATCAGCAAGGTGGGACCTCTCAAACGAACTACCGAAGTGGTCAAGCACCGGGAAGGGGGAGATCCGAGCAGCAGCCGAAAATCTCCCGGTCGGACGGAATACGAGGCCATAACTCTGGAGCGCGGAGTAACCCACGACCCGGAGTTTGAAAACTGGGCCAAGAAAGTCTGGAACTTCCAGGCTGGACTGGGCAGCGAGGTCTCACTGAAGGACTTCCGAAAAGACATCATCATCGAGGTCTACAACGAGGCTGGCCAGCTGGCTCTGGCCTACAAGGTCTATCGAACCTGGGTCTCAGAGTTTCAGGCCTTGCCTGACCTGGACGCCAATGCCAACGCCGTCGCCATCCAGACCATCAAGCTGGAGAACGAGGGCTGGGAAAGGGATGTCGAGGTTCCAGAGCCGACCGAACCCGCGCTTACCTGAGGTCGGATAGTTGGATACACGATCGCCCTCGTCGTCTGAACTTTTGACCATATGGGAGCGGGGACAGGCTGAGACACAGTTGCAGCGCGGTCTTATGCTCTTGAGCTTGTTTTGTCCAAAAGAAAAGCCAGAAGAGCTGGCTCGCCTGCCGATAGGTCGACGCGATTGCTTGTTGCTGTCCCTTCGAGAACAGATCTTTGGTCAAAAGTTTTCTGGGCTAGCCACGTGTCCCAGATGTGGTCAACGGTTGGAGATGAGCTTCAGCTCTGAGGAGATCCGAGCGGTGCCCAGAGCTGAGCCCCAAGATCTCTCGATAAGCATAGACGGGTATACGGTCGACTTTCGATTGGCCAACTCCCTGGATTTGATGGCGATCTCCGATCTAAAAGACCTGGATGAGGCCACTCAAGTCCTGATGGAGCGCTGCCTGCTCGGGGCCAGTTATAAGGGCAAAGAAACATCCATCGGCGCACTCCCAGAAGGGCTTATCGAGGCGACTTTGAACCGGATGAACGAGTGCGATCCGCAAACCGATATCCAGCTCTGCTTCTCATGTCCGGAATGTGAGCACGAATGGAGGTCAGCCTTTGATGCATTATCTTTTCTGTGGAAGGAGATCGAAGCCTGGGCCCTTCGCACTCTTCACGAGGTCCATGCCTTGGCCTCAGCCTACGGCTGGAGCGAGGCAGAGATTCTGGCTATGAGCGACTTTAGAAGACAGTTTTATCTGGAGCTGGTGAGCCCGTGAATCATTATCTCAAAAATGTTGCAGCAAGAAATCTGGATCAGATAAAGGTGATAGAACCTCGTTTGGCTTCGCGTTTTGAACCTGAAGCTCATCGTATCTTCCCAGCTGAAAATGATTCCTGGAGCAGGGTCGACAGAGACACTTGGCATTCGAATGGGCGATATCGGCTTGATCAGGGTCGTGCATCAGATCAAGATATCCGCAGTAGCGCATCGGCCACTGCAAAAAGATCGAATTCTGCCTTTGAGGATAGATATCTGGACTCTCCTTTCCGTGAAGATAAGGTCGAGATCGAAAATGACATAACTGGAAGAGCGCAGGGGCACCATCGCAGAAATATGCCAATTTCTGCGACGAAGAAGATATCCCCTGATGGGATTCTGACCTCCATCCCAGACATTGAAACGGCTTGCCCGACACGTTCAGAGCCAGAAGCAAAACGCGACCGATCGCCCATCTCCATATCCTCCGAGAGATCAAGGAATCCAAAAGCAGAAATAGACCGGTTTGTGGCAGACAAATCCGAATCGAAAGATCGGCCTTCACTGAATGGTTCTATTCCTTTTGCCCCGGCTGAAAGAACACGGATGCCAGAGGAATCGATTTATGGGCTAAAGCCTATAAAAGTCACATTAAGGAGCAAGCGATCAGAAGAAAATCTTCCTCTTGCTTCTGCAGAAGAAAGACGGGGATCGACAGAGAAAAAACGAAATCTCAAGGCGTTTGATCTAATCGAATCTGAGAATAATCGAAATGATGAAGAAATTGTCCACCCCAATTTTATCGGAGAAAATAAGAGGAGTAACTTCGATGAATATGGAATCAGACCTAAATCTGGCGAGCTGATTATAGATCCATTGAGCAAGCCCGTACCGCCGGGAATGATGGCTGCGCGGTCTCATGTAGAGAGCTATTTCAGGCCTAAACGAAGCGAAACATCACTTGAGGATGATAAATCGCAAACGAATCCCCCAGTTCTTGTAACCATCGGCCGCATCGAAATTCTGGCGAAGCCAGAGGCAGCCGCGCCTCAAAGAAAATGGACCGCTTCTCCAGCTATGAGTCTGGAAGATTATCTGAAAATCGAGCGAGGACGCTTATGAGCAATTCATTGGCCATCGAAGCCGTCACCTCCGCTTTACGCAAGCTGCTCGAGGATGGGACCAAATTGCTGGACACCGGAGATCAGGACCCGGAATTGACGGACCTCGAGGTAACTACACAGCCACCTGATAGAGCCAGGAACACCAAGACCAACAACCAGATCAACCTCTTCCTCTACCAGACTGCGGTCAATGCAGCCCTTCGCAATATGGATATACCGCGACAGGTGCGGTCCGGAGAGTTCGGCTTTCCTCCGCTAGCCCTGAACCTCTATTATCTGATCACAGCTTATGGCAGGAACAATGAAGATACCTTCAGCCACCGTCTTCTGGGAAGAGCCATGCGCATACTCCACGACCATTCCGTGCTTGCGGCCTCTGACCTGCTCAGTCCGACAGAGATCCGAGACCTATTCTCCGAGAGCGGTCTGGACTTGCAGCCAGAACGCGTCCGGCTGACGCCCGTGCCTATGAATCTGGATGAGATGTCCAAGCTTTGGATGATCTTCCAGACCCAGTATCGCATCTCGGCGGCTTATCAGGCTGCAGTGCTTCTCATAGAAAGCACAAGACCTGTGAAGTCGAGTCTTCCGGTCTTGAAACGCGGCAGCGAAGATCGAGGCACAGATGTCGTTTCATCGCCATCGCCTTTGCTTGATGAGGTGCTGCCGCCCAACTCTCAGCCCGGAGCACGACTGGGCGAGGATCTGATCCTCAAGGGCAGCCATCTGGACCTCCCTGGGCTCATGGTTCGCTTCAGCAGCCTGCGCCTGGATGATTACATCGAGATCGAGCCTGTGCAGAACGGGAATGCGGATCGGATAATGGTCCATCTGGAAGATCTGGTTGAGGACCCTGGAGCCATGGCCAGATGGGTGCCGGGGTTCTATACCGTGTCGCTGGTCATCAGACGGCCGGATATGCCAGTTTGGACCTCAAACGAAGTTCCCTTTGCCCTGGCTCCAACGATTGAAATATCGCCGAATGCAGGTCCCGAAGGGGACCTTTCTCTGGCGGTCACGTCTTTTCCAAGGATAAGAGAGGGTCAGCGGATCGTCCTCCTCTTCGGCGAATCCCAGGTGAAGCCTCAGAACGTCACCAGTCCGGCAGATGAGTCTCTTCCAACCACCCTCAATTTCATCATCCCAGACGTCAAAACCGGTTCTTACCTGGTGCGCCTGCGGATAGACGGGGCTGACAGCCTTCCTGTCATTCGAATAGGAACGCCACCCGCACTGGAGTTTGATCCCAGTCAGAAGGTGACCATCACATGAGCGATCTGTCGGACTGGCAGAAGGGGAACGATGATTATCTCAGAGCTGCTTTGGCCTGGCTGAGGCTGAAGCTGGAGCTGCTCGATTCAGAGGACGCACCTACCTCAGATCCAGTGGTGAATGTTTTGCCCTCCCCTCCACCGTCTGCTGAAGGATCGGAGGGTGAAGAAAAGACCTGGATAAGCCGGATAAGGGGTAAGTCCTACCCGAAATCGTCTTCAGAGCTTGTAAAAGTGGCGCAGCCCAGGTCGGATATTGAGGAGGGGGTGGCCGAAGCCAAGGCCTCTGCAGAAGAGGCCGAGAAGCTGAGCCCACCGCCTGCTCTGCTCATATTGGGCCAACGTTTCGGGCTTTCCCGCTTCGAGAGGGAGCTTCTGCTTCTATGTGCCGCCCCTGAGCTGGACACGCGGATCCCAGCTCTCTATGCCCGGGCACAGAGGAACCCAGCCCTCAACTACCCCACATTGGCCCTTGCTTTCACCCTATTGGATGACCCTGCCTGGGAGGTCATCTCTCCCGAGAGGCAGCTGCGCTACTGGAAGATGCTGGAGATCGACCAATCGTCTGGCCAGCCCATGATATCCAGTCCGCTGCATCTGGATCAGAGGATAGTGGACTATATAAAGGGGATGAATTATCCGGACGTTCGACTGGCTCCGATGCTAAGCCCGCTGGACGTCGCAACTGGCGAGACGCGACTTACGCCTTCCCAGCAGAGAGTAGCAAATAGAATCGTGAGCTACCTGGAACAGTTCTCAGGATCGATATCGTTGCCCGTCATTCAGCTGCTGGGGCCCGATAAGTACAGCAAGCAGCTCATCGCCACCCACGCGGCACAGAGTCTCTCCCTGCATCTCTACCGCATGCCAGCTGACCTTCTGCCAGCAAACGCCGTGGATCTTGATGATCTGGCGATCCTCTGGGAGAGAGAACGTTCTCTTCTTCCCTTGTGTCTGTACCTGGACGCCGCTGAAGTCGGCACCGGCCCTGAAGTCCACCCTACAACTCTGATCCGCTTCCTGGCCCGCAGTCACGGGATCTTTTTTCTCGATATTAGGGAGCCATTGCCCGGGTTGGCCTGGGCCAACTCCTTCGAGGTTATGAAGCCGACCATGGACGAGCAGGAGGAGGCATGGGCTGAAGCTTTGGGAGATGACGCCGGGGATAGCCCGGGACTTTTGGCGGGGCAGTTCAACCTGGATCTATCGATGATAAGGCAGATCGCAATTAATGCATTCGCAGAAAAAAATGATGAACATGTTCTTCACCAGCGGCTCTGGAAAAATTGTCTCGTCGCTGCCGGGCCTCGGTTGGACGTTCTGGCAAAGCGGCTCGACCCCAAGGCCACCTGGGAGGATATCGTCCTCTCTACCACCGAGATCAATCTCCTGCGACAGATAGCATCTCAGGTCAGAAACCGCAGAAAGGTCTATGATGAGGGCGGATTCCGGCGGAGGATGAACCGAGGCCTGGGGATAGGAGTATTGTTCGCGGGAGAGAGCGGCACCGGAAAGACGATGGCCGCCGAGGTGATAGCCAACGAGCTGCAGATGAACCTCTACCGCATCGATCTCTCCCAGGTTGTCAGCAAGTACATCGGCGAGACCGAGAAGAACCTCTCCCGGCTCTTCGATGCGGCCGAGGACGGCGGAGCCATTCTCTTCTTCGACGAGGCCGACTCCCTTTTCGGCAAGAGAAGCGAGGTGAAAGACAGCCACGATCGATATGCCAATATCGAGATCAACTACCTCCTGCAACGCATGGAGTCGTTCAGCGGTCTGGCCATCCTCGCCACCAATATGAAGAACGCCCTGGACCCGGCCTTCGTTCGCCGGCTGAGGTTTATTGTGGACTTCCCCTATCCCGGGCCTGAGGAGCGCAAGAACATTTGGCTGAAGGCCTTCCCGCCGGAGACCCTGGTGGAGGATCTGGACTACGATCGTCTGGCAAAACTGAACCTCACCGGAGGCAGCATCCACAACATCGCCCTGAACGCGGCCTTCCTGGCGGCGGCGGAAGATACGCCGGTCACCATGCAGCTGGTTCTGGATGCGGCCAGAACGGAGTTTAGAAAAGCCGAAAAGCCTGTCATAGAGGGAGACTTCAGGGCCTGAAAAGAAAATTCTGGAGAATTTCATGATAAAAGTTCATATTGAGAAGCTGGTGCTGGATGGGCTGCCCGTCACCCGCGCCCAGGGGCCGCTGGTTCAGGCAGCGGTGGAGGCGGAGCTGTCGCGGCTGCTCTCCGAAGGCGGCCTGGGGTCGGAGCTGGCAGCTGGAGAGGCTGTGCCGTCGGTGAGAGCGATTAGTATTAATTCGGTAGGCAAGAGCCCGGCTCAGATCGGCAGGCAGATTGCGAGGGCGGTGTATGGGGGAATCGGGAGATGAGTCAAATGGTGGCTGCTCAGGCCAGAAAGCAGGTGCAAAAGGCTCCGGCATCAATCGTGGGAGTCTTGCAGCGGAAATGCCGCAAGAAGCCTCAGCTGAAGCGCTCGACAGCAGGGGCGGCTCAAAAGAGTGTGCCGTCCATCGTGCATGACGTCCTCCGCTCGCCGGGGCAGCCTCTGGATAAAGTGACACGCAATTTCATGGAGCCACGTTTCAGAGACTACTTCGGTAGTATGCGGTCACGTATTAACGAACATTCACCCGTCCCGACGCCCTTAGCCATTGGCGCGCCAAATGATGTATTTGAGCAAGAAGCTGAGACGATTGCTAAGAATGTAGCTAGCTCTACAGTAACGCCCTCTATCAAAAGATATGATTTTAGTGGAGTTCGAGTACATACAGATGCTAGGGCTGGATCATCTGCACAGGCTATCGGTGCGCTGGCTTACACTGTCGGAAATGATATCGTGTTTGATGTTGGGCGATATGCTCCGGGAGTCCCAGAGGGGCGAAGTCTCCTTGCTCATGAGTTGACACATGTTATTCAACAAAATGAATTTATAAGGCCATACAGAAGAAAAACTGCTTTCAATTTCGGCAAGAAAGATGATGGAAGATTGATTGAGGATTCTTTCAGCATTAAAAAGGATAAAGAAACAAAGCCATGGATTAAATTAATTACAGTTGAATTTACATCGAAGAAGACCGATGCAGACGGCAATAACTATTGGGCAGGAACTGCTTCTGTTCAATATTATGACAATCCTGCAAAATTTGCTAATTTTACTTTTGCTATCGCAGGAGGTTCCAAAGAACTCGGCAAAACTGATAAAGGCAGTTTTACTGTCCAGCGAATTGAAGGAGTCGGATATAATAGCGGTTCGTTCTCCGGAAGAGAAGGTGTTGATTATGATATCTCCGAAAGAGAAGGTCCAAGGAAAAGATATTCAAAAGATTTGCGGGGTAATATGAGTTTTGCAGTTTTTTATAACAAGGGAGAGGCTCTACACGCAGGCCCACTTGATTATAGTTCGCACGGCTGCGTTCACGTTGATTGGGCAGACGATACAAATATTAAACAGTTAAATTATCATAGCGTTATTGGTCTCACAAAAGTGATTGTGAAATACTCCTCATCCAGCTAAACGGTGATCCATCTGTGGATGTACAATTGCAGAGCTCTGAAAGAGCAGCTGAGAAGCTTACCTTCGTGCCAATGGTTGCTGGTCCCCTGCAGCGCAGATGCGGTAAATGCCGTGAGAAGACGAAGATATTACAGCGCTCCTCCATCGGTTCTTCTCCAGACGCAGTGCCGGCCCATCGTCCACAAGGTGCTGCGCTTGCCGGGGCAGCTGCATGATGCGGCCACGCGCGCCTTCATAGAGCCGCAATTATGAGCACGACTTCAAGACGGATAATTTGCATAAGGGATGCGGAGCCAGCGGAGTCGGAGCAGCGGTGAATGCGCTGGTTTGCACATTGGAACCAGACATGACGCATTGGCGTAGGCCAAAATTGAGCGCATTAAATTCTTTGTTATGATCAAATCTTTGGAGGATAAGACAATGGAAATTGAAGCCGCAAAGACGAGAACCTGTGCGCTTGGCGTCTGCGATCCAGAAAGGACGCAAGGGTTGAAAGCACCGGCACCGAAAGGAGATTACGTACTGGTCAACCTCAAGGGACCGGGGCTGTTCTTGGCCGCAGAGGTTGTCAAGCAGGGAGGATCGAGCGACCTCACCTTCGTGATCCTGGATATTGATGGCAGGAATGTCGCCAATCTCTCTTACATCGCTGCAAGGAATTCCGGCCTGACCGCTCAAAATCCCTATGGAATAGTCTACTTTCAGGGGAATAGACTTGATACTCTGACCACAGGCTTTCCATCGCCTCTTCGATTCGAGCGGGAGCTTAAGCTTTCGGCGAAGGTGAGCGAGGACGGCGTGGTTCAGATGCTTGCCAATGTCATTCATGGCAAATAGAGACAATCGCTCTCGGGCCATTCAGATAGCCAGAGCATAAGGCGGCTCCCCGATGATACATTTCTAGCTGCCTTTCTTGAATTATATAAGTAAAGCTCGTAGAGGCCTTTGCTTTGATGATACAACTGCAATCCATTAAAAGAGCAAAGTCCAGCCAACCGGATCCGTCTGTATGTAGCCCGCTCCTGCTGCGCAAATGGGATAGAAGCTCAAAGAAGCGACCGCTTATGAAACGTCCGGCTCCTGAGAATACAGGCCTGGAAAACAGAGCCATTATTGCGCCTCCTATTGTGCATGAGGTGCTGGGCTCTCCGGGGCAACTGCTTGAAACTGAGAAGCGTGCTTTCGCGGAACCTCGCTTCGGGCGCGACTTTACCCATATACCAGTCCATGCGAAACTCACCATCGCCAATCCAGGCGACAGATTTGAGCAAGAGGCAGATAGGATTGCAGATCAGGCTATACAGCTAGCCAAACCAAAGGCAACAAGCGAGATGTTTCTGCCCCATGGCTCAAAGGATCATCTCTCTCGGCAGCCCAGCCTGAACGTCCTTGAAGAATGGCGAGGTGGCAGCGATGATCAGATACCCATCATGTCCAAAGCTCTCAGGGGATCAAGCTGCGGTCGGCTCCCAGCGGTGAAAGAGAAGATGATCGTGAGGAAGAGACACCGATTATGGCTAAAAGACGCAGCTCTGGGCAATACAGATCGAACCTATTTCAGAAGCTGAGCTTGTCGCTCAAGCGGGATGGAGGCAGTTCGCTCTCTGAAGAGACTCGTTCATTCATGGAACCTTGTTTCGGTCGAGATTTCAGTGCCGTCCGGGTGCACACAGATCATCTTGCCACATCCATGACAGAGCAGCTAAATGCGGAAGCATTCACAAGTGGTCGGGACATCTATTTTCGAGAAGGTAGATATGATCCTGCATCCCTCTCTGGAAAACGTCTACTCGCTCATGAATTGACTCACGTAGTCCAGCAAGGGGCAAATTCTCCTTCCGAGAGATCCTTCTCAGGAGAGGGCGTCTTTGGTTCTAATTATATACAATGTTTCAGATTGAACGGATTTCCTGCCACAGAAGAAGCTGCCATGAAAGCTGCTATTCCTATTGCCGTCTCCAAGGTCAAATCCTGCTCTAAACTGAGCTGGTACGGCAAGCGAGACATTCCCATTGCACTGAATATGGTGAGATACGACTACGTCCCGGACCTGGGACTATGCGGTTGGACTTTCCCAACATCCTGGTATATTGAGGTTGGCAAGGAGGCCTTCAATAAGGATGTGTGCTGTGATCTTCCTTCCACGCTGGCTCATGAAGCAGCCCATACGGTTTTTTACACCGAGTCGAGAGCAAGGAAGATGGAATGCAACTGCTTTGGGTGCAGCTGTTAGAGCAGTCCGAGGGCACATACGTTTGCGATTTTCGATGGTGTATGGGCTCAGAGCCTGGACATATGTAATCAAAAAAGAACTTAGAAGATTAAAAAGGAGGACGAGTTCATGAGTGCATTTCCCGGATCCCCGCGCCTGATCAAGGGCGCGATCATAGGCCTTGACCTGAAAAACCCGTTGGCGAGCGTAATAGTATTTCAGTACAACCCAGACACCATGACCCGTCGCCTGGAGGCCCGCTCCAAAGGCGGAACGGAATGGGATAGTTCTGAGGCTTTCCGTCTCACCGGCCCACCAAAAGAGAACATCAGCCTGAGCATCGAGCTTGATGCTGCTGATCAGCTGGAGGAGGATAATGGCCTGGCAAAAGCCGTTGGGATCAGTCCAGCTTTATCTGCTCTGGAGATGCTCATTTATCCTAAAAGCTATGATGTCATCAAGGGTGCGCTATTTGCCAATGCCGGCTTTGTAGAGATCATTCAACCGCAGGCGCCTCTTGCATTGTTTGTCTGGGGACCTACCAGAGTATTGCCTGTGCGATTAACGAGCCTCAGCATAACGGAAGAGGCCTATGATACGATCTTGAATCCCATCCGTGCCAAAGTTGATCTCGATCTCTATGTGCTCAGCTATGCAGACTTAAAGGTGTCCCATCCTGGATTTTACCTCTTCATGGCTCACCAGATCACTAAAGAGCTCATGGCCTCGTCGAATACGTTGCTCAATATCGGGAATACTGGCTCCATAGGCATATCTAAACTGTTCTGAGGTGCGATAGATGTTTCCTATTTCCAGTCGTTATTATGGTATCGAGACCGCCGTTTTCAGGACAGCCGAAGGTAAGGAGATAGCTTACCTGCGCCGCCGTTTTCTGCCTTCAGCAGAAGGAGTATTGGCGATAGGCGAGCATACAGTCGCCCAGGATGAGAGGCTGGACAATATTACCGCCCGCTATCTCATCGATCCAGAGCAGTTCTGGAGGCTGTGCGATGCTAACAATGCCATGCTCCCTGAAGAGCTTACCGAGGGGATAGGTCGTAGATTGATAATTCCATTGCCCCAGGGAGGCAAATAGTGCTCGACCTGGGCATAAGCCTCCAGCTTTTCCTCGGGACCAACATGCCAACGCCTGCGCCTTATACGGTGGTGGATGCGCTGGTCGAAGCAGAGATCGAGAACAAGGACAGTGATTTTGATGGCTTCAAACTCACCTTTACCCTGGACAAGGACTCTCTACTCGACTATGAGCTTCTGCTGGGGAAAAAGCTTGATCCACCGGGCCGGATGATCATAATCGCCATCATCAATGGACTGCCTCAGGTGCTGATCGATGGATTCATCACCAGACAGGAGTTTGTTCCCAGCAACCGGCCGGGTGAGTCCAGGCTTTATGTTTATGGCAAAGACATCACCATGAGGCTCGACCTGGAAGAGAAGAAGGAGATCTATCCCAACCAGTCCGACTCTCTCATCGCCGCAGGGATCCTGACGTCACCCGCGTATGCTGATCTTAGATTGATACCCCAAATCACCACCACTACAGATGTGCCCATAGAGGTAGATAGGGTGCCAACTCAGCAGGGGACGGATCTTGCCTTCCTGCGAGAGCTGGCAAGGCGCAACGGCTTCGTGTTCTATATCGAGCCCACACTGGTTCCCGGAGTCAACACCGCCTACTGGGGCCCGGACAATCGGCTGGGCATTCCGCAGCCTGCACTGACCATGAACATGGGCTCGGAAACGAATGTGGATTCTCCCATCAACTTCTCCTACGATGCCCTGGAACCGGAGGAACCTCAGATTACCATAGTAGAGCCTCTGACAAAGCTCTCCATTCCTATCCCCTTGCCCGGTGGACTGCGCCCACCCTTGGCCAGACGACCGGCCAAGCCTCTGAGAAAGACCCTCCCCAAAGACACTGCGAACCTAAATCCTGTTCAGGCTGCATTGCGAGGATTGGCCTCTCTGAGCGGATCATCCGATGCGGTCAAAGCCATTGGCGAGATCGATTCGTTGCGATACGGTCGGGCTCTGAAGTCACGCCGTCTGGTGGGTGTACGCGGGGTCGGCGAGAGCTATGACGGCAATTACTACGTTCAGACGGTCACCCATCGCATAAAACGGGGCGAATACAAGCAGAGCTTCACATTGGTGCGCGAAGGGCTCGGCACTCTAGTTCCTCTGGTGGTGCCATGACCAGACAATTCTTCGGCAAGTTCAGGGGGGTGGTCACGGATAACCGCGATCCACTCATGCTGGGTCGGGTTAGGGCCCGGGTGCTGGATGTCCTTGGCGAGAACGAGAGCGGATGGGCTCTTCCCAGCCTGCCTTATGCGGGTAAAGGCGTGGGACTGTTCCTGGTTCCTCCCGTGGACGCCTCGGTCTGGATAGAGTTTGAGCATGGAGACCCGGACTATCCAATCTGGACGGGATGCTTCTGGTCTCAGGGAGAGCTTCCGGCAACCCCTGCCGTAGCGGAGATGAAGGTTCTCAAGACCGACCTCGGAACCATCACCATCAACGACCTCCCGGGGGCTGGCGGCATAACCATAGAGACGACTGCGGGCATGAAGATCGTGATCGATATGACGGGTATTGAGATCAACAATGGCATGGGGGGGAGCATCAAGCTCAACGGACCCAAGGTATCCGTAAACGAAGGCGCCCTGGAGGTGTTATGATGCCCGGGTTTCTGCTTCACGAAGGGGCTGTGGTTTTGTGTATGCATGCAGGTCAGGCGAAGCCAATGGTGCCCAACCCCAGAGTTAAGGTGAGCGGCAGAGCTACAGTAACCCAGACCAGTATTTACTCGGTGACAGGATGCACCCTTCCCCCGCCTCTAGCGGCCAATGGGCCCTGCGTCACCGCCCAGTGGATCACCGCAGCGACGAGGATCAGGTCCGGCGGGATCCCTTTACTTCTGCAAGATAGCCAGGCCCTCTGTGCTCCCACGGGCACTGGATTGAATATAGTCATAACCCAGTTTCGCGTCAGGGGGATATGATGAATATCGATTATCCATACCATTTCTCAGGTCTGGGAAAGACCGCTCTCACAGGAGACGAGGATCACATCCGAGACATGATAGAACAGTTCCTCTTCACCAGCCCCGGCGAACGGGTGAACCGGCCGGATTTCGGCAGCGGACTGTTGCAAATGGTCTTCGCCCCCAACAGCCAGGAGCTGGCGGCCGCCCTGCAGTTCACCATCCAGGCCGGACTGCAACGATGGCTCGGCGACCTGATCGAGGTCCATTCTGTACAGGTGGAGAGCGAGGATGCAACACTGCGAGTATTTGTGCAGTATCTGGTCCGCAGAACAGAAGAGCAACGCACGGCGACACTGGAGAGAGGTGGCCTGCAATGAAAAGAGGTGACCTCCAATGAAAGAGCCGGATATAAAGTGCCGGGAAGATATGCGCCGCAAATCTGTTCGAGCGATGCATCTCAACGGTCTGGATCATCTGGATGAGAGCGAGAATCCCTTGAAGCTATACGTCCATTTCCTGGGAAAGCTGCCGCCGGATCTGACGGAAGAAAATGCCATGGACCATATAATTATCGAAGGCGGCAAGCGTATTCGAGATTTGAGGATCACAGATATCGACCTCGTGCACAGAGATGAGCCGGACCTGGACGACTACATGGTGGTCCATCTGGATAAACGGGGAGATTTTTCCACCTACACCCTCCGTTTGGTTGATCTGGAGGGGATCGATTCGCGATATGATCATCTTGACTTCAGCTTTCTAGCAGGCTGCCCCAGCGACCTGGACTGCAAGGAGAGGACCATCTGTCCGCCTACGATACGCCTCGAGCCGGAGATCAGCTATCTTGCCAAGGATTATTCGAGCTTCCGCCAGCTTATCCTCGACCGCCTCTCCCTGATCATGCCCCAGTGGCAGGAACGGCATATTCCGGACATTGGAATAGCCCTGGTAGAAATTTTGGCCTATATGGGAGACTACCTCAGCTACTACCAGGATGCTGTAGCCTCTGAGGCTTATCTGGATACCTCCCGGCAGCGGATCTCCGTTCGCCGACATGTCCGTCTGGTGGACTATCTGATGCATGAGGGCTGCAACTCCAGAACCTGGGTCTGTGTGGAGACCGAGGAACGCACCAGACTCGAGCCGGAAGACTATTTCCTGGCGCCAACCGGAACTGCTCTTAAGATCCCTGGCAATTCCCTGACCGAAGAAGAGCTCATGAGGATTCCTCCTGACCAGTATCTGGTCTTTGAACCGCTGGTAAAAGAGTCCCGGGAATTTTATAAAGCGCACAACCGAATAGAGCTCTATACCTGGGGTGGACAGGAATGCTGCCTGCTGAGAGGGGCAACGGCTGCCACCCTTAAGGACAGCTGGATCCAGGATGAAGTGGCTGAAGAAATTTTGCCTGAGGAACAACAGCAGATTGATCAGAAGCATCCAACTCCTACCCCTTCATCTGAAAAAGAGAGATGTCTGCATCTCATGGCCGGGGACGTGCTCATCTTTGAGGAGGTCAAGGGACCCAGGACCGGCAATCGTGCAGACGCCAATCCCAACCACCGCCATGCGGTTCGCCTGACCAGAGTTATGCCCGGCGTGGACGATCTGACCTGCCAGCCGATCGTGAACATAGAATGGGCCCCTGAAGATGCCCTGCCTTTCATGCTATGCATCTCGTCTCTCGGCTCGCCCCCGAAATGCGAGCTTCTGGATGACGTCAGCGTGGCCAGGGGCAACGTGGTGCTGGTCGATTACGGCAAAACAACGGATCCCGAATCCCTCAACCTGCCAGAAGGCGAGGAGGTGCCAGGGGTATGCAGGGGAATAGGAGAGCCAGATGAGAGCGCCATCAAGACGAAGATGTTCCGTCCCCGGCTCCAGTTATTCCCAGTTACGCATGCAGTTCCTTTTCCGGAGCCGTCAGATGCCAGCCAGGTCCAGGCCAGGACGCTGACCGGGCTTTTGGACCGGGTCCTGTCCGGGGCAGAAGAGCTCTGGAAGAAGGCCAGATCGGGGATTTGCCTCTCAGAAGAGGAGATCACAGAGATGAGGCGCATCTTCGGAGCCAAGGCGCTTAATGATGTCGATCTTCGGACGGATAAGACTTACAAAAGTAACGATCCAGCCTGCAGGAAGCAGGCGCTGGCCCTGAAAAAGCTGCTCGATTCCGAGGAAACGTATCTCGCCGGGAAACGAAGGCGAGTGGATCTGCTGGCTAAAAGGGCCAGCTCCGGATATGTGATGGGAATCGCTGAGGCAAAAGAGATAGAAGCGATGTTCGGCAAAAGCTATGCCCTCGAGCTGGAGCGCTCCTACAATCACATATCCGCCAGGCTTTCCATCGGCCAGGATCCGAGCCATGCCAGACCCTGTATAAGCCTCAAGGAGAAGGATACGGGAGAGGTATGGACGGTCAAACCCGATCTCTTGGCAAGCGGGCCTTTGGATCGCCATTTTGTAGCTGAGATAGAGAACGATGGCCATGCAGTTCTTCGCTTTGGTGATGGCCACATGGGAGAGGCACCCCTTCCAGGAGTTGAGATGGAGGCCGTTTACAGAGTGGGAAACGGCCTGATTGGAAATGTGGGCCCAGAGGCGATATCATATCTGGTCTTCCATATCCCCGGCCAGGACGGAATCGAGAGGATCCGAAATCCTCTGCCCTCGGTGGGCGGAACGGATCCCGAGCCGCTTATCGATGTCAAGCTCCTTGCTCCGGGAGCCATCCGCAAGGATCTGCAAAGAGCCATCACCGCCGATGATTATGCTCTGCTCGTGGAGAGAGACTTTGAGGACCGAGTGCAGAGAGCCGCCGCCCAGATGCGCTGGAATGGAAGCTGGTATGAGGTGCATGTGGCGGTCGATCCCCGCCAGACGACAGAAGCAGACCAGGGACTGCTGGATGAAGTGGCAGGAAGGCTGCAGCGATACCGCCGCATCGGCCATAACCTGGCGGTAAGGCCGGCGGAGTATGTTCCTCTGGACATCGAGATGATCGTGTGCGTCCAAGACGATCATCATCGTGGTCAGGTGAAAGCCGATCTTCTGGATGTACTCAGCAATCGCATTCTGCCTGATGGGAGATTGGGTTTCTTCCACCCCGACAATCTGACTTTTTCCATGGGCATACGCCTGAGCAATCTTGTGGCGGCAGCCCAGGCGGTTTCTGGGGTGGAGACCGTTATGGTCACCAAACTGGAGCGGCTCTTCCAGGGGCCTGAACACGAGATTGAGAATGGGATCCTGCCCATCGGTCCCATGGAGGTGGCGAGGCTGGACAATGATCCCAGCTTCCCGGAGAATGGCAGACTGGCGTTGCTTATGCGAGGTGGAATATGAAAGATATATGCGGATGCTGCGAGGGTCTGGAGAAGGTAGTTCCATTGAGCACTGCCAACAGACCGTATCTGGATGCCCTCACCTATCGGGTGGGCACGCACGCCACTTTCCTGGAGACCATGCTGGCCAATCTCACTGACCACAGCCTGGATATCCTTTCAAATACGGGAGACAGGATCCGACCTCTACAAAAGCTGACTGTTCGCGGCTCAAGTGATCCCTCGATTGCCATCCTGGATGCATGGGCGGTTGTGGCCGACGTGCTCACGTTCTATCAGGAAAGGATAGCCAATGAAGGATACCTGCGCACGGCCACGGAACGCCGCTCCATTCTGGAGCTGGCCAAGCTCGTGGGCTACAGTCTGCGACTGGGAGTGTCGGCCAGCGTCTTTCTGGCCTTCAATCTGGAGAAGGGCTACGACCTGACGATCGATCCCGGGATGAGGGTCCAGACCCTGCCAGGTCCCGGAGAGCTGCCTCAACCCTTTGAGACAGGAGAGCCTCTGGAGGCTCGGGCGGCCTGGAACAGCCTGCAAGTGAGAACCACAAGACCCCAGTATGTAACCAAGGACAATGCTGACCCTGAGACATCAGAGAATAAGGCCATCGATAAGGTCTTCCTGAGTGGCATATCTGCAAACCTTAATCCAAATGATTCTCTTCTGATGGTCTTTGATTCCGTCAGTTCCGACCCGGTCTCTGCGGTCTTCAGGCAGGTTGAATCCGTGGAACTGCAGCCGGCGAAAGATAGGACACTGGTCATACTCCAGACCCCTGATGGCGAAGTGGAGACACAGACACCTCCCATAAACCTGGACGACCTATTAGATCCTCTGTCCAAACCCGCATCGAAGCCGCCTGCAACACCCAGGCGGCTGGGCAGAAACATCGAGCGTTCATTCGGTTCAGCGTCGGATATAGGACCCCAGCTCCTGACGACACTACATCCTGCCCTGAAGTACAACCTTTACGCTGCCTGGGAGAGTGCCAAGGTCGTCGAAGATTCGAAGATGAAGAGCCTGGATGCGTTGAGGGTAAAAGCCAGGCCCTTCGGCCACAGTGCGCCTTTGAAGCCAATATACGATGATAAGTGCGTCCCCATAGGCTATGAGGAGTGGCCTCTGACCGAGACCGCGACGGTCAGCGTGAGCATCCCCGCATCCCAGTTTGTCGCCGCTTCCAGTATGTCTTTTGCAGCAAGAGCTGCTATCAGCACCGGCGGCGCCCCCGTCCTCTTCTCCATTAAGCGGGGAGCCCAGATACAGAACAAGCTCGTGCGGATATCGACAAGGATGCTGCTGACAAATCCGACGATAAACTTGGGCGACGAAGATGTCAGGATTACTCTGACACCCGGCATTCGATTCATCAATCTGCTGATGGGCACATCCTCTGTGGACGTCCATGCCAACGGCATCAAGGTCCTGAAGGAGATTCCATTCGGTGACATGGAGAATATTAATAATCTTGATTCCGCTCTGATCCCCCCCATTGATGGAAAGAAATTGAAGCTTCAGGTAACGGAGGCAGGGAAAAAAAGTTCGTTATTAATTGAACAGGAGGTATCCATTGACGAGGGAAAAGCCTATACTATTGTTGTGCTGGGCAAGGATTCGAAAAGAAGTCTGACTGTGCTGGCAGATGAACTGCCAGCTTCGGCCGATAAGGCAACCATTCACTTCGTCCATGCATCCATCGTCACTCCTCAGCTGAATTTCTCCATTAGAGATAGCATAGGCAATGTGATTGCCAGTGAAAAAGGGATATCTTTTGCTGATTCAAGAGTCATCATTACGTCGCCCGGCAAAGCCTGCTGGACTATCGACGAAACGAAGATGAAGAAGAACATTCTCAATGACTGTCTTGATTTAGGCGCTGGGGAAATTCATATGGTTCTTCTAGTGCCCACGAGCGAAAATGATGATACTCCAGCTGCAAAAAATGCCAACATCTCGGTCTCGGATCAGACTCCATTGCTGCTTAAATCTATCCTGGCTTTCGACTATACAGCGCTCAAGCGAAAATTCAGACTCTCACTGGAAAAGAGCACGACTGATTCTCCGTTGGTGAACGTTCGAGTTCTCTCTGGCGATGCCACCATTTTGAGAGAGAGCCTCGATTTCCAAGATGCTCTGGAGAGATCGATCAATGGCCACAGGATCAGGATGGAGTTCTCACCAAACTATCTGATATCCGATGAGTCACCCATCCCCTTATCCCAGGATCAGAAGAACATCGTGGCGCTGGAATCAGAGTTTGATGAGATACTGCCCGGAAGCCTGGCAGTGATTGAAAAGACAAAGACCAGCCCACCCGATGTTGAGCGAATCATAGCCAGGGTCCTGGAAGTCCAGACGCTATCAAAGGCAGATTTCGGCATCACCGGTGACATTACTCAGCTCATACTCGATCGACCCTGGCTGACGGATGCGGATACCACCCTGGCAAGCATTCGCAATACAGTAGTATATGCCCAAAATGAATCTCTCGATCTCGCCGATGAATCGATCGATCCCGTTGAAGGAGCAGTATGTGGCGATGAGATAGAGCTTGACGGACTCTACGATGGACTGAAGTCAGGCCGGTGGCTTGTAGTCTCTGGGGAGAGGACAGACGTAACAGGCACTAGTGGCGTCATGGCGAGCGAGCTCGCCATGCTCGCATCTGTCACTCAAGGGGTGCAGAATCTACCTGAAGATGACGGAGAAGACCAGCTCTATCTTCCAGGCGACAAAACTCATACCTTCATTAAGTTAGCAGAGAAGCTGTCTTACTGCTACAAGCTGGATACCGTCAAAATCTATGCTAATGTGGCCAGGGCCACCCATGGCGAGACGCGAAATGAAGTGCTGGGAAGCGGTGATGCGAGCCGTGCTTTCCAGAAGTTCCAGCTCCGTCAGTCTCCATTGACCTATCTTTCTGCGGCCACTCCTGCCGGAGCAGAGAGCACCCTGCAAGTGAGGGTGGATGACGTGCTCTGGCACGAGATAGATACCCTGGCGGAATCGGAGCCGACCGATCGAAGCTACATCACCGCCGCGGATGATGAGAGCAGGACCACAGTCGTTTTCGGAAACGGCGAGCGTGGATCTCGACTGCCTACCAGAGCCGAGAACGTCAGGGCAGTATATCGATCGGGCATAGGCAAACCCGGCAACGCCAGAGCAGGACAGATCAGCCTTCTGGCAACCCGCCCTCTGGGCGTGAAGAGCGTGATCAATCCCTTGCCCGCAACGGGCGGAGCTGATCGAGAGAAGAGAGATCAGGCACGTCGCAACGTGCCTCTGGCCGTCCTGGCACTGGACCGCCTGGTTTCGGTGCAGGATTATGCTGATTTTTCCCGTACCTTCGCCGGCATAGGAAAGGCCAGGGCTGCCGAGCTCTCAGACGGGAGAAGACGGGTGGTCTTCGTAACCATAGCTGGAGCGGAGGACATACCCATCGATTATCATTCCGATCTGTACGTCAACCTCCTTTCGGCACTGTATAAGTTCGGGGACCCGCATCTGCAGATCCGGGTAGAGATAAGAGAGCTCTTGCTGCTGGTAATTGGCGCCAGGGTTCGAGTGAAATCCGACTACCTCTGGGATAAGGTCGAGCCTTTGATCAGGGCCAAACTCTTGGATACGTTCAGCTTCGAGCGCCGCGATCTGGGACAGGATATCCTCCTGAGCGAGGTTATCGGCGCCATTCAAGGAGTCCAGGGCGTGGACTACGTAGATGTGGATGTGATCGCGGGAATTCCCGAGAAGATATTGGACAAAGATAGTGGTGTGAGGAGGATTCTGACCCCGGAAGAGATGCTTGGTGAGGTCAAAAAGGTGCTCGAAGAAGGCACAGGACCCCTGCACAGGATTTCTGTGAACCTGTCTGGCAGAGAGGATGGTCTTTTCCGGCCGGACCAGATCGCCTACCTCAGTCCTGACGTTCCTGATACATTGATTCTCACGGAGTTGAAAGAATGAGCCAATCCAAGGACCGTCTGTATGATCTGCTTCCCGCTGTCTATCGCCAGCGCGATGCAGATCAGGGCTATCCCTTAAAAGCACTCCTCGAGGTGATCTCAGATCAGGTGAAGGTCGTGGAGGATGACATCACCGGCCTCTACGAAAACTGGTTCATCGAGACGTGTCAGGACTGGGCCGTACCCTATCTGGGGGATCTGATCGGCTATCGGCCGGTATCCCAGGCCGGCGGGCCAGGAGACGCGACAACGCCCGAAGGCATCGAGCTCAACAGTATACTCTTTCCCAGAAGTGAGATAGCAAATACCATAAGATACCGGCGAAGAAAGGGCACTCTGGCTCTGCTAGAAGAGCTGGCCAAGAGCGCTTCTGGTTGGCCAGCCAGGGCGGTAGAGTTTTACCGGCTCCTCTGCGTAGCTCAGCATATCAACCACCAGCATCTGGATAGAGGAAGAACTGTGGACATGCGCTCAGGAGATGCTCTGGAACGTCTGGGGGGAGCCTTCGACGAGCTGGCCCATACTGTGGACGTGCGCCGAATAAAATCGCATCGAACGCGCGGAAGACACAACATCCCCAGCGTCGGAGTCTTCGTATGGAGGCTGAAGTCCTACCCCATCACGCAGGCTCCGGCGTACTACATGGATAGAGACCTGAACCACTTCACCTTCAGCGTTCTGGGGATCGACGCCAACCTCTTCACAAAGCCCGTTGAGGAGCCGAACCCCGTTCATATCGCGGATGAGACGAATGTCCCCACCATCATCAGGCGGCGGGCTTTTGAGGAGAGGATGGAGGATTTCTATGGGGAGGACAAGAGCCTCTGCATCTGGCGAGCGGATCTGGATCATCCGATTCCAATTGAGAACATAATTGCTGCTGATCTCAGCGATTGGTCTTATGCTCCCCTGGGGGATGATGTGGCCGTAGATCCCGAGCTCGGACGGATAGCCCTATCCAGCTCTTTTTCTCTGGAAAATTCCGAGCTCGGGATCTGGGTATCCTATCACTACGGATTCAGCGCCGATATGGGTGGCGGAGAGTATCCGAGAAAGCTGAGAAGGACCGCCGACCAGGAGATCTATCGGGTGGGCCCGGCTGAGAGCTTCCAGAAGATAGGCGACGCTCTTAATCAGTGGAACGAGGATAAAATTGAAGACGAGAAGAAGCGCCAGGCCATCATAGAAATTGAGGATAGCGGCGCTTATGCGGAGAAGATCAAGATCACACTGGAATCAGGCGACCGGTTGGAGCTGAGGGCCGCCGGCGGCAAGAGGCCGGTCATCCGCCTGTTGAACTGGGAGACAAACCGTCCGGATTCTCTGAAGATCATCGGCACTGGCGGAGAGGGGGGCCCCGCTTCCATAGTTCTGGACGGACTGGTCGTCGCAGGAAGGGGCATAAAAGTAACAGGAGAGCTCACAGAGGTCAGGATCCGTCATTGTACGCTGGTTCCCGGCTGGATGCAGGAAGACGAACGTCAATTGCATAAGAGCGCCGCCCCGAGTCTTCGGCTAAAAAACACCACTGCCCGTCTAGCAATCGAGAGCAGTATCCTCGGGTCCGTATTGATCAATCAGGATGAGGTGCAGACAGATCCGCTTTCTGTCTTCGTCAGCGATAGCATACTGGACGCGACCGGTCCGGAAAAGAAGGCGCTGGACGCATCAGGATGTCCTGTGGCCTTTGCAAGGCTGACGGTCTTGAGGAGCACCATCTATGGCGAGACCCAGGTAAATTCCATCGATCTGGCCGAGAATTGCATATTCTTGGGCAAGGTAACAGTATGTCGCCGTCAGGAAGGATGTATGCGCTTCTGCTACCTCGGGCCCGGTTCCAGGACACCGCGACGGTATAACTGCCAGCCAGACCTGGTGGAGCATGCAGCTGAAGAGGAGATAAGAATCGACGCCAGAGAGCAGGGATCTGCCCTTTCGCTCTTATCCGATGCCGAGCTGAAGGAGGAGATAAAGGCGGCAAAAGAGCGGGAGAGACGCCGGGTTGTGCCCCAGTTCAACAGCACCCGATACGGCAGGCATGACTATTTCCAGCTGGCCGATTCCTGTGCTTTAGAGATAAAGAGGGGTGCAGATGACCAGTCAGAGATGGGAGCCTTCCACGACCTTTATCAGCCCCAGAGGGAGGCGAACCTCTTGACCCGCATCGAAGAGTACACACCTGCAGGGACAGATGTAGGAATCATTTTCGTCAACTTCTTGGAGGAGAAATATGAAAGGCGAGTTTAGAGGAGATTTTTCACGCGACACCTTCGATCCGAGGAAGCACTTCTTGCGTGTGCTCATGCAGCAGGGCAGAGTCAGCCTGGATGCAGACTATAACGAGCAGGGGGACATACTGCTACGCTATATGCAGATTCTGGCCAGGGATCTCATAGGGCCGTTTGCAGGACCTGAAGATGCAGCCGAACGGGGTTTTGGAATAACTCCCGCCACAACCCCTCCCAGAAGCTTCACCATCGGCCGGGGGAGGTATTACGTGAATGGCATCCTCTGTGAGAACGAGCCAGGCGGCAGCGGATGCATCAACCCGGAAGACGACATCGGATACTATGATCAGCCGGATTTTCCCCGCGACCCCAATGACGGCGATTTCCAGGATAACGAACTGCCCTTGCTGGTTTACCTGGATGTCTGGGAGAGGCATATCAGCTATATCGAGGACGACAGCATAAGGGAGAAGGCTCTGGGAGTGGCGGATACGGCCAGCAGGTCCAAGGTGGTCTGGCAGGTAAAAGCGCTGAAGTCGAGGGGCGATGACGACTGGAATAGATTCCTCGAGGACAGATCCGACGGAGAGACGGTTTGCGATGCCATCCGGCGAAATTGGGTCCCGATATCGGAAAATTTGCTTCAAAATCCCCATCGAGGCTGTCTCAAGGCCAGGGCAAAGGATACGGACGAGGTGCCGACAGATCCCTGCATAACTCCTCCCGAATCGAGGTACAGGGGAGAAGAGAACCAGCTCTACCGGGTGGAGATTCACCAAAGAGGATCTGCCCGGAATGCAGCCGACCAGGATGATTCCGAACAGTCTGCCACATTCAAGTGGTCCCGGGACAACGCCACCGTTGCCTTCCCCATCATCTCCAAGTCGGGCAATATAGTGGTGCTTGAGCACCTGGGAAGAGACGATCGGCTGAGCCTGAAGAAGGACGACTGGGTGGAGGTGCTCGACGATGACTATACGCTGCAGATCCTGTCCAGGCCTTCTCCGTTGTCCAAAGCTCGGCCTCTGGTCCAGGTTGATAATGTGGACAGGACGGAGATGACGGTCACCCTCAGGCTGCAAAACGGCTCAGGATTGTTTGAGGACTATCCGGAAGATAGCCCCAAACATCCGCTGCTGCGCCGCTGGGATCATGAGAGGGGCGATCCAACCGAGCAAGATGAGCCAGAGCTGGCAGCCGACGGCGCTCTCTATGTGGATGAAGGCAAATGGCTCACGCTGGAGGACGAGATCCAGATCCTGTTCGAATCAAGCGACTTCGTTCAAAGCTATCAGAGCGGCGACTACTGGCTGATCCCAGCGCGAACCGCCACTGGAGATGTAGAATGGCCGGAAGACGCCGAAGGGGCTGCTATGCTCCTTCCTCCCCACGGGATTGATCATCACTATGCTCCTCTGGCGGTCATCAGCAGAGCGAATCCCAGCAACGAAGATTTGGCCTCTGAGGATTGCCGCTGCTGGATCAGGAGAGCCCTGAGTCCCCCCTGCGGCATAGCTCCGAGAAGAGAACAGTAGCATCATCTTCAATTGCCAATGCCCAGAAGTCTAGCTCCTGGGCTTCATTTTTTTTGGCGGCAGCTCTCCTAAAAATCAAGCAGAGAAGTCCAGGCAGCCAAAGAGCGCTTCACTGATGGGAGAATCCAGGCGGATAGAAGGATCGATGCGGAGAGGACCCAAAGATGGCTCAGCAGGCTTTTGCTCAGGTTAATAAGCAGGCGCAAGTCCAGAAGCCGCAATCTAGCCTTAGCCTTCAGCGCGAGTGCGATAATTGCAGGAAGAAAAAGCGCAACTTGAAGGCGGATTCGGAGAAGATGCCATCCATCATGGACGGGGCGCTCCACTCTCCAGCGACGCCGCCGGGGTCTCCCAGGCAGAGTTTGGCAGGACAGCGCTTTGGGTATGACTTCAGCCGGGTACCGGTACATTCCAGGTCGCCAGCAAGCATCCAGACAAAGCTCGCGGTAAACGCTCCTGGAGACATCTATGAGCAGGAGGCGGACAGGATCGCCGATCAGGTGATGGCTGCTCCCAGGCATCCTGTCGTTGGAGCCACACCGCTGCAGATCCAGCGCTTGTCAGCATCATCGGGCGGGCAGATGGAGGCACCGGCGAGCGTGGAACGGGCGCTGGCCAGCCCGGGCAGGCCGCTGGAGCCGGCGCTAAGGCAGGAGATGGAGTGGCGGTTTGGGCATGACTTTTCCCAAGTACGTGTCTACACTGATTCAGATGCAGCCGATTCGGCCAATGAGGTTCATGCCCAAGCCTTTACAGTAGGGAGCAATGTTGTCTTTGCCAATAATCAGTTCTCACCGGTTATCACAGAGGATAAAAGACTTCTTGCGCACGAGTTAACGCATGTAGTGCAACAAAGCAAAGGAGCATTGGCAATCCAGCGCCAACCTCCAGCCACCACGTCTGGTACACCACGCGAGAAGGCAATAGAATTCCTGCGCAGAGCTCAAGTGAAATATCCAAACAAGCTTGATCAGAGTGCTGCTACTCTTGATGGGCTGGAGGATATCTTTCGAAGGACGATGAGCGGGAAGCGGATAAGAACTCCTCGACCAGGGGAGTACTTACCCACTGCCACTCGAGGTGCAGCAGGTGAACTGAACGCAATTTCGCGGGCATTAAATGAGCCAACGGTAAATCAGATTCGCGTCGTGCCGCCACAAAGTGGTACGGGTGCCCAACGAACGCCGGACCTTCAGATAGATGTCCAACTTCCGGATGGCAGTATCGTGACGCAAACGGGGAGGCAGGGCACGGAGATCCGAACACTTACTGGTGCGGGAATTGGTTACACTCAGACTGGCTCAAGACGAAACATAGATCCCATTTCAGGTCTTCCAATACCTACTACTATCGGCGAGATTGTAAATGCGATCAGATCTAAGATCTTTCCCTCTGGCCAGCAAAGCCAGATTGCCGCAGGGGGAAATTTGACTCTTTCGATCCGACGTGGGGGTCCGAACGTTGAAGCAAATATTGCATCTGCCGTGGACAGATTGAATCCTCGTCTTATTGGCACTGGAGCTCAATTCTTGCGAGAGTTAATCTTTAATCTGCCAGGTAATATACAAGTGCGGTATGTGCGAGATGCGGGAGCACCTAACGGCCGCTTTGTGGTAGCCACAACGCCCTCCTCGGGACAAGGAGCCCCGTCAGGAAGTGGAGTGGCACCGTCGGGAAGCACTACACAACCGACTTCGGGTAAAACTACGACGACAGCGACTACTCCCTCTGGATCATCCGGCGTCTCTACTGGGGCTGCGACAACTACAAGCGCTACAACTATGACGCCCTCTCCAGCTCAGACTCCACCTGCACCGCAGACAAGCAAGCCGATACTAACATCCCCTCCGGCTCAGACTCCAACGCCGAAAACGCCCACTCCTGCTCAGACCCCAACCACGTCAGCATCACAAATAAGGGCGGAGACGGGAGCTCCGCTCAAGCCGGTGGTCGAATCGACCCCTGGCTTTAGACCGGGTCGCGGCGCTGGTTTTGGTGGTGCATTTTCGTGGCTACAGGCCAAGCAGGTCGGAAACCTTCAGCGAGATGAAATCACTAAATACGAAAAACGGCTCGCCGAATTGCAGCCAAAAATTGATGCATGGCATGACCGTGGTTATTCCGTCGAGTTAATCTTGATTGTAGAAAAGCCCAAAAAACCCGATGTTCTAGTAGGATTCTATCGCGAGTCGAGCCAGATAGTCTGTTTCCATGAACTGTTCATAAATTATGTCGAGTCCGTTAAGCCTAAAAAAAGCCCGTCCCCGCGTGGTATATCTTCACACTCCACCATGTCGGCCAGACCCGAAGGACCAGAGTGGTTGAGCTCGACAAGGTTCAAACCAACCATTTCGCAGGGCGGGTCCAGGTACATTACCGACGAAAGGCTGATACGTTATGAGCCTACTCGGTGCCCCAATCACCAATGCGAGTATTTGAAAGAAACCCGGCAACCCCAAGCCTTGTACTCCCAAATCCAAGAACCGATAGCTCGTGCAGAAAAACGAGGATCTCAGTCTTATGAAGAGCTTTTAACATCAGGAGCTGAGCAGGAAAAAGCTGAGAGATCCGAGTTTCTGAGCATGGTGGCAGGCAGATATGAACCTATATTAAATGAATGGTATTATGGAGATCTATCATCAATTGTTCCAATCATGTCGACGCGCAGTCTCGAAATAGAGCTGACTCGAGAAGGCAATCTGATTCCCAAGATGTGGACTACCGCCCAGGCATACTCCTTTGAGCCAGGTGAATTCTCGGAGCGGTTTAAGCATGGTAGACATAAAAGCTTTTTAATCAATGGCCTTTTTAGTAGTGGGGCGGGCAGTCCACCCGCAGCCGAATGGATCTCGAGCAAATTTCACGCAGAAGAAAATCCCCCAAATATTTTTTTACTCGAATGGGTCGGTGGTTTGGATCACAAACGTAATCCCATATGGGAAGCTGTGTTTACATGGCGCAAAATCTAACCAATTCAGAGATCCGATAAGATCGATTGGATTTTCAAAAATCCGAATTGATAAAAAAGAACTTGATGATTAGAAATGATGATGTTCCGATCATATTTCAGTTGCAAAGCAAGGAGGAAGGGCAATCTTTTCGTTTTCGCTCCCTCCCAAGCCTCATTCAAGACATGATGACTGAGCTTAAAATTGTAAATTATTGAACGTATCAAAGAAAACTAAAATACGTTTTATGGAATTAAAAATCTAAAGAGACCTTCAATCCCCATGACCACCTTCCCCAACTCCCCCCCCCGCCTCCTCAAAAGAGGAGGCCTGGTCCTGATTGATCCCGAGACCTCGGCGGTGCAGCGGGTGATAATCCTGCTGTATAATCTAGACACCCTCAACCGCACCCTTCAGATCCAGGGGTTCAACGAATCAGGCGACCGCTCTAAAGCACTGCGCTGAGAGGCCCACCAGTTGAGACCATAAAGCTCGAGGGCCGAGATCGACGCCACCGACCAGCTGGAGTTTACGAACAGGAACCCCGACGCCTCTAGGCTCGGCATCCATCCTCAGCTCGCAGCCCTGGAGACTTTGGTCTACCCATCCAGCAGCCACCTCATCGAAAACAACCGCCTGGCAGCTTCCGGCGCCTCTGGAGATCCTACCCATAGTCGCCTCTGATGATATTCGTCTGAAGAAATTTGGAGATAAGCATTGGGGTAGCCAGGGATTGAGGTCAGATGTGATGAGGCTGAGATAGCCCGGTCGACTTATGGAGGATCAAATCGGTGAACGAGCGTGTCCATGCAGAACCAGGAAAAAAGCAGCCGTCAGCAACTTCAGGCATCCTGCAGCGGAAGTGCCACAAGTGCAAAAAGAAGAGGCCACTGCAGAGAAAAACCACGCAGGAAAAGCACTTGGAGGTGCCACCTATAGCGCATGAGGTCCTGCGCTTGCCAGGAGAGCCGCTCGATCCGGCAACCCGTGCGTTCATGGAGCCTGGGCATGGGCGTGATTTTAGCCGGATTCCCCTACATCCTCCTGTCCGTGGAGTGATTCAGACCAAGCTGGCAATCAACGCGCGCGGAGACAAATATGAGCAGGAGGCGGACCGGATCGCCGATCAGGTACTGGCCAAACCGGTGCATCGCTTGCTTGGTGAGGCACAGCCGCGCATCCAGCGCTTTGCGGGAGCATCAAGAGGACAAGTGGAGGTAGTGCCAGCGAGCGTGGATCGAGCGCTGGCCAGCCCGGGCAGGCCGATGCCTTCGGCGCTGCGCCACGAGATGGAGGGGCGCTTCGGGTACGACTTTTCGGGGGTGCGGGTCCATACCGGCACGGCTGCCGAGGAATCGGCGAGGGATGTGGGGGCCCACGCCTACACCTTTGGACCAAACATCGTCTTTGGGGCCGGGGAGTATGCGCCCAGGACAGACGAGGGAAGGCGGCTTCTGGCACACGAGCTCACCCACAGCCTGCAACAATCCGGTTCAGAAGGACAGATACAGCGAAGATTGTTGACCAAAGAAGAGCGAAAGAAAGATACTAAAGAACTCAAGGAGGCGAAAAGAAGGACGAGACTATTGCGCCGTTGGTTAGATAGGACTTCGAAAAAGAAGCTGGATGATATAAAACCGAGCAGGCTCAATGTGCGCAGAGCTAACTGGGTGAAGCTGCTCGAATCTGCAAAAGAGCCGGGATTTGATAGCCTCAATAATGAGGAAAAGAAATTACTTGATAAGTTAACAGAGGATAGAAAGCCATCTGAACTTCAACCATCTGAAGGCCAGGGTTCGGAAGATGCTACCGTTGAAGAGGAAAAGGAAGAAAAGGGTGATGGTCCTTCTGAAGAATCTGAAGAGTCTGGCCAAAAAGAAAAGGATAGAATATCAGAGGGTGAAGAATTAGAAAATCTCGAACTGCCAAATTTCACCTGCGATCCAAAACCTATTGCCTTTGATAAACTGAATAAACTCCAGGGCACCAGTGGGCGGCACTTCGGCCTGACGGTGTTCAAGAAGGCTCCGACAAAGTTCGGTCCTTCCTTTGATAAATCGAAAAAATTGTGCACAATAAATATTTTAAATGAAGGCAAATTTGAACTGGATCCTTTCGTATTTGTTCAACCAGGAACTTATCGATATGCAACAGATACAATAGCGGATCCGAAGTGTCCGGACAAGAAGCTCGACATACATGTCAAAGTTACGCCAGATATGGCAGAAAAAATCAAACAGGGCGAAATCGAACATTGCGAGGATTACAAACGAGCGTTCGCTCTTTCTACTGGAAGGTACAACAGAGCAATGAGAGATGTCAGAGCCGAAGGAAAATTTTCAGCCAGAGATCGCCAATCATGTGCAGTTGAGATAAAAAAACGGGTCTTCTCCAGGTTGGGGATTGCAAGCGACAAGTACGATGCTGTCAGAAATTGCCTCCGCAGGAAAAGTCTTGAAAGAGACGCCAGAGGCTGGCACACAGTAAACGTTTCTGCAACTGTGGGTAGAGCCGTCGATAAGAAGTGCACGAAGGTGATTTTCGAGCTTGATCCCAATCATAAGGATATGTTGCCCGAATTAGGAAAGCATCCCACAAAGGATCTGATTAAGGATTGCGGCGAATGATCAAAGCGATAGAACAATGAAAGATCAGCGTCAGATGACGGCAAAAAAGCTCATCCTGCTGTAGCGGCATACCTGCTGCTCAGGTGCGATCGGCGCCGCAAGAGACGGTTTTGTTGCATTCAGCTTTCGATCCCGGCTCTCGAGACTCGGGCCCGTCCCAGATGCACAGGGTGTTGAGGACCCCAGGGCAGACGTCAGATCCGTATGCGCACGCCCACAACATCCAAATTGATCAGATATCGCAAGGAGGACTTGTCTTGAACAACCTTCGCATAGCAACCTTCAATCTCGAAAACCTCGACCACAAGCCCGGCGAGAAACTGACCCTCGCCGAGAGGATAGCGGTGATGAAACCCCAGCTCCTCCGGCTCAAGGCCGACATCCTCTGCCTGCAGGAGGTGAACGGACAGGAGACGGCAGACCAGCCCCGCCGCCTGCTGGCTCTGGCGGAGCTGATCGAGGGGACGCCCTACGCCGACTACTTCGTGGCGTCTACCAGAACCAAGGACGGAAAGCAGGTCTACGACGAGAGAAACCTGGTCATCCTCAGCCGCTACGAGATCGTCTCCTCCAGGCAGTACAAGCACGAATACGCCCCGGCGCCACTCTACCGGAAGGTGATGGAGAAGAAGGAAGAGGGGGAGGGTGAAGGGGAGGGTGAGGGTGAAGGAGGAGGAAAAGTAGAAGGCAAGGCTGAAAAAGTGACCTGGGAGCGGCCGATCCTCCACGCCAGGGTCCGGGTGGGGGACGAGATCCTAGACGTCATCAACCTCCACCTCAAGTCCAGAAACCCCTCCAACATCGAGGGACAGTATCGAGATTTCCGGTGGAGGAACGCCTCCAGCTGGGCCGAGGGCTTCTTCATCTCGGCGATGAAGCGGGTCGGCCAGGCCCTGGAGGTCAGAATCCTCATCGACAAGATCTTCAACGACGACGAGGACGCCCTCATCGTCGTCAGCGGGGACCTCAACTCGGAGCTGGACGAGGTCCCCATCGAGGCGATCCGGGGCGACGTCGAGAACACCGGCAACCCCGACCTCACCAGCCGGGTCATGGTCCCCTGCGAGCTGACCATCCCCGAATCCTCCCGCTACTCCTACCTCCACCTGGGCAAGGGGAGGATGCTCGACCACCTCCTGGTATCCAGGGGAATGCTCGCCCGCTACAGGGGGGCCGAGATCCACAACGAGCTCCTCCACGACGAGTCGATCGCCTTCTCGACGGACAAGAAGTACCCCGAATCCGACCACGCCCCGGTGGTGGCGGAGTTCGAGCTGCCCTGAAGGGGGAAGAAGATGAGCAAAGACGATGAGTAAAGGGCGAGGAGAAGGTGGAGCGCAGAGGGGAGAGGAGGGAGGGAGAGGAGGAAACGGAGACATATTGCCCCCTGCATACCATCGAAAAATTTATTTGGATTTGAACTTGAATAATCGATGGTCGTTATCGCAAATCATCAAACAGCTAAGACGTTTACATCGAGGTGGATTGAAGATGAGAGAAGACGTTCGGGAATTATTATCGGTATTGACCCTGATGCTGATATCACTGACGACGCTGCCCACAGCCTGCTGTGCAGGAGGGGACGGGGACCCCGAAATGGAGTTCGGCAAGACTTATGAAGGAGGGATGATCTATCTAGAGCTCAATTTTTGGAACCTCTACGTAGCCGAGCCAGGAACTGTGACCATAGATATGGGCGTCCAACCTGGATTAAAGGGTCTAGTAGTGTTGTATCCTCCAGGTTATCTGATCACCGTTCCAGCTCCGATTTTCGCTGAAGCGCCAATGGGTGACGACGTCACCCTGACCACGTACATATCCGAGCCGGGATGGTGTGACATCACATTGCAGTACATCGACTTTGACGAAGATATCATAGAGCGATCCTCCGAATATCCGTACACCATAAGGGCCGCATTTGCCGCTTAGTGAATAGCACCTCCGATGCCCAAATCTCCGATCGAACAGCTCGTGTATTCTAGCCTTGATGGACCGAAAACATACATATCCCCCATCCCCCAACCAGAGTCGATAATGACGAACTTCAAGGTCCTTCTGGAGGGCGCCTGGCTGGTCAAGGACGTCAAGTCCACCGACGACGCCATCGGGGTGGCGATATCGGAGGCCGGAAAGAGGCTGAACAACAAGAAGCTCGACTTCGTGGAGGTGGAGGTGGGCCAGACCATCTGTCCCGCCTGCGGCGAGTCCCTCGACGGCGTATTCATGGTGGCGGGAACGGCCCTCGTCGGCCTCCTCTTCGAGATCAAGGTCTACGACGCCGAGAACGAGGAGCATGCCTTCCGGATCGCCAAGTCGACGATCGGAAGGGCCCTGGGAGCGGTCCCCCTCAGGTTCGTGGAGGCGGAGGAGATCGAGGGTGGCCGGGCCGTAAGGCCACCGAGGTCGAAGTGATCGGAATCGGTGAAGAAATATCGGATCAAGAGCTGAAATCAGGAATTTTATAAATCCGCTCTGCGGATCCAGAGCTGCAAATCCAGAACCGAGTCGAGAATGGAAATCCTGGCTCGAAATTTCAGGCCGAGATTCTGGTCTTGAGGTCCCGGAATTGAGGCCTGAAAAATTCGAGGCCGAGTTCAGGAGCGAATTTTTTGCCTCAGAGCTTCATCTCCTCAGCTTCTCCCAGCTCGCAACCCTCGCCCTGACCATCTCCCTGCTCTTCTGGGCGTCGGTGACGATCAGCTCGTCTTTGATCCATTTTGGGAGGAAGGAGAGAACGCCGCCCCGCCCCCCCTCTCTGAACCGCCGGTCGCAGAAGAGGATCACCCCCCGCTCCGAGGCGTCCCTGATCACCCTTCCGGCCGCCTGCAGACCCCGGTTTATCGCCGGGAGGGTGTAGGCGATGAGCATCCCTCTATTCTGTCCGTACTTCCTGATATAGTACTGGTTTACTTCTCTTTGAATCTCGTTGTAGAAGCCCAGGGGGAGGCCGACCACGGCGACGCCGTTGAGGGCCTCGCCCTTGTAGTCGATCCCCTCGGCGAGCTTCCCTCCGGAGACCCCGAGGAGGACCGCACCCCGCCTCTTTCCCGCCTTGAAGAAGTCGTCCAGAAGGGCGGGGACGTCCTCGGAGTTCCTCGGCTCGGCGTAGAGCATCTTTCCCGCCCTCCTCGCCGCCGCCTTGCAGGTGGCCTCATACTGGTTCATCATCGAGTATGAGGTGAAGAAGACGGCGACGTTTCCTGGAACCTCCTCTATTATAACCTCGATGTGCTCTGTTATCTCCCTTCTGTTCCCCGCTTCGTCCCTCTTCTCCAGCTGGGTGGTGGCGGTCTTGGCCACCATCAAAAGCCTGTTCTCCGCAGGAAAGGGGTTAGGGAGGCTGATCTTCTTCGCCCGATCCTCCTCACCCAGGATGTAGAGCTCGTAGGCGTCCAGGGGCGAGAGGGTCCCGCTGAGCATCACCGTCGCGTTGATGTTGTCGACGACCCTCCTCACCAGAGGGGCCGGATCGATGTTGCTCACCTCCAGCCAGGCCCTCTTCTTGTCGCCGGTTCCGGTGACGGTGATCTTCCTCTGGTAAGAGTCGTCTTTCTCTGCCATCTCCGCGTCCCCCAGGAAGAGGAGGACCTGAGCCAGGCTCGGCTCGATGTCGCCCTGCAGATTTTCGCGATCTCCCTCCGCCAGCTCCAGCTCCGCCACCATCACCGCCACCTCCGTCGCCGCGGAGAGGATCTCCTCCACGTCGTCGTACCCTCGATAGAGGAAGCCGCGGAAGAGGTCGGCATCCAGGAGCTCTTCCCCCTCCTGCATCCGGGACTGGCGGCTCTGGATGTACTTTCTAAGCCTGGGGAGGAGGGTCCTGATCACCTCCACCCCCCTCAGCCGCGAAGAGGCGTCGAAGGAGGACTCCTCAAGCCTCGACTGGCCCATGGACTGCTGATACTTCTCCACCTCCTTCTCGGCGAGGTCGATCATCCTCAAAGAGAGGACCCTCGAATTCAGGGCCCTGACGGCGTCCCCCAGGTTGTGGGCCTCGTCCACGAATAGGGTCAAAGACTCCCGGTCCAGCTCCAGCCAGTCGAAGATGATCTCCTGGAACTCGGGGCTGAAGAGGTGGGAGTAGTTGAGGATCACGACGTCGCTCCCCTTGGCGCAGAGGCTCATCACCTCATAAGGGCAGACCTCCTTGCACTCCTTCTGGAATCGGTCGGGGGACCTGATCCCCCCCCTCAGCTCGTCCACCAGGTCCAGAACCAGCCCGGAGTGTCTGAAGTGGGGCTTTCCGGAGAGCTCGAAGACCTCCCTCGTCATCATGTAGTAGGGGCAGAAGGTCCTGTACCCGGGAACGCTCTGGGGGAAGTTTCTGTCCTGAGAGGGGTCGTAGAACTTACCCCCCACCTCCCCCAGCCTCGAGATCATCTTTCTTTTAGTCCATTCCCGGAGCCTCGCGCAGCCGGCGTAGACGCTCTCCCCGGAGAACTCGTCGGCGATGGGGCACATCTTCTGCTTGCCCACCATGTAGGTTATGGAGGGTCGGTGCCTGGTCTTGGACCAGATCTTCTCGATCTCATCCAGGTACACGTCTATCTGGCTTACCGTCCTCACCGCCACCGCGATCTTGCCGGGGGCTGCAGCCAGGGCCGCGGAGATGCAGCTGGTCTTGCCGCTGCCGGTGGGGGCGTCGATCATCAGAACCGCGTGATCGCCGTCTCTCACCGTCCCGTAAACGTCGTCCAGCATGGCATCCTGGTAGGGCCTCAGCGACTCGTAAGGGAAATAGTCCAGATACACGGAGGGCTGGTTTCCGCTTAAAGGTCTTAATGCTATCCATCAGGTCCTGAATACTCCACCGCAGGCTCGGCCCAGGAGTCCTGGACGAAAAAGGTTTAAATGTAATAGCGTTATAGGATATTATGGGAGTAACATGAAACGTGGGATCGCCCTATTGCTCGCTGTATTGATCTTCGTCCCCGTCCTGGCGACGATCTGCTCAGCCTCGCCGACGTTCCAGGACGGGTTTGTCACCGGATTTCTCAACGTCAGCGGAGAGGGGGAGACCGAGATCGTGAATTCGAATATGGACCGATGGAAGGGGTTCACCAACACCGAGGTTCTCTACGGCAAGGGGATGATAGACTATTTCGCGACCGGTCAAATAAACAAGTCGGAGGGGATCTCCCAGATAGACCGGAAGATAGAGTTTCCCCAGGGGCTTCTTGTAAACGTCCAGCATTTCGACTCTTCCCGGATCTTCAAAGGTACGGGCCTGGATATATCCAACGTCAACGTCGTCTCATCCTACTCCGGCATGGACCGCATGATCATCTCCCCCAACTGCACCACCTTCGACGTCAAAAGCGAGTTCAAAGGGATGTGGGACCTGGAGGCGTTCAGGTCGGATATTTATAGGAAGATCGACACCAAGACGATGCTGGACGGAAAGTTCGAGGTGGACAAGCAACTGATCTTCAAATGATCTATACGTCGGTGGGGAAGCGAGACATTCGCCCTCGCCTTGATGATTTTAAAAATTAAAACCACGTTATCGGCTGAAAGGGAGAATTTTTTATGGGACTATTAAACCGCATGAGCACCGTGGTCAAGGCCAAGATGAACACGGTGATGGACAGGATGGAAGATCCCAACGAGACCCTCGATTACTCTTACCACAAGCAGCTGGATCTTCTTCAGAACGTGAAGAGGGGCGTTGCTGAGGTCGCCACCTCCAAGAAGAGGCTGGAGCTTCAGAAGGCCAAGCTGGCCCAGAAGATGGATCAGCTGGAGAACCAGGCCAGGGAGGCGATAAAGTCCGACCGAGAGGACCTGGCCCGTCAGGCCCTGGAGCGGAAGGCCGCCCTGGCAGCCGAGGCTCAGAGCCTCGACCAGCAGATCGCAGACCTGGAGCAGGAGCAGGCCAAGCTGGAGGCGACCGAGCGGCGGCTCTCGGCCAAGGTGGAGTCCTTCAGGGTGAAGAAGGAGACGATCAAGGCCCAGTACTCCGCGGCCGAGGCCCAGGTGAAGGTGACCGAGTCGTTGACCGGGATCAGCGAGGAGATGGCGGACGTGGGCCTCGCCGTCCAGAGGTCCGAGGACAAGATCGAGACGATGAAGGCGAGGTCGGCGGCCCTCGACGAGCTGGTGGAGAGGGGAACTCTGGAGGAGTTTGCGGGCACAGACGACCTCGAGCTGGAGCTGGCCAGGATCCGGTCCAAGGGCGGGGTCGAGTCTGAGCTCGCTCGACTGAAGGCGGAGGAGGAAGGAAGATGATCATCAGGATCATGAGCGAGGGGCAGTACAGGGTCTCAAGCGCCATCCTCGACGATCTCAACCTCATCGACAACAGGATCGTAGACCAGGTCGCTAAAAACGATGAGGCGGGGTTCAAAGAGGAGCTGTCGAGGCTCATCACCACGATAAAGGCGAAGGGCGAGCCCCTGGATCCGGCGGAGATCGTGGAGTCGGACATCATTGTGCCTCCTGCAGATCTGACCCTGGATGAGGCGAAGAGGGTCTTCAGCGGATGCGGCCTGATCCAGGATTAGAATCGTCTGATCTGATCGGTAGTGACCTCCCAATAGGTTGATTTTTATACTTGTAACTTGCTATTCATATC
>ERZ795057.298-NODE-298-length-52876-cov-8.269665_pt1 | contig 52876 bp, 54 predicted proteins | sample MGYA00375141_ERZ795057 | MGnify/ENA primary metagenome ERZ795057 (study PRJEB30186, sample SAMN05720163) | activated sludge metagenome | isolation source: Anaerobic digester | place: Hong Kong | collected 2015-01-26 ...
CACAACAGGAAATAATTGTATAAATCATGTAAGTTCCATTTGGCCAATGAAATAATATAATTAACGAATGAATAAAATAATCAAATATAATTCATCAGAATCATGATATGCTTCGGACCGGTACCATCGAGAAGACTTGGGAAAAGTCTGGGAGTTAATAATATTATTGCACCAAAAACCTGTTCTTACAATTGTGTTTATTGTCAGGTCGGACCAACAATTAAAAAAAGCATTAAAAGGGATATTCATTTCAAACCTGAGGTCATACTTGATAATATAAAACATCACCTTAGTCTTCTTGATAAAAATAATTATCCTGAATATGTTACGCTTGTATCAAATGGCGAACCCACTCTGGATATTAATCTGGGTAAAACTATCAGCCTTCTTAAACTTACCGGTTTTCCTGTTGCTGTAATTACAAATGCATCTCTCCTGACAGATGATTCCGTAAGGGAGGATCTCTGCCTGGCCGATTGGGTATCACTAAAAATTGATGCGGCAACTAAGGACATTTGGAAAACAATTAACAGACCGCATAATAAACTCAGTTTTGACAGATATATAGAAAGTATTTTTCTTTTTGCGCAAGATTATAAAGGCCGCCTCCATACAGAATCAATGATAATACAGGGAATTAATGATACAGATGAACATATTCCCTTATTGGCAGAATCAGTAAAAAGAATAAATCCTCAAATAGCCTACCTCTCCATTCCTGTCAGACCTCCCTCCGAAAAATGGGTTAAACCACCTGATACAAAACGCCTGAACATGATATGGCAAACTTTTACACAAAAAAATATAATTACAGAACTGCTTACAGGTTTTGAAGGTTCTGATACAGGCTTTACCGGGAATATCTATGAAGATATTCTCAATATTACTGCTGTTCATCCCCTGAGAGAAGACTCTCTGCTCTCATTGCTTGAAAATGATAATGCTGATTTTCATGTTGTTGAATCCCTTTTGAAACAGAAACTTATAAAATCAACGATTTATAAAGGGAAAAAATATTTTATCAGGGAATATCATATTAATGCTTAAATATTCATGGCTCTACCAATTATATTGTATGGTTCAACTGTTTTACGCAAGCACTGTTTTGAAGTGAATGAAGAAGATAATCTTCAGGAAATATCTGATGAATTATTTGAAACACTTAAGAAGGCTCAGGGAATAGGTCTGGCAGCTCCTCAGATCAATCTTCTGAAGAGAATATTTGTAATTGACACTACTCCTCTGGTCAAAGATGATGTAAACATTGAAAAATTTGAAGGTGTTTATTTGAATCCTGAAATACTTGATCATGAAAAAGACAACATCATTTACACAGAAGGTTGTCTCAGTATACCTGATATCTTTGAGGAAGTAAAAAGACCTGATAAAATATACGTAAGATACCAGGATATCTCATTAAAGACACATGAGGAAGAACTGGATGGTATAGTAGCCAGGATTTTTCAACATGAGTATGATCATCTGGAGGGGATATTATTCATAGATAAAATAAATCTACTGAAACGTAAACTTATAGCCGGCAAATTGAACAGTATTAAACGATCATCAAAAACATAATATTTTGATTATGGCAACATTATATGAGCAGCTTGAAAAAGATGTCCGCTATATTGAAGGATCAAAAGCCTGTATGAACTGTGGCGTTTGTACTGCTATTTGCCCTGCAGCAGAAGTAAGTGATTATGATCCGCGTATGGTTGTATCCACAGTACAACAGAAAGATGAAGCTGAACTTGAAAAACTCTTAAAGAGTGATACAATATGGCGATGTGGTGAGTGCCTGTCGTGTAAAACACGATGCCCCAGAGGAAATGTTCCCTGTTATATTATCCAGGCTTTAAGAGCATTATCAATTGAAACCGGTTTATTCATTGAAAGTGAACAGGGAAGAAAACAGCTTGCAATAAAACGCACTGTAGGAGATCATATTCTTAAATATGGGTATTGTATATATATTGACGAAGTTGATCTTGAAACTTATCCTGAACAGGGACCTGTATGGGACTGGCTCAGAAAGAACAGGGAATCAATGATGGAAAGACTGGGAACAAGCTACAGAAAAAATAAGGCAGGTACCCTCAGAAATACATCAAAAGAATCACTGGATGATTTAAAAAAGATCTTTGATGTAACTGGTGGGACACAACGTTTTGAGAAAATAGAACAGTATTCCTCTGTAAAAGCAAAAGAACTAAAAAAAGAATTTCGTGGGGAAAAGGATGAATACTGGAAATATTTATATAATGAATGATTTTTTTCTTATTTGACTAATTGAAAACAAGTAAGAAGCATATTTATTAAAACCGGGTTAGATGAAACTCAGAAAAAACGAAATATGGGCAGCACATCAAAAAGAGATCGCAGAAGATCACTATTATTTCGCCCGCAGTTGCATCAGGCAAAATATTTTTCCTGCGGCAGAAAATTTGTATTTGAATATTCTGAAAAATGAACTCGGAAAAGATATTTTTGATGATGAACGCCATACAACATGTACAGGTATAGCTTATCACTCAGGTTTAATTCCTATGGAAACAATAATGACTGTTGTTGCCAGGCAATTTGCTCTTATGAATGAAGCCGGATATGAAAATTTCGTTGTATCATGTGTCACTTCATTCGGTATTTATGTAGAAATGCTTGAAACATGGAAACATTTTCCTGAGACATTGGAAAAAACCCGGACAGCTTTGAAAAAAGCTACAGGAAAAAGCTTTGAAATACCCAGAAACCTTGTACATGCAAGCGATATAATTTATAAATTCCGGAAAGAACTTTCGGAGAAAACCAGATATAAACTGGTAAATCAAAACACGGGTGAACCCTTAAAAGTGGTTGACCATATAGGATGTCATTATGCCAAAATTTTTCCGTCACATGGTATAGGCGGTGCTGAATATCCATACGTACTTGCCGGCCTGACAGATGAATGGGGTGGAGAGCAGGTTGATTATCCGGAAAGACGGCACTGCTGCGGTTTTGGTTTCAGACAGTATCTCCTGAAATCAAACAGGGGATATTCTGTGACAAATTCCAAGAAGAAATTTGATTCCATGTACCCTTATAAACCGGATCTCATTATTGCTAACTGCCCTGGTTGTACTTTCTTCCTGGACCGCTGGCAATATGTGATTGCTGAACAGGAGGGTAAAACATACGGAGAAAACGGCTTTGGAATACCCGTACTTACATATGAAGAGATCGCAGGACTTCTGCTGGGCTATGATCCGTGGGATATAGGCCTTCAAATACATCAGGTTGCGGTGGAACCACTTCTTGATAAACTTGGAATAGAATATGACCCTGAAAAGAAATACAAAGGAGAAAACGGGGAAGATATTGGTGTCCCTGAAAAACCTAAAATATTGCAATCAGTTTAAAATTATCAACTAAAATAATCCAATTTACTCTATATAATAATTTAATAATAAACAGATAAAATGAAAACAACTGACGTATTGACAATTGGAGGAAGCGCTGCCGGTATGGTTGCCGCATTGACAGGCAAATCATCATGGCCAAAAAAAGAATTTATTCTTGTAAAAAAACAAAAGGAAATGATGGTTCCCTGCGGAATACCATATATATTCGGAACCCTCAATAATATTGACCAGAATATAATGCCTGTTGATGCAATGATGGAAAAAGCTGGTATTGAATCTTTGGTTGATGAAGTTACAAATATTGATACTGAAAAGAAAATAGCTGAACTTGCAAGTGGTGAAAGTATCCAGTACGAAAAGCTTGTTATAGCTACCGGATCTCTTCCCAACAAACCCACATGGCTCATCGGAGGTGAAAAAGAAAATGTTTTCACAATACCCAAGGATAAAGTCTATCTCGATGAAATGAAACAAAAACTTGACGGATGTAAAAAAGTTGTTGTTGTTGGTGCCGGATTCATTGGAGTGGAATTTTCTGATGAGCTTCTCAAGAGTGGACATGAAGTTACTCTTGTAGAAAAATTATCTGATATATTAATGCTTGCTTTTGATGTTGAATTATCAAAGAAAATTGAAGATATATTGGCAGCCAGAGGGGTTAAAATTGTTACAGGAAACGGTATAAAACAAATTAACGGTAAAACAAAAGTTGAATCAGTTACTCTTGAAAACGGAGATGTGATTGAAGCTGATGCTGTTGTTCTTTCCATAGGTTATAAACCTAATGCTGAATTGGCAAAAAAATCAGGAATTTATGTTGACGAAAGTGGTTTTATTGCTGTTGATGAATACATGAGAACTCATGTAAAAGATATCTTTGCTGTAGGTGACTGTGCACAAAAACGTGACTTTGTTACAAGGGCCCGTGTTTCAACAATGCTCGCTTCAACAGCTTGTGCAGAAGCACGGATAGCAGGTATGAACCTCTTTGCTTTGAATGTGGTTAAAACTTTCAGTGGCACAATTGCCATGTACTCTACTGCCATTGGCGATACAGGCTTTGGAACTGCAGGTATTACTGAAGCCAGAGCAATTGCAGAAGGTATTGATACTGTTACCGGTACTTTTGAAGGTATTGACCGTCACCCTGGAAATCTCCCCGGAGCACATAAACAGCTTGTAAAACTAGTCGTTGCCCGGCAGGCAGGTGTTATTATAGGTGGTGAAGTCATTGCCGGATTAAGCGCAGGAGAATTAACGAATGTAATTGGTCTTATTATACAAAACCGCATGTCAGTAAATTCTCTGCTTACAGCCCAGATAGGAACACACCCTTGTCTTACAGCTTCTCCCGCTGGTTATCCTCTTATCAAAGCAGCAGAAATAATTGCGGGTAAAATAAGGATAAAATAAACAGTAATCACTTGAATATCTTTATAATCTGAATATCATTTCAATGGAAATAATCAGAATCGGGATCATTATTTGCCACAGATACAATACCTGTGCAGGAGGAAAATGCTTCAGATCAGCCAGAGAGCGTGAAGGAGCCTTTTCAATATATAAAAATAAAAATATTGAAATAGCTGCCTTCACTACATGCGGCGGTTGTCCCGGTGGAAATATAGAATATGCTCCTGAAGAAATGATAAAAAACGGGGTGAGTCATATACATTTTGCAACCGGATTGCTGGTTGGTTATCCTCCCTGCCCTTATATGGAATATTTTAAAAATTTCATTACAGAAAAATATAAGGTAAAGGTTATTTTTGGAACTCACCCTGTTCCTCAGAAATATTTTGAAATTCATACAAAACTTAATACATGGAATAATTCTTTTCTGTTGGATTCAGTTAAACTGACTCTTACAGACGAATTAACCAGGCTAAAATATGATTAAGATTGCTATCGCCAGCGGAAAAGGAGGAACCGGAAAAACCCTTATTGCTACAAATATTTTCAATACCCTGATAATTAACCATAAAGAGGCCACACTTGTAGATTGTGACGCAGAAGCACCTAATGCTGCTGTTTTTTTCAGTACACGAAAAAAGGACACTTTTGATGTTCATCAGATGGTCCCGGTAATCAATACCGATAAATGTACCTATTGTGGAAAATGTCACGACTATTGTGTTTATAATGCTATTTTTTTATTACCTCCCACAAAAGTGATCAAAGTAATAGAAGATCTCTGCCATGGATGCGGTGCCTGTAGTTATGCCTGTAAAGACGGGGCAATAACTGAGAAGGCGGTTTCACTGGGACAGGTAAACAGCTATTTAACCAAATCAGGATACAAAATAATAGAAGCCCGCATGAACATAGGAGTAATGTCTCCTGTCCCTGTAATTAAAGCTTCAATAAACCATGCAGACAAAGAGGGAATAATCATAATGGACTCACCCCCGGGTACCTCCTGCCCTTTCATTCAGACAGCCTCAAAAGCCGATTACATAGTCCTGGTTACCGAACCTACACCTTTCGGATTAAGCGATCTGAAACAAAGTGTTTATACTTTGCAAAATATGGATAAACCATTTGGAGTTATTATAAACAGGACAGGACTGGGAAACAGAGATGTCTATAAGTGGCTCGAAGAAGAAAATATCGACCTCATAATGGAACTACCTTTTAATGAGAGTATTGCAAAAACATATTCAGAAGGCAAACTTATCACTGATGAATTGCCGGATTATAAAACCGTTTTTTTTGATCTGACAAATAAAATTAATGATGTAATAAAAAGTTAATAACCCTGCATGCTTTTTGTTAGTACTTCTGCCAGCTATTTACCGGCAGGTATAAAAGACCGTGAACAGAATGTTTTATTAACCAAAAAGTCTCTGAAATTAAAAATGAATTTATTGATAAGAATATCGCGTATTATTGTTGGTCTTGTCTTTGTTTTTTCTGGTTTCGTTAAAGCTGTTGATCCATTGGGGTCGACATATAAGTTCATCGATTACTTCAATGCCTTTAATATGTCGTGGCTTGAACCGGCCGCCCTGCCTTTTTCCATAATACTAAGCGGTTCCGAATTTCTCATTGGTATCTGCCTGTTATTATTCATTCAGAACAAACTGGCAAACTGGGGTGCTCTTATTTTTATGGGAATATTTACTCCTTTAACCTTATGGCTGGCACTTGAAAATCCGGTTCAGGACTGCGGATGCTTTGGTGATGCAATAATTTTGACAAACTGGCAAACATTTTACAAAAACATTGTTATTCTGGTATTTGTGATAATTTCCTTCATTTATAAAAATACCATTAAATCCTGGATGTCTTTTAAATCAGAATGGACCATAACTTTCGTAACAGCTTTAATTATTACTTTATTCTCTTGTTATAACCTTAGACATCTTCCTGTAATAGATTTCAGACCTTACAAAACCGGTACTTATATTCCCGATGGTATGATAATACCCGAAGATGCACCTGCAAATATTTACAAACAGGATTTTACACTACTTGATACTATCAGCGGAAAAGAAATAACTATTGACAGTGATGAATATATGAATGATTCTACTTACTGGATGACAGGTACCTCATGGACATTTGTTTCATCATCTGATCCTGTACTTGTAAAAGCCGGATATGTGCCTCCAATTCATGATTTCAGTATAACATCACTCTATGGCGAAGATATTACCGATTTAGTTCTTTCGGATCCGGGATACACTTTTATTCTGGTAAGCTGGAACCTGAAAAAATACGATACCCGGTTTCAGGAAAAAATTAATCTTTTACACAAAGAAGCAGTGGCAGATAATCATAAAATAATTTGCCTTTCTTCTGTTTCGGCCGGTGAAATAGAACAGTTTAAAACTGATAATAATATAACTTACGATTTCTATATTACTGATCCTATAACACTCAAAACAATAATCAGGGCCAATCCGGGATTATTAATCCTTCACGAGGGAACAATAATTTCAAAATGGAATGCAAGAGATATTCCTGACTATGAAACTATCAGTATGAAATATCTCAAAAGATAAAACTTACATGAACAGCAATTCACAAAAGGAAATAATTGGTTAACCCATGTAAGTTCCATATGGTCAATGAAATAATATTTAAACAATCGTATGAAACAAATTGCTATTATAAGTGGAAAAGGAGGAACAGGTAAATCAAGTATCAGTGCCGGCTTTGCTACTTTGAACGGAAATGTGATTATTGCGGACTGCGATGTTGATGCTGCAAATCTGTATCTTTTATTCTCCCCTTCCGTTGAAGAAGAACAGGTATATGTAGCAGCACATAAAGCTATTATTGATTACAATATTTGCACAGGATGCGGTTTATGTAAAGATTACTGCCGCTTTGATGCCATATTATATGACAAGGAAAAAGTTATTATATCAGAAGTCTCATGTGATGGTTGTTTTCTTTGCTCACATGTATGTCCGGAAAATGCCATCAGAATGATTCCCAATGACAAAAGCAGACTCTATTCCGGTTCTTTCCGGAACGGGAAAATGGTATACGGGAGACTGGCCCCGGGAGAAGAAAACAGCGGCAAACTGGTAAATATGGTCAGGCAAAAATGCATTGAAGTATCAGAAAAAAACAACATTGAAAATATTATCCTTGATGGCCCTCCCGGTATAGGCTGCCCGGTTATATCAACAATAACCGGTACAGATATGGTTATTATTATTACTGAACCCACTGTAACCGGATTGTCAGACATGCAAAGGGCTGTTGACACTGTCATAAAATTTGATCTCCCTGCTTCTGTTATAATCAATAAATCAGATCTTAACCCCCGGATAAGCTCTGTAATTCAGAAATGGTGTCATGATAATAATATCACCGTAGCCGGTATTTTACCTTTTGATAAAAAAATGATCGAATCTATGGTAAAGGGGAAATCTATAACTGAATTTGAACCTGAAAACCCTATTAGTATTCAATTAAAAGAAATTTGGAATTCAATAATAAATAACTAAAAATTATGAGCAGTGATCTTTTTGAAAAACTTCCCATGGAGGGAGTTAAAAATATTATCGTTGTTGCATCAGGTAAAGGTGGTGTAGGCAAATCAACCGTTGCTGTCAATCTGGCAATAGCATTATCAAGGGAAGGCATGAATACAGCACTTGTTGATGCTGATATATTTGGCCCGTCAATACCCAGGATGCTTGGGATAGAAGATGCACAACCCGACGTTTCGGCCGTGGGTGATAAGGAAATATTCTTCCCTGTAAAAAAATACGGAATAAGTATTATTTCTGTCGGATTCTTCATTAACCGAAGTCAGTCTCTGATCTGGAGAGGCCCAATGGCCGGGAAAGCTGTTACCCAACTGCTGGAAGATACCCAGTGGGGTGATATTGACTATATGATCATTGATTTTCCTCCCGGAACAAGCGATATTCAGCTCACCACCGTCCAAAAACTCAACCTTAGTGGAGCAATCATTGTTACTACCCCCCAGGAAATAGCACTGAACGATGCAAGAAAAGCTGCTTCCATGTTCATGAATCCTGATCTGAAAGTTCCTTTGTTAGGTGTAATAGAAAATATGTCGTGGTTTACTCCTGAAAAACACCCCGATGAAGTATATTATCTTTTTGGTAAAGGTGGAGGACTAACACTTGCAAAAGAATTCGATACACAATTACTTGGACAAATTCCTCTTGTAATGGAAGTGGGTGAATCTGCAGAACAGGGCCTGAGTGTCTTCAGCCAGAAAAATAAAAAAGTGGTGGATGCTTTTGAACAAATAGCAGAAACAATAATCAATAATGATTCGGGGAAATAAGCTTTAAAAATTGAGTATATCTCCTGTCTTTACTTGTTTTATTCCAAAGTTCTCATAAAAAGCAGCTAAGGCAGGCAGTTCTGTGCAGTGTGAAGGATAAATATGTTTTACATTATTTTTCCTTAGATATTCTATTGTCTCTTGGGTCTGATGATCTTTCTGTTTCAGATGGAAACCTCCCATTATACCATAGAGATCCTTAACACCCGTGACAGCTTTTGCATGTTCAAAAGTGTTAACTACCCCGGAATGTCCACATCCTGTAACAATAAACAAGCCCTCCGCCATAAGCAGAACCACACCACTGTCATCCTGTATAAAATCGGGAGAACCGTCTTCCAGAACAAAATTTGTGCTTTTCGATTCAAAATCAGTAACTCGTGGAATTTCTCCAAGGAAGATAATCTTTTCAGAGATTTTATACGGTTCTGCAGAAAGAGTTAGTTTAAAAATTTTTGATAATTCATCCTGCGATTTCTTTAATCCTATATTGACCTGATCGTTTTTCCGGTACCTTTTAATAAAACAACCCGGATGACATATAAGATTACCGCCTTTAAGATGCGATAGGCCATTCCCGTGATCGTAATGTCCATGACTCAGAACAATGACATTAATGTCTGAAATATCAATACCCTTCTTTTCTGCATTCCTTATGAATACATCGGTCTGACCGGTATCAAATAATATTTTTTTGTTGTCATATTCTATAATATACGATAAACCATGCTCTGCCAGAGTAAGAGACCCCGGCTGATTGTCTGTAAGTACTGATATCCTCATCTGATCTTTTAACACAAATTTAGTAATTATGATTTTAATATGAACATTTGTTCGTTTAAGATATCTGCTAAATGATTATTTGTCTTTTGCCATGATGACCCGCGAATCAGGGTCGGCCGGAAGGTCCGTTATTTAACAGGATAATATTGTCGGAATCACATTTCTTACAGTTGCTTGCCGGTTCAATACTTGTCATTGTTTCATGGCAATCAGCACATCTGTACCAGTAATTATCCGTTATATATGTACCACCATGAATTAATATTGCTTTTCCTTCAACAAAAGCTTTTGCTACGCTTTTTCTGGCTTTGTTATATAGACGTGTGAAAGTGGGTCGTGAGATATTCATCCTTTTTGCAGCTTCTTCCTGCGTAAGATTTTCATAATCTGCCAGTCGTAAAGCCTCATACTCTTCATACAATAAATCAACCGATTCGAGATTTCTTAAAGGGATGCCAAAAGGTTTGAAGCCTTCCATAGCAGGCGGCATCTTAATTCTTCTGAATCTTCTTCTGTTTGGCATTTCAATATCAGACTTATCAACAAAAGAGGTTTTTTATATGATCATATTACAAAGTTAATCACTTAATCCGGTTTATTTACTCATATAACTAATATTCAGTAAAAAGTAAGTGATTAAATTACTCCAAAATATGTTTTTTTAAGGATAGTCAAATAGTTTTTTATTGTGATGTATATGTCTTCTTAAATATTACTGATAATATAAGTCAGAAAACCGGATATTACAGACATTCCGGAATAAACATAAAATATATGTTATTCATATTCTTCATCTTTAGTATGGTTTATCTTTAAGATTTTAAATATATCCACTATCAGAATAGGTATGAAAGATAATACAGCCACTATAATCCAGTGCCTGCCATCCATAACTGTCAGATGAAAGGCTTCTCTGACCGGAGCAATCAGCAACACTATAAATGCAAGGCCTGCAGATACAGCTATTGCTCCTATCAGTGGTATATTATCAAGCGGACTTATCGCAAGTGACGATTTTTTGTTCGAATGAAGATTACGGACATGGACAAGTTGTGCAAACATAAGTGTGGCAAAAGCCATTGTTTGTCCAAGTATCAAACCTCCATCGCGTAATCCGATCAAATATGCAGCCAGAGGAAGTGCTCCTATCATTACGCCCTGATATAATACACGAAATATCATACCTTTTGTCATTAGACGTTTCTTCGATTTTCTGGGTTTTCTCCTCATAATATTATCTTCTGCCGGATCCATGCTCAGGGCCAAAGCGGGCAGACTGTCGGTGACAAGATTTACCCATAGTATATGGATGGGCAGGAGAGGCAGACCGAGGTTTAAAACAGATGTTATTAACAGAAGAAATATTTCTCCGACATTGGTTGACAAAAGAAACTGGATAGCTTTAAGGATATTATCATAAATCCTTCTCCCCTCTTCAATAGCTGATACTATTGTTGCAAAATTATCATCTGTAAGAACCATATCAGCTGCACCTTTAGCCACATCGGTCCCCACAATACCCATGGCAGCTCCTATATCGGCCTGTTTAAGTGCAGGAGCATCATTCACTCCGTCTCCCGTCATTGCAACCACCTCATCATGGCTCTGCCAGGCTTTTACTATACGCACTTTATGTTCAGGAGCAACTCTTGCATAAACAGAATACTCCTCAATATTATTTCTCAAATCTTCCTCACTGAGTTTTTCCAGTTCAGTTCCTGTTATAGCTTTATCGGTGGATCTGAAAATACCAATCTGTTTTGCTATAGCCAGAGCTGTACTCTTATGATCGCCGGTTATCATTACAGGTCTTATACCTGCAGTATTACATTTTTCTACTGCCTTAACGGCTTCCGGACGTGCCGGATCAATCATGCCAAGCAGTCCCATAAAAACAAGGTTTCTCTCAAGTTCACCTATTTTTACTTCCCCAGGTGCATCAGGCAGGTCCCTGTAAGCCATAGCAAGTACTCGTAGAGCCGAATTAGCCATCTCTTCATTAGCTTTACGAATCAACTCCATATCTTTATTTTCAAGAAAACGGATTTCTCCCCTGATATTTATTTTGTCACAAACGCTTAATACTTCATCCAGGCCTCCCTTAACATTTATTCTGGTATTATTTTCAGATAACTTATTAACGGTGGTCATCCGTTTTCTTTGTGAATCAAAAGGTATTTCTGTTATTCTGGGATGTTCTTTTTCTATTTCATCCTTATGAACTCCGTACAGAATGCCAAAATCGAGCAATGCAGTTTCTGTAGGATCACCGGTAAAATCGATTCCGCCATCTTCATTAATTCTTGACCGTGCATCGGCACACAAAACAGCTATTGACAATAACCTGCTTTCTTCATCGTCCAATACACCAGCCGGATTAGCTCTGTTTATCTTGTCTCTTTTATGATTGACATAAGCTTCAACAACAGTCATTTTATTCTGGGTTAGTGTTCCTGTCTTATCAGAACATATAACCGTAGCACTACCCAGAGTCTCAACTGAAGGTAAAGTACGTACAATAGCATTCTTTTTAACCATCCTCTGGACTCCTATTGCAAGGACAATAGTTGAAACTGCCGGGAGACCTTCTGGAATAGCTGCAACAGCCAGACTAACTGCAGTCATAAACATCTGTAATACGGAATTGCCATACAGTACTCCCACAGTGAAGATCACTACACAGATTACCAGCGCTGCAATACCCAGAATTTTTCCCAGCTGTTCAAGTCTCTTGCTCATTGGTGTTTCAGTATCTACAGTCTGCTGTAACAAATCGGCTATCTTACCTACCTCTGTCTTCATACCAGTGGCTACAACAATACCACGACCACGTCCATAAGTAACTATGCCTGTTGAAAAAGCCATATTAACCCTATCACCCAGTGGAACATCTTCTTTATCAAGTATTTCTGTGTGTTTTTCAACAGGTACCGATTCTCCTGTGAGAGATGATTCCTGTACTTTCAGATTGATGGCTTCAATAAGCCTCAGATCTGCAGGAATAAGAGATCCTGTTTCAAGAATGACTATATCTCCCGGAACAAGTTCTTTTGTTGGTACTTCTATTATCATCCCGTCCCTTAATACTTTTGCTTCAGGTGAAGCCATATTTTTAAGAGCTTCAAGAGAAGATTCTGCTTTTCTTTCCTGGTAGGCACCTACAAGTGCATTTAATATAAGTATGCCCAAAATGACAAATGCATCAAGAAGCCCCTCCCCTTCCATTATTCCAACCACTCCTGAAATAAGAGCTGCAATCAGTAGTATGATTATCATAAAACTCTTAAACTGGGCAAAGAACATCTGAATAAAGGTTTTTTTGTTCTTTGCATCCAGTTTATTATATCCGTATTCTATCAGTCGGTTTTTTACTTCATCCTGTGAAAGACCTGCAGAATCATTGGTTTTCAGGTCTGTCAGGATATCTTTTATTTCTTTGGCGAAATAATTAGTCATAGTAATTGCTTTATTTAATATTCAAAATCAGGGGTTTTTCTTACACAATTATAACTATTTTTATGATACTCTCATTTCCCCTTTTAAAAACCTTCAATAATAAACAATCACCTGCCTGTTCTGGAGATATCCCAACCAAATGTATGCAACATGATGCATTAGTAATAAATGACAATTTAATGCCAGGAGTAAATAATTTAAAATATCATTGTAGAAGCCGATGTTTATATCGTAGTCAGATTGTATCCATTGAGAAATTTTTCTATGATTGAGGAGATACCTTCAGACTCACGGACAGTCAGCATTGTTGATCCCTGCTCTTTGCCATTGATAAGTCTCAAAAATTCAGAGAGTTCATATCTTAACCCATCACCTTCAAAAGCGAAGGAGAATTGTTTATTTTTACTAAAATCCTCAAATCTAACTTCAAAGTACTCTGTTTTCCACCAGGGTGCCGGAACATAAATATATCCTTTTGTTCCCGATATAATCAGATCTCCCTCCGATTTAACCCCAAGACCAACTTTACCGGTAAAAACTCCTTCATTATATACAAGAACTATTTTTGTAAAAAGATCTATTTTTTCTTTTTCATCAAAGAAGGAATAAAACATAATATCTTTATAATCTAGTCCGAACAGTTTAACTGCCGGTAAAAGAACGTAAGAACTTAATTCGGTCATACTGCCTCCTGCCATATTCTTCTTAAGTTCACGAACAGGTCCTTCAACAAGTTTGGTAAAAGTGGCATCTATATTCTTAATTCTCCCTATCAATCCACTTTCAGCTATTTTTATCAACTCCAAAAAGCCCGGAGAGTAAGCTGTTTTGACAGCTTCCAGTAAGACAAGCCTCTTCTTCAATGCTGTGTTAAAAAGTTCTGAAGCTTCAACAGCAGAAAGGGTAAGAGGCTTTTCACACAGAACATGTTTACCCTTTTCCAGAGCTTTTTTTGTATATTCAAAATGAGTCAGATGAGGAGTGGCTATATATACTGCATCAATATTGTCAAGAAATCTGTCATAATTGCTTTCGTAAAAAGACAAGCCATGAGATTCTTTAAATTTTTTCAAATTCTCCTGGTCATTAGCAAGTCCAAAAACACCAATAAGGTCAACATCATTAACAAATACTGATTCTTCAACAAAGCGGGTGGCAATCCTTCCATAACCAGCCATACCCATTTTGATTTTCCTCTTTTTCCGGGACTGTATTTTTTTTTCTGTTAAAGATTCGGACATAATTTCTGTATTGTATATTTTTCTTAATTCCTTACTTTTTAGCTGTAAATCAGTTTTTTAAAAATGATTTTTTTCAGGCAAATATTTTCCAGCCAAATAGCATTTCGGTAGCAAGATAACCAAAGTATAATCCAAAAAAGCAAAGTACAATACCAAGACTCTTCACAAATAAAGACAGGAAACGGATATTGATTTTTTTGCGAAAATGACCTAAAAACATTGCCAGGAAATAAAACCATATTATACTTCCGATGGCAATGAAAAATGCATATAATAAACTGATTATCAAATGAAAATGTTTAGGAAATCCTGTTTGAACAGCAGTTTTTTGTTTTATCATTTTGCCTTCTTCCAAAAAATAATTATCATTTGTCAGATCTTTTAAATCGTCTGCCGCACTGCTGTTCAGGCTGCTTATCTCTTTTACACTCTGATTTACAAAATCATCCAGTTCACCTGTACTAAAACCAAGAGAAGATACAAAAGAAATTACAAGAAAAGTAGATGTAAGCCAACCAAAAAAAAGTGTCGGATTCATAAAATTTATAATGCAACCGGTATAAAATCCACCTTTCTCCATCTTTTTTACTTTAACAGATATATTATTTTTTTCTTCAATATGTTCAATGTCAAATTTTGTTCTGAAGATTATTATTCCGAGGATAAACAGAAATACTGAACAGAAAAAGAACAGATAAGGAATTGCAGGTTTATAATAAGGATATAGTTTTGTGAGACCGTAAACTGCAAAGAAAACATAAGTAAATGTAGCAAGAGAAGCCCCTGCATTTACTTTGTTACAATAGTTTATCCTGCCCTTAAGGGCATTTGTAGTTATGAGTATGCTTACAGGTCCGGCAATGGGCATAGAAAATACAATTCCTGCCAGCAGGCCTGCGACCGACATTGTAATAATACTCTCTGTCATTAAGTTTCCTTGTATATGTTACAAAAATATGGATAAATATATTTGATAACGTTAATTTACACCTGTTGAATTAATATTTAAAATATAGGAAAAATAACAAAGAAAAATATTTGCGTTCAGGAATTAATAGCACTGTATGATTTATCAACCTGATGCTGGATTATCATCAGGATAACTGCGAGAATATTAAATATTACTATTGTAACCCATAAAAAAATGTCAAACCGATTTAACAGGGTACAAATAATGAGAGTTGTTCTTGAAGCGGATGGTCCCATTAGTACCCAGAATCTTATTAATAAATTATTTTTTCTATAGTATTCTTCAGAGCTAACATCCATAAATCCGGAAAGGAGTTTTTTTGGAGTGAGTGTTCTTTGTAATCCGGAATATATTAAGTAAAAATTAATTATATTTCTTTCAAACCATTTATTTTTGTTTTCTTTTAACCTTAAATACTCTTTTTTAAATTCTGCAATTTCATCATTTAAAGTGCTTCTTCGTTTTACCACTATATCCAGAAATCTCGTTCTGAAAAAATCAACAAGCATAGATTGTGCTATTACACTTATTCCTGACACAATAAGCCATACAAGCATATATGCCTTAACATTTTCATCACCTGAAAAGTGAATTGCCAATCCCACATAAACAGCTGTGACAACTATATAATCAGCAACTCCGTCAATTATCCTTCCTATTTGTGATCCATTTTTCTTCAGGCGGGCCAATTGTCCGTCACTACAATCCATTACGATGAAAATTCCATACATAAGTGCACCTGCTTTCAGACTCCAGGGATAGCCGTAAGCGTATAAAAATGCTGCAGACAGACCCGACAGAATAGCAACAAACGTAAGATTATCCGGTTTGATGTTTGTATTATATACAGCTTTTACGATAAGGAAAGCCAGTGGCCGGTAAAAGACCAGATCAATATATTCCTCAACTGCAGGATATTTCAGTGATTTTTTATAATCTGAAAACCAGTTCATTTATAATTTTAATTATAATCTTTCATTAATTATTATATCAGGATTATCATGTTTGTCTATTTTGTCTTTCATCTCCTGATAATTTGTAATGATCTGCTTCTTTAGTTTTGAACTGCTGACCCCTTTTCCATAAGGAAAATAGAAGACTTTAACCCCCAATTTATTAAGGTAATCATACTTTCCCAACCAATCATCACCTACAACAAAGATATCTATATGCAGTTTACTGACAATGTCGGAATGATCGAGTGATTTTTGGGGGATAACAATATCCGGATATTTCAGAGCTTCTATTATCTGTATTCTTTCCTCAAAAGGTATAACAGGGGGTTCTTTATATGAAGAGACCAGTTCGTCAGTACTGACTCCCACTATTAGGATATCACCGAGTCCTCTGGCATATTTTATCATTTTCAGATGATTGCTGTGAAAAAGATCAAAAGTACCGGATGTATAAACAATTATTTGTTTCATTGTTTTATTGTCTTCCATATATTTTTATTGTGGTACATCGGTTTTTGCAAGCCGGAAAGGTTTAATATCGATATTTTCCCATACTTTATTAATAATGTAAGGTTCATCTTTTAGAAGATCGTCGAGTTCTGCCCTGTCTGAAACTTCATAAAGAACCACAGAACCAATCATCTGTTCGTTATCATTCAACATTGCCCCTCCAAAAAGGAATTTCCCTTCTTGTCTGGCTGTGGCAATTCGTGCAAGATGTTGTGGCCTGCTGTTTAATCTTCTTTCCGGTGCTCCGGGATCTGTACTGTCATAAGCTATTAAAATAAATTGCATATTAGTTATAGTTTAATTAGTCATTTTTTATCAGGTAAATAAATCCTTGTTGAAAACCTCATGTTTTTTTAGTTCTTCAAATTTAATCAATTATTATTCGAAGCAATTCTTTATCACAATCTTTGTAGCGATTAATAGTAATAAAGTGGGTTTTTATTTTAATTGAATTTATATTTGTTGTTATTATCCGGTTTCTATAATTCCATGGTTCCGGATCATCGCAATTATTAATTTCACTGAAAAAATTGTGTGACAATGTCTGGTGAAACGTACAGAACGGGTCTTGTCCTCAGTGGTGGCGGAGCCAGGGGATTTGCTCATCTCGGTGTTCTTCAGGCCCTCAATGAGACTGGTATTTATCCTGATATTATTTCAGGGGCCAGTGCCGGAGCACTTGCAGGTGTTATGTATTGTGACGGGTATAAACCTAAAGAGATCCTGAAAATAATGAAATCCGGCAGCAGGCTTGACTATATGCGTCCCACCCTGCCTCGTGACGGATTATTACAAATCTCCGGAATAGTGAGAATTCTTGAAACCCATCTGAGAGCAAAAACATTTGAAGAACTGAAAATGCCTTTGTATGTATCAACCACAGATATCAACAGTGGGAAAGTAGTATATTTCTCAAAGGGCAAGCTTCTGGATCCCGTAATTGCCTCGGCAAGTATACCGGTTCTATTCAAACCCGTAATAATCAATAACCATTACTACGTCGATGGAGGTGTCTTGGATAATTTTCCCATACATCCCATAGAAGGAAAGTGTCTTATGACTATAGGATCATTTGTCAATCCTACCGGTAGTGAAGAACATCTGAGTGGTCTTATCCGAATTGCCGTCAGGACTTTTATGCTTAGTATGTCTAAAGAAATACTTGAAAAATCAAAGAAAGTGGATATTTTTATAGCACCTGAGAAACTGAGAAAATACAATATTCTTGATCCGGAAAAAGCTGAAGAAATATTTGAAATAGGTTATAAAACTGCCAACGAAATATTATCTGACACTGAGGTCCGTAATAGTGTCCTGGCAAAAATCAAATAACAGTATCAAAGGATATACGGGTAAAATTTAATATGTCATCAGATATTTATTTAAAAATAACTGCTACCATCCCAACAATGGGTACATAGTTTTTCCTTTGGCAGACCTATTGCTGCTACAAGATCATCGAGCCTTTGATATATAAGTGAATTCATATCAAGGTCCTCCGCAATCTTTTCCACCATTTTATTATATTTATCCGAATCCGGATTTGAATATTCCTTTAATTCAGAATCATTTCCCTTCAGTTTTAATATTGCCCTTCTACCTGCAAGCTCCAGAGGCGATCTTGATTGAGTAAAATTCAGAAAATCACATGAATACAATATAGGAGGTGAGGCTATTCTCATGTGTAATTCTGAGGCACCGCATTTTCTCATGTCATTGGTATTGTCTTTTAACTGAGTTCCTCTTACTATACTGTCATCAATGAAAACAATTTTCTTTCCTTCAATAACCGATCTGTTTGGAATAAGCTTCATTCTGGCAACAAGATCTCTTTGCTCCTGAAACGAAGGGAGAAAACTTCTTGGCCACGTAACAGTATACTTTGAATAAGCTCTTTTATTTGGTATTTTTTTCTCATTACTGTATCCAATTGCATGACCTACTCCGGAATCAGGTATTCCGCACACAAAGTCACCCAGTACATCATCCCTGGAAGCCAGAGATGCTCCGCATCTGTTTCTGCATTCTTCCACATTTATTCCTTCATAATAAGAGGTTGGATATCCGAAATAAACCCATAAAAACGCACATATCTGAAGTTTATCTCCCGGTTTTTTTAATTGTGTATATCCTTCAGAAGTAATATGCAGGATCTCACCAGGTCCCAGAAAATATTCGGTTTCAAATCCGGTATTGGGGAAAGCACACGACTCTGAAGCAACTGCATATAAACCCGGTTTCCTTCCCAATACAACAGGAGTACGTCCCAGCTTATCCCTGGCTGCAATTATTCCGTCTGTTGTAAGAATTAATAAAGAACATGAACCTTTAATATTTGCATATACATTTTCTATGCCCTCAATAAAAGAATCTTTCTCACATATCAGACTTGCAACAACCTCAGTTGGATTAACATTGCCTTCAAAATTCTCCGTGAGATGCATCTTCTTCTTCAATATCCTCTTTTCCAGCTCATCAATATTTATTACTCTGCTAACAGTTACAATAGCAAATCGTCCAAGATGTGAATTGAAAAGTATTGGTTGCGGATCAGTGTCACTAATAATACCCATACCAGAGTTCCCTTCAAATTCATTTAAATCACTTTCAAACTTCGTTCTGAAATAGGAATTTTCAATAGAATGTATTGAACGTTTAAACCCTTTATCAGGTACAATAAATACCATTCCGGCCCGTTTTGTTCCCAAATGGGAATGGTAATCCGTTCCATAAAATACCTCCTTAACACAGTCTTCTTTTGACACTACTCCGTAAAAACCACTCATAGTATTGAATATAAATAAGTTAACAAAATATTATACGCCTGTAAAATTAATCATTGAATTGGATATTATATATTATAACATATATTATTATTTTTGTGATTTTATAACTTTTTTAAAATCATATCGATGACAGGTTTAAATAATAATATTCCTCCGGCTCAGAAATCAAAAAAGGGAACTCCGGTGAATATGATTGCTGTTTCTATTTTACTGGCAATTACACTTATATTTTTGGTTATCATGTATTTCGATCAGAAGAATAAGATGGTTGAAATGGAGACTGTGCTTACGGAAGAAAAAGATTCACTGGCAAATGAACTCCGTAAAATGGTAGCAGGTTATGATACTCTTAAAACAAATAATGACACTCTTAATGCAAACCTTGAAAAAGAAAGGAAAAGGATTGTAGATCTTCTTGCAATAAATGCTTCAAATGTTCAGCTGATAAGAACATACCGCAGTGAAATTACTACTATGAGAGAAATTATGAAAAGCTATATTGTACAGATTGATTCTCTCAACACACGGAATAAAATACTGGCTGCGGAAAATATCCAGATCAGAGATGAAATATCAAAAGTACAGACCAGTAATGTTGAACTATCAAAAGTTAAAGAAGAACTAAATGCCAAAGTGGAAATTGCATCAGTCATTCAGGCAAAAAATATTCTTGCTGTCTGTTTGAACAGGAAAAGAAAAGAAACATCCCGGCTTAATAAAATTGATAAAATACGTACATGTTTTGTACTCAGAGAAAATCCTATTGCATCAGCAGGCCAGAAAGAAGTATTTATGAGAGTTATAAGGCCTGATTCTCTTGTAATTACAACCAGTTCTGATAATATTTTCAATTATCAGGGAAATAAACTAATATATTCTGCAAACCGTACTGTGGATTATATGAACCAGGATATAGAAATGTGTATTTATCTTGACAATACAGGAGATTTTATACTGGGAACTTACCTGGTTGAACTGTATCTTGAAAACCATATAATAGGAACTACCTCTTTCGCAATTACAAGGAACTGATAATCTCACTGAGGCATAATAAACTCTGAAATAATATTATCTGATATCATTTTGCCCTGATTGGTAAGCATCAGGGCTTTTTCTTTTTGTTCCATCAGACCGTAATTAATAAATTTTCCGGAGAGATTTATTATATAATCATATCCTTCCTTTTCAAAAGTATTTTCAACATATTCCAGATCTATACCCCACATTGTTCTTAAAGAAGTAAGAATATACTCATTGAACTTTGTTTTCAAATCAATTTCCTCCTTTTCATAAAAGGGCTTATTATTATTAACGGCTTTAATATAATTTTTCAGGTCACTTACATTCCATTGCCGTGAATACCTGTTAAATGAATGAGCCGACGGACCGAGACCTATATATGGAATCTGTTTCCAATAATTAGTATTATGAACAGAAAAATAACCCTCCTTTCCAAAATTGGAAATTTCATAATGAATAAATCCTTCTTCCTCAGTAATTTCAATGAGCCTGTTGAATTCCGCTACACTCTCTTCCTCATCAGTTTCTTCCAGTTTTCCTTTCTCTTTCATCCTGTAAAAAACTGTTCCTTCTTCAATAGTGAGATGATAGGCAGATAAATGTTTTACATTATAAGAAAATGTCTTTTTAAGATTATCTTCCAGGTCTTTAACATTCATTCCTGGTAATCCATAAATAAGATCAGCAGAGACATTATCAAAACCCTCATTTTCAAATATTTTAAGTGCTTCAGACACCTGTTTCGAATCATGTCGTCTGTTTAACATTTTCAGATCTTCATCACGCCACGATTGAATACCCAGACTTAATCTGTTAATATCCAATTGTTTTAATCCTTTTACATAATTCCTGCTTATGTCGTCAGGATTTAATTCAATTGTTATTTCACAATCTTTATCAATTGCATAGTTTTTTCTCAGGAATGATAAGATTTTATCCAGTTCACCGACAGAAAAAACAGACGGTGTGCCACCTCCCAGATAAAGTGAAGAAATAATATCACTGCCAAGATAATCTTTTCTTATATCCGCTTCTTTAAGCAAAGCCTCAATATAAGGAGTATGATCTCCTTCGCTGATCACATGATAAAAATCGCAATAGTGACAAAATTTCCGGCAAAAAGGTATATGAACATAGATTCCGGCCATCTTTTACTCTTTTCCTGATTTTAAACTAATATATTTTTTATTTTTAAGATAAGAACCCATATTGTTAACAGCATTTTTAATATTTCCTTTTTTCTGAAAAAATACCTGTCCAGTCATGCTTAAAGAAATATTAAATCACATAGTTTATGTTCGTTTCATAAAAGTATAAAAATATGCCTTTCTAATAACTACATTTGTGCCAAACAAAAAATTATGATCAGGAAAAATATTTTTACCATATTAACCAGTCTACTCATATTTTATCTGAGTCTGGCAGGATCTTCAACTTTTGGTTACAGGGGGTTTTTAAATATTCCCTATATAGATAAAATCGGACATTTTGCATTGTACTTTACATTGATGTCTGTTATTATACTTGAACATAAAAAAGCATTTGTAAATACCAGACAGTTGATTCTGGTTGCTTTGATTCCTTTTTTCTTCGGAACACTAATGGAACTATTTCAATTGATTCTGACTTCTGACAGAAGTGGTGAATTATTGGATGCAGCTGCAAATGCATCAGGAATTGCCTCATCGATATTCATCTGGTTAATAGTTAATCCCTATTACAGAATTGATTCATGAGAATGAATATCGTTATTGTTTTCTGCTTTTTTTACAAGATCATAAATTGTTTTTCTGCTGAATAACTCTATTATTTGTTTTCTTATATTATCATAATCATCATGAAGATGACATTGATGATGAGACTTATTCATTTCCGAACAAGAGGCATTGTACATTATACATCTTTCAAAAATATCTTCTCCGTCAATAATTTTAACAATATCAAGTAATGTTATTTCCTCAGGTTTTTTCATAAGTGAGAAACCCCCGTGAGGTCCTTTCAAAGAAATCAGTATTTTATGTTTTGCAAGTTGCTGAAGTATTTTTGCCAGAAAAGGTGTAGGCAAATCAAGATCTCCGGAAATCTGTTTAATTCCTGTTTTACCGCAATCACTGGGTTGCTCTGCTATATATATTACCGCTCTGATAGCATATTTACACGAATTCGAAATCATCTTATGTTTTTTTCTTTATTGGAATTTTTTCTATTCTTCGTTTATGCCTGCCTCCTTCAAAATCTGTCTTTAAAAATGTTTTTACAATCAACAGTGCTTCTGTATCTGTAATAAATCTTGCAGGTAATGCACAAATATTAGCATCATTATGAGCCTTTGCAAGTCTTCCTATTTCTTCGTTCCAGCATAACGCACTCCTTATTCCCTGATGCTTGTTTGCCGTCATATTCATTCCATTTCCCGTACCACATATTGAAATGCCGGCATAATAATCACCATCTGCGACTTCTGTTGCAAGCTTGTGTCCAAAATCTGGATAATCAACAGCTTCAGGAGAATAAGTTCCAATATCCTTTATTTCATATCCTTCTTTTTCCAGAAAATCTATTATCTTTTTTTTAAGATAATACCCTGCATGATCTGCAGCAATTATTATATTCTTATTCTTCACTTTCCTGATATTTTTACAGGTTTAAATTAAAGAAAAAAATATTCTTTTCTCTTTTATTTATAAAATTATATAAATAAGATCTCAACATCATTTATTCCAATATTATTTCTGTTTTTTAAATATTCTCATATTGTTATTTTTATTGTTAATAAATTGCAGTTTGGTAGTTATAAAAATCTTATAAGTTGATTAAATATTCACACTGCATGAATTGATATAACAGAATCTTAATATCTAACCAAAATATTAGATTTAAATGAACTATTAATAAACATTAAAAACCATAAATTTGTTCTGATATTATTGACAAAAACTGTTACTAACAATTGTTAATTATTTGATTAATTATTTGATTATCAAATCTGGTATACTTTTTGAATTGTTTAAAAGATGTTTGTTTGATGATGATTATTTAAAAAACAAGAAAACTCAGTAGAAAATTTTAACAGAATTAACAGTATATTATCATTATTATAAATTTTTATATATTATTTTATATAAATATTAATTGTTAATTAATATCCTGATAAATGATTGAAGAAAAAAGAATAACTGATTACTTTTCGGAAATAAACCGAATGAGAAAAGAAAAAAATGCGATAATTCTTGCGCATTATTATCAGACAGGAGATATTCAGGATATTGCCGATTTTATTGGTGATAGTCTGGCTTTATCCCAGAAGGCAGCAGAAAATGATGCTGATATTATAGTATTTGCCGGAGTTAAATTTATGGCAGAAACAGCAAAGATATTATCTCCGGAGAAAAAAGTTTTGCTGCCTGATATGAATGCAGATTGTTCTTTGGCAGATTCATGTAAAGCAGAAGATTTTAAGAAATTCATTGATGAGAATAAGGAGCGGACCGTTATTTCCTATGTAAATACAAACACCGAAATAAAAGCTTTGTCAGATATAATATGTACTTCATCAAATGCTGTTCAGATTGTTAATTCATTACCTGAAAATGAGAAAATAATATTTGCCCCTGACAGAAACCTTGGTAATTATGTAAAAAATATAACAGGGAGGGATATAGTAGTCTTTAATGGTAGTTGTCATGTACATGAAGCTTTTTCTTTGGAAGCAATACTAAAGCTGAAAAATGATAATCCTGAAGCAAAAATCATTGTACATCCCGAATGTGAATTACCTGTGAGAATGGTTGCAGATTATATAGGATCAACATCCGGACTTTTAAAATTCATTAAAAAGGATGACGGTAATAAATATATTGTTGCTACTGAACCGGGAATCCTGCATCAGATGAAAAAAGAAAGGCCGGAAAAGATGTTTATACCTGCTCCTCCAAAGGATTCTGCATGCGCATGCAAAGAATGCAATTTTATGAAGTTAATTACCGTTGAAAAGATCTATAATTGTCTGAAAAATGAAAGTCCGGAAATTATACTTGATAAAAAGCTAATGGAAGATGCAAGAAAACCTATTTTAAGAATGATGGATATATCAAAAAAAGCAGGTTTATAAAAATTATGATAAGAAATGTAATACTGTTACTAATCTTGTCAGTGACCGGAATAAAAATTTCTGCACAGGCATCAGAATCAACGGAAGACGGATATAAGGTCTTCAGATATCCTAATGGTTCTGTTTCAAGTGAAGGATTGATAAAAAACGGAAAACCAGATGGTTATTGGATAAGTTATTATGTAACCGGTGTTAAGAGGTCAGAAGGAAAATATACCAATCATCTGCTTGACAGTATATGGTTGTTTTATGATCAGGTAGCTGATACAACAGAAAAAATAAGTTATCTCTACGGAAAAAAGAATGGTTATTATCTTAAGTATAAAAAAGATCCTGTAAATGGTCTTTACGTTTGGTCAAAAGAACTTTTTGCAGGAAATAAAAGAGAGGGAACAGCCTATATTTTTTATCCTGATGGGAAAATACAGCAGACTATATCCTGGGAAGGAGACAGGAAAGAAGGATTATCGAAAGAATATGATGAGAATGGTAATATAATTACATTGTTTGAATACAGAAATGATTTCCTTGTAAACAGGCAAACAATTAACAGAAGAGATAATAAAGGACTTAAGCAGGGAACATGGATGGAATTCTACCAGAGTGGGAACGTTAAAACAGAAATGACATATAAGGATGATCAGCTGCACGGTTATTACAAGGAGTATGATGTTCGGGGTAATTTAAATATGACAATGTTGTATGAAAATGGGGCAATGGTAAAATCAGGAGTGGAAGATGAACCTGATATAGAAATTGTTGAAAGATATGATGATAATAACAATCTTATTTACAGCGGACCATTCAGAAAAGATGTTCCAGTAGGTGTTCACAGAGAATTCGGAACAGACGGAAGAGTGATTAATGGATTCATGTATAATGATAATGGCTTATTAATATCGGAAGGTATTGTGGATGAATCAGGTAACAGAAATGGCCGGTGGAAGGATTATTATCCTGATGGGAATGTCCGTTCAGAAGGAACATATACTGATAACAGGAGAACGGGTTTATGGAAGTTTTATACAAAAGAGGGTAAGGTGGAACAAACAGGTAATTACAATAACGGACGTCCTGACGGATTATGGAAATGGTATTATGATAATGGAAATATAAGAATAGAAGAAGAATATTTCCTCGGAAAGCGTGATGGATCTTTCACTGAATATTCAGAAGAAGGAACAATAATTTCACAAGGAGAATATACTGATGGTGAACGGAATGAACGTTGGAAATATATCAATGGTGACATCATCGAAGAAGGCCGTTATATAATTGGGTTAAGAGAGGGTCAGTGGAGATCTTATTATATTGACGGAACTCTTAAATCAAAGGGCAATTATATCCAGGGTAATCCAAACGGGCAACATCTTTTTTATTACCATACAAAAAGATTAAAAGAAGAACAGTATTACAGGAACGGAATGAGGCAAAGAACCTGGAAAAAATATGATGAGGAAGGAAATATTTTACTTGCCATAACTTATAAGGATGATGTTGAAGTTAGTATTAACGGCGTAAAAATTAATCTTCCGGAAAGTGACACAAAGGTTATAAAATAGTTACTTTGTCTTATGGAAGAGACTTACAATATCAGGAAAGATAATATTTCCTTTACCGACAAAGATTTTGAGAAAGAATTAAGACCGGTTTGTTTCGATGATTTTAAAGGACAAAAACAGGTAATTGATAATTTAATCGTATTTGTTACTGCTGCCAAACAAAGAAATGAGGCTCTTGATCATGTCTTATTACATGGACCTCCCGGTCTGGGAAAAACTACTCTGGCTTCAATCATTTCCAATGAACTGGGAGTTAATCTCAAAATAACGTCAGGACCTGTACTGGATAAACCCGGAGATCTTGCAGGTGTTCTCACAAATCTTGAACAGGGTGATGTTCTTTTTATTGATGAAATACACCGTTTAAGTCCGGTTGTTGAAGAATATCTTTATTCGGCAATGGAAGATTTCAGGATCGATATAATGATAGATAAAGGTCCGGGTGCAAGATCTGTACAACTTACTCTGAATAAATATACACTTGTTGGTGCAACTACCCGTTCCGGACTTCTTACAAGTCCTCTCAGAGCCAGATTTGGCATAAAATTTCATTTGGAATACTATGATCATGATGTCCTGACGGGAATAATAAAACGGTCTGCAGGTATTCTGAATATAAGGATAAATGACACTGCAGCAGTCGAAATTGCACGAAGAAGCCGGGGAACTCCCAGAATAGCAAATTCTTTGTTAAGAAGAGTAAGAGACTTTGCTCAGGTTAAGGGTTCCGGTAAAATAGACATTGATATTACAAAATATGCACTTAATGCTTTAAATATTGATAAACAGGGTCTTGATGAGATGGATAACAGGATACTGACAACTTTAATAAATAAATTTAATGGTGGTCCTGTTGGCCTTAATACAATTTCCACAGCTGTAGGAGAAGAAAGTGGAACAATAGAAGAAGTATATGAACCTTTCTTAATAAAAGAAGGTTTTATAAAGAGGACACCCCGGGGAAGGGAAGCTACAGAACATGCCTACCGGCATCTCGGACTTAATTTCGGGAGAAAGATGAACGAAAATACCTTATTCTGAAAAAGCAGAATAAGGGCAGAAAAAATTGTTACAGGAAAACCTTGCTTATTTTTTCAAGTCCCTTTATATCAAGAATTTTTATTTTCCTGCCATTTAATTTAAGAAGATTGTCTGCTTTGAATTCAGATAAAAGTCTGATAACAGACTCTGTTGCAGTACCTACAATATTGCTAATCTCTTCACGTGTAAGAGTGATCTGAAGATAATTCTGATCGTCAAGACCAAAATCATTGATAAGTAGAAGTAAAATCTCAGCCAGGCGTTCTCTGACAGTTTTTTGTGCTATATCAGTTATGTATGAATTGGCTTCTCCAAGTTCACGACATGCAAGTTTTAGTAATTCGAAAGCAAAATTTGAATTAGATTTTACCAGATTTATCAATATCTCGGAAGGAATAAAGCAGACTCCGCAATCTTCAATTACTTTTGCAGTGGTACAGGCAGGTTCATTACTCAATATACTCCTGTAGGCAATAATATCTCCCGGTCTGGCAAAACGTATTATCTGCTCTTTGCCATCCAGCCCTGTCTTAAATACTTTGATTATTCCACTGTGGATACAATAAAAACCACTTATCCGGCTCTTTTCATGATAAAGTATTTCTCCACGTTTAAATTGCCGGAATTCTTTTTCAAAGTTAAGCATATTAACTTCTTCGGGAGACAGGTACTTAAAGATAGAACCTCTTTCTATAGCACATTTATTACAATACGGAGTGGATAGTTCCTCTTGCTTCATCTTTCAGATTGTTAATAAAAAGAAAAACAATAACCAATAATAAAATGTTCAGATCTCTAAAGTGCTGTACGAAACTGTTCAAGAAATCTTATATCATTTTCAAAGTAAAGTCGGAGATCATTTACCTGATACTTAAGCATAGCAGGTCTTTCTATACCCATACCAAATGCAAAACCGGTATATTTATTACTGTCGATACCACATGCTTCAAGTACAGCGGGATGAACCATTCCACAACCCAATACTTCGAGCCATCCGGTGTATTTGCACACATTGCATCCCTTGCCTCCACAGATTGTACAGTTTACATCCATCTCCGCCGAAGGCTCTGTAAAAGGGAAATATGATGGTCTTAATCTGATTTCAGTATTCTTACCAAACATCTCCCTGGCAAAAAAGAATAATGTTTGCCTTAGATCAGCAAAAGATACATTTTCATCAATATATAATCCTTCAACCTGATGAAATATACAATGAGCACGGGCAGATATTGCTTCATTACGAAATACTCTTCCGGGCGAAATAGTCCGGATAGGAGGTTTAGTTGCCTGCATAACACGTACCTGTACAGAAGAAGTATGTGTCCTTAATAAAATATCATCCGGACTGGAATCTTCAGGCGATAAACGTGATATATAAAAAGTATCCTGCATATCCCTAGCAGGATGTTCAGGAGCAAAATTCAGTTTTGTAAATACATGATCATCATCTTCAATTTCAGGACCTTCGGATACGGAAAAACCAATTCTTTCAAATATACTGATAATGTCATTTTTCATTATGGAAATGGGATGTCTCGAACCTAAATTCCAGGGATATGCGGGTCGTGTAAGATCATCGAATTCCTTTTTATTACCAGTTGATTGCAAAGACTCCTTAAGAAGATTGTATTTTTCAAGAGCATTTTGTTTTAAAAAATTAAGTTTTTTGCCTGTTTCTTTTTTTTCAGAAGGAGAAATTGTCCTGAATTCATCAAAAAGAGTATTTATTAATCCTTTTTTACTCAAATATTTAATACGGAATGCTTCCAGTTCATCCTGATCTGAAACGCTTATATTACTGATCTCGGAAAGCAGATTATTTATTTTTGATATCATCAGATAATAATTTTTATTTTCAAAAAGGATTATTCGTTGTTAATTTTTATACTTAGGATTTTTATATCTGTCAATGGTTTGTCTGACTGATCAGTGTTTACAGCAGCAATTCTGTCAACTACCTCCATCCCTTCAAGTACTTCACCAAAAACAGTATAAGTACCGTCAAGACGTGGAACACCTCCGTATTGTCTGTACACATCACGTTGTTCTTCTGGTATCCTGTAAATGTTCCCGGATGTGAGAAAGTCAAACATTTTTATTGATACAAGTTCTTGTACCTCAAGATCCGACAGAGAATTTCCTGAGAGAGCAACACTGTCTTTAACTTCTTTGATATATTTGTTAAATAAGGCCTGACGTATATTGTTGTTTATTAACTGATCTGCTTCATTTAATTCATTATCAGTAAATTTGGTGCCTTGTACAATATAGAACTGGGTACCTGAAGAACGCATATCGGGATTTACCATATTACCTTCACGGGCAGCAGCAACAGCACCTCTTTTATGAAAACGGTTACTTCTGATTTCAGCAGGAATAGTGTAAGTAATTAATGTATCAGCTGATGCAGGAAGAGAATTACTGCGAGTGGAGGGATCACCTGCCTGTATCATGAAATTGTTTATTACCCTGTGAAAAGAAATACCATTATAGAACCCGGAATTGACAAGTTTAAGGAAATTATCCCGGTGAACAGGAGTATCATCATACAAAAGAATAGTGATATCTCCCATAGTTGTTTTCATTTCCAGAGAGATATTTTCATTTTTGTCTGAACTTGTGCAACTGAAAAATAACAAAGGGGAAAAGAAAATTATTATTTTAAGTGTTTTGATGTTCATGAAAGCTAATTATTGGTTTTTAATAGTTTCTGTTTTTCGTGAGCAAAGATATTTAACTTTAAGGTATAAGGAAAAATGATTTTCAATTTATATTGTTTTAATGAATTAATTAAAGAAAGACAGGAATTAAAGTCATAAAACTATCTTTGTCAATAAAATTTTGATTTGAAAGAAGTCAGAACACTGGCTAAACAGACCGTTATCTATGGTTTTGGTACAATAGTTCCAAGGTTCCTTAACTATGGTATTTTGACATTTTTCTATACCAGAATATTCGAAAAAGGGGAATATGGAATTGTAACAGAACTATATGCATGGATGGTCCTGCTTTTGATAATCCTGACTTATGGCATGGAGACAGGTTTTTTCAGATTTGCCCAGGAAAAAAAGGATTATGAGAAAATATACAGCACAGCAATTATAAGCCTTTTTGTTACATCTTCCCTTTTCATCATTTTCGTATTCTTATTTATTGAACCGGTAGCAACAGTTTTGAAATATAGCAGCAATCAGGATTATATAAAGATGTTTGCCGTTATTGTTTCAATTGATGCTTTTAACGCAATTCCTTTTGCACGTTTACGAAACGATAACAAACCTGTAATATTCAGTATAATAAAAATAGCAAATGTTGTAATAACAATACTGGCTGTTCTTTTTTTCTTTATTCTCGCTCCATCATTATATCAGCAGCAAAATGAGGGCTTATTAAAATTTTATGATCCGGATTATGGTGTAGGATACGTATTCCTTGCAAATTTGACAGGGAGTGCAGCTACACTTTTAATGTTATTACCCTTTATTATTAAAACAAAACCTGTTTACGATTTGATTATTTGGAAAAGAATGATAAAATATTCATTCCCTCTATTAATCGCAGGATTAAGCGGTTCTATAAATGATGCAATTGATAAAATACTGCTAAGAAGACTTACAGGAGAGGAAAATGGTCTTGAAATTGTAGGAGAATATGGAGCAGGTTACAAAATTGCCGTACTTATGGCATTGTTTATTCAGATGTTCAGATTTGCTGCAGAACCTTTCTTTTTTGAAAGGGCTAAATATGAAAAAGCAAAAGAAACTTACGCTTTTGTGATGAAGTATTTTGTAATAAGTATGCTTGTGGTTTATCTGGGTATCAACCTTTATATATCAGGATTTCAATTAATAATAGGAGAAACATTTAGAGAGGCTGTTGTTGTGGTACCGATAGTAAGTATGGGATATCTTATGTACGGTATTTATATGAATCACAGTATCTGGTATAAAATAAACGATATGACAAAATTCGGAATCTATATAGCACTGGCAGGAGCTCTAATCACAGTAGTGATAAATGTTGTTTTTATTCCTGCATATAGTTATATGGCCTCTGCCTGGGCTCATGTAGCATCCTATGGAGTAATGATTGGACTGTCATTTGTTTTTGCAAGGAAGCATTTCAGGATAAATTATAAAATGAAAGAACTGGTGCCATATTTTATCCTGGCTATTGGAATTGTCATATTAAGCAGAATACTTAATTATAAAAATCTTGCAATAGAACTGACAATAAATAGTTTGTTTATAATAATATTCATATTGTTTGCACAATATAAGGACAATTTGATATCAATGTTTTTAAAACAGGGAAGTAAATGAAAATTAGAATACTTAATAGATCAAAGCATGATCTGCCTTCATATTCAACATTATTTTCAGCAGGAATGGATCTCAGGGCAAATCTGGAAGAAAATGTTGTACTTGCTCCGATGAAAAGAGTTCTCATTCCTACAGGCCTTTTTATTGAAATTCCTGAAGGATATGAGGCACAAATAAGGCCGAGAAGCGGACTGGCAGTAAAGAGAGGTATAGGAATACTTAATTCACCTGGAACAATCGATGCTGATTACCGTGGTGAAATTTGCATTATAATGATTAATCTGTCTGATGAAGATTTTGTTATTAACGATGGTGACAGAATATGTCAAATGGTAGTAACAAAGCACGAAAAAGTGGAATGGATTAAGGTGGACGCTCTCGATTCAACTGAAAGAGGTGAAGGCGGATTCGGACATACTGGAAAACACTAAGAATGAAAAAAATACATACAAAAGCAACAGTTATTTTGATATTGTTAATAACAACAATGTCATGTTCAAAGGAATTAAGTCCTTCTTTAAATACAATAGGAAAAATAAAACAGTTTGATTCTGCTACTCATGATTATTATTTCGTGGAAGCTGTTAAACAAAAACTCATGGGAAACAGTGGCGAAGCAATTAAGAGGCTTGAACAATGTATAAAGATTAACCCGGAAAGTGATGCAGCATATTTCCAGATGGCGCAGATTTATTTCGGGTTACGGGAGAGAGATAAAGCAATGATATATGCAAGAAAAGCATATCAACTGGCTCCTGAAAATTATTGGTATGTTATGATGCTGGCAGGTGTGTATTACAACGAAAATAAGTTGGATACAGCAATATATTATTATGAACAGGCAGTAAGGTTGCGTCCGGAAAGGGAAGATCTTCTCCTGAGTCTCGGAAATATGTATTCCGAGAACGGAAAATATGATATGGCAGAAGATATATTTTATTCACTTGATGAAAAATATGGAATCAATGAGGAATCAACTTTATCAAATATAAGAAACCTGATGTTGGCCGGGAAAAACAAGGAAGCACTTGAGATTACAAAAGCACTTATCGGAGAATTTCCGGAAGAACTAAGGTACCGGGGTATAATGGCTGAAATATACAGAAGCATTGGAGAAAACGATAAGGCAATGGAAGTATACAGGGAACTTATAGAAGAAAATCCGGATAATCCGGAAATTCAACTATCTCTTTGTGATTTTTTATTAAAAGAAAAGAAATATGAAGAGCTGTTTGAAGTTGTTAATACTGTAATACTTAACAATAAAATAAGAAGGGAAGATAAAATATCACTATTAGGAACACTTATTGAAACAGGAGAAATTGTAGAGAAATATCAGGAGGAAATTCTTGACGCAATAAGTGTTATAGAAGAGGAATATGGGAATGATGACTTAATAGTTTTATTAAGGCCCGAATTATACAGTAAAAGAAAAAATTACAAGGATGCAATTATAATTCTGGAAAAAATTACAGAAGAAAACCCCGATAACTATTACGCATCCGAGAAATTACTGGTAACATATCTTGAGAACAGGGATTACAAAAAATTACAAGAGAGGGGAAGAGAAATAGCAATGAGGTTTAACAGATCTTTTATTGCAAAGATGCTCTATGCTTCAGGCGCAACTGAAAACAAAGATTATGAAACAGCTCTGGAAGAACTGCGCAAAGCTGAAATACTCGCTGGTAATCAGGAGGAATTGCTGATACAGGTAATAAGCCTTAAGGCAGATGTATATTACAGGCAAAAAAATTATTCAAAAGCATTTGAAACATTTGAAGATGCTTTGAAGATTGATAATAATGATATGACTATACTGAATAATTATGCATATTACCTTGCTGAGCAGGATATGAATCTTAAAGAAGCAGAGAGGATGGCTGAACAGGTGGTAAAGAATGAAGGGGATAACAGTACATTTTTGGATACATATGCATGGGTTCTGTATAAAAGAGGGAAAATAAAACAAGCAAGGAAAATCATGGAAGGCATTGTAGCTGGTGGCGAAACACCGGATGCAGAATGGTTTGAGCATTTAGGATTTATTTACAAGGCAGGAAAAGACTGTATAAAGGCTATAAATTCCTGGAATATTGCTATTGAGTTGGATAATACAAAAACCCATCTTATAGAGGAGATAGAGAAGTGCAGAAAATAATATTATTAGTTGTTCTGGTATTTACTGTAAGCAGTTGCTCAGTGTTCAGGAAAACGAAGAGAACACCCGAAGGAACAGCCGGTATAGCTAATATTTATGAAAGAGTTAAAAATGAGAATATAAGTGGGAAAAACTTCAATATAAGAAGAGTTGACATAGAATTCATATCTGGTAATAATAATGAGAAATTGATGGCTAATGTAAAATACAGAAAACCATCGGAATACCTGATCAGTATAAGAACAAGGACGGGAATTGAGGGGATACGGTTATTTATCAACGAAGATACAGTAATTATAAATGACAGAATTAACAGAAGAGTATTATATGGTTCAATGGAAACAGTTGAAAGTAAATATGGAATTTCAACGGATATGATTAAAATAATTTCAGGGGATATTCTAAACGGATTTTATATTCAGGGAATGGACAGAGATAATATGAACAGATTTTTGAAATTTGATGGAGATTTGGAAGGGAAAAAAGTTAGCGGACGGATTGACTCAGGTTTGGGAAAAATTAAGGAAGCGGACATTGAAGGAAGCGGGATATTTGAAGAATGGAATTTGAAGTATGATGATTTTACTGAAGTGGAAGGAATAATAATTCCACAAAAAGTGGTTATTGAGAATGAAGTAAGAGGTATAGTGGTACGAATGAACATTAAAAATGTGGAATTTGATGACACAGAAATACCTGAATTCATTCCGGGAAGCAGATATGAAAGAATAATGATTAAATGAAAATAAGGATTTTCATAACGGTATTTTTCACTATTTGCGTTTTTAATGGAAACGCTCAGACCAGGTCGGAGTTGGAAGAGCAGAGAAAAAAAGCCCTGGATGAGATAAATTATGTGGACAATATATTAAAAACTACAGAAAAAGAAAGGACAGAGAGTCTTCAAAGTCTGAGAGTATTGAATAATAAGTTGAATTTGAGGGAAACCGTGCTGAAAGGGATTAGTGAAGAAATTGAATTGCTGAACCGGAGAGTTGATCTGTACGAAATAGCTGTAGAGATGATGGAAAACGATTTGATAACATTGAAGAGTGATTATGAGAAATCGATATTGAATTCATATAAATTGAAGAAAGCTTACCCTGATATTGTATATATAATGTCGGCAAAGGATTTTAATCAGGGATATAAAAGAATAAAATATCTTCAGCAGATAACAGAATACAGAAGAATAGAATCAGAGATTATAAAGGATTTAAAAAGAGCGATAGAAGAAACCAATGATAGGCTTGAGAGTGATTTGAAGAGTTTATCGGAACTGAGACAAAAGGAAGAGCAACAAAGAAATATTATCAGGGGAGAACAAACGAGGGAACAGAAAATACTCCGATCATTAAGCAACAAAGAGAAGCAGTTGAAAAAAGAACTGGAAGAGAAACAAAAGGTTATTAACAGGATTGAAAAAGAGATAGCTAGAGTTATTGAAGAAGAAAGAAAAAAGAGTGCTGGAGGAGAATTGACACCGGAACAACAGCTGATAGGTGAAAATTTTTCAGATAATAAGGGAAGATTACCATGGCCTGTTGAGAGAGGAGTAATAACCAGTCACTTTGGGACCCACCCGCATCCCGTACTTAAGTATGTTACCGAGGAAAATATTGGGATTGAGATTACCAGTGAAGGAAACACAATGGCAAGAAGTGTTTTTAAGGGTGAAGTATCAGCAATTTCAACTATACAGGGAGGGAATATGACAATTATTATTAAACACGGGAAATACCTTTCAGTTTATAATAATCTTGTAAATGTAAGGGTAAAAAGAGGAGATAAAGTAGAAACAAAGCAAATAATTGGGGAGATATATAAGAATCCGAAGGAAAATAATAACTGCACGCTGAATTTTATGATCTTTGAAGACAGGAATCCACAGGATCCTGAGTTATGGATTACAAAAATCTGAATAGTTTTTGAAACAAAATCTTGAAAGAATAGTATAATGATTGTACAATAGAGGGAAATGCTAAAGAAAATCAAGATTGAATCAAAAATTGCGAACTTAAGAATAATTGAGAAGGCAATTGATGACATTACTGCTGAATCAGAAATAAACCAGGAAGGTTACGGAAAAATACTGATAGGGACTCTGGAGGCAGTTAATAATGCCATTGTTCATGGTAATAAATCAAACGAAAATAAACAGGTTAGTGTTGATTTAAAACTGGGAACAAAGGATCTGGAAGTAACAATAACTGATCAGGGGAATGGATTTAATCCTTCTTTGGTACCTGATCCTACCGAGCCTGAAAATATCGAAGCTCTTAATGGAAGGGGTATATTTCTTATGACCAAACTGGCGGATGAAATAAAATTTAACAGGAAGGGGAATAAAGTGAAATTGGTTTTTAAAAATGTAATAGATTGAAAATAAATATCTTTTATGATCAGATAAAATACAGGCTCAGAAGGAGTAAAAAAGTAAAAGAATTAATAATTAAGGTCATCAGGAACGAAAAAAAAATTCCGGGTGACCTTAATTTTGTTTTTACTAATGATAATTTTGTAAGGGAAATAAACAGGAAATTTCTTAATGATGATTATTACACAGATGTAATAACTTTTGATAATTCAGAAGGAAATAACATATCAGGTGAGATTTATATCAGTGTTGACACAGTCCGGATTAATGCAAAGAAGTATCGAAGTACTTTGAGGGACGAAATAATAAGGGTAATGATACATGGAACCTTACATCTGTGTGGATATGATGATAAAGAAGAAGAAGAGAAAAGGAATATGTTTGAACGTGGAGAAATATATGTAAATGAAATATTTGAAGAATAAATGGAATTCAGATATGAAATTATAGTTGTTGGGGGAGGGCATGCCGGATGTGAGGCAGCTTATGCTGCTGCAAAGATGGGAGCCAGGACATTGCTTATTACTATGGATATGACCAAATTAGCTCAAATGTCATGTAATCCTGCTATGGGCGGGATAGCTAAGGGTCAGATTATAAGGGAAATAGATGCACTGGGAGGAATGAGTGGTTTAATTACGGACAGATCTATGGTACAATTCCGGATGCTGAACAGGTCAAAAGGTCCGGCTATGTGGAGTCCCAGAGCACAATGTGACAGAATGAAATTTTCTGTTGAATGGAGAAAAGCTCTGGAGAATACTGATAATTTGTTTATATGGCAGGAGCAGGCTACGGGAATAATAATTGAAAATGGCATAGTAAAGGGAGTTGAAACCGAATTTGGTACTAAGTTTAAAGCGGAAGCTGTTATACTTACTAACGGAACATTTCTGAACGGGCTAATGTATGTAGGTTTCAAAAATATTACAGGAGGAAGAGCAGGGGATTCCGCTTCATTAGGACTTAGTGAACAGTTAGCGGGTTTGGGTTTTAAGGTTGAGAGAATGAAGACAGGGACAAGTGCCAGGATAGATGGAAGGACAATAAATTTTAATATTCTCACGGAGCAGGAGGGAGATGATGAAGGAAGATCTTTTTCATTTATTAATAAGAACTGGAGAATAAAGGAAAAAAGAAACTGTTTTATTACATATACAAATGAAGAGGTGCATCATGAATTGAGAAAGGGACTGGAGTTCAGTCCACTTTTTCAGGGGAAAATTAAAGGAAGAGGACCGCGGTATTGCCCAAGTATAGAGGATAAAATTGTAACATTTGCAGAGAAAAATGCACATCAGCTGTTTATTGAGCCGGAAGGATTAGATACAATAGAATATTATGTAAATGGTTTTGCGAGCAGTCTGCCTTTGGAAGCTCAGATAAATGCATTAAGAAAAGTACCGGGACTGGAGAATGTGGAGATATTCAGACCAGGTTATGCTATTGAGTATGATTTTTTTCAACCGACACAGTTAAAGCCAACTCTGGAAACAAAGAAAATAAAAAGCCTGTATTTTGCAGGTCAGATTAATGGGACAACAGGATATGAAGAAGCAGGTGCACAGGGTATAATGGCAGGCATAAATTCAGTATTACGATTGAGAGGTAAGGAAGAATTGGTATTCAAAAGAGATGAAGCATATATTGGAGTTTTGATTGATGACCTTGTAACAAAAGGAGTCGATGAACCTTATAGAATGTTTACATCAAGAGCAGAATACAGAATACTATTGAGACAGGATAATGCTGATGAGAGACTGACAAGAAAGGGATATGAATTGGGACTGGCCGGTAAGGAAAGAATGGAGATTCTGGAAACGAAGGAAGAAATTGCAAATGAAATATTGGATGTTCTGGAAAATACAAGTATTAGTCCGGATAAAATTAATTACTTCTTACAAAAAAAAGGAACGAGCCCTATAAAACAAAAAGTAAAAGCAATATCACTTGCTGCGAGACCTCAGGTAAGTGTAAAGGAAATCCTGAAATTTACTGAGAGAGGAGAAGCACTTATTATAAAAGCAGGCGAAAGAGTGAATGAAATTACAGAGTCAGCTGAAATAAAAATCAAATACGAAGGCTATATTCAGAGAGAGAAGATAATTGCAGAAAAAATAAGAAGACTAGAGGCAGTAAAAATTTCGGATGATATAAAGTACAATGAATTATTATCGATATCAACTGAAGCCAGACAAAAGCTTGAAAGGATAAAACCCAGGACTATAGGACAAGCGGGAAGAATAAGCGGAGTTTCTCCTTCAGACCTTAACATTCTGTTAATGTATATGGGACGATAAAATTGTTCCACGTGGAACAATTTTATATTTTATTTTTTTAAAAACAGCATTTAACTAAGGTAAATATATATTAGATGGTTAAATAGATATAAGACCACATGGTTCAGTATGCCTGCTAATAGTTATTGTGACAGTAACTGAGAATATATATTTTGGTTTCGAACAAAAATAAGGATAAGATAAAAGACGGAGACTAATCTTAGATTATACTCAGGAGACAAGCGGTGGTTGAGAAAAAATGAAACCACCAGATTATATAGCGAATTGTAAGCAAAAAAAAATTGAAAGCGAAATAGTAAAAGGATGATAAATTAACGTATTTCAAAAAAGAAAATTTAATAAGATGGAACTGGAATATAATATCATTGATATATATAAGAGAGAAATATATCCGGCAAAACTGATAATAGAGGGAGGGAAAATAAAGGATATAATAAGATTGAATAAGGTTATTCGTAATTATGTTATGCCTGGATTAATAGATTCACATGTACACATTGAAAGTTCATTATGCACTCCGGGGTCATTTGCAATGGCAGCTGTTTCACGTGGAACAACGGGAGTTGTTTCAGATCCCCATGAGATAGCAAATGTTATGGGCATGGAAGGCATTGAATTCATGTTAAAAGATGCTGCAAAAGTTCCTTTGAAAGTATGGTTCGGTGCACCGTCTTGTGTTCCGGCAACTGCATTTGAATCTGCCGGTGCAGTCATTGATCATTCAGACCTGGATAAGCTTCTAAAAAGAAAGGAAATAAAATATCTCTCAGAAATGATGAATTTTCCGGGTGTTATATCAGAAGATAAGGAAGTCATAAAAAAAATAATGGTTGCGAAAAAGTATAGGAAACCTATAGATGGGCATGCCCCGGGACTTTCCGGTAATGATTTGAAAAAGTATGTCAATGCAGGAATAAGTACCGACCATGAATGTAGTTCACTGGAAGAAGCTCTTGAAAAAATATCTCTGGGAATGAAAATACATATTCGTGAAGGTAGTGCAGCCAGAAATCTAAATGCTCTGAAAAGTCTTCTGACCAGTCATCCTGAAAAAGTTATGCTTTGCAGTGATGACATACATCCGGAAATGCTTGCAAAAAGACATATAAATAAATTAGTATCCCAACTGCTTAATGAAGGATTTGATAAATTTGACGTACTGAGAAGTTGTACAATAAATCCTGTAAAACATTATGATCTTGATGCCGGTCTTCTGCAAAAAGAGCAGGCAGCTGATTTTATTGTTGTTGAAGACTATATGTCAATGGATGTTATTGAAACATGGATAAATGGTGAAAAAGTATACGACAGAGGACAAACATTATTTAAATATGAAAATGATGAATGTATTAATAAATTCAATGCCTCAGAAATATCAGAAGATGAAATCCGTATAAAAAGAAATGGTTCTAAAATGCGCGTAATAAACGCATTTGACGGAGAGTTAATGACAAAAGAAATATTGTATACGACAAAAAATTCGGAAATAATAAAAGCTGATATACAAAATGATATTTTGAAGATAGTCGTAAAAGACCGGTATAAAGATATGCCTCCTTCAACTGCAATGATCAGGGGATTCGGACTTAAAAAAGGTGCATTTGCCGGTTCTATAGCACATGACAGCCATAATATTATATGTATAGGAACAAATGATAAGGATATTGTAACAGCTATTAATCTAATAATAAAGATTAAAGGCGGTCTTGCTGTAGCTACAGGTAATGAACTTGATTATATGCCGCTTCCTGTTGCTGGTATTATGTCAGAAAAACCGGTTAATATAGTTGCATCAGATTATGAAAAACTGACGAAACTTGTGAAATCAATGGGATGTACCATGTCGGCTCCCTTTATGACACTTTCCTTTATGGCTTTGCTTGTAATACCCGAATTGAAACTAAGTGATAAAGGACTATTTAACGGGAAAATATTTAATTATGTACCTCTTTTTGAGGATTGATAATGTTAAAATAGTGTTTTTTACAGCCTGATTGGACAATATGATCCCGGATTATAAAAATATTGTGTCGGGACTTCCTTCTAAACCTGGAGTGTATCAATTCCTGGATGAGTCAGGAAAAATTATCTATGTTGGGAAAGCAAAAAACCTAAGAAACAGAGTTGGTTCATATTTCTCAGGGACCCAGCCTCCCAAAACAACAGTAATGCTCAAGAAAGCAGTTAGTATAAAGCATATTGTTGTTGATAATGAATCTGATGCACTTTTGCTAGAAAATAACATTATCAAAGAACAACAACCCAGATATAATATTCTTCTTAAAGACGATAAGACATTCCCATGGATTTGTATTAAAAATGAACCTTTCCCCAGGGTTTTCAGTACACGAAATACCTTCAGGGACGGATCCCTTTATTTCGGACCATATACATCAGGTCTGATGGTTAAAACACTGCTCAACACCATAAAACAAATATATAAATTAAGAAACTGCAGTCTTAAACTGACGCCTGAGAATATTAAATCAGGGAAATTTAAACCCTGTCTGGAATATCATATCGGAAACTGTAAAGCACCTTGTGTCGGGCTACAGGATGAGGTTGAATATCAGGAAAATATAAGTCAGATTGCAGGTATTCTGAAAGGTAACATATCTTCCGTTATAGAACACCTGAAAAACCTTATGATGAAATATTCGGGTGAAATGCGATTTGAAGAAGCACAAATAATAAAAGAAAAAATTGAAATCCTTTCGAAGTATAAAAGCCGTTCAACAATAGTAAATCCAAAAATTAAAAATGTAAATGTTTTTGGTTTCACTACTGATTCATCAAGAACATATATAAGCTTCTTAAAAGTAGTAAATGGTGCTGTAATTCAGGCTTATACACTGGATCTGAAACACAGGGTCGACGAAGAAAATAAATCTCTTCTAAGCTATGCTATTACAGAAATAAAACAAAGATTATCAAGTGATTCTCCTGAAATAATAGTCCCTTTTAAACCTGATATTCTGTTCAAAAATGTTAGATATACTATTCCACAAAGAGGTGATAAAAAGAAACTTCTCGAACTGGCAGAAAGAAATGCCGTATATTATAAAATGGAACATAAGAAAAAACAAAAAGAAAAGGGTCCTGTTCAACGAACATCAAGAAACCTCGAAAGACTGAAACAGGATCTGAATCTGAATGAACTACCTGTACATATCGAGTGTTTTGATAACTCAAACCTTTTTGGTAAAAACCCGGTAGCGTCATGTGTGGTCTTTCGTAATATACGTCCAAGCCGAAAAGAATACCGCCATTTTAATATAAAAACAGTTAGCGGACCAGACGATTTTTCTTCAATGGAAGAAATAGTATACAGAAGATACAAGAGAATGATGGAAGAAAAAGAAAGTCTGCCTCAGCTTATAGTAGTCGATGGTGGAAAAGGTCAGCTTTCATCTGCCTTAAAAAGTCTTAAAAAACTGGAACTGGATAAGAATATCAAAATTATAGCCATAGCAAAAAAACTGGAAGAAATATATTTCCCTGGAGATCCTGTTCCTCTGTATCTGGATAAAAATTCAATCAGTTTGAAAATAATACAACAACTGAGAAATGAAGCTCACAGGTTTGGAATAAATTTCCACAGAAATAAAAGATCTTATGAATTGGTGAGATCAGAACTTGATATCATCAAAGGAATAGGAGCAAAGTCAAAAGAAATTCTTCTTAAGGAACTAGGCTCGGTTGACAAAATAAAAAATGCCGGGTACAAAGACCTGGAAAAATTACTGGGCAGACATAAAGCCAGATTAATATTCGAATATTTCAAAAAATAAGCAAGGATCGTGTTTTATCCTGTGTTTTTCCTATAATATGTATATTTATGATCTACTGTATGTTAAGCTGGTTAATATGAGCTTTAAACTTAACGAGAGTATGATATTTTTGAATTAATGGCCGGAAGTCCGTAATTATTTAAGCTAAATCGAATTAAAAAAGTGAAAAGAAATAAAATAATAACAAAAGCTAAAAAGTACAGAAATAGAATAAGACATAAAAGTGAAAAAAACGGCAGGGGAAAAATATTAAAAATATTGATCAGGAATTTTTCATACTTATAGGTTGACCTGTTGCTTCCAGGACGTTCCACCATAATTCACCCTTTACATCTATTTTTTTCCTTTTTGCCACAGCCATGGGAATAGGAAGGAGAGTAAAGGCATCATTCCAGTAGCCGACTACAAAATCAGTTTTGCCTGACAGAGCTGCGTGAACGGCATTCTGAGCAAGAAGATTACAGAATTTACTGTCGTTTGGATTGGCCGGTGCACTTCTGATTATATAGCTTGGATCAATATATTTTATAGTATAAGGTATTCCGATTGAGTTGAATTCTTCCTTTATCTTTTCTTTCAGGAAAAGGCCAATATCTTTATGTTTTATATTTCCTGAAGCATCCAATTCGGTTTCAGAAGATTCAAAGAGTTCCTGACCGGCACCTTCAGCGACAACAATTACGGCATGATGTCTGTCATCCAGACGTTTACGCAGAACATTCATAAATCCTTTAGGACCATTGAGGTCAAATGAGATTTCCGGAACAAGTACAAAATTAACTTCCTGAATAGCCAAAGCAGCACTTGCTGCAATAAAACCGGAGTCACGTCCCATCAATTTTACAAGAGCAACCCCATTATTTGCACAAAAAGCTTCGTTATGTGCATTCCTTATTATATCATTTGCAATAGAAAAAGCTGTTTCAAATCCGAATGATTTCTGTATAAGATCAATATCGTTATCAATGGTCTTCGGTATACCTGCAACGGCTATTTTAAGATTCCGTTTTTCTATTTCTTCATGAATCGCATGAGCTCCCCGAAGGGTACCGTCCCCGCCTATGCAAAACAGAATGTTTACATTAAGTATTTCAAGAGTGTCCACCATTTCAGATACGTCCTGATGACCACGCGAAGTTCCGAGAAAAGTTCCTCCTGAAAGATGAATATCACGAACCATTCGTGAAGTCATTTCAATAACGGGATGATTATATTTTGAGATCAAGCCTTCATAACCATATCTGATACCCAGTATGCGGTTAATGCCATACCTGTAATGAAGCTGATTAACAAGACTTCTGATAACATTATTCACTCCGGGACACAGTCCGCCACAGGTTACTATTGCTACTTTTGTCTTTGCAGGTTCAAAGAATATATTTTCCTTGGGACCTGCTTTCTCAAATGATATGGGAACCTCTCCTGTTTCCTTACAATTATTGAAATGATCCAGGCTTGCATTATAAATGATTCTTTCATTGTCTTCAACGAATTTATAGATAGGCCTGTCTATACTTGCCCCATGTTTTAGGGGTGACACTACATTCGCCTTTCCAAGGTTTTTAACAAAAAAATCTGTATAATTCATTTTATGTGATTATGGTTTTTCAAAAGTAATATAAAGTATTACCAAAGAAAATAAATGTATTACAACTTTAAGCAGTTGAAAAATAATAAAATCCGAAGAACCGGCAATACCGGGAATACATAAAGGATATTATTTCAGATAATCTGTTTAATTCGTCCAACCTGACCGTTTTCCAGTCTGACTTTTATTCCGTGCGGATGATTTGGAGATGAAGTAAGGATTTCTTTAACTCTTCCTCCGGTGAGCTTTCCGGTGCGCTTATTTTCAACCAATTCGACCAATACAGCAATACCCGGACTAATATCTGCCTTGCGGGTTCCATTCAATAACCGAGGTTTAATAAGATAATCCATATATATTCTTTAAAAATATAACAGGTTACAATAATAAAAAAAATTTATTCAGAAATATGTAAGAAAAACGAATATTTAAAAAGTTGTTAAAAAAAAACAGATTAATAAGTTCCTTTCATCTTTGTCTTTATCCGGTATATAGCTTTACCTGAAGTAATAAACAGAGTTTTTCTGTTTTTATCACCGAAACAGACATTGCTTGTCCAGCCCCGAGGCATTTCAATATTTCCGATTTTTTTTCCTGTTTTATCAAATACGGTTACTCCTCTCCCTGTTAGATATAAATTACCTTCGGAATCAAGAGTTATTCCATCCGATCCCATTTCACAGAATAAAGTCTTGTTGGTCAATGAACCGTCGGGATGGGTCGTATAGCTCCAGGTCTTATTCCCTTTAATATCTGCTACAAACAGTCTTTTACCGTCAGGGGTAGCGATAATTCCGTTAGGACCTTTCATATCTTCAATTACTCTGACAACAGTTTTATGATCAGGATGCAGGTAATAAAGACACTCTTTATCCTGAGGCATGTCTTTATGGTCCCAGTATTCGCGTACATAAAAAGGATCAGAAAAATAAACACCTCCGTTTGGCATAACCCATACATCGTTTGGTCCGTTAAAAGATTTTCCATTGTATTTAGCTGCAATAACTTCAACCTTTTTATCAGGAGATATACGCCATAATTCATTTTTTTCATCAGCACAAACCCACAGGAAGCCTTTATTATCCAGGCAAAGGCCGTTTGCTCTTCCTGCCGGTTCCATAAAAACTGACAATCCTTTTTTGAAATTCCAGATCAAAATCCTGTTATTAGGCTGATCTGTAAAATATACATTACCCTTTTTATCCACTGTTGGTCCTTCAGTGAATTCAAAACCATCTGCAAGTTTTTCCAGGACAGCTCCTTTTTCAAGTATGGCATCCATGCCATTTTCCTGAGCGGTCAGTGGGGCAATAACAAATAAAGAAAATACCATACAAAGCAATTTAATTTTATTCATATTGTTTTAGTGTTTTATTATTTTTAAAAGAACGAATATAAAGATAATATTATTAAAAAGTATTATTGTTTCAGGCATATATCAGGCTTGTAATGCTTTGATCATCCTTTGTTTGCAATTATCTATCTGCCCGGGGTTTTCGAATCCGATTATTATCATATCCACACATGAAAGTCCCAGAACATATTTCAGTGACTGATCCAGTTTTTTGGAATCATTACTGAAACTTCCGTTTCCAAAGACTTTCATAGCTATAACTCCTTTTCCAGACTGATGAAGTCTCTCTATTATGGGGGTCACGTTTTCGGGCCTTTCTGTGTCCATAGAGGCACCAAAAGGATTTATCCTTACATGTACAACATCAACCCACGAACTGGCTGCAGCGGCTTCCATAGCAGCCAGAGAGTGGATCGAAACGCCATGGGCACGTATTATTCCTTTTACTTTAAGGGTTTCCATAATATCCATTTGTCTTTTATGTTGATCAGTCCACGTGCCACTGGTCATAAGATGTATCTGAACAATATCTATATAATCTGTATCCAGTTCTTTTCTGAACCGGTCAACCACTTTATTGGCATCCGGATTTTGAGATTCCTGACGTGCCCCGGAAGAAAGTAATATCTTTGTGTTGATTGTATAATTCTCGCGGGGTATTTCTCTAAGAGCCCTGGCAGTGTGTGGGTGTGTCCCGTAAGCATCAGCACAGTCGAAAAAACGAATGCCTTTGTCGTATGCTGCTCTGATAACTGTTTCAGCCACACCGGCTCTTGTAATACTTGAACTGTGGTTATAACCATTATATCCGGTTCCCATACCCAGTAAAGTGGTTTTAATACCTGTATTGCCAAGACTGATTATTTTTAAAGGATCAGAGTTATCCTGAAAAGGAGACGTATGTCCACATGCTATTGCATTGCCAAGAAAAAGACTTCCTGTACCGGCAGCTGCCCAGGAAACAAATTTTCTCCTCGAAAGATTTTTCTTTTTCATTTAAATAGATATTAATGGTTATTAATTGCTTCAAATATTTCAACAGGTCGGATAGGTTTTCCTTCCCTTACGGCTGCACTGGAGGTTTTTGCTTTGACAATAAGCTTTTCATCAGGAAGCCGGAAAATATCCTGAAGAAATACCAGTCTCACGTTTCCTTCTTTTAACAAAGATAACCTTACCACAAATCTGTCATGACTCCGGAGAGGGTATTTATAATCTATTTCGACGCGGGTGACAATAAGATCAATACCTTTTTCATGAAATCCCGAAAAACTGATACCTTTTGAGATAAGATACTCGTGGCGCGCATGTTCAAGGTAATGAAGGTAATTAGCATTATTTACAACACCCTGCAGGTCACATTCATAATCCCTGACGGAAAATTCTTTGCTGTAAATATATTTTGTATCAGTCATTAAATAAATTTTAGTTAATTATTTTGGTAATTTACCGAACAATTTATTGATGGATCTGTGTAACTTATGGATACTATGAGGTTTATAATGCATTAGAATGCACTGCCCTGTAATATAATTAATATTACTATTCCCAAGTTCTTCAAGAACTTCCCTGCTCTCAGAGTTCTGTTGTATCCATATTTGTTTCAGCCCTAATTCTTTTGCTTCCCTGATAAGATTCAGGGTCTCATTTTTGCCTGTCATTATCAATAATCCTTTTACCCCGGGAGGTAATGATTTGAGATCATTATAGACTTTTGCTCCATGTATTTCTTTGGCATAGGGATTCACAGGTATGATATTCATCCCTTTTTCTTTCAATTCACGAAAGGCGGTAAAACCAAATTTTCTCGGATTTCGTGAAACACCGGCAATTGCTATTGGTTCTGAAGCAATAAATCCTTCAATCTGTTTAAGTGTTAGCATATATATATAAATTAATAATAATCAGTTCAATAATAAGCAGGCTTCATTAACTGTAATTAAAGGAATGATCAGAATAAAATTAGAAAAAAATATTATTAAGCATTAGTTGTCAGCGGTTTTCTTGACCATATACCAGCCAAGAACAATCCGGACAATATATGCCATACTCCCCACCATGCTGTTACTATTGCCATTCCGCCAATCATCATATCAGGAGGAAAGATATTGGGATTAAAGAGAAGAACCAGACCGAGTCCGGAGTTCTGTATGCCTGTCTCGATAGTGATAGCTCTTCTGTCGTACCGCGATCGCCTTGTAAGTGTGGAAAAGAGAAATCCTGTAAGAAAGGCAATAATATTATGGATTAGTACAATGATAAATATATACTTTATGAAGCGGAGGAAAAAATCATAATTGCTCCTGAAAAGGATGATTACCATTGCAAAGAATGCCAGAATAGAAAAGATCTTAAGAGGTTTAATAATTGTCCTGGTTATTTTCGGAAGATAATATGCACAAAGCATTCCAAGAACGAGGGGTATTCCCAGCAGAATGAAAACAGTTTTGAACATTTCAATCGGATCAATGACAAGAGGCTGAAGAAGATCCGGTGTTGTTTTCTGGTAAACATCGAAGAACAATCCACCCCAGAGAGCAAAATTCAGGGGGGTCATAAAAATTGCAGAAAGGGTGGCTACAGCTGTAAGACTTACTGAGAGAGCGGCATTTCCTTTCGACAGGGAAGACATAAAATTGGAGATATTACCTCCCGGACACGAAGCAACCAGTATCATACCCATAGCAACTGTAGGGGTAATAACATTTCGTAACAGGACAGCAAATAGAAATGTTACAGCCGGGAGAAGTAAGAACTGAGATAAAAAGCCTACAATGACTGATGAAGGATTCTTCACCAGTCTGGCAAAGTGTTCATATTTAATGCCCAGCGCAACGCCGAACATAATGAATGCTAATGTTATATTGAGTATCAGGAGGCCATCCTGTGAAAACCTCAGTGATACTGTATCCATGGTCTTCAAAGCTTCGAACATAGGTTGTATGGGTTTTTATGCGTAATTAGTGTAACAATATACAGATATTTGTTAAAAGATTATGGAAATGATCTGTATCATTTATTACGCGTTGTTGTATAATTTGCAAATTCCTTCAGTGAATTTTTATAATCGGAATCAGGATATGAATCAAGTATTGCAAGTGCTTTATCGCGAAACTGATTCATTTTGAGAAGTGCGTAATCGGTTCCTCCTGATGATGAAACGAATTCTATTACTTCATTAATTTCAGATTTCGTTTTCTTCTTATTTTTTACAATCGAAAGTATTTGTCGCTTTTGTGATGCTGATGCCAATTCAAGAGCATGAATGAGGGGTAAAGTGAGTTTTTTTTCCTTAATATCATTACCTGTTATTTTTCCTGTAAGTCCGTTTGATTCATAATCGAGAAGATCGTCTCTTATTTGAAATGCTATTCCCAGGTTTTCTCCGAAATCCTTCATAAGCTGAATAATATCAGGATCTTCGGAAACTGACCGGGCTCCTGTAGCTGTACATGCTGCTATCAAAGCAGCAGTTTTGCTGATGATAATCTTATAATAGTCGTCTTCTGTAATATTGAGTTTTCTGGCTTTTTGTATCTGTAAAAGTTCCCCTTCTGCCATTGATTTAACAGCTTCAGAAACTATTTCCAGCATTTCAAAAGCGGATTTTTCAATAGAAATCAACAAACCTTTTGATAACATATAATCCCCTACGAGAACAGCAATTTTTGAATTCCACAATGCATTGACAGATAATGCACCCCTTCTCTCATGAGCATCATCAACAACGTCATCATGAACAAGAGATGCTGTATGAAGGAGCTCAATTAAAGTAGCAGCCACAAAGGCAGATTCTGATATTTTGCCATTAAGCCCCGCTGAAAGAAATACAAGCAGAGGTCTCATCTGTTTCCCTTTTCGGCGTAAAATATAATTCAGGATTATCCGGAGTAAGGGTATGTTACTCTGCATGGTTCTGTTAAAGAAAGATTCAAATTCATACATCTCCTTATCAACAGGTTTACGGATTTCTCTCAGCACCGGCATTTGGATCTTTTTTGTCAAATATAATAAAATCTATATATAACGTTTATTAATCACAGACCTTATATTTATGACATATTAACATATTTGTATATATTTGGCTTTCATTTTATGGTTATGGAGCAAAGAGAACTTAAACCGGAAACTCTTGCAAAAGCAGCTTCAATGTTAAAAGCAATGGCTCATCCTGTAAGAATTTCAATAATAAGATTCCTACAGAACGGGGAGAAAAAGACTGTTACAGAAATACATACCAATCTGGGTATTGAACAGGCTATGGCTTCGCATCATCTTGTGATACTGAAAGACCGGGGAGTATTGGCTTCCAAAAGAGAGGGTAAGAATACCTGGTATTATCTTAAACACGAGAGCCTGAGCTATCTGCTTAAGTGTATAAGTGATTGCTGTGAAGAGTAATAATGCAGGATTACAGAAAGATCTTACTTGAAATCTCTGAACATTTTCTTTTGAAATAGCAGAATTGCAAATACACCACATGTAATTGCAGAATCAGCAATGTTAAATACGGGTCTGAAAAAAATAAAAGATTCTCCTGGGCGGAAAGGCGACCAATCGGGCCAGTGTGTATTTATTATTGGGAAGTAAAACATATCAACTACTCTTCCAAGCAAAAATGATGAATATCCACCTTCAGGAGGAAACATAACTGCAGGATGGCTGTAACTCTCACTGAAAATAATTCCGTAAAAAGCGCTGTCAATCATATTTCCGACAGCTCCTGCCAGAATAGCGCTTACAGCAATTATAAGACCGGTATTTTTTTTATTCCGTATTAACGAATGAAGAAACAAAGCGATGGCTGTAATGGCAATAATTCTGAATATACTCAATATTAATTTCCCTGTCTTTCCTCCCATCTCCATTCCAAAAGCCATCCCGTTGTTTTCAATGAAATGAAGCATTCCCCATTTGCCGAATAGAGATATTTCTTCTCCGATCTGCATATGTGTCTTAACCCATATCTTAAGGATCTGGTCTGCAACAAGAATAATCAGAATAATCAACAGAGATTTCTTACCCACTGTCATATAATCAATAATTTAAGTGGGGCAAAATAGTAAAAAAAGTTCAATTAATAAGACTATACAGAAAAGCTTATTCTAACATGTAATATTCACATAATTACCATCCCAGCAATGCCAAAGGTCATCTCCGAAAAAATCAGAGCATTTTACACGTCCGTTACGGGTAACCGAATTCCATTCAACAGACATAGTAGAAAACTTCAGTCCATTGTAATAGTAAATATTATAATATGAATCATAAACTCCTGATGATCTGCCATATTCAATATAACTTGAATTGAAAGGATCATCATCTCTGTCATCATTAAGAGTTCTTTCGTAAGTGTATTTTAATTTTAAGTAGTCCGTTTCCCCTATCTCTTCAGTCCATTCGATCTTAAGCAGAGGTTCCTGGTACTGATTACTGTGTTTAAGTGACCATTGTCCCGAGCTGCCATCAATCTGAGAAGTCCCCTCAAACCATAAAAATTCATCAAAACCTGAACTGCCTTCAGCTGAAAGATACATTTTCCACAGTACATCAGTAGTCCGTGTCTGACCAGTAAAACGTGCCTGGTAAGTTGTACTCAGAAATGAAACATTATATTTCCATTGCCATGTTTTATCTTCGAGGTAGGCAGGAGACTGGCTGGCAGCTCTCTGAAAAGCCGTAACAGGGACAGCAAGTGTTGTTGTTATGAGAGATCTGAAGTATCCGGCAACAACGGCAGAAAACTCCCAGTTGCTGTTTTCTATACCTTTGGATAATAAAATATTATCACTGTTTTTACCCGGCTCAAAATTTGAGAAATCAATTACAAATGATCCGGAAGGCGGAAGAACGGGAGGATCTCCCTTATCTTTCCTGCAAGCTGAAATCAGACTGCCAAGAAGAATAATGATAATTACAAGATTTTTACTTCTGTTCATATAGTCAGGTTTTATGTTGTTGTTCAGATTTTTACTGTCTGCAAAATACTATTTTATTGATGTCAAAAACTAATAATTTTATGAAACAATCATTAAAAAATCATCATTTTTTACACAAAAAATCATGATTATTTTTTTAATGCGGTTCCCCCGCTTTGCGGGGCAGGCTATACGACCTTTAAAAAATAAAAAAAATAATCGTATGAAATATCAATTTAAATATTCCAATATTTATATAACGGTAAACAAATCAATAAAGTTGCAATTAATTTAGTAATTTTATAGTAATTCTTCTGGTGATTTAATTTATAATGAACATATCGCAGTATAGATTGTTAAACTCTTAAATACTGAAAAAGAAATGGAACGCAGAAAGTTTATCAGAAATATCGGATTAGGAGCTGCAGCAACTCTTATATCAAAGAAAGCGGTATCAAATGAATTAAATAACTTAAAAAGGATAAAAATGGAAAATTTGCAAAAACCTGAATTTCCGTCATTGCCATATCCATATGACGGCCTGGAACCTTACATGGATGCTCAAACTGTTGAGATACATTACGACAGGCATCACAGGGGTTACTACAACAATTTTATCAAAGCGATAGAAGGTACTCCTTATGAAAATATGCCGATTGAAAAGATTTTTACTGAAGTATCGAAAGCCGGAAATGCAATAAGGAACAATGGAGGAGGTTTTTATAATCATGTTCTTTGGTGGTATAGTCTGGGTAAAGGTTCCTCCAAACCATCTGCCGGACTTTCTGAAGCTATAAACAAAGCTTTTGGTTCATTTGATAAATTCCGGGAAGCTTTGGGAACTGCAGCCAAAACACAATTTGGCAGTGGCTGGGGATGGCTTTATATGACCCCTGATAAGAATCTGGCTGTGGGAAGTACCTCCAACCAGGATAATCCGCTAATGGACATATCTCCGATAAAAGGCATACCACTGCTGCCCTTTGATGTATGGGAGCATGCTTATTATCTGAAATATCAGAATAAGAGAGCTGACTTCATCGATAATCTCTGGAACATTATTAACTGGGATGAAATAAATAAAAGATATCAGCAGGCCCTGGCTTAGTAGGGGATGATTGAAAAAAAAGAGGGTGTAGTTTTAACTACACCCTTTATAATTTTATTGGAGGTACTGTGTCTTTCAGAAAATCATGTATACAGAAATCTCTTGATCTTAAATGTGGCTGTTTTCTGGAAGGGGACAGGCTGTAACTCAACTTTATTAATCTGGCTGAACTTATTTACTTTTGAATTGACATACTCTTTTAATTCTGTCAGTAATTCCTGTTTCTTATCTTCCAGTAAATCAGCCATATCCTGTCTTATAACCTGATATTTCTTCTCAATCTCTTCCATATTAAGATGCACAAGAGCAACAAGTTTGCCCTTTTGCTGAATGACCAG
>ERZ795057.300-NODE-300-length-52784-cov-7.304026_pt1 | contig 52784 bp, 56 predicted proteins | sample MGYA00375141_ERZ795057 | MGnify/ENA primary metagenome ERZ795057 (study PRJEB30186, sample SAMN05720163) | activated sludge metagenome | isolation source: Anaerobic digester | place: Hong Kong | collected 2015-01-26 ...
TTGCTGAACATATCTCTCCCCGGTTAAAAATTATATATATTCTGTAATTATTCAGGATTGGTGATTGAGGTCACTGTTTTACAGAAATGATTGCTTTGCTAAGGATATTTTTTTCACAGCCTGATTTGTCAAGCCTAAAAAGGAAGAGAATATATCGGTATATGCCTCTATGTCTCTTATTTCAGAAAATATAAACATTTTTCTTAAAAAATGACATAATTTACTTGAAAATATAATTACCCGTTTTTATATTGCCACAAATCCTATTTATTCAAGGAAAAGACAATGGCAAAGTGTGAAATCTGCGGAAAATCAGTACAGTTCGGTTGCAATGTAAGCCATTCACATAAAAAGACAAATAAAATGTGGAGACCGAATATTAAGAAAGTAAGAGTTCTTGAAAACAACAGAACTGTAAGAAAAAACGTATGCACAAGTTGTATCCGTTCAGGAGCTGTTACAAAAGCAGTTAAAAAAGCAGTTTAGTGAAATAATATTAATTTCATATAAAAAAAGGCTGTCGATACAGCCTTTTTTTTGTGCCTTCAGTAGTCTGAATTTTTCCATCCTTTAAGATAATATTTATAAAGTACCGGCTTATTAAATGTATTTTTCTCAGTAAAAATTCTGGCTGCATCCTGAGGGAAGACCATAGAGGCCATAAAACTTTTCCGGCTGTAAAACCTACCTTTAACTACCTCTGCTCTGCCTGAACTTAAATCAAGAGGTATATCTGAGGCCAAATTAAACCCCCAGTCCCCGAAAGTCGGTATAAAAGCATGATATGGATATACATATTTAAACTCCGATGACATTGTCCTGTTTATACACCAGAAGGCTTCTCTTGCAAAGAGCGGTGATGTTGACTGTGTGACAAAAATTCCTCCAGGAGTAAGCGACCTTTTGACCAGCCTGAAGAACTCCTCTGTATAAAGCTTGGAGATCGTTTCGTCATGGGGGTCTGTAAAATCAGCAATGATTACGTCAAAACCGTTTCGGTTTTTCAAAAGATAATCATAGGCGTCACCTACGATAAGTTTTACCTTTGGGCTGGATAGGGAATCTTTATTGATCATTTTAAGCGTGGAGTTATTTTTAGCAAGGTCTGCCATGAATCCGTCGAGTTCCACAAGGATAACTTTTTTGACTGAATCAAACTTAAGTATTTCTCTAACGGCAAGACCGTCTCCTCCACCCATAACAAGAATACTTTCAGGCTTTGCCGGAAATGAAAGAATTGCCGGATATACAAGCATCTCGTGATACCTGTATTCATCCGAGGTGGAAAACTGAAGGGAACCGTCAAGATACAGCCTGAAGTCACTGCCGTTTCTGGTAAGGACAATCTCCTGGTACCTGGATCTTTTCATGAAAACAATATCATCATAGAACATCTTTTTCTGGAGAATGGCGTTAATCCAGTCTGAATTCAGGGCAAGCGCTATGAGGATGAGAAGTGATATCAGCGCGAATACGATATCCGTTCTCTTTTCACGGTACTCCTTTATCTTTGAAATGACATAGATTGCAACTCCGATATTCATAATTCCAACAAGTATTGAAGTGAGAAACCTCCCGGCGTACGGGAAAAGAACAAGCGGGAAAAGCAGTGAACCCGCCAGTCCGCCGATATAATCAAGAGTAAGGACACTTGAAATAATCTCCTTGAGTGAGCCGTAACTTTTAAGAATTCTTGTCAGGAGGGGGATTTCAAGACCTACAAGTGTCCCTATGATTACGAGAAAGAATACATGCAGTGCATAGAATGATGCCGAGAAAGAGAAGAGGTAATTCAGGATTATAACTGAAAGTCCCCCCGTAAGGCCAAGAGCGATCTCAACCCTGATAAATGTCTTTAGCAGATCCTTTTCAAAAAAACGTGAAAGGTATGACCCCAGTCCCATTGAACTGAGGAACACCCCTATTGTAATTGAATACTGCTGTACCGGGTTGCCGAGAAGGTATGAGGCAAGGGAGCCCAGTACCAGTTCATAAATAATTCCACAAAGTGATAAAATAAAAACAGAGAATAAGAGTATTCTCTGTTCGTTTCTGTTAAGTATATTTTTCACTTTTTATTTCTGCTGTTCAATTCCCGGTTTCGGCCCCATTTTTGGAGAATTTGAGGACGGGGACATGATCACCGCAGCAACAATGATCGATATACCGAGAATTACAGAGCCGATAATAATCCCCAGTGAAATATTCTGATCGTCCTCAATCTCTTTTTTAATTGAAAAAGGAGTGAAAAAAGTTATCAGAAGAAAACCGAGTCCCATAAGAACAATACCAACAAGTGAATATATCACCGTATCTACCACACCGTAAAGGATTGCTGACCATTCCATAATCTATTACCCCCTGAATTTATTTTCTTAATTAAATTATTTGCAACTATATACTGTAAGCTTTTTACTTGCCTGTCCTGAAACTCCCTGATCCTGCACGGTACGGCACATAGTACCCGCTCCCTGCCCTCAGGGATTTCCTTTCATTACTTACTTTTTTATAATACTCCTTCCCGGCTCCGGAATAACCGATATGGCTCATCGTAAGGGCCGCTGCGCCGCCAAGAAGAATTACAGTTACAATCAGACCTCTGAGCATATTAACCTCTATTTATCCGACATCTCAAAGGGGAGTTCATTGTAGGATTTTGATCTGATCCTGCTGATACCCCATAGTATAAAGAATATAATAAATGCTATAATATAATATCTGTAACCTTTTACCCGGTATATTTTAACTACAACAGATTCAGGTTTACGGACTCTGTTATTATAAAGTTCAAGGTAAACAAAGTATTTACCCGCCTCATCAAGCACAAAATCACTGCTGAAGCTTATATCGGCTTCATGCCAGTACCCGTCGCTGTCACGCCCATCCTCATCCCAGAAATCGCCTGTTATGACATATGATTCAACAGGGTCAGGGAGTGCATCTATCTCCTCAAAAAGATCTTTCAGAACCGCGGGATTATTGATGTCGCTTTTAACAGTATCCTGCAGCCTTTTTTCGCTGATAAGCATCATCCTCACGGACTGCCATTCCAGGTTGAAATTCTGCACTGATTCATCAACACGAAAACCGATATCATACAGGGCATTGCCCTTATCAATTTCAAACGGGCCATAAAGAACCTGGCTGGTATACATTTTCCCTTCAGCGTCCTGCAGGAAGGCATTGTTCGTGAGAACCTGTTTCGTGTTCATTATACCCCTTACCGGAGTGCTGCTGAAACAGCTGTACAGTGAAACCGCCAGAGATATACATAAACCTAAAAGGTATAAACGGCTTTTCCAGGCGAATTCACCTCTTTTCTTTATTGTCTTATTATATATTTCCCTGTAGCCTTCAAGATCAAATGCCTCAATTATTTCACCATGTGTAATCCTTTCACCCCGGGTTATCGAGACTTCATCTTCAGACTGTTCAATCGTGTAGTGGTTACCGCTGTTTTTAAAATCGTAGCAGAGGATCGCTTCACCAATTTCCGGCTTCCATGATAGTTCACCTTCAGCCAGAACAATACGGGCATAATATCCTTCAGATTTGCTGATCTTCCGGCCGTCAAATTCGATATATCCGCTGCTGGATTCCATGTCTATTGTATTGGGGATGTATTCAGTATAGGAGTAGATTCTCCCCTCCTCCTCAACGAAATAGTGGAAAGTCCCCTCACCCGATATCGCCACCCATTCATCCCATGTGGCTTTTTCATATTCATCTTCATCCTGGTAACGCAATCTTCCGATGATTTCATATTCGACACCTTTAAAATTGCCTTTTATCCCCAGTTTAAAGAGTGTGGTGTCTTTATCATAAGTGAGGTCGTCAGCGAATACCTGGTAGTATTCCTGTGTATGCTGGTCATACTCCGAGTTACACTGGACACACCTGGCAAGAGGTACAGTTACATTCTCTTCCTCATCATCGTCATAATAGGTGTAGGAGCTTTTTACAAGATCTCCGCCGCATGACGGACATTTTAATGCCTGAAGCTCTTCTCTGTTCTCTCCCATGGCATCCCCTGAGTTCCGGAAAATGTATCAGTATAATATCCACCCGATTCTGTAAAATGCAGGATCAGACTTATATCCAATTATTAGTGTATGGTTATGTCATAAATAATTTTTTGTCATACCGGCTGTAGCGAAGCGAAATGCCGGTATCTCATACAATAGTTTTAATAAGGAGATTCCGGTATTTGCACGAACTGAAGATGCAAAACCGGAATGACAAATTTTTGTAAAATCTACTATGGAGACACCCATATACTAACTCTTAACTATAATCACATCAAGTGACAGGTTCACCCCTCTAAAACAATATCCCTTTTCAGGAGGGGCCGTCCTGTAAACATCTCTACTTCATCCTCTGTATATTCGATAGAGACTTTTTTCCCTTCGGATACGGCATCAAGGTATATAACTTCAGAGCCAGGTTCGACATAGAAGGAGAGTTCACCCTCCCCTCCCTCGACAACGGCTTTGCCCTTCTCCTTGATCATTACCTTCTTTTCACCAACGAGCATATTCTGGCCCGGCCTTACAGTTGAGATATCCGGTATCTCAACTGCTTCAAAAAGGTCAGTGTAAATGGTATATGTACCGTCATCTTCAGTGAACCATGCCCTGTCACCATCATACTCTATGAACCATTCATCATAATGGCCGCCATCATACCTGTATCTCATGCGGCCAAGGGCAATAAAGGGTTTGTCCAGAATTGTTCCCCTGGAGCCGACCTGAAAAATTGAAGGGAAATCAGCCAGTTTCGGGAACTTGCCCGATATGGAAACCCCTCCGTCCTCAACCTTTAAATGAGTACCGCAGTAACTGCAGACAAGTACTTTGCTGAACCTGTTATTTATTTCAACAGGCGCTCCGCATGAAGCGCAGTTCATTGATGGCATCAGTACCCCCTACTGCTGTGTCCCGCATTCAGGGCAGAATTTTGCACCCGGCTTAAGATCCGCATTGCAGTTTTTACATTTTGAACCCTGAAGGTTTGCTCCGCATGAAGGGCAGAATTTAACGCCTGCCGGGATCTGGGCATTACATGCAGGGCAAGCCGCCTGTGCAACCTGCATCGGAGCACCGCATGCAGCACAGAATTTTGCTCCTGCCTGGTTCATAGCGTTGCATTTCGGGCATGCTACTTGCTGTCCCTGCTGCTGTCCGCCTGTTGCGTTGCCCATAGCGTTACCCATCATGGCACCCATCTGCTGTCCCATGCCGACTCCCATTCCTGCTCCTACCATGCCGCCTGTCATACCTTCATTGCCTGCCGCTTTTTCCATGGTATCAAAGGTCCTCTTGACCTTGTAATCATCTCCCATGATATTCATTTCGGCCTTGTCAGCAAGGGCCTTCTTAAGTCTCTGTACATTTTCATCATCATCAGGAATATTTATAGATTCAACCGCGAAACGTACCAGCTCAACACCGAAACTTGTGAAATCATCACCGAGTTTTGCTTTCCCGGCAACGCCGATTTCGTCGTAATATGCGGGGAGTTTCAGGATTGTGATTTCCTGCTTGATCATAAATTCAGCAACAAGGTCCTGTACTTTAGGGAGGATAGCCAGGTCTCTGAAACCTGTACTTATTGCATCTGTGGTAAAGGCCTGCCATGTACCTGTTGCTGTTATCAGAAATGATTTAACGTCGTTAATCCTTATAGAGTATGAACCGAATGCCCTGATCGGCACAGGAAGGTTATAAACAGGGTCCATAAGCTGCATAGGCTGCTTTGTTCCCCACTTCATATTAGGAATTTCTGTTTTATTTATGAAATAAACCTCAGCCGGAAAAGGTGTCTTCCCGCCGAACGGGAGGTTAACAAGCTTTTCAAGCAGAGGAACATTGCCTGTAGAGAGAGTGTGTCGTCCGGGTCCGTATGAATCAAGGGCCTGACCGTTTTTGAAAAAAATCGCCTCCTGACCCTCTTTAACTATGAGCTGTGAGCCCAGTGCTATGGCTCCTTCTTCAAATTTAAAAATTACCTCACCCGGTTTATTATCCCATTGTACAACATCCAGTAATGCCATTTATATAACCTCCATAATCACATATTTTCTTTCATCGATATTTTTTTCAAAATCACGGATTTTCTGTTTAATGTTTTTCAGTTCTGCTGCAAGAGCATCCCCCTGCATGGACTGAACCTGTCCTGTCATCGTGTTTATCTCATCAAAAGCGGATATGAGACGCCAGTCATATTCAAGAAGTCTGTTCTGATCATCCTCAGTTATCTTTATCTTTGAGAAACCGCCTGAAACTCCATAGTCAGCATACTGTACTTTTTTCAGCAACCCCTCAAGGAGGTTCTGGATAGAGTCAATTTCCTGGATAACCGGAATTTCACCGCTCTTTACCAGATCACCTGACATGACAATGAAGCCTTTTTTAGCGGAAAGAATTTTATCGGCTATAAACTCCCTGACCATTCTGTCCGCGTCATAGTTTTCAGCTTTTTCAACATAGCCCTTGAAAAAGGGGATCTGAACTGTTATTTTGTCGATAAAATCCCTGTTCGCCTGAATTTTTTCTTTTAAATTATTTAAATCAGGTTGCATTTCACCACCCTCTCATTTTTTTAATAGCCGCATATTTATATAATATACAGCCATATAAGGTAAAATAGTCTAAAAAATGTTATAAAGGACTGCATAAAAAATTTTAATTTTTTTATATAAAACTTTTTTTTAAAATTATTATAAAACTTATAGTATAATTTTTATCTAAAAAATTATAATTCGTCAAGAGTTTTTACGGGGGCATGAAGGTATATAATAAAATTAATTATATAGATTATATTTGCCTGGATCAAATAATACGGGGATTTTATTAATTTAAGGTTCCTATATCTGAAATATATTTCACAGGAAAAATTTTTAAAAAAACTTTTCCTGTGAATATTCTATTATTCTCCACTTATTGAATTATGTATTCTCATCAGAAGTTCAATATATGTGTCCCTTGTCTTCATATATTCAAGTAGAAGCGGATTATCGCTCACTGTCTCAGTAAGTGCCCTGAACATTTCCTGTTCATATTTTTCAACTGTATTTCCCGATTCATTTTTTTTCTGTATTGTTTCAGCAATTTCATTATATTTTTTCAGCAGTGTGGATGCATCGTCGTCATTATCAACTTCGGCAGAAAGACGCTCAAATTCCATGAAAGCCTTTGTTTTCTTCAACATGATTCCCAGTTCATTCGCCTTGTTAATTAAGTCTTCCATATTTTCACCCTGTATCCAAATTAGTATATTTTCTGTATACTTTATTATTAAGAGGAAGATTCCCTTTTTGTTTGACAATAAAACAATAGACCGTTAATATTTACAATTATAAAAAAAACGGAGCTTAGAATGTCTGATATTAAAGAAATTGTTGAAGATGAAAACAAAATAGATACAGTAATTGCCGAAGATATTGAATTCAGAGGGGTATTGAAATTTAAGAATTCCCTTAAAATCAAAGGAAAATTTGAAGGTAAAATTATATCTGACGGTCAGCTTATAATCGGTCGTGAATCAAATACAAGTGCGGAAATTAATGCATCGGTAGTTTCGGTTAGCGGTAATGTTAACGGTAAGATCCGAGCTGCAAAAAAAATAGAACTTTATAAAAAGAGTAAAACAAGTGCTGATATTATTGCACCTGAAATCGCTATGGAGAGCGGATCAATTTTTAACGGAACCTGTATTATGGATGGAGAATCCCAGGGGTAAATTGATGAAAAAATTTCCTGTATTATTAATATCCCTATTGTTTATATCCTTTTTAACTGCTGCTTCAGCTGAAGAGAAGAAAGACACCAACGGCCCGAGATTATCAGTGGGTATAATCGGTATGTTCGGGACAAGTTCAATTCTCATAGATCATGATGATGATGCGGAAGTTGATCCCGGATATATAGCAGGAGGCGGAATTCAACTTGAAAAAAGCCTTTCAAATTATTTTGCACTTGGCTCCGGGGCACAATACAGGTATTTTAAAAATGATATTGAAATGGTTGACGAATCTACTCTGGAAGAATTTAAAGCAAAGTGGACTTTTCATGCCATCTCTCTCCCCTTCCACCTGATAACTTCTATAAAAGGCCCGAAGTCATCCCTTAATGTATATACCGGGCTGACTTATACACATATTTTTTCTTCGAAGATGAGTACTGATGATACATTGACATCCGGCATTAAAAATGATGATGCCATGAAATTTATAAATTCAACACAGGTTGGGGTTTCGGGAGGCCTGATATTTAAATTTATGGTAACTGAATATACCGACTTTTTTATGGGTATAATGGCGGAATATTATCCCACTGACCTGATAAAAAATTCAGGTGATGGCGATGCAATTCACCTTTTGAACTATTCATTCAATACCGGATACATGTTCAGAACGAACATGTTTAACCTCTGATAAATTCAGAATAAAACAGGTAAAGCCGCTACTTCCAGCGGCTTTTTTTACGGTTAAACTTCAGTTATGCATTGTACAGGGCATTCTTCGGCACATGCTCCGCAGCTTATACATTCATCTTCATTTATTTTCCTTTTACCATCACTCTGTTCTGATATACACGATACAGGACATACCGGTTCGCAGGCACCGCATGCGGTACATTCTGAAGCATTAATTCTATAGGCCATTAAAATCCTCCTGTACTAAATTAGTATATCAGCATAATAATTACTATTCTATGCATGTTCAAAAAAATTTTTATTATTTGAACTGTTCTTATATAACTATTCTAATTGACCGGAAAAATACTATAGGTGGAAATTCAGCATTTACAGGATTGTTTCAGTTTCAGGAACTATAAATCATGCGAGTTGGTTTTTTATATTTCGAAAAAAGGGGTAATAATTGATGAAGGGGAAAACCGGTATTGTAATTGCGACAATGATTGAGGCTTTACCTTTTATAAAGGGGCTATCCCTTGAACCGACTGCGAGGAAACCCTTCCCTGTCTATATAAACAATGAATTTACTCTTATTGTATCGGGCATAGGTAAAGTATATGCAGCCCTTGCCGCAGGGATGCTTATCCGTGATTCAGGCATATCTGCTTTAATAAATACCGGTTCAGCAGGCGGTCTAAGAGAGGGGGTTAAAACCGGCGACATCTTTCACATATCAGAAGTTGTAGATTATGACAGGCCGAAATTGAGGAATAATGAAATGAGAATAATCAAACCCGATACATTTGATGGTTTCAGGCTTGCGAGTCTTGCAACTCTTGACAGGCCTGTTATTACAGCGGGAGACAGGCAACTTGTTGGACAATATGCAGATATAATAGATATGGAGGGAGCGGGTTTTCTTCAGGCATGCCGCGCATTCGGAGCTGATGCCTATTTATGGAAGATAGTTAGTGATACTGCTGAGGATACCAGTGGAGCTGATATTGTAGCGAATATAAAAAAATTATCTGATACTCTATTCCAATTCATGAAGGAGTCTGTTTTTGTTAATTTCTGAACACCGGCAAAGGATATAATCCGATATCGGTATTTGATAAATATTATTACTGGAGCTGAAGTTTTATTTTCATATCCTGAACAATACTTCTTGCGACGTTTGTCAGCTCCTTATCAATAGTTCTATCCGGGACAAAGATAAAAAACCATCCTGTAAGACAGCAGCTTCTGAGATAATTTTTACTGGTGAAATATGTATATCTTCCTGTCCCGATTATTTTACCGTGTGTAGTGTCTATAAACCTCAGGTTTATACAGATCCGAATCCTTGCATCGTTTTCCTTATCAACGGAATGTGCATATTGCCCCAGGCTGCCGGCTATAAAATAATCAACATTTGTCAGTTTACCGAGTTTGCTGTAATCTCTTTCAGTCATACCGGTAATTTCAAAAGACTGTTCTTTAATAACTTTCATTATCTGGGTCCTTTCTACAATATCCCAGTTCCTTATTTTTATAAGTTCATTTGTGAGAGCGTCAGAAACATTTATTCCTGAATTTTTCGCGTTGGATGCATCTTCAAATGGTATAACTGCAAGTCGTATATTCTTTTTAAAACCAGCTGTCTCTTTGAAGTATAGATCTCTATCCAGTGAAGTGCACGAAAATACTGAAAGGATTATTACTGTTAATAATAAAGAGAGCTGTATTTTTTTCATTTTATCCCCTCTAAAAAATTAAAATTTCGATATAGAGATCATGTAAAATATAATACACCTTTTATCAGACAATACAAGTTTTTTATTTTTTAATTAACCGGCGGATATTTTGAACAAATTCTATATTTTCAGCCTTTAATATCCACTGTTACTAACTGTATAATTCATAATATGTGAATCATTAAAAAAAAATTTCTTCAGAAATATATGATAATCAGTTTTTTAATATTTTGTTACTCTGTATGTATTATATTCACCTGCGTCTATATTGAATTCAAGAAGACCGAATTCTGCTATGCAAGTATCATTATATTTACTTCCACTGTAAGTGCTGAGTATTTCGAGTTTCAATTTTTTGACAACCATAGGTTTTTTAAGAAGTATTTTTTGTCCGCCTCCATCATATTCATCAAATATACATTCATTTGTTTTCTCTTTTATACATTTATTATATGCAGCCTTATCTTTTTCATAATCAGGCACGTTATCTTCACAGAATTCATTTATAGTCAGTTTACCGCCTGCAAGTGATCTGCCGCAGAGATCTTTGCCGAATTCAGCTGTTATAATTTTATTCTGACCTGACTCGGGGTATAGTGTAAGCCTGAATTTTTTTACACGGTTATTCTGATAATAAAGATGCCTGAATTTTCCGAAACCATTTAGAATTGCTACACCATGTATTTTTACAGGTTTAGTTTCGAGTATTATATATTCCCCGACTCCGGAATCTTTTTTACCTTCGCACCATGCAGTCTCCGAATTTTTATCAAAGGCTTTTTCAGCTCCGTAATAATCAGAAGGTTTGTTCTTCTCAGCTAAACTTGAACTTGCTGAACATTTAGTTTCTTCCAGCAAAATATGCATAAAATCAACAGAATCAGCATACAGCATGGTTATAAAAAGTACCATGAATAAAAAGGCGAATATTTTTTTCATAATTGACTCCTCTTCTATCGGTTTAATACTTATTAGTATACCGGGGTTTTTTAATATTCATGACATACTAATTATTAATCATTATTTTAATGAAAAAGTCAATATACGTTTTTTTAATATTAAATTTTATAAAATTATTACAAGGCACCGGCATGATGACCGTAACCGCCAGAGAGATTATTTCATATAATTCCATTCACTGGAATTGAATTTATTTATATATCTTTCCATGATTGCATTTTCCGCTTCAGAAAGTTCTGCAAGTGAGAAGTTCGCGTTGAAACTTTCCATAAAGCAGAAAACAAGTTTTGCAATTAATTCATCTGTAAAATCTTCATTGAACCCTCTTTTTAATTCTCTGCAAAGAGTCGTGACTGCTTCTGAATGTTTATTAAAACCTCTTGATTTCAGTTTCGTATGATTGCTTTTTAATGCCGAACACACAAGCTCATCATCTATATCCATAAGAAGTGTACCATGCTGCTGAAGTATCCCTTTTTTCCTTACCTGGGCGCTGCCTGAAATTTTTTTCCCGCAGATAACAATATCATTTACAGGCCTGTACACTGCTTCAATAGAGAAATGCTTTAGGGCTTTAATTATCGGTGCTATAATTACGCTGAATGAACCCTCTACAGATTCCGGAACAATTTTTTTTTTAACCGGAACTGTAAAACTGTAGGTAAGTTCCATGTGATGAAGCACGGTCCCGCCGCCTGTTACCCGCCGTGTTACGGATATACCGTTTTTTCGGCAAAACGCAGTATTTACAAAATCATCAAGTTTCTGGAAATAGCCCAGTGTAACTGATGGAGCAGACCACCGGTAAATTCTCAGTGTCGGAAGAGGGTTTTTCATTGACTGCCTCTCAAGGATAGCCCTGTCGCGGGCCATATTTACAGCCGCATTCATGGGAGGATCTATAATTAGTCTGAACTCATTCACGATTAATATCCTTAATCAATATAAACTGTCAGCGAGGTATGAGCTTCGTACATTGGGCCCGGCAAAGATTCTATCAAATCCCATCCTGAGACCTGAATCTTTTATCTGCTCGAATTCGTCAGGATGATAATATTTTACTACCTCATACTGTTTCTGCCCCGGCTGAAGGTACTGACCCACTGTAAGGAGCCGGCATCCTGCATCAAGGAGATCCTGCATTGTACTGGTTATCTGTTCACCTGTTTCCCCCAGCCCGATCATCAGTCCGGACTTGACTTTTGCCCCCATATCAACCGCATTTTTTAACAGTTTTAATGAATGCCCGTAATCGCCTCCCGCCCTGACTCTAGGGAAAAGTTCTTTTACGGTCTCGATATTATGGTTGAGAATATGGATTTCTTCTTTTAAAATTATTTCGATTGATTGACCTGTAGAATTCCTGAAATCGGGAATCAGCAATTCAATTCTGCACTCTTTATTCTTTTCGGATATTTGTCTGCATGTTTCCGCAAATATTGATGCTCCTCCATCTTTTAAATCATCACGTGTTACGGAAGTTATTACGGCATATTTTAAATCGAGAATCCTTACAGCTTCAGCAATTCTTTCAGGCTCATCCATCTCAGGAGGTGAAGGCACACCCTTATTTACCGCGCAATAAGCGCAATTCCGCGTACATGTATCTCCAAGTATTAAAAATGTCGCTGTACCTCTGGCAAAGCACTCTCCAAAATTCGGGCATCCGGCTTCTGTACAAATTGTATGAAGCCCCAGTTCATCAACGGTCTTTTTAACTCTAAGGTAATCTTTTCCTCCCGGAATTTTGTACCTTATCCAATCCGGTTTTCTTAACGTTTTAATCACCCCATTTCAATACAGGTTTTTTTGCCGCAAGTACTGTATCAACCCTGCCCACAGGAGTTTGACAGGGAGCACCCAGAATTTTTTCCGGTTCATTGTCGCACTCAATACGGATTTTTTTCATGATTTCAATAAACCTTTCAAGAGAGGCGAAACTTTCAGTTTCAGTCGGTTCAATCATCATCGCACCATGAACAAGCAGCGGGAAGTAAACAGTGGGAGAATGAAATCCGTAATCCAGTATCCTCTTCGAAATATCGTTAGTCGTTATACCGTTGGGGAGCCCTTTGTCGTTTAAAACAAATTCATGCATACATCTCCTGTCTATGGGAAGATTATAAATATCTTTCAGTTTTGACATCAGGTAATTGGCATTCAGTACCGCAGTATCTGAAACTTCCCTTAGGCCGTTATAACCAAGCATACGGATATATATATAGGCACGGAGGCATATTGCAAAATTTCCGAAAAAGGAATGTACTCTGCCTATTGTTTGCGGCCTGTCGTATGCTGTTATATATTTTTTACCCTCTTTTCTGATAGCAGGTATGGGAAGGAATTCGACAAGATGCTCTGCGGCGCCAAGCGGGCCGGAACCGGGACCTCCTCCTCCGTGCGGAGTTGAAAATGTTTTATGCAGGTTAATATGCATAAGGTCAAATCCTATATCACTGAAACGGACCCTTCCAACAAGGGCGTTCAGGTTGGCGCCATCAGCATAAAACAGAGAGCCGTTTTTGTGGAGCGCCTCTGCTATTACGGTTATATTCCTGTCAAAAAGCCCGAGTGTATTCGGGCAGGTGAGCATCATGGCGGCCACATCTTCATCGAGAAGTTCCAGGAATTTGTCCAGATCAACATCACCGCTGCTGTTTGAAGGGACCTCCCTTACTTTAAATCCGCACATCGCGACTGAAGCAGGGTTTGTTCCATGTGCCGAGTCAGGAATAAGAATAGTTCCCCTTCTGTCATTCCTGCTTTCAAAATATTTTTTAATTACCATTACTCCTGTCAGTTCACCATGTGAACCTGCTGCAGGTGAAAGTGTAAAATCCTTAAGGCCGGTTATCAGTGAAAGATATTCAGATAATTCATAAAGAATACGCAGGGCCCCCTGTATATTTGCGTCATCTGCAAAGGGATGTAATCCTGAGAATGAGGGATTACGGGATAGCCGTTCATTAATTTTAGGGTTGTATTTCATTGTGCAGCTTCCAAGCGGATACATACCGTTATCCACTCCGAAATTCATCCGTGAAAGATTATTATAGTGTCTCACCACTTCCGGTTCACCGCAGTCAGGCAATGGTATTTCGTCCCTGATAAGTTTTTCAGGAATAGAGATATTAGTTCCAAATTCAGGTTCAGGCAGCCTGTACCTGTTCTGTCCGGGGCTGCTCTTTTCAAAAATCAGTTCAACATTCATAATCCTGCCTCCCTGATAATATCGTAGTATTCATCCGCATCATCCTTTGATATCATTTCGGTTGCGCAGACAAGTATACACCCCCTGTACTCTTCATAATACCTGCCTATATCGATACCGGGAGCAATCTTTCTATTGTTGAATTCTTTAATGAATTTTTCATGATTTTCGGGCCTGATAATAAATTCATTAAAGAACGGTTTATCATTATTTACTATTTCAATTCCCGATTCAGCGATTCTGTTTTTAAGATAAACAGCTGTCCTGTGATTAAGAAGGGCAAGCTCTTTGAGCCTCACTCCTGTGAGGCTCAGGTATACAGCGGCCCTGAGTGCTATGAGCCCCTCATTTGTACATATATTGGACGTGGCCTTTTCCCTTCTTATATGCTGTTCACGCGTCTGTAAAGTGAGTGTATAAACCCTGCTGCCTGACGTATCAAGAGTCTGCCCTACGAGTCTTCCGGGCATACGGCGGACAAAATCCTTCCTTGCAGAGATATATCCGGCATAAGGCCCGCCTGAATTCAGCGGATTTCCGAAACTCTGTATCTCGCCACATACAATAGAGGCACCGAGCTCACCCGGGCCTTTAAGAAATCCAAGGCTCATGGCTTCAGTAACTGCTGCAATTGTGATAACAGAAGTATTCTCGGTGAGCCTGCTGAAACTTTCGATATCCTCAATCAGGCCTGTAAAATTCGGTGTCTGAATAATAACAGAAGAGGTCTGATCATTAATTAATTCAGCGGCTTTTTTTATATCTGTAACACCTCCATCCAGTGGTATTTCAATAACTTCAAGTCCCGAAGCCCGGCCGTATGTTTTCAGTACCTCCCTGTAATTAGGATGTACACCTCTACTGACCAGTACCCTGCTCTTTCCGTTTATTCTTGCTCCCATAATTGCAGCTTCAGCCATTGAAGTGGCGCCATCATACATACTTGCATTGGTTACATCCATACCTGTTAGAGCGGAAAGCATTGTCTGGAACTCAAATATAGCTGCAAGTGTACCCTGGCTTACCTCGGGCTGGTACGGTGTGTATGCAGTGTAAAATTCAGATCTTGATGAAATTTCATCCACTACAGGGGGGATATAATGATTGTACGCCCCTCCCCCCATATAGTTACTTCTGAATTGTGTATTTGATTCCCCTGTTTTTGTAATCAGGCGTTCAATCTCAATTTCTGAAAGAGGCCCGGGAAGGCCTTCAATATGCCGTGTCTGTATTTCAGCAGGTATATCGTTAAACAGATCATCTATCTTCGAAACACCGGCTGCTTTTAACATAACAGCTCTTTGATCCGGTGAAAGTCCGGTGAAACTCATTTCATTCACCTTCTTTTATAAGCTTCAGGTAATCGGAAGCGTTAAGCAGACCGGGAAGATTATTTTTATCCTCAAGTTCAATTTTAAAAAGCCACCCTTTGCCGTAAGGATCACTGTTGATAAGTTCCGGGGAATCTTCCACATCCCTGTTAACGGTGAGTATTGTTCCGGCAGCAGGCGAATAAACATCTGATGCCGCCTTTGGTGACTCCACTACCGCAACCGTTTCCCTTTTAGCAATTTTTGAATTGACTATGTTTGAAAGAAATTCAACAAATACAATATCACCAAGCGCGTTCTGTGCGTGATCTGTAATACCGCAAATACCTGTACCGTCATTGTTCAGTTTAATCCATTCGTGATCCTCTGTATATAGAAGATCCTCCGGCACTTGCATTCCTTTTTCCGGATTACTCATGTCCCCCTCCTGTATACTTTCCTATATTAAAATTATTTAATTAAAATATAATTAATTACCCGTTATAGGCATAAAAAGGTTTTTTAACGACCTGAGCCTTAACACCTTTATCTCGGATTATTATTTCAACAATATCACCGGAAGAAACGGTATTTTTTTCAACAAGGCAGAGAGCAATCCCTTTCTTAAGTAGAGGGGAAAACGCCCCGCTGGTAACATAACCGATCCGGTTGCCATTGAATATAACTTCGCACTTCTCTCGCGGTATACCTTTATCTGTAAGCTGTACGGCGATCTGCACCCTTGTGTTGCCACCGGACTTGAGCTGGATCAGTTCATCCTTACCAATGTAATCTGCATCAGAGCTTATTAACCATCCTATCCCGGCTTCAACAGGGTTTATCGATTCATTTAATTCATGGCCGTAAAGAGAATAACACGCTTCAAGTCTCAACGTGTCCCTGGCCCCCAGACCTGCAGGTATCAGCCCGTAACAGGTTCCCTCCGCGATAAGTGTGTTCCACAGTTCCTCAGCTTTTGAATTATGTATAAAGAGTTCATAACCGGCCTCACCGGTATAACCCGTAGCTGATATCATTATCGCTGAACCGGAATAACGGTCATAATGAAACCTGAACCTTTCAAGTTTTTCAATTGAATCATCTGAAAATATTTTTTTCATAATTTCTCCGGACGCTGGCCCCTGTATATCAATCTTAGCCGTATCACAGGAGATATCTTCTATTGTTACCCCGTCAATGAGATGTCTTTCCATCCAGCTGAAATCTTTAAGTGTTGTTGCGGCATTTACAACCAGAAAGTAATGACCTTTTTCTACCATAAATATAAACAGATCATCAATGACACCGCCGTGTGGATTACAGAAAACAGAATACATCCCCTTCCCTTTTTCAAGTTTTGACATTGACGTAGGAATAAGATTCTCAAGGTATCTCTTTGACTCAGGGCCTTTAACGACAATTTCTCCCATGTGTGATACATCAAAGAGTCCGGCCGCGTTTCGTACTGCCATATGTTCTTCAAGAATTGAACTGTACTGAACAGGCATCTCGTAGCCGGCGAATTCTACAATCCTGGCACCTGAATCAACATGTACTTTATAAAGGGGGGTCTGTTTCATCGTCTCATCCTCCTCAGGCCGATATCTGCCGCACGAAGAAGCGGATCGTAAACCTCGCTTACTGACGGGCAGTATGCAAGTTCAGTTCTCCAGAGTTCGTCAATTGTAATACCGAACTCCACTGCCATGCTTATTACATTTATCCTTGATGCGGAGCCTTCCTTCCCCGCGCATTGGGCTCCAAGTATAGTCCCCGAATTTTTATCAAAGATTATTTTCACTGTAATATCACTGTTGTCAGGATAATAGTCAGGGCGGATTTTAGAGGTTATCCTGCCGGCAAGCGGTTCAAATCCCCTTTCCGCTGCGGTAACAGTATTAAATCCCGTACCCGCAATCTCATACGAACCCGTTCTTGTTACAAAAGTAGAAGCTGTTCCGCGGTATTCATTTTTGCCGCCAAGTGCGTTTAATCCCGCGATGGTACCCTGTTTATATGCGGAAGTCGCAAGTCTTGATGATACTCTTTTCCCGTCAATGGTTGACCATCCTGAAATACAGTCTCCTGCCGCAAAAACTGAAATAGCAGAAGTACAAAGATATGAATCAGTAATAATGCCTGACTTATCAAAAGAGATACCGGAGTTTTCCGCCATTGAGGTATCTGGAGAGAAACCGGCGGCAATTATAACAATATCAGTATTTATTTCTTTATCTGAGCAGATGATACGTATATTTTCTTTAAAAGAAATAAATTCAACGGCACTGCTGCCTTTATGGATCGATATACCTGCAGATGACAGATAATCTTCATAACCGGCAGACATATCAGGGTCAAGTACACCAGGCAGAAGCTGTTCTTTCATTTCAACCAGAGTGACTTCTTTATCGAGTTGTTTCAATGCATAAGCTGTTTCTATTCCTATCGCTCCGCCGCCGATTACGGTGAAATTTTTCTTTCCTGCAGTAGATTCAATAATTTTCGTGAGGTCAGAAACCCCGGTTAGAGTAAAAACTGATTTATTAAGGAGTTCCTCTACACCTTTTACGGGGGGGATTACAGCCCTGTTTCCCGTAGCTATAATAATCGCATCGTAGCTTTCTTTATTTTCAATTTCCGAACAATGGTACACTACTACTTTTGAATCTGGAAGAATTTTAACCGCTTTACCGTTCAGTTTAATGATACCGCTTTTCTGCAGCCCGATATCCTGAAGGAGATTTTCCGGGCTGACAATTTTTTCAAGGGCATACGGAAGGCCGCAGGGATGCATAAGGTCTTTCTCCTTCGGATCTATTATGATAATCTCATCTTTAGGAGAATTACGTTTTACCGACATAGCCGCAGCATATCCTGCTGAACCGAATCCGCAGATTATAATTTTCATCAGATTCTCCCTGTTTTTAAGGAGTTAATTTTTTTGTAAAAATTAATATCGCATATCAAATATAACTGATTGGCTGTTATATTTCAAATTTGAGAGGAATTTCTTTTTAAGAAAAAATTCCGATTCCTGATTTTTTATAATGAGGTTCTGGCAGGAGGGGGCTGCAATTGCCCCTATAATTTCTGCTGATACGGGAAACTGCAGAAGTAAGTATGGAATTTTATTTATCGAGTTTAATAATATCCCCGTGATCCATAATTATAGCGTCAGGAAATTTCTTCCTGATATGTATTGCAGGATGTCCAACTGGTTCATCCCCCAGTCTGAATGAGCCCCAGTGAAACGGAATCATTTTTTCAGCCTTCAGTTCTTTAAAGCCTAGAATCGCTTCAGAATCGTCCTGGTGCGCATAGTGCATAAACCAGCGGGGATGGTAGGCACCAGCGGAGATAAAGGCATAATCAATGCCTGGAAATTTCAGGGAGAATTCTTTATATAATCGTGAATAGCCGGTATCTCCACAGATGAAGATTTTGTTTTTCCCTGTGTTTATAAGGAACGAACCCCAGAGTGAGCTGTTAACTCCTGAAAAGGCCCTTCTTGACCAGTGTTGTGACGGAAGGAAGGTAACCTTTATTGTGTTAATAAATGTATTTTCCCACCAGTCCATTTCCGTTACATCTGCGTTATCCCCTCTCATCTTTAAAATTTCAGGGCTTAAACCGGCAGGCACTATAAATTCAGTCTGTTCGGGCAGGCATTTAATACTCTCTTCATCAAGGTGATCATAATGATTGTGTGTTATCAGAACAGTTATGTTCCCCTTTATCTTACCGGCCTCTTCAAATGTAAGGGCTGATTGTACTTTTCGTTTTTTGACAAATGGTATATCACCAAAGACCGGATCTATAATAATTACATCACCCGACACTTTAATAAGTACTGAGGCATGGCCAATCCAGGACATGAAGTTGTCTCCTGAATTTATATATTCAGAAGTAAGATAACTGACTCCCGGGAAAAAATTCTCCTCCCCGGCAGTATATTTTGCTTTTTTAGAAAAAAATCTCCATTTAAGCACAGTAAAAAAACCCTTTTTATCCATTTCAAGCCAGGGATTAAAATATTCACCATCACGGGAATGAGGGGCATAAAAAAGAGATGTGTCAACGGAACTGACAGATTCTTTCCAGCCATTATCATCAAAAAGTTTTTCTATGTCGCCATTAACGCTGTAAACAAGTGTGGAAGTCATTAGAATTACCATTACTATTATGGGAATTTTTTTCAGTAAATTCATTATCTGCAGATTCCTGAATATTATGGATTCATTAGGATAACGGTGTGGAATATGTTGCAATAAAATTATTTATAATTAGATAAAAGGGGAGCAATTTAATAAAACAGATAAAAACATTATACCAGTCCTTCATCCTTCTTTCGTCTTGCTTCTGTGAGGGCTTCCCTGACTGTCTTTTCGTCCTCCTCAAGCATTCTGATCCTTATGAGCCTGTCACGATCATTTGGTTCAGATTCATCAGCTCTGCGTTCTTCAATAAGGGAATTACGGATTGATTTCTCATCTTCATGCAGTCGCCTGATTCTAATCAGCCTGTCACGGTCATGCTGCCGGTCTTCAAGAACTTTTCTTATCTGAATTATTTCATCCCGTATCGATTTTTCATTTTCTTCAAGTTTCCTGATACTGATCAGTTTGTCTTGATCTGAAGGGGCAGATTCGAGTTGACGTCTCTCCATGATCAGTTGCTCCCTGACGGTTTTCTGATCCTCCTCAAGTGTCCTGAGTTTTATTAAATTATCACGCTCATTCAACTCCATTTCGGCAAGTTTTCGTTCTTCAATAATTGAGTCTCTAATATTTTTCTCATCCTCTTCGAGTCTCCGTATATTAATCAGTTTTTCCCTCTCTGTTTTAAGTGCCTCCTCCATCTTCCGTTCATTTATAATTTTCCTGCGAAGTGATTCAGCATCGACTTCATATCTTCTGAGTCTGATCAGCCTGTCTCTGTCATTCTGTTCAATCTCCTGCAGCCTTCTTTCGATTATCAGTATATCCCTGAATGTCTGTTCATCCTCTTCCAGCCTGCGGAGTTTTATAAGTCTATCCCTGTCTGCGGGATCAAGTTCATGCTTTTTCTTTTCTTCTATCAATGCGTCGCGCACTGTTTTCCTGCTCTCCTCAAGCTGGCGGACCCTGATAAGTCTGTCCCTTGCGGTTTCATCTGTCTGAGCACGTTTACGATCTTCAATAACAGAATCCCTGGGAGAACTTCCTTCCTCATCCCTCCTTGTTTTAATGAGATTATTCCGTTCAACAAGGTCTTCGTGCTGACGTCTTTCTTTTACTAGTTTTTCTCTGTCAGGATTATCCTCTTTCGGGATATGCAGTTTTAAGTCATCACTATCTGGTCCATTCAGGTTCTCAGGAGTTGCCATATTTCGCCTCCTTAAGGGATTCTATTTAAATAATTTAATCTATTATATGGGATAAATCTAAAAAAAAGGGGTATAGATTATTAAAAAACCCCGGCAAAATTTAACTCTTAACCGGGGCTCACTGTTTTTTATTTTCAGAAATGACTATTCGTAGAAATTATCCATTGGGGTGATCTGTTCCATCATGATATGTATATCCTCTTCCTTCGGAAATTCCTGAAATAATTTTTTTTCCTCTTCAACTGTGCCGTTCTCAGATTCGTTGACAAGTTTTCCAATCATGGTTTCAATATCTTTATCTGTATTGCCTTTTATCAATATAATATTAGGTCCTGAATCTATTCCCCAGTTGAACCCGTCATCTATTGTAGCCATGAAAGTTTCAGTTATTCCATCACCATTAGCATCTTCACAATAATAAACCGTTTCATCACCGGCTTTCGCAGTGACTGATTTAAAAAATTTCTGATTTATATCGTTGGGGTTTTCCGGATTGACTCTTGTTGACAGAAGTCGCCTTTTCAATGTGAGCTTTGATTCACGACGATTTTTCATAAGTTTCCTGAATTTTTCCACGTGTAGTTTTATAAACCTGTCTCTTACAGATTTATAAAACTGGCCAAAATTCGAGGTGACAAATTCCTCGTTTCTGTTTTTCAGGAGATCACTCCTCCTGTAAATAATCCTTATATAGTCCGGCTTTCCATTAATCTTGTTGAGCCAGAAATCATTATTTTCAATATATTTGTTCTCCGCATCCATGACTATCTTTTTCATACGTACATCTTCTTTATTATCATAACCGTCAACAATATGATAGGTCTTATTATTTTTAATAACGAGGAGATTTTCCACTGAATTGTCTTTATTCTGTTCATCAGGAATTTCAATTCTCTGAAACGCAATGCGATCCTCCCAGTATCGGGAAATATTGTCTGATTCAATTGTTATGAATCCCTTTTCCTTTGAAAATGTAATCCCTGAACAGAAAAATATAAATAAAAATATGACAAATACGGTAGAGTTATATTTTTGCATATAATAATCCTTTAACTACTGTTTATTAAACCTGTAATCTTATATTTTTTATCGGGATTTATCTGATTAAAATAAACATTAAAAAAGTGACAGCCTGCTATTTTCCGTTGGATATGCTGTCAAAATTTTTCTGTGAAGCTGACGCTTAAATAATTATTGACACTTTTAAAAAAACACTTTATTAACATCCATAAATGATATCTGTTAATAAAAAAAAATCGGGTATTTATATGAAAAAGCTTCCAGTTATACTTTTCTCGGCAGTTCTTCTTTTTAATTCAGCATGTGAAACCACAAAAAATCAGACTAAAAACAAAAATGCAACTGGCGGTTCTATTGCTGCCGGGTCTGCAATTGAAAAAAAATCGTTTAAGACAGATAAAAACAATCCACCAAAAAACAGGTCAGGGCAGACGGTGCTGAAATCCGGCAATTATAAATATGAAGGTGAAATTGCTGAAGGCAAACCCGATGGCAACGGGAAACTGTCAAGATACAGTGGAAACGGGGCTCTTATTTCTGAAGTTGAGGGTAAATTCAAAAACGGCAGGCCTGATGGGGAAATGCAGGTCATAAATTACAACAAAGATGGAAAGCCGGAAAGCAAATACAACGGTACAATGAAAAATGGTTCTTTTAATGAATATGACACAGGCTCGCTTACAATTTTTAATAAAAATGGTAATAGTATAAAAACTTATAAAGGAAGTTTCAGTGATAACAAACTTTATGGGACAGGAGAGCTCATTAAGTACAGCAGTAACGGAAAAATAGAGAGCAGGTATAAAGGGAATTTTAAAAACGGAATACCGGAAGGTAGTGGAACTTTATATGAATATGATGCGAATGGCAGACTCGCCGGTAAAATTGAGGGTAATTTTTTTAACGGATATCCAAGTGGTAAAGTTAAAATTTCAAGCTATAACAGTTCCGGAAAACTTATAAAAACTATCAGCGGTGAATATAGAAACGGCAAATTATACGGAACAGCAGTGATAAATGAATATGATGAGAATGGCCATAGAATTTCAGAATATACGGGAGAAGCAGTTGACGGTAAAGCTGATGGTAAAGGTGTACTGGTCAGATTTAATAAAGATGGTGAAATTATTTCAAGATATACCGGGAATTTTAAAAAGGGTAAACCTGATGGTGAAGGTAAGCTGATCAGTTACGGAAAAAATGGTAAAATGGATTATATGTATACCGGTATTTTTGAAGATGGTGAGTTCGACGGTAAAGGTCTTCTTTCTGAATATGATAAAAATGGTAAAATCATTTCGAAGTATGAAGGAACTTTTAAAAATGGTAAAAAAGATGGTAGCGGGACATTTACTGAATTTGATGAAAATGGTGTTGTCATCTCCAAATATATGGGTAATTACAGATATGGCAAACGTAATGGTCAGGGCTCATTTTTCAAGTATAATGAAAAGGGAATTTTAATCTCTAAATATCTTGGGATTTTCACTGATGATAAAATGACCGGTGAGGGTGTGTTGTTTTTTTACGACATTAATGGTAAACTTACGATGAAATATCTCGGCCATGTAGTTAATGGCGTTCCTGACGGTGAAGGGACTATGTTCAGGTATGACAGTAACGGCAATCTGATTTCAAAATATACCGGTCAGTTTAAAAATTCGCAAATGCATGGAGAGGGTACTCTTTTTACATTCAATTCAAAGGGAAAGCTTCTCAATAAAATTTACGGCTCCTGGTCTGAGGGAAATATGATGGAGGAGAAGTCCGCATCATCCGGTGATGGAGACACCTACTCGGGCGAATGGCTTAACGGTCAAAAACATGGTTTCGGGCTCTATACATGGGGGAAAAAATCAAGATGGTTCGGAGCAAGATATATCGGAAATTTTGAATTTGATAAAAAAGGTAATAAAGGCTCTCTGATTCTTCCTTCCGGAGATAAATATGTCGGCGGATTTAAAGACGATAAGCTTCATGGTGATGGTGTATGGTATTACGCTGACGGATCAAGATTTATAGGTATTTTTAATGAAGGCAAATGTGAAAGCAAAGGCCTTAAAATATGGCCTGACGGTACGAGTTATATAACAGCAATAGACAGTTATTATCACAGCAAAAAAAACGCATATATGCCCAGCTCTGAAGGAATTAAATATAAAACCTGCACAATCAGTGACAGAACAAAAAACGGCAGGGGAACATACGTGTGGAATTCTGATAACCTGACTGATCAATTATCAGACACTGATAAAATTGAATGGAAACCTGAAGAATAAAGATTAGAGGTCTGTATGTCGTTGTTCAGAAAAAATCCTTTACTTTTTTAAATCTGCAGTTATTCTTTTAAAAAAATAGAGATTGGGAGCCGGTATGAAAATAGTAACTCTTGATGAAAAAAAATTGTCACTTGAAAATAACGGAGAACTTGAACTTTTTTTTGTTGGTACAGGAAGTGCATTTACTAAAAGGCAGTATCAGACTAATCTTCTTATTATAAAAGGAAAAGATCATCTTTTAATAGATTGCGGAACGAAATGTCCACAGGCATTATCTGAACTGGGCCTCCCTGTTACTGATATACGTAATTTTCTTATAACCCATTCCCATGCTGATCATATCGGCGGACTGGAGGAGGTCTCTCTCATGGGGCGATATTTTACTAAAATAAAACCGAATATGGTAATAACTGAAACATACCAGCATATACTCTGGGATATGTCAATGAGAGGGGGATGTGAATATAATGAGGATGATGCAGGTGATGTACTGCATTTCAAAGATTTCTGGGATATAATAAGACCTCAGTGGCTTCCGGACTATAACAGGGAAACCTATGGAGTTAAGGTTGGTGATATAGATATTAAAATAATGCGCACAAAACATATACCTGATTCATCATATGACTGGCAGAGTTCTTTCTGGAGCTGCGGAGTAATAATTGATGACAGGATATTTTTTACAAGTGATACAAGGTATGATCATGATCTTGTTGATCATTATGAAAGTAAATTTAATTTTGAATCTATTTTCCATGACTGCCAGTTTTTTACCGGTGGTGTTCATGCTTCAATTGACGAATTAAATAATTTCCCGGAATCTATAAAGAAGAAAATGTACCTGACACACTATGGTGATAACTGGGAGGAAAATGAAAACAAGGTCTCTTCATATGGTTTTGCAGGACTGGCAAAACAGCATGTTTTCTATACATTTTAAAGATAATCAGCCTTAAGAGTAAAAAAAGAAATGGTATCCCCCCGGATACCATTTCTTTTTTTACATTAGGTTCATATGAAATTATATCACTTTGACAGCGACTGCTCTTTGACCTTTGTCGGAATCTTCAATTTGAAAATCAACCTTGTCACCCTCGCGAAGACTTTTGAATCCATCACCCGTTATACCTGTATAATGGACAAAAATATCCCCACCCTCATCCTTTGATATAAAACCAAAGCCTTTCTTTTCATTGAACCATTTTACAACACCGCTCGGCATAAAGAAAACTCCTTAAAAAGTTATAAGTTTTATTTACAGTAACACTGCCGTTAACAAATCATTATGTATTATTACAGCATATTAGTGAATGTAAATATTTAATTCTTGTTCATTGTAAATTATTAACTTTTTTTTGTCAAAATTATTTTGAATAATAAAAATAAATAACCCCGTATTATACGGGGTTATGCGGATGTAACTGGAGGTTGTTTCTAATATAAAGATGCAAGGCTTAATTTAATAATTACTATTTTTTTATACATAAAATATATTTTATATATTTTAAAATATACAAAAATATTATTTTATATCCGTTTTGAGAATCTGCCCTGGGTATATCATTGAAGGTTTTTCAATAATATCCTTATTTTTTTCATAAAGTGCCTTCCATTTGTCAGGTTCGCCATATAACTGTGAACTTATACTGTAAAGCGTATCCCTGTATTTTACAATATACTCATTTTCACCTGCTGTCACTGGTATGGTTTCAGGTTCAGTAGAAACTATCGGTTCCCCCTTCTGTTCTTCTGTGATTGAAACATTTTCACCCGTTCCACTGAATATGCTGCTTATTCTTCCGGAATAAAGATATAACAGGAATATGATAAGAGCAATTACAATGATTAGGAGATAATATTTCGCAAGGAATTCCTTAATGCCGAAAATATCTTCAGGATCATGTCCTGCTTCTTCTTCAATTTCCTTGTGATGTTCGGCCTCCTTCTCTTCAAGAAAAACGAAATTACTGAAGTATTCCTCTGCTGCCTTTGTAAATTTGTAATTTTCAAAAATATAATTCAGGGTCTGAGACTCCACATCTGTTATCTTGCCTGCGTCTGAAGCTTTATTTACAATTTTTTTTGCTTCAGCAAGAGAAATCTTTTTGTCTTTCTTTTTGCTTACAGATTTATCAGCTTCTTCAAGCATGGCTTTATCATAATGTCTTCCCTTTATTGTTTTATAATACGATGACATAATAAACCTCCATAATTAATTACAAATAAATCATATCTGCCTGAATAATTCAATAATAAGATTAAAATTTTCTTATAAAAAATTATTCTGGACTTCAAGGTTCTTACATAATATAATCATAAATCGAGGGGAGGTAAAATCATGGAATATTTTAAAAGACTATATTCATTTATTGAAGGATTTTTGGGATTTTTAAAATTAAAAAATAAATCCAATGTTTCCGCAGGAAGCATTATCGAAGAACAGGCGTTAAAGTATAATAATAAACCTCTTATACTATTCGAAGATCGTGAAATATCATATTCAGAATTTAATGAGACAGCAAATAGATATGCTCATTTTTTTCTTAAAAGAGGATTTATTAAGGGGGATACAGTCGCGTTATTAATGGACAACAGGCCTGAATTCCTTATTATTCACGCCGGACTTGCAAAAATTGGTGTTGTACCCGCTCTTGTAAATAATAACATTAAAGGACAGATTCTCGCTCATGCTGTTAACATAGCAGATGCAAGAGCGTTAATTATCGGCCATGAATATTTAAATGAGATTGTAAAGATTAAGAAAGATATCAAATTAAAAAAACCAGGACTGTTTTTAATTGAATGTGAAGATAAAAAAGTAAAAATTCCAAAAGGATTTGAAGACCTTACACCTTTCCTTGATAAAGAGCCTGTATCCAATCCTGTAATTAAACCTCCAATTAATTCAAAAGACACTCTTGAATATATATACACATCAGGCACAACCGGGATGCCCAAGGCAACTGAACTTAAACATCAGAAATGGATTCAGCTTGGATATGCTGCGGGCGGTTTCAGTCTCAGGGCCATTTCAGATGATGTACAGTATATGTGTCTTCCTTTATACCACAACAGCGGTATAAATATCGCCTGGCCTACAACAGTAATGCATGGCGGAACTTTTGCAATGAGAAGAAAATTTTCTGCTTCTGCATTCTGGGATGACGTCAGGAAATATAACGCCACTCTGTTCATATATATAGGGGAATTGTGCAGATATCTTAATAATCAGCCACCAAAAGATAATGATTCAGATAATCCGCTGAAATTTATTCTAGGTAATGGTATGAGAGGTGATTACTGGGTTGAATTTAAAGAAAGATTTAAGATAGAAAAAATAATTGAGGTATATGGTGCAACGGAAGGTGTGGGAGCCCTTAATAATCTTAAAGGCATTCCCGGGATGATAGGCCGTTTAACAGCAGCTACTATCAGGATGGGTGAAGTTGTAAAGTATGATATTGAAAAAGATGAGATTATCAGGGATGAAAAAGGGTATGCTATTAAATGTAAACCTGGAGAGACCGGACTGTTCCTCGCTGCAATTAATAATACAAATCCCTTTTCAGGATATAAAAATAACAAGAAGGCTACAAATTCTAAAATAATAGAAAATGTTTTAAAAAAAGGAGATGCTTATTTTATAAGCGGAGATCTTTTCAAACTTCATAAAAAGGATTATGTTTCTTTTGTTGACAGGCTTGGTGATACTTTCAAATGGAAAGGTGAAGTCGTATCAACAAATGAAGTATCAGATACTATCAGCAGGTTTGGAGCTTTTGAAGACTGTAATGTTTACGGAGTATCTGTAAATAAAACTGAAGGTCGGGCTGGAATGGCTGCACTTACTCTGCTTCCAGGGAAAAAATTTGATGCTAATTCTTTTTCAAAGTTTATTGTTGAGAATCTTCCGATCTATGCACGGCCATACTTTCTGCGGATGAGAAAGGAGAAGGATGCGACAACAAGCTTTAAGCAGGTTAAATCATATCTGCAGAGTGAGGGTTTTAATCCGGCTTTAATCAAGGATCCTCTCTATTTTTTTGAACCTGTAAATCAAAAATATATTAAACTAACACCCAAAGTTTATACAGATATTGAAAAAGGTATGTACAGATTTTAACAAAAAAGCCCCGGTTATAATCCGGGGCTTTTTTAAATATAACAGCTCAGAAGGCTCCAAGCTGACATTTTATAATTTTAATCTTCAATTTTTCACAGGCACATGCTACTTCAAATCTGCTCATTTTAAGTTCACTTGATATATTCCAGATTGCAAGACAGGATATTTTACCGTCTTCAAGATATTCAAATATTTTATCTTCAAGTTTTTCTGATACTGATTCAGCATCTTTTATTTTTTTTGTTCCGTGTCCGAACAGCCCGAGTTGACATTCAACCATCCTGATTTTACTATTGTCTATGGCAATTCCCAGGATGTTTGGGAAAATACTATGTTCTTTTACAAGTTTAAATGCTTCAGCACATGAAATTGTACCATCAGAAACGGTTGCTTTCAGAATTTCATTAATATCAGTTTTTTCTTCGGTACTCATGTTTATTCTCCTTTCTCTTCCAAAAAATATTTTTTAGCATCAGCCCATAATTTTTCAAGCTGGTAATAACTTCTCATATCATCGGTAAAAATATGAGCTATAATTTCTCCGAAATCTATAATTATCCATTCAGAATTATAGTCAGGATTTCCGTACATTTTCAGTCCGTTAGTAATTGCAAATCTTTCGAGTTCTTTCGCTAAAGTACGACAATGAATTTTTGAATTTCCTGTGGCAATTATAAAATAATCAAGATAAGTATTTACCTGCCTGAGATCCATCAGAATGGGACTCTCAGCTTTTTTTTCATCAAGAAGCTCAAGGCATTTTTTACCTATATCAAGCATGTAATTATCCTTTTTTTCATTTTTCTTTTCTGTCACCAGCCCTGTCCTCTCCGATTATTATTAAAATATTACTTAATTGAGTGGTGTCGGTTACGAAATAAATTTTATTGATACCGGTGACTTCCGCAGTTTTATTGGCTGCTTTAAAATCACATTTTCTGCAAATTATAATTGAATCTTTCTGTATGGGATAAGCTGATGTGCCGAATTCTATTACATTTAACCCGTCACGGATCAGATCGTTTCTCATTTTTCTTGCTAATCCTGTTACGTTTGTACCGTTAAGTATGCTTATTTTTACATTGGGATCTGATTCTGATTCTGTAACAATTTTTGTTAAAAACTCCTGCTGATATGTTTTATAACTTAATTCATCAACAACGTAAAGTCCGTTATTAAAACCTCCGGGAAGGAGTGTGGAATCAACATTCCCTTTCTCAAAAACAATATTTGAAATAGACAGAATTTCCTGCGGCAGGAGATTTGTCTTGATATTCTTAAAAAGTTCGTTAATAAAAATTTCACTTAAACAGCTTTTCAGATTATCTCTCTCTGCATATAGGGTCATAAGAATATCAAGAATCCGGTCATATTTCATATAGATGGAGTTTTTTTCAGAACTGTTAATGTATTTAACTAATTTTTTTCCATCAAGATATTTCAAACCGAATTCAGTACCTGGAGCAAGGCCCGCCTGATCAATCATTAAAAGATTAATACCTTCAAGCATGTCAATTACTCGAACAACATCAGGTGAATATACTTTTATGAAAAAGGGAACATTCAGTTTGATATCCTTTTTAAGAGTCTCTCTTAACCTGTCAAAATAATAAAAATCAAGTTCGGATATCTTTTTTATTTTATTACCGTTTTCATCCATCAGAACACGGTAATCGGGTGGAATAAAAGTTATACCGATATTATTATTTGAAGGATTGAGCGATAAAATTGCAAAAAATGAAAAAGTATTTTCGTGATAAACGTTTCTTCCTGCTATTAATACATTTATCAGACCATTTTTACTGATAATTTCATCAACGACATTTCTGGTCCCTTTTTTGTATTCATTCAACCCGAGCAGAAGTAGTATCACTAATCCTGCGGCAACAGCAATTTTACTCTTATTATTCAATTTTTATATAACTCCTTCCTGTTTATATAATCAATTACATGATCAGGCATAAGATACCTTACTGACAATCCTTTCTTTAGCCGCTCTCTTATCATTGTTGAGCTTATATCTATGAGAGGATTTTCACAGGTGATAACTTCTCTGGTTATTTCTTTAATATCGTTTCTAAGGTCAATGCTTCCAGGACGTTTCATAACAATAACCGGCGTTTCAGCCAATAATTCATTATAAGACTTCCAGGTGTCAAGTTCATTAAATGAATCAGAACCTATTATCAGGTAAAGTTCATCTTCTGGATAAGAATTGCGGAGCTCATTAAATGTAAATATTGTATATGAAGGAGTTTCCCTCCGAATCTCAATATCAGATACTTCTATATACTGATTTCCGGTCACAGCAATAGAAGTCATCTCAAACCGTTCTTCCGGAAGGATTTTATCCTTGATATTTTTATGAACAGGCATTTTGGCAGGTATCAGAAGAATCCTGTCAAGTCCGGTTTCTTCCCGCAAAAATTCCATATTAATAAGATGGCCATAATGGACGGGATTGAAAGTCCCTCCGAATATACCTGTTCGTCTGATTTTATCTTGCCTCGCCATTACCGTAAACAATATATTTCAGAGTTGTCAGCCCCTCGATCCCCATGGCGCCTCTGGCATGAAGTTTCTGGGTTGATATTCCTACCTCGGCTCCAAGACCGAATTCACCTCCGTCATGGAACCTTGTTGAAGCATTAACCATTACTGCAGCAGAATCGATTTCTTTAAGAAATCTTTCTGAATTATAATAGTCAGAAGTAATTATTGTTTCAGTATGTCCTGAATTATACTGTGATATATGATCAATGGCTTCATCAAATGAAGATACGATCTTCACAGAAATGATTAGCTCGAGATATTCAGTACTCCAGTCATCATGAGATGCCGTCTTTATACCTTGCGCAAGATTTACAGTTTTTTCACATCCCCTGACTTCTACTCCGCAATCAATAAGGCATTGAATCAGTTCAGGGGCATACGGATATTTATCATGTATCAGAAGTGTCTCTGCAGCGTTACATGCGCTTGGTCTCTGGACTTTCGCGTTAATTGTAATTTTTTCAGCTGTTTCCTTAACAGCAGTCTCATCAACAAAAACGTGGCACACTCCTTTCTCATGTTTAAGCACCGGAATTGTGGATTCACGGGTCACCATCTGTATAAGACCCTCCCCTCCCCGCGGAATAACAATATCAATATATTTATCCTTTTTAAGAAGAATTGGAACCAGTGATCTGTCAAGATTTTCCATTACATTTACTATATCTTCGGGCTGCCCTGCTTCTTTAATAGCATTCCTTATGATTCTGGCAAAAGCCATGTTGGAGTACATAGCCTCCTCCCCGCCCCTCAATATCGCTACATTTCCGGATTTTATGCATAACGCTGCAATGTCAACTGTTACATTAGGCCTTGATTCATAAATAACAGCTACGACTCCAAGGGGTATACGCATCTGCCCTACCCTTATACCGGATGGGACAACTTTCATATTTTCAATTCTGCCCACGGGATCAGAAAAATTTGCGATCTCCTCGACTGAGCAGGCTATCCCTTCAATACGTTTCTCATCAAGCAGCAGCCTGTCATAGAATGCATTCGATACTCCCTGTTTCTTCGCGTTTTCCAGATCCTTTTTATTCTCAGATATGATGAATCTGATATTTTTTTTCAACTCAGCAGAGATACTCATCAGAATGCGGTTTTTATCTGCAGTACTCAGGTTGGCTGCTATGCGGACAGCTTTTTTAGCTCTTGAACATAATTCATCAATATATTGATTACTTGATTCATTGACTGACATAAATACTGGCTCCTGAATTTCTTACTTTTTAAATTTTGACTTCAGATTTTTCTTTGAAATAATATAATAGATGGTCGCGTATTCATCAGAAACAACAATTTTTTTGACTTTACCGTCAACATCCGGCTTAACTGTATCATCAAATCGGGTCCCCGCGTAGTAATAAGCATTGAGAATCGCGGCCCTTTTTGCTGATTCCTCTTTCTGTATACCCTGAAGTCCCTCTTTTGGAAACCCGATACATACAATTTCGTATTCGTTATTACTGATAAAACCCTCTTTTACAAGAGTGGGTATATTCTGAACATTTTTAACGTCATTTTTAAAACAGGAAATAAACAACATTACAGATAATGAGCATATTACTATTAGTATTCTTTTCATTTTTTTCTCCTGCGGGTAATTGTTTTACTCTTTTATCAAATCGTAATTGTTAATTTTCTTCTGTAAATATTTTTTTAATGAAGCAGGACTGGCCTCGTAAAGTTTTTTATATATGTCCAGTTTTTCTGTATCATTGCCACTGCTTTCCAGAATCCATATTATCGTTTTTCTGATTAGCACAGATTTTTCAATCTTATACCGCTTGATAAGAAATTCATGGTCATTCAATCCGCTTTCTTTATACGAATAGTATCCTTCAAGACGATTGAGTTCATTTCTGCTGTTAAGGAGAATATAAGTATCAAGGATATTTTTTGAAGGGAGAAAAACAAATGTGGATATACCGATCTCCCCTTTCATCATACTATTTATAATGCTGGTTCCGTAAAGCCATCCCGTAAAAATTCCGGTTATGAGTAAAGATGTTGTAATCAGAAAAGTTTTTTTCATATTAATCTTAATAAGACGAAGTATCAATACTTATTCAATATGTCAATCTTTGTTTACTTGACAAAATTTTACTCAATTATTTCATTAAGGATACAAAAAATCACTTTAAAACATATATTTCCGTAACAGGATGAATATAATAGAAATATGTTTTTTTGCATAAGTATTATGCTGATAATTTAAAATATACTGAAATTTCGTAAAAATCATAAGAGGATATATGGAATATGAATCTGTCATAGGACTCGAAGTACATGTCCAGCTTAACACTGATACTAAAATATTTTGTGGTTGTTCCACAAAATTCGGCTCTGAACCTAACAGCCAGACATGTCCTGTTTGTCTTGGACTCCCCGGCGTACTCCCGGTACTCAATGAAGAAGCATTGAAAAAAGGAATACTGGCAGGACTCGCTCTGAATTGTGAAATAGCTGAATACAGTAAATTTGACAGGAAAAACTATTTTTACCCGGATCTGCCGAAAGCATACCAGATATCACAATACGATATGCCTGTCTGCAAGAAAGGATTTATAGATATTACGACAGAAAACGGATTAAAAAGAATTGGTATTACGAGGCTCCATCTTGAGGAGGATGCAGGTAAATCCATTCACTCTGAAGATAAAAGTGAAAATAAATCTTTCGTTGACCTTAACAGAACAGGAATTCCCCTCGCTGAAATAGTTTCTGAACCGGATATGAGGACTGCAGATGAGGCATACAATTATCTACAGAAACTCAAGTCAATAATCAAATATACAGGTGTATCTGATGTAAATATGGAAGAAGGCAGCCTCAGGTGTGATGTAAATATATCAGTTCGTGTCAAAGGCGAAGAAAAATTCGGTGAGAAGGTTGAGATTAAAAATCTGAACTCATTTAAGGCAGTAAAAGCGGCCATAAACTATGAATTTGACAGGCAGGTCGATCTTATAGAATCGGGAGAAAAACATCTTATCATTCAGGAGACCAGACTGTGGGATCCAGACAGGCAGCTTACCTTCAGCATGAGATCAAAGGAAGACGCACATGATTACAGGTATTTCCCTGATCCTGATCTTGCTCCTGTAATAATTGACAGGGAATTCATTGAGGATCTCAAAAAATCCCTACCTGAACTGCCGGACCAGAAGAGGGAACGATTTATTTCTGATTACAGCATTCCTGTTTATGATGCTGAGGTGCTTACTTCCGTAAGACAGCTATCTGAATATTACGAGGATGTAATTAAAAACGGCGCGAATCCTAAAAAGGCGTCCAACTGGATTATGAGTGAGCTTATGGGGCAGATACAGGAACCCGAGGACATTATGAATTTCCCGGTAAAATCTGCTGATCTTGCCTCTCTCCTGAAACTTATTGATGACAGTACGATTAGCGGCAAGATAGCAAAAACAGTATTCAAAGAGATGATAGAAACAGGTAAAAAACCGGAATCAATAGTTGAAGAAAAAGGTCTGAAACAGGTTACTGATTCTTCAGAGATTGAGCCTATTATTGACCGTGTTATATCATCCAACCAGCAATCTGTTGAAGATTACAGGGGCGGTAAAGAGAAAGCTCTCGGTTTTCTTGTCGGCCAGGTAATGAAAGAATCCAGGGGGAAAGCTAATCCCCAGATGGTAAATGAAATACTGATTAAAAAACTTAACGGATAAGGTGTTAATATGACTCCTATTACAAAGATAGATATACCTGAAATAAAAAAGATTTACAGCGGAAAGGTTCGTGATCTTTATCCGGTTGATGATGAACATATGCTTATAGTATCCACTGACAGACTTTCAGCTTTTGATTATATTTTCCCAAACGGAATTCCCGGAAAAGGTATAATACTTAATACTATTTCCGCATTGTGGTTCAGGAATATGAATTTTATAAAACATCATATTGTAGAGGACAATTTTAATAATTTCCCCGCGCCATATTCGAAGTATCCTGAATTTTTTAAAGACAGGTCTGTCATAGTCAGAAAAACAAAGCGTATAGATTTCGAATGCGTTGCAAGAGGATATATTATAGGAGGCGGATGGAAGGAGTATAAAGAATTGGGTTCCGTATCGGGTGTTATGCTGCCTGAGGGATTAAGGATGGCTGAGAAACTCCCGGAGACAATTTTTACACCTGCCACAAAGGCTGATGTCGGTCATGACATGAATGTATCTATCGATGTTGTGCGGCAGTCCCTCGGCGAAAAAGACACTGAGACTCTCAGGGAACTGACCATTAAAATTTATGAATTCGGCCGCTCTAAACTTGAAAAAGCCGGCATAATCCTTGCTGATACTAAGTTTGAATTCGGCTACCATAACGGTGAAATTATTCTTATAGATGAAGTAATGACTCCTGACAGTTCACGTTTCTGGGATCTTGAGAAATATGAGGTTGGGAAATCACCTGTAAGTTTTGACAAACAGTTTATAAGGGATTATATTGATACTACAACATGGGATAAAAATTCACCGCCGCCGCCGCTTCCTGAAGATATAGTAGCGAAGACAGCAGAAAAATATGGCGAAATACTCAATAGAATCAAAAAAATGTTTAGTTAATGTGTTCCGATATCTGCGCCAAAAAGTATTTTAAACAGGTAAAGTTACGTCACATTCTTTACGATAATATATTAGATTCTAAATTCAGTAATATTTTTTCAATGGAGCTTAAAAGTGCCTAATAAAAATCCCTATAACCAGTATAAACAGACACAGATTACTACAGCAAATCAGGGAAAACTGATAGTCATGTTATATGATGGTGCTATTAAGTTTCTTAATATCGCAATTGAAAATATGGACCCCAAAACTTATGATGTTGTAAATAATAACATTATTAAAGCTCAGGATATAATAACAGAACTCCTTCTTTCTCTTAACATGGAGGAGGGAGGAGAGATATCCCAGAACCTTTTTAATCTCTACATGTATTTTAAACGTGAGCTTCTTGAGGCCAATATTAAAAAAGATCCTGAAATCGTTAATCATGTCCTTAAAATGCTTAAAGAACTCCGAGACGCATGGGACCAGATATCTGCAACTGAAACAAGATCTGACAAAAACATGAATATCGGTTCAAAAGGGAGTTTCAGTATTGAGGGATGATATTGCTGAACTTTTTGACTTGATTCAGCTTTCTCAGGTAAGAAAAATTGACCTTCTAACAGATTTTTTAAATATTGAATATGAATTAAAAAATGTAATCCCCGGTGGTGATGAATTAGAAATAACTAAACTTCTTGAAAATCAAAGTATGATTATTGCAGATACAGATATTTGTGATTATGAAGTATCAACAAAACTGGATCAGATAGCAGGTCTGACAGGTATAGATCCCCGGAGCAGTTACACAGGAAAATATTTTAAAAATGAAAAAAAATATTCAGAATTTATTAATAGAAGTAAGGTAATTGAAAAATTAATTAAGAAAATTAATATTCTAAAATCTGAAAATATACAATTAATGGAGGATGTTGCGAAAGAAACAAAAAAATATTGTGCTGAACTCGATAAAATCAATAAAGTCAGAAACAGGTTTGCTAAAGATCTTCAATCTTCCTAGTTTTTAATATCTCCTCTCTCTTTTTCTTCATCTCTTCATAATCAAAATAATATCGTTTCCTGTTATAATACTTTTTAAATGTTGACTGATATTTTTTTGAAGAGAAATATTTTTTCATCCTTCTTGAAACATAAAAAATCTGTTCACCTGGCTCATAAACTGCAGGTTCGTTTTTATATCTTTCAATAATAGTGCTTGTTATCACTCCCCATGATATATCAGAAAGTGAGTATGATGATAGATCTCTCATAACAGCCCTGAGGATTCCTTCATGTACAGGGTCAAAAAATTTAAATTTTTTAGAGTAAATCATTGCGCCATGCATATGATCCGGAATATCCAGAAAACCGTCCTTATATACGAGTTTCGCCATCAGGTAAAGCAGTTCAAAGCAGTATTCCATTACTCCAAGTCCCGGATGTGTCTGTCCGGGAAGCTGTGGTCTCATGTCATTAAATTCTTTTAAGGGATTCTTTGCAGAAAGCCATTCAATTACAATTAATTCATATGGCAGAGGATTTATCCCCTTTTCAAAAAATTTTTTATCAGGGATGAATGTTGTTTCACTTAGTCGAAGGTCAATGAGGAGTTTGTCAGCTGTTTTTTCGCGCCAATAAAGCCGCAGATAATACATGAGACTCTGGTCTCTTTCAATATCAATAAGGAGTTCATTAAAACCGAGACTTTTAAGATGTTCAGTCAGGCCGGTTTCATTAATCATTTCAAGAAGTTCATTTTCATTGAATCTACCCAGGAAAAGTTTTTTTGTTCCAGCCATTCCCGGTAGTGATTCGAATGTTTCACTGAAGTCTATGTTATCCAGTTTTAAATCAATATTGTTCCTGAAATTAAAAAATTTTTTTATTAACCCCTGCTTCCTGTTTTGAGATTTGTCTATCAAAACTGCCCTCAACTTTTTATTTTTTTACTTTTAAGAAAGGCGTATAAAAACCTGTTTAATTCTCCATCAAAAACATAGTCAATGCTTCCGGTTTCCTCGCCGGTTCTATGGTCTTTAACAAGAGTATAAGGCTGGAATACATAAGAACGTATCTGGTTGCCCCATGAAATATCTTTCTTTTCTCCAGCTGATTCCATCTTTTTTTCATCACTCTCTTTTTTGTAAAGTTCATAAAGTCTTGCCTTAAGTACTTTCATGGCGAAAGCCTTGTTCTTATGCTGTGATCTTTCATTCTGACACTGAACTACAAGTCCGGTTGGCAGGTGAGTTATTCTGACCGCTGAATCAGTTCTGTTGACATGCTGGCCGCCTGCACCTGATGCACGGTAAGTATCAATTTTGAGATCATTTTCATTTATATCTACTTCAATATCATCTCTTATATCCGGAAGAACTTCAACAGATGCAAATGAAGTATGGCGTCTTTTGTTTGCATCAAATGGTGATATCCGTACAAGCCTGTGAACACCCATCTCGCCGCGAAGAAAACCAAATGCATATTCCCCTTTTATAAGAATGGTCGCATTTTTTATACCGGCCTCTTCTCCCTGCATAAAATCTATTACTTCAGTATCATATCCGTTCTTTTCGGCCCATCTGGTATACATCCTGAATAACATACTGGCCCAGTCCTGTGACTCAGTCCCCCCGGCCCCCGGATGGATGGATATAATTGCGTCACATATATCGTCATCATCTGCTAAAAGCACCCTGGTTTCAAGTTCATCAAAACGATTCTGCAGTTTCTCAAGGTTTTCAGCGGCCTCCTTTAGAATCTCACTCTCCCCTTCCTCTGCAGCCATTTCAGCAAGTTCAATTGATTCATTGATTTCATTCCTGATTAAAATCCATGGGTCAATTTTTCTTTTTAGTTTACTGATTTCCTGATTCAGATCAGCGAATTTATTCTGGTCTTTCCACGCATCATCTTTCTGAATCTGTATTTCGAGTTCAGCAAGTTCCCGTTTGATCCTGTCCACTCCAACAGACTGGTAAAGCTCTTCAACTTTTTCTTTGAGTGAAAACAGTTCTTTTTGTATTTCCTTAAAATCAATATTCTGCAAAACAGAAACTCCAGTACATTCTGTAAATTAAACATCACCATTTTTTAAAAAAAATAAAAAACGGTCAATCATAATAGAGTTAAGGATAAAAATTAACATATAAGTTATAAAGTAATATATTGAATAATATTTTTTTACCAAAGAGGTTTATTGATATAGTTTTTTAAATGTTCAGAAAGGTCTCTTTCAAGCTCTTCAGATTCGCTGTAATCTGCTCCGAAAACCTCTTTCCATACATATGAATCTTCCATGCATAAATATATAAAAGTTTCGGGATAATAACTTTTCAATTTATCTGAAAAATTTTTAAATATTTCAATTCTTTCTTTCGTAATATATCTCAGTTTGCCGTCAACCCCGGGGAACATCTCTTCAACTGTCATCAGCTCTGCCGGATATTTATGTTTGATAATATCCTTGAAACCGGGGCTGTATCTGAAGCAGCCAAGTGAAATCCATATAACACCTTCCGGATTAATATACTTACGCATCATTTCAATGGTTTTGTAATAATCATCCATAAAGTTTTTATATTTTATTACAGGATCAAAATGAAATGCTGTTAAATATCCGGCATTCTGGGCTTTTGAGGCTGCTTCAAGCCGTTCAATCAGGCTGGCTGCTCCTGTTTCATAAAGACTTATATTACGCTCTGTGTTGAGAGTCCAGGCAAGTACTGTATTACCTTTTTCTTTAATCTGCAAAAGGTGATCAACATTAGCAGACTTGGTTTTAAACTCAAGAAACAGCCGGTTGTTATTACATGTATCGGAGATGAGCTGCTCGGCAATTCCCGTTACTTCATCAAACATTAGTGAATCTGTAAATTCACCTGTGCCTACTCTCAGTAAATTCTTATGGCTTTGAGAGAATGTGTTTACAAGTTCAGCAAGTTCATCAAGATTAACGAATTGAACAATTCCGTAGGAATTAAGGTAGGAATTCAGAAAACAGTAAGTACAATCATAAAGACAGTTAAAACATGTATTAAGAAGATAATAATTGCAGCATATTACATTATTTGAGCCAGGGCATTTCTGGAATTTTCTTCCAAGAAATATTTTTAGAATGAGAACTTCTTTGGATAAAAATTTTGTTTTAGCATCTTCAAGAATAATTCCAAGTTCAGTCTCGTCTCTGTAAGTAATTATTTCCTTTCCGAGCTTTTTCGAAGAATTGACTATCCGTTGACCTATTGTGTATCCGAGGCAATCATCATTGTAAATGACTACCTTTATATCGCTGAATTTTTTCAAAATTTTATTGCCGCAGGTTACTTGCTTAAAAGTTTATTTAAAATCGATTTATCTTTAAGAACGGAATGGCTGTTAATAAAGTCAACAAAAATTGAAAAAAGTATTGGATCAATTTTAGTGTTCTTTTCAATAAAATCAGTTATCATGATCTGTAAGGCTTCATCTACTGTAAATTCCCTTTCTCTATAGCGTCTATTGTGATCAGTTAATGCATCGAAAACGTCAACAATTTCAAGTAATTTAACAGGAACATATCCCATAGCATGCCCGTTTTTAACATCAGCCAGATCATATGATAGGCAGTAGGCTGGTTCTTTATATTTTTTGGAAGACTCAGGAAAAAGGAGTTTGGAAATTCCATAACCACTCTGGTCATTATAATACTCATGGTGAAGCGCTGCAAGATACGCTACATCATGATCAAATTCCCTTGTTTTGACGATCATATTATAACTTATAGGCGCATGTTTCATTATTATTTTTCTGTCAAATTTTCCCTCTCCTTCAAAATAGTCAATATTGTCCACCTTTCCTATATCATGAAGAAATGCACCAATTCCATATTGGAGAAGTTTTTCGTGATCTAGCTCTCTCATTCCGCCCCTGAATACATCCTCAAGGCTTTCAGGCGGAGATGACGGAAGTATACGTTTATAATATCTATGGAATCTGTGTTTAAATTCCGCCCGTATTTTAGCAATTTTCCCAATTGAAAAATATGAATTATAATAATAGCAGAAAGGAAGAAAGATCAGGAAAACACAGTTCATGTGATCTACAGTTGAACCTGTTGATTTTTCTCCAAGAAGGTTAATGAAATTGTTTGCTGCCCTGTTGTTCCGGATTATGCCCATAATATTCTGGACAAGAATCGTAGTATTTTTTGCAATCTTTTTTATGTGATCCTGGGGAACTTTTTTATCTTCATTATAATAATCTTCAAATGCTGCTTTGTTTATAACAAAGGCATCTGACACTACATCAAGGAGGTTTAAAACAGCATTTGCATCAATGTATTTATTTACGACATCAGTTTCATTAAGATTATCAATAAGTAAATCATACTCCTCTTCCCTTTTTTCAGGGGCCATATCGAGAAAAATTTTCATCCTTTCTTCATAAGGATCTTTCTGGCTATCTCTGTTCCTCCATGAAAATATAGCAGGTCCAGTTATTTTTTGGGGATTATTCGTTTGAATTTTAATCCGGTTTTCCCATTTTTCATCTATGAAAAATCTAAGGGTAACCTGTTCATTACTGCCAATAAACTGATCGAGACGGTTAAGCGGGATTGTTACAAGATTCCCGCTTTTATTCCGTCTCCAGACCGGAATATTATTTTCAAGGATACTATGCAGATTTTCTTTTATATCTGCCAGTTCAAGCTCTATATATTTTATATTATTTTCATTCATGTACTATCTTTTTGATAAAATAAATTCTAATGCGTCTTTATTGTTAAAAAAAACGGCAAAAAAATCGAACATTTCAGGATTTGTAAGCATAAATTTCTGGAGAACCTCCTCCTTCATTACAAGAACCATATATCCTGCTGTTCTTTTTACAGCTCCAAGGGATTTCATTAAATATCCCAGTGAGTCAATAGAAATATCACTGACATTTCCTGCGTCAAGAATATAATCATTATAATCTGGAAATTCCTTTACTACTTTTTCTGTTATATCGTATATTTCCTTCGCATCTTCCTTACCGATATTATCAGGCAGAACTATACCGGTGAGAACCATGTTTTTTGAATCGTAATTAGTAGAAAATTTTTCATTATTTCCCATATTTACCCCTTGAAGTGATTTGATAGATTTTGAATTTAATAAAAAAGGCATATTTATATTTTTTTAATTGCCTTTATTATTATAAAAACGGTATTTATGCCTGAATGCTTTAAATTTAAAAAAAGCTAACATCCTCGTATTTTATTAGCTGATTTATTTTTTAAATAACATAAAATTAATTATTTCTTATATCAATAAACATTTATCCAAATGTAAAACCTTTTTTAATTATAAATGAATGGAAAAATTATTAATGAACAATTTACAAATAGAAGACATAAAAGAAATTAAACAAAACGTTAACCTGATTACATTCAAGAACGGTGAACAGTTATATCTCATCGGTACTGCTCATGTATCCAGAAATTCCGCCGAACTTGTTGAAAATACTATTCTTGAAATACAGCCGGATGTTCTATGTATTGAGCTTGATGAGCAACGCTTAAATAATATAAAAAACAGAAATAAATATGAAAATCTGGATATTTTTAAAATCATAAAAGAGAGACAGCTCTTCTTTTTTATAGGCCAGTTTATTATGGCATCATTTCAGAAGAAAATTTCTGAAAAAACCGGCAGCAGACCCGGAGAGGAATTTATCCGTGCAATAAATGCGGCAGAAGAAAATTGCATAAATCTAGCTCTTATTGACAGGAATATCGGCACAACATTAAAAAGAGCCTGGAGACTGACACCTCTCAGACATAAATTTAAATTTCTGGGAAGTCTTATCTTCGGTGATAGCGACGAATTAGATGATATTGACATAGAACAGCTTAAAAAAAGTGATGCGATTGAAACCCTGGTGAAGTCTTTTTCAGAGGAGCTTCCTGAAACAAAAAAAATTCTCATCGATGAAAGGGACTTGTATCTTGCCTACGGTATACAGAAAAACCTGAAGGAAAAAACAGTTGCTGTTGTCGGAGCAGGACATGTTGCCGGTATAATTAAATATCTACAACATACTATTACAGAACAGGAAAAAGAGGAAATTGACTTTATCCCGGAGAAATCAAAGACAGGAAAAATTTTTCAGTGGCTCATACCCGGTATTATAGTTACTGTTTTTTTGTGGGGCTTTCTTTCGGGTAATAAAGACATGGCGAAGGAATTTGCCGTAATATGGATTTTCGCTCATGGTCTCCTCACAATGCTTGGTTGTATAGTGTCTTTTGCCCATCCGGTTACTATAATCGCAGGATTTATAGCTTCTCCAATAACCAGTTTGAATCCCACAATCGGTGCCGGTTTTGTAACGGCTTTTGTTCAGGCTGTTATTGTTAAGCCCAGGGTCAGAGATTTTGAACAGTTAAATGGTAAAACTTTCGGTTTTAAACAATGGTGGAGTAACAGGCTTACTAAGATTTTCCTTGTTTTTATATTTTCATCAATAGGTTCTTCCATCGGTACATTTGTAGCACTACCGGCTCTAATAAGTTTTTTTAAATAAAGGGGTTATATTATGATTAAAAAAATGATAGCTGTATCTCTTCTTTTTTTATTTACAGGGTGTGCAGGTTTTGAGCTGCATCAGGAAGCGTGGGATAACCTGCCTGAAAGGAAATTTTATTTTACAGAATTCAAGTATATACATACCGGGAAGGATACGCAGTACGCCCTTGATACAATGAAGGAATTTCCATTAAAAAAACTTATGTATATCTTATCAAGAAATTATAATATAGAAATTGATATGAGTGATTTTTATGCTTTTTTAAATAATAACAGAAAATCTGAAATTAAGACTCATGGTTTTTTCAGAGAAAGCAGTTTTACCTGGTCATCCGGTAAAAATTATACAAATAGGATTCAGATTAAATTTGAAAGAGATTACATGGATGAAAGCAAGATGAAGGCGACACTTAAAGCAACAGCGGATGGGAAAAATCTTAAAACGGTAGATATGGATTTTACAAGATTTGAAATTCTCTTTAATAAGCTAAAGTATTATTTTTCTGATACGGAAAAGTTTTTAGCAGAATTTGTTAATAACGGCTATAATGATGCGGAAAAAGTTCCCGGATTAATTTTAGGGACAGCATCAACTATCCAGATTGCTGAAAAATCGAAGAAAGAACAGATTAAATCATTACTTGACGAATATGTGAAAAATCTTGATGAAGAGCAGAAAAAAATCTTTAAACATGAGATAATTGATCATATATATAAAATCTGTGAATAAAAGAAAGGTGTTTATATGGATTGTATTTTTTGTAAAATAGCTAACGGTCAGATTCCTGCCGAAAAAGTTTATGAAAGTGAAAATGTACTGGCTTTCAAAGATATCAGCCCTGTCGCACCTGAACATATTCTCATAATTCCCAAGAAGCATATAAGTAATATTGATGAACTGACAGGTGAAGACTCTGCACATATGGGGGAACTTTTTATCGCTGCCAGAGAAATTTCAAAAGAACGGATTTTACATGAAAAGGGATACAGGCTGATCATAAATAACGGAAAAGCTGCAGGTCAGGAGGTCTCTCATCTTCATATGCACATTATCGGAGGGAAAGATCATCTTGGGCCGATGATACTGGAATAATTATTTTGTTTTAGGCGGGAGGAGGAGTTGTATTTTATCAACAATTCGTCCTCTCTTTTCCTCTATAATAAAATCGCAACTATTGTATTTAATCCTTTCCCCTTCATCAGGAATTTTTCCTGCAAGACTGATGATAAAGCCGGAAAGAGTTTCAAAGTGATGTTTCTGTACCGGTATGGAAAAATATCTTTGAAAATAGTCGATGTCCATTCTTCCACTTAGTATAAATTTTCTGTCTGTGACACGGGTAATAAACTTTTCTGCAGGATGATCATCAGTCTGTATATCCCCTACTATCTCCTCTGCAATATCCTCAAATGTAAGAAGGCCTGTAATGTCACCGTATTCGTCAGTTACGAAGAGAAGTGGCGACTGATTTTTATGCATATCATTATATATTTCAAAAATATTTTTAGTTTCAGGGATGAATAACGGTTCTATAAGTATATCCATAATTGTTTTCGGCCTTGCAACAATTATATCCCTGTAATGAATATACCCGATAAATTCATCTTCATTATCTTCAAAAATCGGGATTCTGGAAAATTTTGTGTTTGATATAAGAGTAACAGCATCTTTTATGGATGTATCAGATTTCAGGGAAACAATATCAATTGCAGGGGTCATTACTTCATATGCAATAGAATTTTTAAAAGAGAGAATTTCTTTTACATATTCCTGCCTCTCTTCATCTATAACCCCCTCTTTCTGCCCTATTTGAAAGAAAGTATCTATATCATCCCTTGTTCTAACTGTGTCCTTTGCGGTATTACTGAAATTCATTCTTCCGGTGATCTGTTCTGAAAGAAATAATGATAAATTTATCAGAGGTGTCATCAACCAGATTAGCCCCAGTACAGGCATTGAAAAAAACATTAAAAAACTTTCTGCTTTAGCTTTTGAAATCATTTTCGGCGTAATTTCACAAAACACAAGGAAGAAAACGGTTTGTGTAAGTGTTACTGCAAGTAATTCAGTATCATTAAATTTCAGGGCTCTGGTAACTATAAAAGTTATGAAGGCTGTTGAACATATATTGGCAATATTATTGCTGATTAGAACCATACTCAGAGCTTTTTCCATGTTATCAAGAATTTTAAGGCTCCTTGCAGCACTCTTTTTCCCCCCGGAACTCATGGTCTCAAGTGAAAGACGCCGTGATGAAACCAATGCTGTTTCAAGGGCTGAAAAGAACATGGAAAAAAGTATACATACAGCAATTAGCATTGTATAGTTATTATAATTACCAATATCAGTCATGAAACCCCTTTACAATGACATCAAGAGTGTTAATTTTTCTCTTTGTAATGCTTTTTACAGTAATTTCAAGATTTTCAACTGCAATTTTCATTCCCTTTGCGGGGAGAACAATAAGCTGTTCAACAACAAAGCCGCCAATTGTATCAGAATTACTGCTCTCCAATTTCTGATCAAAAAAAATATTAAACTCATCAAGCTGAAGTTCCCCGGAAACGAGATATCTTCCTTCCTCGATTATTTTTATACTCGATTTTTTTAAATTATTCCTTTTACCAAATTCCCTGCCGAGAAGAGAGAACAGTATAGAACTCAAAGTGACAATTCCCGCCGTACCTCCATATTCATCAACGATAACTGCAATCTGAATTTTTTTTGAAAGGAAATCCTCAAGAAGACTTGTGAGATCTCTTGAAAACGGGAAAAAATCGATTGGTTTAATAAACCTGTTAATACTCTTTGATTTTTTGTATCCGAGATATACAGGCATTAGATCCCTTGAATCAATGAATCCAATTATATCATCATAATCATTTTTAAAAACAGGGAGCCTTACCAGATTATTTTCAATAATAACATCCATTGCCTGTTGTACCGACGCTCCATACTGAATAAAAACTGCCTGATTTCTTGGATACATAATATTCGAGGCCTCTTTGTTGGAGAACCTCATTACGTTTTTTATAATATCACTTTCCTCTTTGTCTATGAGGCCTTTTTCTTCACCGGCATTAATAACATGCCGGAGTTCATCTTCGGTAAGAGTAGTATGCTGAAGATCCAGTTTAAAAAGGATTGTTATTAAGTCTGTGTATTTCATTGTGATAAATCGGGCAGGATAAAATAGTTTATGAAAAAAAAGTACAAGAGGAAAACTAGTTCTGCTGAAATTAAGATATGTATTTACAGCGATAAGTTTTGGTGTAATCTCTGAAAGAATAATTATCATCGGGGTTACGATAGATATTGAAATAAAATGGCCATAGCTTCCAAAATATCCAAGAAGAAAATTTGTAACAATTGCCGCCAGAGATAGATTAACAAAAAGATTTCCAATAAGCAGCGTGGCGAGTATACTGTCCGGGGAGTTCATCAGGGATGCAATAGCCCTTTCACTGCTCTTTTCAGAATTTGAAAGCCTGTGAAGATCTGCTTTTTTTATTGAAAAAAGTGCTGTTTCAGATCCTGAAAAGAAAGCGGATAAAAGAAGAAATATTAATGCAATTATTATGTGGCTGACTAAATAACTCATCTTAATCGATTATGTTTCCGGAAAGAGCTCAGTCTCTTTAATTTTCAATATTTTTGCACATTTCTTCCTGAATTTATCATTCGGCTGCTGTAAGCCCTTCTCAATCTTGGACAGATATGATGGAGAGCATTCAAGCATTTCTGCCAGTCTATTCTGTTTTATTTTCCTTTTCTGACGGACGTTCCATATATTGTTTGTGAAATTTTTTTCATGGAATGTTGTCACTTTTTTCTTACCTTCAGGCGGGAAAATTACATCTTTACTTTCATTCAATATAACAGAGCAGGACTCTATGAATGAGTCAGTAGGATCAACAAGTCCTTTTTCTACTTTACAGAGATAGGATGGTGATACGTCAAGTTCCCGGGCAAGATCAAGCTGTTTTATTTTATTTTTCCGTCTTAAAATAGGTATTATATTTTCCAAAAAGAGTCCTCCGGATAAAAAAAAGCTGCCAAGAGTTTACATATCAAGATCGATATTTATACTGAAGGTTTTTTCTGAAGTATTACCATTGTAATCTGAAACATTTATCTGGATATTATTAATACCTTCTCTATACTTTATTCCGTTGATCTTATAATACCCCTTTTCATCAAAAATATTATCATACGTGAAATTTTTAACTGTCAAACTATTTTCATTAATACCAATACTGCTGAAATCTGTATTAATTAATTCTTTACCATTAACTACGGCTTTAAGCCTGTAAATACCAAGGTTCTCTCTTCCTGTAACTGAGTCACGTATTTCTATTAGCATAGGGTAATGTTGTGTCAGCCTTATATCCGAATTTTCCCTTAACCTGACATATTTGTTACCGACTTTTACATAAAAATAAAGAATATCAGGTGCTTCTGAATCCTGAAACGGAGGAAGCTTTACAAAAGGATTTATCGATTCTTTTTTTGCCTGATCCAGTATACAGAAGTGTATATGCCTTCCAAAAGAATGCCCGGTATTACCGAAATATCCGATAATATCAGACTCTGTATATTCAGGTTTAAGGTTATCACCATCCTGAAGATGCATATATACCGAAAGTATATTACTGCCATGATTAATTATTTTATAATTTCCCCCTCCCCAGTGGTTATCTAGCGGGAAATAGCTCCTGTTCCATGAAAACATCAGTTTTCCTGAAGAAACGGGATATACGGCAGGATTGCCGCTGATTAAATCTACCCCGTCATGAAAATGATCACCTCTTGATTCTCCGAATGTGGCAGTAAGAGAAGGATCTGCTAAGGGCCACCTGAATGAAAGATTGATAGATACAACAATTAAAAATGATATTAAAAAAAGAAACCTGTTCATATATCCTCGCTGTTTATTGGGCTTTAACATGAATATGGCAGAATCTTCCAGGTTCAGTACCGGAATAATAATACTGAACTGCAGTATTACTGCACTCACCATTTTTACCGGCTACTTCTCCGGATTCAATACATATAGTCTCTGTCGTAACATTATCTACTGCAGAATTAAACGCTCCGGGAGATTCGTTCCTGTAGGCTGAAGAGATAAATTCAGCCCAGACAGGTGCTGCAATTCCGCTGGCCGATCTGCCCTCTCCCAGGGAAATCGAACCGCTTTTATTTCCAATCCATACAGAAGTTACCAGCTGACTGTTGTAACCTACAAACCAGGCGTCATAATAATTTGATGTTGTACCGGTTTTGCCTGCGCATGGAAAATCTATGCCATATTTCTTAATTAACCAGTTTATTGATGATCCCGGTTTAGTGACCCCCTCCAGCATCGAAATCGTGACTCTTCCGGCTGCAGGGGACATTATTATTCCGGTATTTGCCCTCTCATTCGCGGTTTTAGCCAGAATCTCTTTTTCGTTATCCCAGATTATATTACCATTATAATCCTTAACAAGTTTTATTCCGTAGGGATTTATGAAATTACCGCCATTAACAAGAAGAGAATTAAGTACCGCACTTTCAATGGGTGAAATTTCATATGCGCCAAGTGCAAAAGAGAGAGTTCTTCCGAACCGGCTGTTCAATTCACTGTCAGGAAGAGACAGTGCTTTTTGTATATATGATAAAACCATATCGTATCCGGTTTTATCAAGTATCTGTACAGCTATAGTATTAAGGGATTTAATCAGTGCTTCCCTTGCTATTATTTTACCGTAATATTTTTTGCCATAATTTTGAGGAGAATAGCCGTTTTTAAAAGTTACAGGCCTGTCGTTAAAAATGGAGGATGGAGTGATTGTTTTAGTCTCAACCGCAGACGCGTAAAGCAGAGGTTTGATCGAGGAGCCGGGCTGTCTTCTGATTTGATAAACGTTATCATTCTGATTTGCAGTTGTAAAATTATAGCCTCCCACATAAGAGAGAATCTCCCCGGTATGAGGATTCAGGGAAACCAGGGCCCCTTCTATATTTCCTGCTTTATCTTTCTCCTTCTGTGAGAGACCACTGTTCTTTATCCTTTCAGATTTTTTCAGATGATATTCTCTCTGACGCTGTACGCCATTTCTAAGACTTTTAAGAGCCGCTTCCTGTTTAACAGCATCAATTGTAGTATAGACTGAGAGCCCGCCTTTTTTGACTGCGTCTTCCCCGAACCTTTGAACAAGCTCCCTTCTAATCCTTTCGTTAAAAAATGGTGATAGATTTATTCTGTAGGAACTGTAGATGAAACTTCCTATTTTACTTTTGTTGACACGCTGATTTTCATCAATCTGGACTTCCCATTTTCTTAAAAAGTTTTGAAACAGCGGATCAATCTTATCCTCCCTTAGATAACCCGCATCACTAAGGGATACCAATATTCTTTTTGTTTTTACAACAGAATTATTAATGTTTAAAATCGGGGAGTAATATCCGGGATTTGAAATTGTGGCAACAATCATGGCAGATTCAACAATATCAAGCTCTCTCACTGATTTACCAAAAAACATCTTTGATGTTGATTCAACTCCGTATGAGCCATTACCGAAATATATGAGATTAAGATACATGGAAAGAATGTCCTGTTTATCATAGAGGTTCTCTATCTCACGGGCGCAATATGCCTCGTATATCTTTCGTTTTATATTGCGTTCCATATCGGTAAAGAGTACCTTGGCCAGCTGCTGGGTTATTGTACTACCGCCCTGGACAACATCAAAACTGATAATATTTTTGACCATAGCCCTGAAAATTCCGGAAAAACTTATGCCGCGGTGATTATAAAAATCCCTGTCCTCGCTGGAAATTACACCTTTCACAAGCCATTCAGGTATATAATCAAACGGTACGATTTCTCTTTTCTCCTCAAAGAACTCTCCTATTATATTTCCGTTTCTGTCATATATTCTTGTAGGTATATCAACCGCCTTGGCATTAATATCAACTTCATTTCTTGAATAAGGGTAACCCTTTTTCATCTCTTCTGTTCTGTCAATCAGCTGCTTATATCTTGCAAGACGTTCGAGCGCACTGCTTCTGTCCGACAGCCATTCGGTATAAATATAACCTGAATACAATAAAATAGTTAATGCAACAGCCAGGGGCATATAGATAAAACAAAAGATTTTGTGATTTAAAATCCATCGGATAATAAACATATATAATTTTATCTCCTGTATTTCTTACCGGAAAGTTGACCACAGGCGCCAGAAATATCACTTCCCATGCTCTTTCGAACGGTTACCGGTATATTCATTATTTCAAGATCTTTTATGAAAGTATCAATTTCATGTTCTGTCGGTATGGGGAGAGAATGATTCCCGGGATTAAGCGGAATAAGGTTTAGTTTTATTCTTGTGTATTTAAACATTTTTTTTAAACGCTTTGCGTCCTCCCCGGAGATATTATCTTTCCTCATGACATATTCGATTGTAAGCCTGTTACGGGAAACCGGAAATTTATCATTAAGCAAAGAAGCAATTGATTGAAACGGATATTTTTTTTCTACCGGCATATTTACAACCCGTTTTACTGATTCTGTATCATTGAGTGAAAGAGCAAGGTTATAAGGCCGGCCTTCATCGATATACCTTTCTATTGCCGGAAGAATACCACTTGTAGAAATTGTAATTTTTCTAACAGACAGATGAAATCCGAAAGAATAATTCATTATATCAGCGGCTTTAAGGACATTATCATAGTTCATAAAGGGTTCTCCCATCCCCATAAAAACTATATTATTGTTTTTTAGTCCGGTCAGTCTTCTGACATGGCAGATCTGATCAAGTATCTCACCCGTTGTCAGACTTCTTACAAATCCGATTTTTGCTGTTTCACAAAATTTGCATCCCATCTGGCAACCAATCTGTGATGAAATACATATGGTGAGTCTCCCTGCATCGTTCATATCATTTTTAATAAGAACACTTTCAATGAAATGGTTATCCTGTGTTCTGAACAGAAATTTTTCTGTCGCATCAATGGAAGATATTTCCCTGTCTTCGAGTACAAGTGGAGAAATTACAAATTGATCGGCAAGTTTCTGCCTCAACTCTTTGGAAAAATTAGTCATAAGGGTAAAATCATCTATATTTTTCTCATACAGCCAGTTGATCAGTTGCCTGGCCCTGTAATCTTTTTCACCCATTGAGGCAAATAATTCTAAAAGTTCATCATAGTCATAATCTTTGATACTGGTTTTCATATTATTTCTGATTCTTAAAGTTAATTTTTTAAGTTTTAAATACCGGATTCATCCCCGCGGATGCATCCGGTATGGAGGATTAAATGCCGGTTCAGGATATGGAACTCTCCATCCCTTTCAGTTTTTCAATCTGTTTTATTTCAAAAATTGCCATCTTGTTTCCCGCCTCGATATTAATAACCCTCTCGAATATCTGAACCGCATCTTCATAATCTCCAAGATTTTTATAACACATTCCGAGCGCAAAAAGTGCGTTTGACATATTCGGGTCAATACTGAGAGCAAGGTTAAATTTATCAATTGCGTTTCTATAATCCATCATCTGATAATGAGCAGCACCTATAATGTAATATGCGAATTTATTCTTTTTATCATTTTCAATATACCTGTCTAAAGTCTGTACAGCTTTACTGAAGTTATTTACCCTGAAATAGTTTTTACCAAGATTGTAAAGAATTTTCTGATTATCAGGATATTTTGAAAGTCCTGATTCAAGCATTTCAATTGCTTCAAGATATTTATGGCTGTTTATCAGTTTCTTGGAGTACTTTATTATATCTATTGCCTCATCCCATGTGAGTTCAACAACCAGAATTGAAATATCATCAATTGCACCCATATCGCCAATATGGTCACGAACATCCATAAGGAGAGAATCGATAAAATTTTCGAGTTCCTCCTCTTTATGCCTGAGTATAGAACTTTCAAGACGTTCATGTGAATACTCTTCTTTTGCCCTGTTCTGAGCTTCAGGTATACCATCTGTATAGAGGATTAATCTGTCACCATATTCCAGTTTAGTAGTTTTTTCCTCGTACGTATCTCTTGCTTCTTCAAGAGCTCCAAGGAACAGGCCATTGGTATCAAGGTATTCAACCTCGTTTTTATCTGAGTGAAGAAGTATGGCTTTCTGATGACTGGCGTTTGAATATATTATATTATAATTGTCATCAATTGATACCATGAAACAGGTCATATAGTCCTGGGTCTTCATGTGATCAATAATATTCCTGTTTACCTCCTGGAATATTCTCTTCGGAGAACCGAACATGGCACCGGCATTACCAAATGAAATTTTTGCCATTGCCGTTACAAGAGCAGCGGGAATACCATGTCCTGAAACGTCTGCCATTAGTATACCTATCTTATTATCTTTCATCTGGAAGACATCGTAAAAATCCCCTCCGATCTTTTCCATCGCACGGTACCTTACGGCAAACTTTAGTTCGTTCCAGTCATCGAGTCTGCTGGGGAGTATACTCCTTTGTATAACACTTGCCATATCCAGCTGTTTCTGAATCTGTTCATCACGGAGTTTAAGTTCATTCATTGTCCTTTCCAGGTCTTCAGTACGCTCCTGAACCTTCAGTTCCAGATTACGCCTGTGTTCGTCAATCTCCCATGCCATCTCCATCAGAGCGTATTCAATATATGAAAATTCTTTTCCAAGTGAAAGAACCCTGAAACCC
>ERZ795057.301-NODE-301-length-52766-cov-9.770181_pt1 | contig 52766 bp, 44 predicted proteins | sample MGYA00375141_ERZ795057 | MGnify/ENA primary metagenome ERZ795057 (study PRJEB30186, sample SAMN05720163) | activated sludge metagenome | isolation source: Anaerobic digester | place: Hong Kong | collected 2015-01-26 ...
GGCCGGGATGGTCGTCAGTCCGGGTCTGACCACTCCGACAAACCAAAATTCCCTCTCTTTCAGATGGAAAGTGGTCTGCAGTTACGGTTCAGACCTCTGCGAAAAATCCCGGATCAATCACCTGCTAGGTAATATATGAAGCAAAAAAAAACCGGACCATGTCCGGCTTCTTTTTATTATCAATGATCGTTGATGCGGGGTGTGTTTACTTGCGGCCCAGTTTTTCGAGAATTTTATCAGCTTCTTTGTGATGGTAGTTCTTTTGGTCGGCCGCAATCTTGCGAAATTGTTCAACGGCAAAATCAATTTGCTCGTTTTTGAGGTAGCACAGCCCGAGATACCATTCGGCATGTTCGACATAAAGGTTATTCTTATCTTCAACAATGTATTTGAATGCTTTTACGGCATCTTCAATACGGTTTGTCTCGATATAAGAGATTCCGTTATAGAACCATACTGCGATATTGGAGCTGTCCTTATCGAGAATTTCAGCAAAAAGCAGGGAAGCTCCCTGGTAATCCTTCTGCTGAAACTTAAGAATAGCCTCCACTATGTTAGCGTTGCCTGAACGGGTCAGTTCAATCGTACGATTTGAATCGTAGTACATACTGAACAACTTCTCTGCCGTGTAGGAGCGCTGCTGAGTCAACAGTATTGCCCCTCCTGCAATCACCAGAACTGCGATGGCTGCGGCTGCGGCCAATTGCCACCTGCGTGGCTGCATTCTGACGATCTTGGGTGAAGCATCCTGCTGTTTGGACTCGTTAAATACACTGATCAGCTTTCTTCGGAACTCAACCACATCCTCGTCTAGAAGAATGTTGTCAAGATCCTTATCCAGCTTCAGTTCTGCCGATAGTTCAGCATTGGTTTGCAACTCTTTGCCAAACCACCGGAGTTCGTCCTCATTCATTTCCCCGGCTATAAATCTTTCGATCAGCTGGGAATACTTGAGTTTTCTAGTCATCGGACAGGAATTTATGGCACTTCGGATCATTGATAATTCTCTTTTTTAATTCCTCCTTGCAGAGGTATTTACGCGTTTTCGCATATTTTTCAGTTTTGTAACCCATTTCAGTTGCAATATCCCTGAGGGGCATTTTCTTCATAAACAACAGCAGTACTTTCTGGCAATCTTCACCAAGGGTAAGGAAATGCTCCTGGTAAAGCCGGTATTTCTCCATCTCCTCATTGTCACTCAGCTGATCCATCACCTTATCGGGAAGATCCACAAAGTTCTCAATATCGCTGAACTCCCGGGCAAATTGCCTGCTGCGCGCCAATTTCTGAAGCCAGATATTGCGACTGACAGAATATAAATAAGTACGGAAAGAACAAGTCAACTCCAGTTCATTGTCCCTGATCTTCTTAAAGATAACTATCAGGGAATCCTGAAACACATCCTCCGCGTCCTCGTCATTGCCACTGTTCTTCACTACCAGGTACTTTATCGTAGGAAACAACTCCTGATAAATGTACTTGATGATGTAATCGCTCCTTAAACGAAGGCCCTCAATGATTGCTTCATCAGAGTAGTGAATCATTTTCTGTATCTTTATCCGGTTTTCACAAAAAGGTAATACCGGTTCAGCATTTTTTTTCGTTTTAGTTATTAACCGTTCTTTGTTAATATCTGAACAAGTAATTCGCAGAGGTAATTTTTTTTACTGATCTGCCAACTTGTTGTAATACAATATTTTAATACTTGCAAGAATAAATTCAGAGGAACCCTCAGGGACCTGGAAATAATTTTACAAGTTTACGGATAATTTAGTAATGAAAATATCTTTTTACGGCAACTTTCTTCAAACCAACACTGTATAAACAACCTTTTTTAGTTAAAAAACAAACAGATTGCTATTTGTTCTTCCGTTTTAAAAAATATTTACTTACTTTTGAGGCGCATTCATATCTACATAAGTCATGTATTTAGAATGCCCCTATTTATTATCCGCGAAATAATTAATCTCCCGGGGAAGCAAAAGTAACCCGGGAATTTGAAAAAATATAACCACAAACAAAAACCCGATTATTAACCACAAACCCCGCGTAAATGAAAAAAAATCTTACGAGATTAAGCTCGGCACTTTCACTGGTGCTGATGCTTACTGGGCTTACTTTTGCCCAGTCTGACATCAATGGTACAGTTTTGTACCATTTCCAGGACAACAAACCGATTCCGGATGTTGTTGTCACCCTACTCGATTCCGACAATGCTGTGGTTGCAACAACCACTACTGACCTGAACGGCAGCTACAATTTCCCTGCAGTTCCCTTCGGGTCATACAGCGTTTCGGCGTCCTCCTCCATCATTCCGGGTGGAAGCAATATGGCAGATGCCCAGAAAATTCGTCATCACCTGGAAGGAAACAATCTGCTGGACCCTATTGAGCAGCTTGCTGCAGATGTGGCTTCCCCCTCAGGCATCGGCTGGGAAGATTACTATGCCATTATCGATTGGTTCATGCAGGGGAATTCTCCGGCAACAAATAACTGGGTCTTTGAGCCTGTGAGTGTTGAACATAACGGCACCAAAACCAATGTGCCCACCATGGGTGGTTCAAGTTCAGGAGATGTTAACGGCACCTTTGTACCCACAACCCGTAATCTTGTCGAATTGCAGGTTGCATACACCGATAAACCTGTAAGTGAAAATTTCAGCATTGAGATTTTTGCAAGCGACATCGCGAAAGCTTCAGCCATGGGATTAGAGATCTTCTACCCCGAATCCCTTGTTGAAATCAGCAATTTAAGCGGACAGGTAAACGCAACCATCACCCGCACCGGAAACGGCAAACTCCGGATCAGCTGGATCAGCCAGAATGGCCGGGAAGCACAGCTTAACCCGGACAAACCGGTTGTTGTGCTGGAAGGCACTACCACGGAAATCTACAAAGGAGAAGAAATCAGGTTTAACATCGGCAACGCAAGCCATTTCAGTAACGCAGCCGGAGAAGAACTTGAAACCCGTTACAACCTGCCGGTCCTGAAAAATTCAGTAAACTACCTGGGAGTTAATTATCCTAATCCCTTTCTCAGTACTACCCACATTGACTATGTCATCCCTTCAGATGGCAGGGCTACCCTCAGCCTTTACAACACAGAAGGAAAACTGGTCAGGGTAATTGCGGATAGTTATATGAAGGCAGGAATTTATAGCGTAAAATTTGACGCCCGTGACCTTCAGCCCGGTATTTATTTCTATTCTCTGAAAACAGACGGGGATTCTCCTGTCAACGAAACGAAGCGGATGATCATTACCCGTTAACGAGTTTAATTGTTTTGTGGTAACAGGGGTCAAAAGCCCCTGTTTTTTTTTGAAAAAATTATTTGTTTTATGGAAAAACCATTGAATGCAGCTGATTTTACCATCATCTTTCTGAAAATTCCTGTTTAATAGTATCTTCTTAATATTCAATTATTTATGAAATTCACAATGCCGTTTCGTTAACATATCCAGGAGTGAAATCTGTCATTATCAGGGTTTAAGATATTACCTTTTGACTGATTTATGATAAATAATTAGTCAGATGTCTTATGCTGTATGGCATGGCATCATGATCATCAGTTGAACAACTTTGCAGGGGACGTTTATCTGAAAATTAAAAGTTATGAACACAAAGAGGATTACTTTCGGAAAAAACGTGCATTAACTTCTGGTTGCAGTGACAGGAGGAACTGAAATGCAAAGCAATTCTTTAAAGCACTGACAGCCCGGACCTGAAAAAAATCACGAAACTTCAAGATAAACCGCAAACAACAAAACCCGATTATTAACAAAAAACCCCGTGAAAAATGAAAAAGAAAATTACACAAGTATTAACAGTGCTTATCGCAGCACTTCTGTTGACCGGACAATCCTATGCCCAGTCTGACATCAGTGGTTCGGTTCTGTATCACTTCAAAGCAAATAAGCCGATTCCCTCGGTCGATCTTGAACTGATTGACATAAACGGAGACGTTGTCGGGACTGCAATTACAGAACTTAACGGAACTTATTCCTTCCCGAATGTACCTTTCGGAACCTATACCCTGCATGCTACAACGGAAATTTCAGCAGGGGGCATTACCATGGGCGACGCTTTTCTGATGTTTCTTCACCTCTGTAATATTTATTCCTTTTCACCAATCCAGTCGCTTGCTGCCGATGTTACCGGTGACGGATCAGTAACATGGGACGACTACTGGACAGTGGTAATTGGCTGGTTTATTCAGGGATACCCTTTCCCGGTCGGCCCCTGGGTTTTCGAGGATGTGGTATTTGACCATACCGGTGCCAAAACCAATGTCCCGACAATGGGAGGTTCAAGTTCTGGTGACGTCAATGGCACCTTTGTCCCTACAACCCGCGATATCATTGCATTACCTGAAATTACCCACACCAAACAAGCCATAAGCAACAACTTCTCTGTTGAGATTTACGCCAATGACATAACAGAAGCCTCTGCTATGGGAATGGTTATAGACTATCCGGCTGAAATGATTGAAATTACAAATGTTTCATGCCAACTGGGAGAAACAAATATGTCAATCAATGATGGCACTATCAGGCTTTCATGGATCAATCAGTTTTTTGGTACTACTTCAGTTGATCCCGGAAAACCGGTATTAACGATTCAGGCCTCCCTGACAGATCTATACAACGGCAATGAGATTCTTTTCGGCATTAACCCCATGAGTCACTTCTGCGACGCCAGTGGTGAGCAGATTGAAACCCGGTACACACTTCCGGTGATGACGGCTGTTGAGAATTACCTGGGAGCAAACTACCCCAATCCCTTCAGGGAAACAACCCGGATTGATTATATACTGCCGGAAGACGGGAAAGTCAGCCTGTCTCTCTTCAATCAGCAGGGACAATTAGTCAGATCGTTGGTTGACAACCATCAGCAAGCCGGTTCACATACGATTACTATCAACGCTGAAGGACTCCAACCCGGTATTTATTATTACAACCTGAAAACCAACGGAACAAACGCTATCAGCGAAACTAAACGAATGATCATTACCCGTTAATAATCATGCTGGTTTTGTGGTAAGCGGGGGGCTGAAAGCCTCCCGCTTTTTTTATTGATAATGGTTTCATTGATATTATCCTGACAATTTGTATATTTGCCCATCCGGTGACTTGTATTTCATTCCATGCTAAAATGAAGAAGTATACCATTTATTGTCAATATTTTATTCACCGTACCATTGCAGCATCCTTTATTTTATTAATCTGCTTTGCCTGCTCTGATGGCAAAAAAAAGTCATCCCCGGCAATTGCAGGTAGTTTTATCAACACCCGCAGTCAGCAGGATTTGGGAATCATCGCTGAGGGCTTCCTCAAAAATGCCGAATACGACAGCGCTTTCAGGTATTTCAGCCTGGAGCTCAGATCATTGGCAGCCAGGCAGGAATGGGAGTCATATATAACAACGCTCCTGAAAATGACTGATACACAACGGTCGAAAGGAAATACCGACAACGCGCGTCAATTGGCTGACACGGCTGAAATTATCCTTAACCGCCATCTTTCTTCCAACAGGCAGCTTCTGGCAGACATCAGGCACAAACAGGGCGTGTTGTCTATTGACCGCGGACAATTCGACCAGGCCATCAGCCTGCTTAATGAGAGTATTGAGATCAGAATTGCCGCCAGCGGAAGTGAAGACACACTGCTGGCCATGACTTATAACGGCCTTGGCAACCTGTTTTTTTTCAAAGGGGATTATGACGGCGCCCTGAAATCATACACACGCGCCTATGAACTGGCACTGAAAAGGAAAATCCCTGAAGATGCCGATCTGGCTATGTTTATTCAGAATACCGGTATTATTCATGCCCAAAAAGGAGACTACGAAAAAGCAGAAGCCGCTTTTGCCAATTCACTAAGAATCAATGAAAAAATCATGGCACAGGATGCTCCGGACCTGGCCATGCTTTACCTGAACATGGGCCGTTTGCTGGCATTGGCCAATAAAGACAATGAGGCCCTTACATATTATAATCGCGCAGAGGAGATACTGTTGAAAAAAGTTGGAGCCAATCATCAGGACCTTGGTAGTATTTATCTTAATAAGGGCCAGACATATGTTCACATGGCCGATTACGAAAAAGCCCTGATTTTTTTCAACAAAGTACTGGCCATTGCAACGGAAAACTTTGGTTCCGGCCATCCGATGATACTGTCGGCTAATATGAACATCGGGTATATTCATGAAAAGAAAGGAGACTACGAAAATGCCCTGAAGTATTATCTGGCAAGTATACCCGAAAATGATAACAATCCATCTGCCATAAAAACATTCAGTAACCTGGCAAGTCTGTATTATGCAATGAATGACACTGAAAAGGCAGCCGATTACTACAACAAGGCTATTAACCTGGCCATCAATCTGCTGGGCCCCGATCACCCTGAAACCGGCCTCCTGTATACCCGGTACGGGTATTTCCAGTTGAATGAAGCCATTGGCGACCTGGGGATCGGAATGTTCCGGAAAGCGCTGGCAATTTCCGAAACCCATTACGGCCCGGCAAGCCGTGAAGTATCTAATAATCTTACCCACATCGGCAATTATTACCTGATCAACAACCAACCCGGTAAAGCGCTGGAGTTTTATCAGAATGCCATTATTGCCATTACCCCGGGATTTACTGACGTTTCTCCATACTCCAATCCTTCGCCCGGCCAGCTTATTCCTGATCGATACCTTATCAATACGCTTAATGCCAAGGCCGATGCATTGTATCTGCAGGCTTCAGCAAATCCTGATGAAAAAATACTTGAACTCTGCCTGGGCACTTACAAACTTTCGGTCAAAGTGGTGGATAAGTTACGGTCCAGCTACCTGAATGAGGAAAGTAAATTCCTGCTTTCAGGAGACGAGAGAAATTCATATCTCAATACCGTAAAGGTTGCAACAAAACTCTATCAGCTTACCGGTAAGAAAGAATATCTGGAAGAAGGTTTTCTTTATTCAGATAAAGGTAAATCAACCGTTCTACTCTCATCGATGCAGGATGTAGAAGCCAGGCAGTACGGAGGTGTCCCGCGTGAGGTGCAGGAGCATGAGAAAAAACTCCGGCTTGACCTGGGTTCTTATAACCGCTTTATTTATGAAGAGCGTCAGAAAGCCGACCCGGATAACCGGAAAATTAAATTCTGGGAGGAAAAAGTATTTGAACTGGAAACCAGATACGACAGTCTGGTCAGGATTCTCGAAGAGAATTATCCGGATTATTACGCCCTGAAATATAAGGAACCTGCCCTGGATCTGGAAAGCATCAGGAAAAACCTGGATAACGACAGGGCATTGATAGAATATGCGCTGACGGACACCCTGCTTTATATTTTCGTGCTGAATCATGATCGCTTTGAGGTGGTTACCCGCGCTGTGGATGAAAAATTCTTCAGCAATATCAGAGTTCTTACCTCCTCTACTTCTGCCAGTGACCTGATGAGCATCAGCAGGAAGGATTACATCAGCTACACCGGGGCTGCCTATTCGTTGTATAATGATTTGATTGAACCGGTAGAACATATTACAGATAAGAAAAAACTGATCATCATTCCCGATGCAGAGATCAGTTTCATTTCTTTTGATATGCTGTTAAATTCGCCCCCCGACACCCTGGGAATGGACTTCAGAAAATTGCCCTTTCTTATATACGATTATATCATCAACTACAGCGCTTCAGCCATACTGCAATTTAACAGGTTAAACAGATCAGAAAAGAAACCCAGCCGTAATCTTCTGGCTATGGCTCCCTCATACGACAACCTTACCAACCTTGAGACTGACGGCTTTACCGATGAATCGGGAAATACAGTATATCTTCTTCCGATACCCGGGGTAGAAAATGAAATCCGGGAAATCAGAAAGGTACTATCAGGCTTTTCCCTTACCGGGGAAGATGCAACAGAACGGGCTTTCAAGCAACGGGCATCGAAATATAATATTCTGCATTTTGCCATGCACACCCTGATCAATAACGATAAACCCATGCTGTCAAAGCTGGTTTTTTATCAGGACGGCGACAGCATCGAGGATGGCATGCTGAATACTTATGAGCTTTTCGGAATGGAACTGAATGCCGGTCTGGCTGTGCTGAGTGCCTGCAATACGGGAAGCGGCAGATTAATGAAAGGCGAAGGGGTAATGAACCTTGCACGTGGCTTTATTTACGCCGGGGTTCCCGGAATAGTTATGACAATGTGGTCGGTTGAAGACCAGGCAAGCGCGCAGATTGTAAACAGCTTCTACCGTTACCTCAACAAAGGGTTACCCAAGGACGAAGCATTGCGGCAGGCTAAACTTGATATGCTTGCCGAAGGAGATATGCTCCGTTCTCACCCATACTACTGGGCGGCCTATGTCACCATCGGTGATTACCACCCGATCAGATTCATCAGGCCCGTTTGGCTGAATACCCTTTATTTCCTGATCCTCATCATTTCAGCCGGGGCGCTCTTCCTGCTTATAATCCGCAGGATCAGGCAACCAAAAGTATCCACCGGCTGATAAGCGCCCTTCCTCCGGGATATTGCCTAATTTTGTACAAAAATATCAAAGTGATTTACCCTGACAATTTCGAGGTTAAGACCGGATTTCAGCAGATCCGGAATATGCTGCAACGTTATTGCCTGAACAGGAAAGGCGCAGCAATGGCAATGCAGACCACATTTACGGATGATTTTAACGTCATCAGCAGATTAACAGGGACAGCTGCCGAAATGGTTTATCTGCTCCGGTTTACCGGCAATTTTCCGGCCCAGGATTATTATGACCTTTCGGATGCACTTTTACAGATCAGGGTACCCGGCACTTTCTGTGAGCCGGAAACCCTCTCAGAGCTTCGCCTTTCGCTGATCGCCATCACTGATATCATCCGTTATCTGAACAAGCTTGATGACGGGAACTTTCCGTACCTGAAATCTTTAACTCCTGAATCTCTCCCTGATCAGTCAATTGTAAAAAAAATAGAGTCCATTATTGATGATAAATCAGAGATAAGGGATAAAGCCAGCGAAAAATTATTCAGCATCAGAAAGGAGATCCGCAGCCGTATTTCGGGGGTCGACCGAAGGATCAATCAGATTCTGGCCACTGCACGGCGCGAAGGCATTGCCCAGGACGACACCGAACTGACCATACGCAACGGCAGGCTGGTAATTCCGTTGCCGGCTTCAAACAAACGCAAGCTCAATGGTTATGTTCACGACACATCGGCAACCGGACATACTGTTTTTGTAGAACCCGCTGAAGTTTTTGAAATCAATAATGAAATCCAGAACCTCAGGGTGGAGGAAAAACAGGAAGTTGCCCGTATACTTGTCGATCTGGCAGATTTCCTCAGACCTTTTATCAATGACCTTCTGCATTACTACAGCTTCCTGGGCGAAATGGATTTTATCCGCGCCAAGGCGCTCCTGGCCATTGAAATCGGCGCCGTTAGGCCTGAGCTGATAAACGAGCCCATGATCCAATGGCGCAAAGCTGTTCATCCGCTGCTGATGATCGCCCTTAAACAACAGGGAAGAAAAATAGTGGATCAGGATATAGATCTTTCGGGAAATCAAAGAATTATGGTTATCAGCGGCCCGAATGCAGGTGGCAAATCGGTCTGCCTGAAGACTGCCGGTCTTTTGCAGTATATGCTTCAATGCGGATTGCTGATTCCCGTTAGCGATGATTCCAAAGCCGGAATTTTCAGTAAAATATTCCTCGAGATCGGCGACGAACAATCTCTTGAAAATGACCTGAGTACATATAGTTCTCACTTAATCCACATCCGGAATTTCATCGAAAATTCTGACAGGAACTCATTGATCCTGATCGATGAGTTCGGAGCGGGAACTGAACCTCAGCTCGGTGGGGCTATGGCCGAAGCCAGTCTTGAAAAACTAAACGAAAACGGTTGCTTCGGGATTATTACCACCCACTATACGAATCTGAAGCTAATGGCTGACAAGTTTCAGGGCGTTTTCAACGCTGCAATGCTCTATGATACGCAGGCCATGCAACCACTCTTTAAACTCAGTCCCGGCAAACCCGGCAGTTCCTTTGCCTTTGAAATTGCCAAAAAAATAGGCTTCCCCGAAAAAGTCCTCATAAACGCCACTTCAAAAATCAGTCAGAGCCAGCTTGATTTTGAAAAACAACTGGCTCAGCTGGAAGTGGATAAAAAATTTATAGAACAAAAAACAGCCGAATTAAAGGTTGCCGATGAAACACTCTCATCACTGGTAAACCGGTATGAAACGCTGCTTAAAAATCTTGAATCACAACGGAATGAAATGCTGAAGGAAGCCCGGAATAAGGCGCAGCAAATACTTGAGCAGTCGAACCGCATGATTGAAAATACCATTCGCCAGATTAAGGAAAGCAAGGCAGACAAGGAAAAAACCCGTGCATTGCGCGAAAAACTTGAAGAGGAGAAAACAGGGCTGATTAGTGATGAATCCAGCCTCATTACCGAAACGAAAACATTTACGATTGCTCCACAGGATAAAGAGCCCTTAAATAAGCCTGGAGGCAAGCCCGGCGGGCCATTGAAAAAAGGCAGTTTCGTCAGAATGGAGGGACAGGAAACAATCGGAAAAATAGAGGAGATCCGGGGGAAACAGGCAAGTGTGCTTTTCGGATCGGTAAAACTCAGAATCAACATCGAAAAACTTGTGCCGGCCACCTATGCTGAGATTCGCTCCTGGGAGGCTGGTCAGCGATTCAGCAAACCGCCTGTCAGTGTGATCCATCAATTGAATGACAAAATGGCTGACTTCAAAATGTCTATTGATATCCGAGGCAAAAAGGCAGATGAGGCACAGGAAGCAATCGTCCGATATATCGATCAGGCCATTCTACTGAGGGTCAATGAAGTACGTATACTACATGGCAAGGGTGACGGCGTATTGCGAAACATCCTGCATGCGTACCTGCGCGACACCCCCGAAGTCGTCAGATTTGAAGATGAAAGCCTGGAGCGTGGCGGCCATGGGGTTACATTGGTATACTTCAGATAAATGGCCTGCGCTGAACATCCTGCTGGCACTATTGTTGATATGCAGGTTATTAAATATTTAATTTCGGATTATGCCAAACTCCAGCATCAACAGCGATATTGTAACAAAAATCAAAAACAGAATTTTCTCCAGAAACACGCAGAAAAATATTGCCGGGCTTATCCTGGGCGCCCTCGGCGGTTTTTTATATTATCGCCTTGTTGGCTGTAATTCAGGAGGATGCGCCATCACGTCCAATCCATACATAAGCATCTTGTGGGGAGCAGCCATGGGATATCTGCTGGCGGATATTTTTAAAATCAGGGAAAAAACAAAAGCGGAAGACACCGCTGAAAAGAATTCCTGAAGGTTTACTTTTTCCTGCTTTTCTCCGAAATCAGTTTATAGGAGATCATAATCCATTCCCTGAGCAGGCCATCGGAAACCGATCCGTCGATGTCAACGGTATTCCAGTGTTGCTTGTTCATATGATAGCCCGGCCTTACCGCAGGATAATGCTCACGCAGTTCAAGGGCCAGTTCAGGGTCACATTTCAGGTTAACTGAAAGCGGCCCTTCAAGGTCCGTCAATGCAAACATCCTTCCGTTCACCTTAAAAACCAGGGTGGTCTCATCAAAGGGAAAGTGCTCGGTAACCCCGGGCAATGACAGGCAGAAGTCACGGAGTTCTTCTATATTCATAGTTTGGCTTAAAGGACAAAAATATAAAGAACATCAGTAAGACCCAAACTCAGTTCTCAAATATAAACGCCGGTATTGCAAAAACAGGCAAAATCCGGAAGTTTCCGGCAGGGATGGCCCAGCGTGTTTTACACAATCACACACTTTCAATCGTTTGCATAAATGACTGTTAATTCTATCTTCCGGCATTTATCAGACTCTATATCAAATCACTGACAAGTCAATGAGCTCCAACATCCAGTTATTTATCAACTAGGTTGGTTTGAATTTAAATTATATGTTACCTTTGTATGCTTTGCCGGTACCTCAGACCGGAATCAGGGATAAAAAGAACATTATCTAAATCTTCGGATATGTCATTAACCAAAAAAACATCTGACCTCAAAAAGAGGATGCGTGATGCATTGATGGGAGGTGGCCAGGTAGCTATTGAGAAGCAGAAAGCAACGGGCAAAATGACCGCCCGTGAGCGGATCATTGCGCTGGTTGACCCCAAGTCATTTCACGAGTATGATCTGTTTGTGGAGCATGCAGGTAAGGACTTCAACATGGGCGACAAATATCTGCCCGGCGACGGAGTTATTACCGGAACGGGCACTATAAACGGATACCCTGTATGTATTTATGCACAGGATTTTACTGTTGCCGGGGGATCGCTTGGCTATATGCACGCCAAAAAGATTACCAAAATCATGGATCATGCCATGAAACTGAAAGTGCCCATTATCGGAATCAATGACTCCGGAGGTGCACGGATTCAGGAAGGGGTGAACTCGCTGGCCGGATACGGAGAGATATTCTATCGAAATACCCAGGCCTCGGGTGTTATTCCCCAGATCAGTGTTATCCTTGGCCCCTGCGCAGGAGGCGCCGTTTATTCGCCGGCACTCACCGACTTCGTTTTCGTAGTGGATAAGATTTCAAAGATGTTCATTACCGGCCCCGAGGTTATCAAAACCGTGCTGGGTGAAGAAATCTCAATGGAAGAACTGGGAGGGGCCCGTGTTCAGAGCGAAATTACCGGAAATGCGCACTTTTTTGCTGAAAGCGAACAGGAATGCTTCGACCAGATCAAAACCCTGTGTAGTTTTATCCCATGGAACAACATTAAAAAGGCAGAAGCTTTTCCTAAAAAACCGCCCCGCTCCAGGAGTTACAACATTGATAAAATATTCCCGACAAACCCGCGGCAGCCATACGATGTAAAGGATATAATCCGGTCAATCGTTGATGATTCGGAATTCTTTGAAGTGCAAAGTATGTTTGCAGCCAACATCGTTATCGGTTTTGCCCGCCTCAATGGCCATACCGCAGGATTTGTCGCCAATCAGCCGCTGGTACTTGCCGGCGTTCTTGATGTGGACTCTTCAGATAAAGCCGCGCGCTTTATCCGTTACTGTGACGCCTTCAACATTCCGCTGGTAACCCTTGTTGACCTCCCGGGCTATCTTCCGGGTGTTGATCAGGAGCATGCAGGCGTTATCAGGCATGGCGCTAAAGTATTATATGCCTACTCTGAAGCCACTGTACCTAAAATGACCGTGATTCTGCGTAAAGCATACGGAGGCGGATATATCGCTATGTGCTCAAGCCACCTGAAGGCTGACTTTGTCTTTGCATGGCCAACTGCTGAAATCGCTGTGATGGGCCCTGAAGGCGCTGCCAATATTATCTTCCGCAATGAGATCAAGAATGCCGAAAATCCGGAAGAGATGCGTAAACTCAAAATCAAGGAGTATAAAGAGAAATTTGCCAATCCTTATGTGGCTGCTGCATACGGTTATGTTGACGCCGTGGTTGAACCCGCCGAAACCCGCAATATGCTGATTCACGCCCTCGAAATCTCTGCAGAGAAAATTGAAGTCCGTCCGAATAAAAAACATGGAATTCCACCATTTTAAACCTGCACATTATGGAAGGAAACAGTAATCAGGCATTTAAAACCATTATAATCGACAACATCAAGTACAAAACCACGCTTACCAAAAAATTCATGGCGCGGAAGATGTACGAACCTGTCGATTACAATAAGGTGTATTCCTTTATTCCCGGCACCATTCGCAAAATTTTTGTTAAGGAAGGTGACAGTGTAAAACAGGGAACATCCCTACTCGAGCTCGAAGCCATGAAAATGGTCAATAACATTACCGCTCCTGTCGACGGGGTGGTAAGCAAAATCAATGTTAAAACAGGGGATCTTGTAACAAAGAGCTTTCTCCTGATTGAGCTTAATTAAGGAAAAATTGCAAATCGTTTAACGGGACAGACACGACTGTCCCGTTTTTATTTGCGCTTTCCGGCAATACACCAGCTCCTTACCCGGAAGAACAAAAAACTATTGTGTCTGCTCATTATCAAGAAAAGCTGCGAAGGTTTCATTTCCTTCGCTGATCAGGTTGAGCAGCGCACCCCGGCCATCTCCCGTTTCAGCGGATGTAATAACGTAAGAAGGAAGCTTCTCCCATGTTTCTGACAACTTAGCATTAAAGTCTGCAACATTTGATGAAAGTTGATTGGCCGAAAGCTTGTCAGCCTTTGTAAAAACGATGGTAAAAGGGATTTGCTCCTGACCAAACCAGTTTATAAATTCAATATCTGCTTTTTTGGGCTCTATCCGCGCATCTACAAGTATAAAGGTATTGACCAGATTCGGCCGCTTAAGAAAATATTTCCTGATCATCAATTCCCACTTTTCGCGCTCTTTCTTAGATATTCTTGCATATCCGTATCCGGGAAGATCTACAAGATACCACTCGGTATTGATGATAAAGTGGTTTATTAATCTGGTCTTCCCCGGGGTAGCCGAGGTACGGGCAAGGTTCCTGCGTTCAAGCAGCATGTTGATCAAGGATGACTTCCCCACATTGGAACGACCGATAAAGGCATATTCCGGCTTTACAGGATCAGGACATTTTGCCGCATCTGAATTGCTGACATGAAACTCTGCTGTGCGAATAATCATCCCTATTTTTCAGTAATGGTCAGGTGACGCTCAATCTTAATCTCATAGATATCGTTGATGGTAACGATGATGCCCGACTCCTCTACCTCCCCGAACTCATCGTTGATGGCCGTCCCGAAATACTTCATGGTTGAGGAGAGATTCATATACGCGTTAACCAGCGGAGGAATATTTTCTCCCAATCCCCTCACCTGCTGTATCAGCATTTTATAATCTTTATCATACACACCAAAGGGGAATGCCTGCTCAAGTTCATTCACATCCGTTTCGATCTTCAGGGGATGAACAGGATAGACCAGCCGGTCGCGGTCTCCGAAGTACTTATTCATAAACCAAAGAATCAGATCACGGCCCTTCCGGTTGAAATCAGGATACATGGTAATTTTCCCGAAAAAGTATTTTGCATCCGGATAAATCAGCACCAGCGCACCGAGCCCGTCCCAGATATTATCGAGAGAATACATCCCTTTACGGATGTTGTTGGTAGGCTGATAGGCCGGTTGTACAAAGGACCTGCCCAATTCAATGGTATGAGGCAGATAATTTTCGACAAACTCTTTGGAATAGTGAAAAAGTTTAAAGGTTGGTGTGTGGTATTCCCCATCATCCCCTTTTGTCAGGAATTTGCAGTGAAGATACCTGTAACCACCCACAATCTCCTTATCAACCGGATTCCATACAATTAACTGCTCAAAAGGATTTTCACAGGTATCATAATAGTCAAGGTCACAGGCCAGCCCAGTCCCTCCTCCGGCATCACGAAAGGTAATTTCGCGTAACCGCCCGATTTCACGGGTAACGTTGGGGGCATTGAAATGATTGACGATGTATATCTGGTTGTTCCCTGAATTGGTTTTTCGTATCATTCTTTCAGCCGTCAATTCAGCTTCAAGCAACTCACGGTCAACAGGCGGTATAATCTGTTCCATCTTCATGGTAAGCAATTTAGAACAAGGCTGTTTTTAAATTATAAATGTGGCCGAAGGGTTATCCTTCAGTTTGTAGATATGCTCCCTGAGCAGCGCTACCCATTTTCCGTCCCGGTACCGTTTATCAAAAACAGCTATCGGCACGGGCTCGCCAAAAGTAATGACAATATCTTTATCTTTTTGCTTGTACATCTCATCGACAAGATAAAGCATTTCAATATTGGCTTTTAGTCCCAGAAATTTTCGCAGATTAGCCAGATTATAGAAAAAATCCGAGTTTCTTCCGCTGATGTGCACCGGAAGTATATCACGATTGAATTTCTTTGCTTTACTCAGAAAAGTCTTCTTCCACTCCAGGTCAATGATCTCACCCTTTATTTTCCGCGAACACAACCCGGCGGGAAAGTAAAGAATCGTGCGACCGGAAGCAAAAGTATCATCATAAACAGAGATGTTTTCAGCATTTGACCCATGTTTGTTTACCGGAATAAACAAGGGTTTAAGGTTAGGCAGATGCATCAGAAAATCATTCACGGGGGCAACGATATCAGGTCTTACTTTACCTACTGCATACATCAGCGCCATTCCATCCAAACCGCCCAGTGGATGATTTGAAGCAACCACAATACGATCGGATTTCAGGAGGTGCTGTTCACCCCTGATGACAATGTTCGCGCCAAAATCCCGGAGTATGGCCTCCAGAAACGGCAGACCTACTTTATCCTTGTGATCATTCAGGCTTTTGTTCAGCTCATCCTGATGAATGACACGCTTGAGGTATCTGACAATAAACTTAGGCAACAATTTAAGCAGCCGCGGATTTTTGCCGGCAATAACCCGTTCCAGATCAATAAAACCTGGCGCTGATTTTCCATCTACCCGACCCGGAGCATCCGTCATATCGAAAAAATAATTCCTTGAAAATTTATACAAATTTATGAAAATCGGTCATACCCGGTAATCCCTTACCCTTCAAAAAACTACATTTTAGTTCCCGGAGGATGCCTGGTGATAAACCATCGCATTAGTTACTGATAATCATGTATTTAAAAACCCATTGGTCACGGAACAGACCGGGCTGGTTAAAAAGTTATCAACAATAGTGGTAAAAAGTGGTAAAAAGTGGTAAAAGCATACTATATTTACCCCACAAAACGGTAAAATCTATCATGGTAGAAATCATTGGAGTACATGACTGTAAAGTTGACGCCAAGGGGAGGTTAATGCTACCTTCTGCCCTTAAGGCGCAGCTCGAGGCCATACTTGCCGATGGTTTTATCCTGAAGCGGAGCATTTTTCAGCCCTGTCTCGAACTGTATCCGAGATCAGAATGGAACAGGGCAGTAAAAGGGGTAAATAAACTTAACCGTTTCGTGAAGAAGAACAATGATTTTATCAGGGTTTTCATGGCAGGGGTAAGGGAAGTAGAGCCTGACAACACCGGGAGGCTGCTGATTCCGAAAGACCTAGCGGTATTTGCATCAATCAGCAGGGATATTGTTCTGGCTTCAGCCCTGAACATGATTGAGATCTGGGACAAGGATAAGTATGAAGCATCGATCAGCGAAAGTCTGAGCGATTTTTCGCAACTGGCCGAGGAAGTAATGGGGCAGATTAACGAAACCGAGGATTAGCTTATGTATCACAATCCGGTGATGTTGAAAGAATGTATTGATGGCCTGGCTATTGATCCGGCAGGCACCTATGTGGATCTCACATTTGGTGGTGGTGGTCATTCCCGGGCAATCCTCGACAGGCTCAGCACCGGCAGGCTGATCGCTTTTGACCAGGACGCAGATGCACTTTCCAATGCCCCGGATGACCCCAGGTTTACACTCATCAATCAGAATTTCAGGTATCTGGTCAATTTTCTTCGTCTTTACAAGGCGTTTCCGGTTGATGGAGTCCTTGCTGACCTTGGCATTTCATCATATCAGATTGATCAGGCTGAAAGAGGATTTTCTACCCGTTTTGATGCGGAACTGGACCTGAGAATGGACCGGAAATCTGGCTTGACTGCCCGGCAGATCATCAATCATTACACCACCGATGAACTTATCAGGATATTCCGCCATTATGGCGAGTTGCCAAATGCCTATCGCATTGCAATGAAAATCGCTGATGTCAGGGGGGCTGGTGAAATTGTAACAACAACCCAGTTAAAAGACATCCTCCAGCCCCTGGCAGAAAGAGGAAGAGAAAACAAGTTCTTTGCCAGGGTCTTCCAGGCATTGCGCATTGAAGTGAACGCCGAACTGGAAGTGCTGAAGGAAATGCTGACTCAAACCATAAAGGTGCTGAAACCGGGTGGCCGGCTGGTGGTTCTCACCTATCACTCACTGGAAGACAGGCCGGTAAAGAATTTCATTAAAACCGGAAATTTCGAGGGCATCGAAAACAAAGATTTTTTCGGCAACCTCATTGCACCTTTCCGCCCCGTCAACAGAAAGCCCATTGTTGCCGGAGAGGAAGAACTTGCCATTAACAACCGTGCACGCAGCGCCAAACTAAGGGTGGCAGAAAGGAACCGCGATGAGTAGCGCCAGGAATACACTTAAGCCAAAACCGGCAGAAAAGCCTGCACCCAAAAGACGGCTGAAAGCTTTTACCACGCTCAACCGTAAAGTGCATGTAGGAAGTTCACTGCACAGCATCGTTGACGGGAGTTTTCTCACACGGGATAACCTTGTGAAACAAGTCCCTTTTATTCTTTTTCTCACGCTGATCGCCATATTCTATATAGCCAATTCCTTCAATGCTGAGAAAACGATTATTGACATTTCAAGGACAAAAAAGGAGTTGCAGGAATTGCGCTATGAATACATTACAACCAAATCGAACCTGATGTTCCACAGTAAACAATCGGAAGTTGCTTCCAGGTTGAAAAACAGCGGGCTGAAAGAGTCGTTGGAACCTCCTGTAAAAATTTATCAATCAGAGAAATAAAGGATGGATAACAATAAGCGGGAAATATTAAAGAAAGTATATCTGGTCTATTTTGTCATGGTTGCCGTTGGTCTGGCGATCATTGGCAAGGCAGCCTATATTCAGCTTATTGAAGGAGAGGAATGGCGCGAAAAAGCAAAAAAAGTCACCATCCGTTATGATAAAATCGAGGCAAACAGGGGCAATATCCTGGCCTCGGACGGAAGCCTGCTGGCAGCATCGGTGCCTGTATTTGAGCTGCGCATCGATGCAGGCAACACCCATTTTGATGATGAGTTCTACTACGACAATGTGGATTCACTGGCCTGGCATCTTTCCAATCATTTTAAGGACAGAAGCAAACAGGAATACAAACAATTGCTTGTAAAAGGCAGGAAGAACAACAACAGGTATCTGTTGCTGAAAAGAAATGTGACCTACGACGACCTGAAAAAAGTAAGGAAGTTCCCGGTTTTCCGCCTGGGAAAATACAGGGGCGGACTGATAGCAGAAGCCAGAAACAAACGTGAACTGCCATTCAGGTGGCTGGCCTTCCGCACTATCGGGTGGGATAAAGAAGGAGAGAAAAATGACATCGGCCTTGAAGGCGCTTACAGCAGTATCCTTGAAGGTGAAAAAGGACAAAGGCTTGTACAACTCATCGGCAAAGGCGTGTGGCGCCCGTTGAACGATGAAAACGAAATTGAACCCCGTGACGGACATGACATAGTTACCACCATCGATATCAATATACAGGATGTTGCCGAGGACGCCCTGATGCGCCAACTGATTGAGAATGAAGCAGACCATGGTTCGGTAGTACTGATGGAAGTTGCCACCGGGAACATTCTTGCCATTGCGAATCTGGGCAAAAACAGCAAGGGGGAGTATGAGGAAAAATATAACTATGCCATCGGCGAAAGCTCAGAACCGGGATCAACGTTCAAACTGGCCTCACTGATCGCGGCACTTGATGAAGGCCTGCTCAGCCTGAATGACACCGTTGATACTGAGGGCGGGACTGCAAAATTTGCCAACAGAACCATGCGGGACTCCCATCATGGCGGGTACGGAAGAATCAGTGTAAAACGCGCATTTGAACTTTCTTCCAATGTGGGTATTTCCAAAGTCATCCACAAAGCATACAAAGATAAGCCCCAGCAGTTTATCAACAAACTCTATTCCATGCGCCTGAATCTTCCGCTGGGGATAGAGATTGCCGGAGAGGGGAAACCATCCATTAAAAATACGGAACACAAATACTGGTCGAAGGTTTCACTTCCGTGGATGTCTATCGGGTATGAGGTTGCCATTACGCCCTTGCAGACCCTTGCCTTTTACAACGCGATTGCCAACAACGGAGTGATGGTTAAGCCCCGTTTAGTGAAAGAAATCAGGCTGGCCGGAGAAATTACCAAAACATTTGATCCGGAAATTCTTTCACCGTCCATTGTAAAAAACCCCGAAACCATCACACTGGCAAAATCAATGCTGGAAGGTGTTGTAGAAACAGGAACCGCCATACACCTGAAGAATTCCATTTACAAAATTGCCGGCAAAACCGGAACGGCCCAGATAGCCCAGAACAATGCCGGATATAACAAATCGAATTATAAGGCTTCCTTCGTCGGATATTTTCCGGCTGATTCGCCAAAATACTCAATGATTGTAGTTATCAACAATCCGCAAAAAGGCATCTACTACGGCGGTTCAATTGCCGGTCCGGTATTCCGCGAAGTTGCGGATAAGGTATATGCGACAAGGCTCGACCCGGAAAGGCGCAGCGCGGATTCCATCCCCGGCAGATACCCCTTGCTTGCGTCCGGCAATGGCAATGAACTTGAAATGCTGATGAAAGAGATCAACATTGTTTTCCCTGCAGGAACCCAGAGCGAATGGATTACCTATTCGGGTCAGGACTCAACTCACAAGGTGAAGCCCATAGAGCCTGCCACGGACAAAATCCCGGATGTTACCGGTATGGGAGCCAGGGATGCTGTTTTTCTGCTTGAATCGGCAGGGATAAAGGTGAAAGTAAGTGGTAAAGGGAAAGTGAAACGGCAATCTTTGGTCCCGGGATCAAAGATTACAGCCGGAAGTCAATGCATGATTGAACTCGGATAAGGAGAGAAGGGTGAAAATACTGAGAGAAATATTGTACAAATGCAGGATCCGGAGAGTTACCGGAAGTCTTGAAGTTGTTGTTGACGGAATAATCTTTGATTCACGGAAAGCTGCCAGCGGAAAAGTATTTGTTGCCATCACAGGCACCCTGACCGATGGCCATAAGTTCATTAATGAGGTTATTGAAGCTGGAGTAAGCGCTGTTATTTGCGAGCAAATGCCGGAAAATACCAGGGAAAACGTTACTTACGTTGAAGTCGAGAACAGTGCCGAAGCGCTCGCACTGATGGCTTCGAACTTCTATAATAATCCTTCTTCCCAGCTATACCTGACGGGCATCACCGGAACCAACGGGAAAACCACCACTGCTACATTATTGTATCAACTCTTTATTGACCTCGGTTATAAAACCGGACTGATTTCAACAGTCAGGAATATGATTCACAACCGGGAGATTCAGGCTACTCATACAACGCCTGACGCGGTGGCCCTGAATTCCATGCTCAGGGATATGGCAGATGAAGGATGCGAATACTGCTTTATGGAAGTCAGCTCGCATGCGGTTGTGCAACACCGTATAACGGGGCTGAAGTTTGCCGGGGGCGTATTCACAAACCTTACCCACGACCACCTCGATTTTCATAAAACATTTGATGCCTATCTGAAGGCAAAAAAGGCGTTTTTTGACAAGCTCCCCTCTGAATCTTTTGCGCTCGTGAATACGGATGACCGCAACGGGATGGTTATGGTGCAGAACACACAGGCCCGGGTGAAAACAACGGCTGTGAAGCGGCAGGCCGACTACCACTGCAAAATCCTTGAGAATCATTTCGACGGGCTTCAGCTCAATATCAATGGCCATGAAGTGTGGTGCCGGCTTGTCGGAAATTTCAACGCCTACAATCTGCTGAATATTTATGCTACCGCCAATTTACTCGGTGTGAGCGAAGAAGAATGCCTTACCGGAATCAGTAAGTTAAAAGCCGTTGACGGCCGGTTTGAATACATAAAATCACCTGCAGGCACTGTTGGCATAGTTGACTATGCACACACCCCCGACGCCCTGCTTAATGTAATCAGCACCATCAACGCCATCCGCGAAGGTAAAGGAAGGCTGATCACCGTGACGGGGGCCGGCGGCGACCGCGACAGGTCAAAAAGACCGGTCATGGCTTCCATTGCAACAGAAAACAGCGATTTAACCATTCTTACTTCTGACAATCCCCGCACCGAAAACCCCGAAGAGATTCTGAACGAAATGAGAACAGGGGTTTCTCCCGAGAGGAAAAGACACTGCCTGGTAATCAGTAACAGGCGTGAAGCCATCAGAACCGCATGTACCCTGGCGGCAAAGGAGGATATCATCCTGATTGCAGGCAAAGGGCATGAAACCTATCAGGAAATAATGGGAGTTAAACATCATTTCGATGACAGGGAAGAATTGCGTGAATGCTTTGGATTAACATCAAAAAAAGAAGAATAATCATCAAACCGGAAAAACATGCTATACTATCTGTTTGACTATCTGGACAAAGCCTTTGATTTTCCGGGAGCCGGCATGTTCCAGTATATTTCGTTCCGGGCTGCCATGGCAGTGATAACATCGCTTACCATTTCGTTGCTCTTCGGAAAAACCCTGATCAACTATCTTAAAAAGAAACTGGTCGGTGAAATCGTAAGAGACCTGGGGCTGGAAGGCCAGAAACAAAAACAGGGCACTCCAACTATGGGCGGGCTGATCATACTGAGTGCCATTGTTATCCCTACCCTGCTCTTTGCAAAACTCAACAACATATATATTATTCTGATTCTGACCACTACAATCTGGCTGGGATTCATCGGGTTTCTTGACGACTACATCAAGGTTTTCAGAAAAGACAAAAAGGGACTCGCCGGCAAGTTCAAGATATTAGGGCAAGTGGTCATCGGACTGGTAGTTGGTTTTACACTTTACTTCCATGACGATGTGGTGATCCGTGAAAAAATTATGCAGACGAGTTCCCGTTCGGCCTCCGAGCTGAGTGAATTTGAAAAGGTGGACGACCACGACCAGCGGTTTTCGAGATCCAGTGTAAAATCAACCAAGACAACCATTCCGTTTTTCAAGAATAACGAATTCGATTACGCACTCATCCTGAAGCCATTAGGCGAAAAGGTCATGAAACATGCCTGGCTCATTTTTGTTCCGGTGGTTATATTGATAATCACTGCGGTATCAAACGGCGCCAACCTTACTGACGGAATTGACGGCCTGGCGACAGGGACTTCAGCAATTATCGGTGCAACACTGGGGATTCTGGCCTGGGTATCCGGCAACTTTGTTTTTGCCGACTATCTGAATATTATGTATCTGCCCGACACCGGCGAGCTGACCATTTTTGTGAGTGCCTTTGTAGGAGCCTGCACAGGATTTTTGTGGTACAATACTTATCCTGCCCAGGTTTTTATGGGCGACACCGGCTCCCTTGCCCTCGGGGGTGTAATTGCCGTCCTGGCAATTATGATCAGAAAAGAATTACTGATTCCCATACTCTGCGGCATTTTTCTCGCTGAGAACCTTTCTGTGGTCCTGCAGGTAAGCTACTTTAAAAGAACCAAACGAAAATACGGTGAAGGAAGGCGCATATTCAGGATGTCGCCGCTTCATCATCACTACCAGATGCTCGGATATGCCGAGCCTAAGATCGTGATGCGCTTTTTCATAGTCGGCATTATGCTGGCCATCTTCACCATTGTAACCCTAAAAATCAGATAATCGATGCATGCCAACCAAAAAACAGTCATTCTCGGAGCCGGCGAAAGCGGGACCGGAGCTGCTTTGCTCGCCAGGAGCAGGGGGTTGGAAGTGTTTGTTTCTGATCAGTCACCCATTAAGGAAAAGTACAGAAATGAGCTGATAGTGAACGGAATCCGGTTTGAAGAGGGGGGACACAGTGTCAACCTGCTGGAAAATACGGTTGAGATCATTAAAAGCCCCGGGATTCCGGACAGCGCGCCACTGATCAGGGAAGCAAATGAAAAAAGTATCCCGGTTATTTCCGAAATAGAATTTGCCAGCCGGTACACCACTGCCACCAATATTTGTGTTACCGGCAGTAACGGCAAAACAACCACCACCAGCCTGATCTGGCACATCCTGCACACTGCCGGGCTTAATGCCGGACTGGCAGGAAATATAGGCAACAGTTTTGCCCGTCAGATAGCCGGTCAGGAAAACGATATCTATGCGCTGGAATTAAGCAGTTTTCAGCTTGACGGCATGAGTAACTTCAGGGCCGATACTGCCATTCTGCTTAATATCACCCCCGACCACCTTGACCGGTACGAAAACGACCTGAATAAATATGCAGCATCCAAGATGCGCATCATCAGGAATCAGACAGCCGACAATGCCTTTATCTGGTGCTGCGATGACGTGTTATCATCAGAAATGATGAAAAATACGCGGCTGCATCAGCAGGTATTCCGCATCAGCCTTTATGAACAAGGACATGAAGGCGCATTTATCGAAGACAATAAAATAATATTCAACATAAAAGGGGAAACGTTCAGTATGACAATCGAAGAACTGGCTTTGCAAGGCAAGCACAATATCTACAATTCCATGGCAGCCGGAGTAGCAGCCAAACTGGTCGGTATCAGGAAAGAAACCATCAGGCAATGCCTGTCCGATTTTCAGCATGTTGAACATCGTCTGGAACATGTGGCCAACATCCATGGCATTGAATTTATCAATGACTCCAAAGCAACCAACATCAATTCTGCATGGTGGGCGCTTGAAAGCCAGAATAAACCCGTGATCTGGATAGCCGGAGGTATAGACAAAGGAAATGACTACACCAAACTCTATGATGTTGTAAAATCGAGGGTAAAAGCCCTGATTTGTCTTGGCGTTGACAACAGGCCCCTGATTGAGGCATTCAGGGATATTATTCCCGTGATTACAGAGACCAGGTCGGCTGCCGACGCGGTAAACGCAGCCTATTACCTGGCACAGAAGGATGATGTGGTTTTGCTTGCCCCGGCCTGCGCCAGCTTTGATCTTTTCGAAAATTATGAGGACCGTGGCCGGCAGTTCAAGGCAGCGGTGCATGCTTTATAAGGTAATGTCTTGATAACTTGATAAATATAACGAATCAAAAAAAACTGCAACAAAAAAGTCACTTAAACAAATTGATGGCTAAACAAAACGGATGAAAACTATCCTGAATAATATAAAAGGCGACAAAGTAATCTGGGCGGTGGTATTCCTGCTCTCGATTTTCTCGGTGCTGGCGGTTTACAGCTCCACAGGAACACTTGCCTTCCGTTATCAGTCAGGCAATACCGAATATTATCTGATCAAGCATCTCGGGATTCTGCTGCTCGGCTTTGTCCTTATGTACCTTGCACATCAGGTAAAATACAAATACTATGCGCGTATTTCGCAGCTTGCCATTTATGTTTCTGTCCCACTCCTTGCCTATACACTGATGTTCGGCACCAATGTGAATGAAGCCAGCCGGTGGTACACGCTGCCGCTCATCAATCTGACTTTTCAGCCATCCGATTTTGCCAAGCTGGCGCTGATCATTTTTGTAGCGAGGTTGCTGGCTAAAAAACAGGAAAATATTGAAGATTTCAAAAAAGGTTTTATTGCCATATTACTTCCGGTTTTATTGATTACCCTGCTGATTTTACCGGCAAATCTCTCCACGGCCGCGATGATATTCATCACTTGCCTGGTGCTGATGTTTGTCGGCCGGGTCAGGCTACGATATATCCTGGCCCTGGTAGGCATTGGTCTGGTGAGTATGGCCCTGTTAATTGCAATCGTTATCAATGTTCCACAGCTCGGCAAACGCGTCGGAACGTGGCAAAGCAGGATAGAAAACTTCAAAAGCGGGGACAGCGACGGAAACTATCAGGTAGAACAGGCCAAAATCGCCATAGCCAATGGCGGGTTTACCGGCAGAATGCCCGGCAATTCGACGCAAAAGAATTTTCTGCCGCATCCATATTCGGACTTCATTTTTGCCATAATTATTGAGGAGTATGGTCTGATCGGCGGCACCCTGGTCGTATTGCTTTACCTGGTGCTGCTCTTTAGGGCTATTAAAATTGTAATCAGGAGTCCGCGCAATTTTGCCGCCTTTCTCACTTTTGGCGTTGCCTTCAGTCTGGTGTTTCAGGCGATGATCAACATGATGGTGGCAGTTAACCTGATGCCGGTTACCGGTCAGACACTTCCGCTTATCAGCATGGGCGGTACTTCCATCTGGTTTACCAGTATCTCCATCGGGATTATTCTGAGCGTCAGCCGTGAGGTCGAAGAGGAAATACAAAAAAATGACAAGCAACCAAAACAACCTGAACATGCCGTTGTCTGAAAAGAGGATTATCATCAGCGGAGGGGGCACGGGTGGTCATATATTCCCGGCGATAGCGATTGCCGATGCGTTAAAAAGCATTGAGCCCGGGATAAACATTCTTTTTGTCGGGGCCAAGGGTCGCATGGAAATGGAGAAGGTACCGGCGGCCGGATATCCGATTGAGGCCTTATGGATCAGCGGTTTACAACGAAAGCTGGCACTGAAGAACCTGCTTTTCCCCTTGAAGCTGATCCACAGCAGTCTGAGGGCACGATCGATCATTAAAAAATTCGCGCCCGATGCCGTTGTCGGGGTGGGTGGATATGCCAGCGGACCGACTGTGAAGGCGGCAGCAGCATTGGGAATCCCGACCATTTTGCAGGAGCAGAATTCCTATCCGGGCATTACCAACAGAATGCTGGCACGCAAAGCCAGGAAAATATGTGTGGCATACCCCGGAATGGAGAAGTTTTTCCCCTCTTCAAAACTGATAATCACAGGAAACCCGATAAGGGCTGACATTGTACATGCCAACGCCAAAAGGGCGGAAGCGCTGGAATTCTTTGGATTGAGTGGTGGTAAACCCGTTATCCTTGCTGTAGGCGGAAGCCTGGGTGCACTCACCATAAACCAAAGCCTTCATCAGGGTCTTAAAGAGATTGCGGATGCAGGTATCCAGCTTATCTGGCAAACGGGAAAATCTTACACAGAACAGGCCGCGGCGGCTGCTTTACCGTTCGAAAAGGCCGGCATCCGGCAACATACATTTATCACGCGCATGGATCTGGCATACGCTGCTGCCGATATCGTAATTTCACGGGCGGGGGCCATCGCGATTTCAGAACTCTGTGTCACCGGAAAACCCAGCATTCTCGTTCCTTCACCCAATGTTGCCGAAGACCACCAGACCAAAAATGCGATGGCCCTGACAAAAGCCGGCGCAGCCATTATGGTCAGAGACAGCGAAGCGCCGGGGAAACTGGTGAACATTGCCATAGAACTTGCAGGCAATAAGCAAAAAAGGAGTGACCTGTCGGCAAATATTTTACTGCTGGGGAAAGAAAATGCTGCCGCTGAAATAGCGGAGATTGTTCTGAGTTGTATTGTTAAATAAACTATTGAACTGTGAAAACCGAAGCATTGCGTACTGTTTACTTTTTAGGAATAGGGGGGATAGGGATGAGTGCCCTTGCCCGTTACCTGAATAAAGCAGGCGCAGATGTTCACGGTTATGATAAAACCCCTACCAGCCTCACAGCAATGCTTGAAGCGGAGGGGATGAAAATTCATTACGAAGACCGTCCGGACCTGATTCCTGAGGAAACCGACCTCATCGTTTACACCCCCGCCATTCCCGAAAACCTGGAGGAGTTCCGTGTGGCTTCCTCCGGAAAGTTCAGGCTCGTCAAACGCTCAGCCCTGCTGGGAGAAATTACCGGTGGCAAAAAGACACTGGCGGTTGCCGGCACCCATGGAAAAACCACGGTCAGCAGCATGCTGGCGCACATCATGTATCATTCACTGGCAGGCTGTACCGCCTTCCTGGGCGGAATAGCCAAAAATTACAACAGCAACCTTCTGTTAAAGCCTGAAAGTGAATACATGGTTACCGAAGCCGATGAGTTTGACCGCTCATTCCTGAAACTAAGTCCTCTTTCAGCTGTAATCACCTCGGTGGATGCCGACCATCTGGATATTTACCATACGCATGATCTGCTGAAGGAATCATTCGCTGAATTTACCGGCAGAGTGAGAGAAAACGGCAGCCTGGTAATTAAAAAAGGGCTGGATATCCAAACGAGGGCAAATCCCGGTGTGAAGATATACCGTTACGCACTGAATGAAACAGCAGATTTTCACGCCATTAACCTGAGGCGCGAAAACGGACAAACCCGTTATGATATTGTAACACCCGGCAGTACCATTACGGATATCGCTCCTGCCCTGCCCGGGCTATTCAACATAGAAAACAGCATAGCCGCTGCAGCTATCAGCTGGCTGAACGGGGCCACAAATGAGGAAATCAGGGCCGGTATCAACACATTTACTGGCGTTAAGCGCAGGTTTGATTACCGGGTAATCCGCGAGGACACAATTTATATTGATGACTACGCCCATCATCCCGAAGAATTGAGAGCGTGCATTCAGGCTGTCAGGGAATTGTACCCCGGGAAGCATATCACAGGCATCTTCCAGCCGCATCTGTACAGCCGGACCAGGGATTTTGCAACTGAATTCGGCCAAAGCCTTTCATTGCTCGACAGGGTTATATTACTCGAAATATATCCTGCCAGGGAATTGCCCGTTGAAGGCGTAAATTCTGCCATGTTACTGAATAAAATAACGCTGAACGATAAGCAGCTATGTCTTAAGACAGAAATTCCGGAACTGATAAACAGGCTAAAACCGGAGATATTGCTGACTCTGGGCGCAGGCGATATCGACCAGCTGGCGGACCCGATTACAGCATTACTGAACAGAAACGAAGAAAAATGAGAAAAGCACTTGTCATATTTTTCTGGAGTATACTGGTCGGAGGTGTGGCCAGTCTGTTTGTATTTGCCAATCAAAAGCAGCAGGATGTAACCTGTTCTGAATTTATCATCGATATTGGCTATGATGGCCCGCACCAATTGATATCAGCGCAATACGTCAGACAGCAGATTACCCGTGCCGGCTACAGAATCAAAGGACAAAAGCTTACAGATATCAGGGCTGAAGAAATTCAGGTTCTGCTCAGAAAAAATCCTTATATCAGGTCAGCCAACATTACCATTGGCGTAAATGGGTCAGTAACTGCAAATATCCGGCAACGTCAGCCATTACTTAGGGTATTTACCGGAACCGGCAGACAGTTTTACATTGACACGGAAGGGTTTATCATGCCGGTAAATTCTGAATACACAGCCAGGGTGGTGATTGCAAACGGCAATATACCTGATATTTCAGTGAAATCAGAGAACGACGGCAACGGGGAAGTTAACCCTGAGAAGAACCTGCATCCTGTATTACAGAAAGTATTCCTTACAGCAAGGGCAGTTAAACAGGACGCTTTTTCGGAGGCATTGACTGAGCAGATTTTCATCAATGCAGCCGGTGAAATAGAACTTATCCCCAAGCTGGGGAACCACACCATTTTGTTGGGTGATACCACACTATTGAATGACAAACTGAATAAACTAAAATTGTTTTACAAGCAGGGAATCCGGAATGACGCATGGAACAAGTATGTTATGATTAACCTCAAGTTCCGCGACCAGGTTATATGCTCAAAATCATCACAATATGGAACCATCTGAAATCATTGTCGGCCTGGATATAGGCACTACTAAAATAGCCGCCATTGTAGGCCGCCGCAACGAAAACGGCAAGATTGATATCCTGGGCTTTGGCCGTACCGATTCGATCGGTGTGAAAAGAGGGGTCGTAGCCAATATAGACGATACGGTGCAAAGCATTGTCGCAGCAGTAAAGGAAGCCGAGAATCGTTCCGAAACAAATATCGCTACAGTAAATGTCGGGATAGCCGGACAGCACATTAAAAGTATCCAATACCGCGGGTCCATCATCCGGCCGAACGCTGACATAGAAATCAGCCAGTCCGATATCGACGGGCTGAACGAAAACATGTTCAAACTGGCCATGAATCCGGGTGAGGAGATCATCGATGTTATCCCGCAGGAATATACTGTGGATGGAGAAAGCGGGATCAAGCAGCCCAAAGGAATGCTCGGGCATCAGCTGGAAGCCAACTTTCATATCATCACCGGCCAGACCATGGCAGCAAAGAACATTTTCAAATGCATCAAAAAAGCCAGCCTCGAGGTTGAATCGCTCCTGCTTGAACCCCTGGCGTCAGCGGAAGCGGTACTGAGTGAAGAAGAAAAAGAGGCCGGCGTGGTACTGGTTGATATTGGCGGAGGAACGACTGACATCGCTATTTTTCAGGATGGCATCATCAGGCACACAGCCGTCATTCCTTTCGGTGGTGACATTATTACCGAGGATATCAAGGAAGGCTGCACCATCATCAAGAAACATGCTGAGGACCTCAAGGTGAAGTTCGGTTCAGCCCTGGCCAGCGAGAACAGGGATGAGGAAGTTGTAGCCATCCCCGGACTCCGGGGCAGACCACCCAAAGAAATCACCCTCCGTAACCTGGCAAGCATCATTCAGGCCCGGATGGAAGAAATTATTGAACACATCTATTTCGAAATCAAGAATTCCGGATACGAGAAGAAACTGATTGCAGGCATTGTGCTTACCGGCGGCGGAGCTCAACTGAAGCACATCACCCAGTTAACCGAGTTTATTACCGGTATGGACACGCGCATTGGCTACCCCAACGAGCACCTCGCTCCGGGGGTACCTGAAGAAATGGCCAGTCCGATGTATGCCACCGGGATAGGGCTGGTCATCATCGGCCTGCAACGCCTTGAGAAGGAATCACTCAAGACGGAGAAGCCTGCACTAAAATCCAAAAAACCACCAAGAGGATCATTCCTCGATATCATCAAAAAATTCTTTGAAGAAGATGGAAACACCTGAGATATTAACAGGTTGACTGTTGATAAAAACAACAATTTGCAGGTAGATCATCGTTTAATATTAACTTAATTTAGGAGATTCAAAAGATGCCGGATATGCTCAAATTCGATTTGCCCAAAAATCAATCATCTATCATAAAAGTAATCGGCGTTGGAGGAGGTGGCAGCAATGCAGTCACCCATATGTTCAAGCAAGGTATACGTGGAGTTGACTTCATGATATGCAACACCGACTGCCAGGCCCTTGACACCAGCCCGGTGCCCCTGAAAATTCAGTTAGGCAACAAAGGACTCGGAGCCGGCTCTATTCCTCAGGTAGGTAAAGAGGCTGCTGCCGAAAACATTGATGACATCCGCAAGATACTGGAGAGTAATACCAAAATGGTATTTATCACCGCCGGTATGGGCGGAGGAACCGGTACCGGAGCCGCCCCCGTGATTGCAGCCCTTGCAAAAGAACTCGGTATCCTCACCGTCGGTATTGTAACCCTCCCCTTCTCATTTGAAGGCAGAAAGCGCGCCCAGCAGGCCCGGGCAGGTATCGACGAACTGCGTAAATCCGTTGACACCTTACTGATCATCTGCAACGACAAACTGCGTGAACTGGAAGGTGATCTCAAACTCTCGGAAGCTTTCAGTAAAGCCGACAACATCCTTACCGTGGCTGCAAAGGGAATAGCCGAGATCATCACGGTTACAGGTTACATCAATGTTGACTTTGAGGATGTTAAAACCGTAATGAAAGACAGTGGCAAAGCCATTATGGGATCGGGACTGGCCGAAGGAGAAAACAGGGCGCTTGAAGCCGTTCAGATGGCCATGACCTCTCCCCTTCTCGACGATGCCAATATTCGCGGCGCAAGCAATATCCTGCTTTATATATCTTCAGGAACGGAAGAAATCACGCTCGATGAAGTCATGGAAATCACCGATTACATCCAGCATGAAGCCGGTTCAGGAGCTGATATCATTTGGGGAAATGGTACCGATGAAACATTGGGCAATAAGATCAGCATCACCCTGATTGCTACTGGTTTCGATTCCAAAAACAAGAATACGGGGGAATCCGGCAAACCTGAAGTTATTGTTTATCCGTTGAACCAGGAGCCGGCTCAGGTAACTCCTAAATCAGCAGAACCGACAAAACCGGCACCGGCACCGATCGAAGAAATCACCCTGATCAATAAAACCGCTGAAACGGCTACCCCGGCACAAACGCCTGCAAACCCGGCCCCTGAGCCACCCGCAGAGGCAAAAATACCGGTTGAACCTCAGCGCAGCTTCACCTTCGACATTACCCCGGCCGCCAGGGAAACCAATACCCCGCAAGCCAATGAAAAACCTGCCGAAGGCTTTATCGCCACACCGGTGAAAACGCCGAAGGAAAAGGAACCCGGATTCGATTTCCTGCGGTCGTTCAGGCCTGAAAAACCAGATGATGCAGAAGATGATGAAAATCTGGCAAAACAGGAGGAATTGGCCAATGCAAGATATGCCAGATTGAAAGAAATCAGCATCAAGATCGCATCGCCTGACGGGCTGGCCGAAATGGAGAATCAGCCCGCTTACCTTCGCAGAAATGTGGAATTACGGGAAACACCGGCCTCCAATACTTCGGAAGTGTCGCGTTATACCCTTTTCAAAACGGAAAACAATCCGGTGGAAATGCGACAGAACAACTCTTTCCTGCATGATAACGTGGATTAAATTCTGAACAGCTATGAACCTGACGGAAAAAATCAACGAGGACATCAAGAAAGCCATGCTGGCAAGGGAAAAGGAAAAGCTGGAGGCATTACGGGCTGTTAAGTCAGCCCTGCTGCTGGCGATGACCAGCGAAGGTGGCGGCGAAATCACTGAAGAAGTTGAAGTGAAGCTTCTTCAGAAACTGGTAAAACAGCGCCGTGAAACCGCAGAGATCTATTCCGGTCAGCAACGCAACGATCTGGCGGAAACAGAATTGTTTCAGGCTGACATTATTGCATCCTACCTGCCGAAACAACTCGAACGGGAAGACATTATCCCGCTGATAAAGGCAATTATCCTGGATTCCGGTGCCTCCGGCATCAGGGACATGGGCAAGGTAATGGCCGCAGCCTCGCAGCAACTGGCCGGAAAGGCTGACAATAAAATGATTGCAGGCATTGTTAAGGAACTATTAAACCCCTGAAATATTTCTATTCTTTGCTCGCAGAAGGCTGCCCGGAGGGCGGCCTTTTTTTGTTCTGAATGTCAGCTCCTAAAAACCAGCTACTAACGGCATACTATTTATTCCGGATCAATCAGTATCCGGAAAATATAATTTAAGTAATTTCGCCATAAATAATTCTTCAAATTAAATGCTTAGTTATTGATATTTAATTGTTTATAATATAATTACAAGTAGCTTAACTACTCCGGCTGTGGCTCTCTGCTGGCAATATAATCAATTCCCCTTTTTTTATAGGTTGCATAATTGATTATTTTTATAATTTCATGCCATGATTTAAATAGTCTATTTCTAGAAACCTAATCACTATTGTCCGGTTAAAATATGAAAAGAACCTGCCACAAAGACACGGAAACACTAAGTACCACTAAATGAGAAAAATAAATTCGTGCAACTTGGTGCCTTTGAGCCGCTTCGGCAGGCTCAGTGCATCGCTTTGTGGCGAAAAAAGTGAAAGTAAGCCGTAACTTGTTACATTCTTCTGAAACCCATAACTACTAAGCATATTGGTCAAATTTTATTATTTTTCCCGGACAACAATGAAACTTAATATTTATTAATCTATACCAACCAAAAAATGAACAAGATTTTCTTAACCCTTCTTCTTATTACATTCAGTTGCGTAACTTTTTCTCAGAAAAATTCCATTAAATTCGGCAAGATTGATCCGGAGCTACTGAAAATGACAACCTGTGCACTTGATAGTTCAGCCGGTGCTTTGATTATCAGCGATATTGGAGATGTCTATATAAATTATGACGATCTGAATGGATTTAAAATCAACATGATAAGACATCTGCGGGTGAAGATTTTTAATTCTACGGCTTTTGATCTGGCAAAGTTTAAATTGATGTGCTATAAATCCGGAGACCTTGAGGAAAAGTATACCCGGATCAGGGCGGCCTCTTACAATCTGAATGAATCAGGTAAGATGGAGACAATCGAACTCAGCAAGGATAATATTTTTACAGACCGTATCAGTAATAAAGAAAAGAGTTACAACTTTTCGGTCCCGAATATTAAGGAAGGTTCGGTTTTTGAAGTTGAATATACACTAACTTCCAAGTTGTTCTGGCAGTTGCCTGAGTGGGAATTTCAAACCAAATACCCTACCCTGCTGAGTGAGTTGAATGTTGCCGTACCTGAATACTTTATTTATAAACGGCAAATGCGGGGATATATATCGCCTTCATTCACCGAATCCAAAAAGGACGCCCGCTCAATCCTGTTCAGCGACGGAAGCTATACCGAGACAGTGACCTATTCAGAGTTTGTGGATAAATATGTGTTTATAAATGTTCCGGCACTGTATGAAGAGCCCTTTATGAACGACATCGGTAACTATACTGCTGCCATAGAATTTGAACTCGCCGCCATTCAATTTCCCAGAAATTATAAGGATTACACCTCTACATGGGATAAGATTGATAAATTATTATGGAACGATGAAGAATTTGGTGTGCCTTTAAAACGTGGCTGCCCTTTGAAAAAAGAAGCCGAAGTTTTGAAAACGACCATTTCTGATCCAATGAAACGAATGATTGCTGCACATGAAATCGTTCGTAATTCAATGAAGTATGATGGGAGAAACAGTCTTTATTTAAGTAAATCCCTGAATAAAGTATGGGATGAGAAGACCGGGAAATCTTCCGACATTAACTTACTTCTGATTTCTTTCCTGAATGAATGCGATATTGAAACTCACCCGGTGATCCTGAGTACACGGGAAAACGGGATAATTAATCCGGCGCAGATTATGCTTTCAAAATTCAACTACGTTATTGCCGAAGCAGTTATCGATAGTGCACGTATCCTTCTGGACGCCACTGACAAAAAACTGACCTGGAACATAATTCCTGAGGCATGCCATAACGGAAAAGGAAGGAGAGTATCCCGCGATAGTCATCTAAGTGACTGGGTCAACTTGAACGGCAGAACACCGAATGAGGAAACATACTTCTATCAGGTTAAGGTAGATTCATCCGGTAACATAAAAGGCAACTTTAGCCTGAGGTTGTCAGAATTGACGGCTGTTGACGTTGCCGAAAAAATCCGGAACGCCAATACTGAAGAAGAATACATCAATGAAATTGAAGCTTCAGTCACTGGCATGTACATTGATAACTACACAATTGAAAATCTTGATGACAGAACACATCCGCTTATCGTAAATATGGATGGTGGCTTCAGGCATAGTATTGACGAATCAGTAAAGGATGTGATCTATATTAATCCCGGCATGGGTGCATTGATTGACGAGAACCCTTTCAAAGCAGAAACCAGGATGTATCCGATCGACTTTATTCGTCCGAAGATCAATAAAGTTATTTCCATGATAACAATTCCGGATGGCTATGAAGTAGCTGAGTTACCGATGAGTATAAACCTGGGAATGAGTGAAAAAAGAGGATACTACAGATACAATATTGTGGTTAACGGAAACAGGATTCAACTGAGCGCTACCTTAAACATTAATTCTTCGCTCATCACTTTTAACAGTTATGAAGAACTCAGGGAATTGTTCAACAGAATCGTAGCAAAAAACAATGAGATGGTAGTACTGAAAAAGATTTAATTATGAGCCTGATAATCAGAATCCTGTTACCGGTATTTCTGCTACCTCTCTGTCTCCCTGCTTACACTCAAAACTATGCAGCCTCACTGATTCCTGAAGAATTGATGAAAAATGCCAATTCGGTAATCAGGGAACACAAAGTAAGCTATACTATCAATTCCGAAAAGGAAGTAATCAAACACCAAAGCTATGCAATAACCATCCTTAACCAAAAAGCAGATAATCAGGCAGTCGTTCTGATTCCATATAACACTGCCGAAAAAATCAGTCTTGGGAATTTTATGATTTATGATGCATCAGGCAAAAAGGTCAGGACGGTAAAATCATCCGAAATCCTCGACAGGAGCTATGTGGATAATATGTCGTTATACACGGATCTCAGACTCAAGTATTTAAAAGCCATCGGATCGGCATATCCTTTTACCCTGGTTTACAGCTATGAAATCAAATCACCAAAACTTTATGTGATTGATAATTTTCAGCCATATGCTTCAGAGAATCAGTCGGTCCAGTACGCAGAAATAAGCGTAATAAATAATGCACAGGCAGGCTTACATGTATCATTCAGCGGGGAGAATCAGCCGGATATCAGCAGTCCTGATGCCAAAACAACTGTATGGTCATTCCGGAACCTGCCTTCCATCAGCAATGAGCCGTATGCTCCGAACGCATATGATATTGTCCCGGGAGTTTTTATTACTCCTGACAAGTTATATTACTCCGGATACAGTGGATCTGCAGCAACATGGGCTGATTATGGCCAATGGAAAACCGAGCTTTTGAGCGGCAGGGACCAATTGCCTGTTTCTTCTTATGGAAAATACAGGCAATTAACTGCCAATTGCAATACAAAAACCGAGAAAGTACGTAAACTCTACAAACATCTGCAGTCAACCACACATTACATCAATATCTCAACCGATATCGGAGGTTTACAACCACATCATGCAGCGGATGTTGAGAATTTAGGGTATGGTGACTGCAAAGACTTAAGTAATTTTATGGTTGCCATGCTTAAAGCCGTTGATATTGAAGCATTTTATACAGCGATTAAGGCAGGTACGGGAAAATACCAGTTTTTTATGGATCATCCCGGTCACCAGTCAAATCATATTATAGTTTGCGTTCCGCTTGAAAATGATACCATCTGGCTTGAATGTACCAATCAGGAAAACCCATTCGGTTATGTTGGCCAGGGGATTGATAACCGGTTTGCTTTAATAGTGGATGGCAATCGATCACGGGTGGTTAAAACCCCTTCGTATTCCGGAAAAAGTAACACACTCACCTCAAATTTCAGATTAGAAACAGATGGAAATGACACTTTTCTGAAAGGCTCGTTCAGATTTGGGGGTCTTTTTGCCGGAATGCCTGCACAGATATCTCGTCAAACAATGCATGATCAGCAGCAATGGGTAATCCAAAATCTTGAAATGAGGAACTTCAACCTGCGGAATCATCAATTCAGAATATATGACTTTGAAAAAGTGTACGTTAATCTGGAAATAGCAGCCGATATTCCCGGTTTGTTTGCCGAGAACGGCGGGCGGATCTATTTGCCGTTGAATCTAAACAACAGGATAAAAGTTCCTGAAAAAGTAAGAAACCGTAAATATCCTTTGGTTATTGACAAGCCATTTACTCAAACCGATACTGTAACCATTGTGCTTCCCCATGGCTTTATACCCGAGCTGATGCCCGAAGCCAATCTCGCTGATGCCGATTTCGGACACTATTTCATGAAAACATCGTTCAATAAAGGTGAAATTACCTGTGTCAGAGAGTTTTGTCTCAAAGAAGGCAGGTATGCCCCTGAGAGATATAAGGATTTTCAGGCTTTTATGCAAAATGTATCAATTGCTGACAGTAAACAACTGGTTCTGAAAAAGGAATAAAAAAAGCCGGAAATTCCGGCTTTTTTGCATTATTTAAAGGAAGTTTATGCGCCAAGCATAAAGCGCTTAAATCCTGTAACGGTAAGGTCCTTATCCAGTTTACGAAGATATTCGCCAACTGAAAGTTTGTTATCCCTGACAAATTCCTGATTCAGGAGGGTACTTTCCTTGTAGAATTTGTTGAGTTTACCAAGGGCGATTTTCTCAACCATTTCCTCGGGTTTACCTTCCTGACGGGCCTGTTCCTTGCCGATTTCGATTTCGCGGGCAATGGTTTCAGCAGGCACATCATCCTTGTCAACAGCCACGGGAGCCATGGCGGCAATCTGCATTGCCACTTCATGTCCGGCCTGATCGATGCCATCTGTTCCTGTTTTATTCAGCCCAAGAATGGTTGCGAGACGGTTACCGGGATGATTGTAGGCAAAAACGCGGGGCGCACGGATAACCTCAAAGTGAGCCAGTTCCATCTTTTCACCCGTTTTACCGATCATTTCGGTGATGTTCTCTTCAACATTACGTCCGTTGACGTTCAATGCTTTAAATTCTTCAACCGTGGAAGGCATGTTTTCAATAGCCTTAGACATCAGGAGATTAGAGAAATCAACAAATTCCTGATTCTTTGCCACAAAATCGGTTTCGCAATTGAGCATAAACACGACGGCATAATCTTTGGCCTCATTGGTACGTGCAAGCACAATACCTTCATTGGCGTCCTTATCGGCACGTTTGGTGGCCAGTTTCTGACCTTTCTTGCGCAGATAGTCGATGGCTTTTTCAAAGTCACCTTCGTTTTCCTGAAGCGCCTTTTTGCAATCCATCATACCTGCACCGGTCATCTGGCGCAGTTTATTGACGTCAGCAGCAGTTATATTTACCATAAATTCAGACAATTAAATAATGTTAATGATTTATTTGCGGGGGCCGGGTTTTTTGCCCAGCGGTTTGCGGGTACCGGGTTTGCGTGAACGGCTGTCTCCACCGGCTTCGTCAGCTGGAGTTGCCTTGGTGCGCAGACGCTCTGTACCGCCAACGGTATCCTCATCTTCGTCGTCTTCAAGGTCAAAATCGCGGTCGAGCCTTCCTGATGCACCTTCTTCACGGTCTTCCTCAGCACGCTTGTCGCGGTCAATCTTTCTTTCCATCAGCCCTTCCTCGATTGCCTGAACCATTTTACCGATGATAAGGGAAATTGATTTTGAAGCATCGTCGTTGGCGGGAATCGGGAAATCAACCAGGTTGGGATCAGAATTGGTGTCCACGATGGCGAAAGTGGGAATATTGAGTTTGCGGGCTTCCGCAATAGCAATATGTTCCTTTACGATATCGACTACAAACAGTGCGGCCGGAAGACGGCTGAGATCGGCGATGGAGCCAAGGTTTTTCTCCAGTTTGGCACGCTCGCGGGCAATCTGCAGGCGCTCACGTTTGGAGATATTCTCGAAACTGGGACTGCTCATCAGCTTGTCAATGGATGACATCTTACGAACCGCCTTACGGATGGTTGCAAAGTTGGTGAGCATTCCACCAGGCCAGCGCTCAGTAACATAAGGCATACCCACTGATTTCACATGATCGGCCACAATTTCCTTAGCCTGCTTCTTTGTCGCAACAAAGAGGACTTTTTTACCCGATTTGGTGATCTGCTTCATCGCTGCAGCAGCCTCATCAATCTTGGCAACGGTTTTGTAAAGGTCAATAATATGAATGCCGTTACGCTCCATAAAGATATAGGGCGCCATATTCGGATTCCATTTGCGTTTGAGATGGCCGAAATGTGAACCGGCATCCAGTAATTCTTCAAAAGTTGTTCTTGCCATTTAAATTTTTGTTAATTGTTTACATTCTGTGAAAATCAATCACCGGGTAGCCCTGAATCAGACAAATGCTGAACAAAACAGAGGTCCCGGCAATTTAGATACTAAACACCATTCAGGATTAACGCTTGCTGAACTGGAATTTTTTGCGGGCTTTCTTCTGACCGGGTTTTTTCCTTTCAACCATTCGCGGATCCCTTCTCATCAATCCTTTAGCTTTGAGGGGAGGACGGTTTTCAGGATTCAGTTCACACAGCGCTTTTGAAATGGCAAGGCGAAGGGCTTCAGCCTGACCGGTAATTCCACCACCATCAAGGTTGGCTTTGATATCATATTTGCCAAGTGCATCAGAAATTTCAAGCGACTGGGTAACTACATACTGCAAAGTACCTGTGGGGAAATATTCTTTATAATCCCTTCCATTGACTGTAATGGATCCATTCCCGTCTTTCATATAGATGCGGGCTACGGCAGTTTTACGTCTGCCAAGGGCGTTGATCACTTCCATTGTTATTTGATTGAATTAAGGTTAATCAATTGTGGCTGCTGCGCCTGGTGCGGATGCTCAGGCCCGACATACACCTTAAGGTTACGGTAAAGGGCATCGCCAAGCTTGTTGCTCGGCAGCATTCCCCTTACTGCATGCTCAATAATCCGCTCAGGATATTTCTGCATGAGTTCCTGCGGAGTGGCAAAACGCTGCCCGCCGGGGTAACCGGTATGACGAACATAAACCTTATCAGTGAGTTTTTTGCCCGTGAGCTTGATTTTCTCGGCATTGATGACAATTACATAGTCGCCACAGTCAAGATTGGGAGTGAAATTCGTTTTGTATTTACCCCTGATCAGGTTGGCAACTTTGCTTGCAAGGCGGCCCAGTGTCTCGCCTTCTGCATCAACCAGCACCCAGTTCTTCTGAATGTTATCGGGTGTGGCCGACAAAGTTTTATAACTTAATGTGTCCATTTGTTAAATGAATTATTGATGAAAAACAATAAAACCAGCCGTCAGCATTACTGATCACGGGCATGAGATACAGCAATTTACGACCCTGCCCTTAAAGTAGAAAAGCTTTTCGCGCTTCAGGTTACGGCCATTCACGGATACACTTATCCCTTAAAAAGGGGTGCAAAGGTAGAAGTATTTTTTCTATTTAACAAATTTGTAAACAATTAATTGTTGATAAACCGGTGCGCATTTTTTAACGGGAAAAAGCGATTCACAAGTCACAGACCAGCGCCTGTATTATTCAGGTAAAAGTGAAGTCCGGGTATAATTTTATCGGATTTCTCATCCCGTGTGCGCGGGATGCGAAATGACAGGCCACTTTTTATTGAGGGAAGGAGTGGCAGCTAAAACTTCACTCCTTCGCAAAAAGAACCCGGGCCCGGCATAATTCAGCTTCAATATTCAGTACGGCTCAATTCAGAGAAAGTTCCTCACTTCATTCTTGATCCGCTGTATATGTCCACGGCCAAGTGCTTTAACCTCGCAACCCAACTCAAAGTACCGCCTTATCACATCGTCGGTCAGAATTCCGAAACAATCAATTATTGCCAGGGGCTGACCCGCCCACTTCAGGATGTCATCAGGATTCAGATTCAGGTACTCTTTGTGCGGCACTGCCAGAATCAGGGCTTCGGCGCCCTTAAGGGCAGCAGGCAGGTCTTTTTCTACCCTGGCCTCTTTCAGGTGTTCCTGATTGCGGAAGAAACGGCTCCACGATAGTCCGGGAGCCGGATAAGTATCCTGCGACTCCAGTTCGTACCAATGCTCGACATAGGGATCATGAATGCGTACCTCCGCCCCCATTTCGGTGAGTTTACGCACCACCATTTCACTTCCGCTGTAGCGTGTATCCCCGACATCCTGACGGTAACTCGCTCCGCAAAGTACCACTTCGGCGCCGGCAATGTAGCGGGCCATATTGCGCAGGGCATCCCGGGTAAGTTCAGCCACATGCAACGAGCGGGTATCGTTGATGTCGATGGCGGTGGGGGTGATTTTAAAAACTTCGTCTCCGTCCTCAAATCCGAGTATATGCCTGTATGCCCAGTAACCAAGGCCTCCGTCCTTTGGCAGACAATACCCCCCGACTCCGGGGCCCGGGAAAATGATGTTGCTGTGCGTTGGCCGCATCTTTATGGCATTGATCACCTTGATCAGATCCACCCCGTTCCGCTCGGCAAACAGGCTCCATTCATTCAGATAGGCAAGAATGGTTGCCCTGTATGAATTTTCCACAATCTTGGTGGTTTCCGATTCAATAGGCCGGTCCATAACTGTAAGGGGGAAATCTTTCGTATTCAGCACTTCGTGCAGGAACTTCTCCACCCGTTTCCGGGCTTCCGATTCACAACCCGAACACACCCGCCAGAAATCGCGGATACTCGATACATATTCCCTGCCGGGCATTACCCTTTCAAAGCTGTGGGCCAACAAAGGGACAGATTCTATTCCGCGTTTGGCAAAGGCCTTTTTAAGGATCGGCCAGGCGACGAATTCGGTGGTTCCGGGTGCCACCGTGGTCTCAATCAGGGTAAGACAATGCGGCGGAATTTTTTCGCCTATCGTCTTGAGGGTCGCCTCGAGTGCGGCCATATCTGCTTCGCCCGATTTCATATAACCCAGGTCCTGCTTCGAGAAGTCGCACTGCACATCCACCACTACCACATCGGCAAACTCCAGCACATCGCTGTTGAAAGATGCCGTAAGGGTTTTTCTGTCAGTCACACATCGGCGGATGATGCCGTCAACTTCAGGATCTTCGGCCTTCACCGGAGATTCGCCCCGGTTGAGCATGGGAATCTTCCAGTAACTGCGCTGACTTGGCCGCTGGCAACCGATTACAAATTTAGAAGGATTGCCCGCCGCATCAACCGTATCGGCAACAATGGCAGCCATAACCGCGCCGACAAAGCCGACACCCATCACAACCACAATCTCCTTGCCCTCAACGCGGGCAGTTTCCACAAGCCTGCCTATCCTTTGTTTTTCAAGCTCATAATCTCTTTCCTGAGGTATCGGGAATTTTTCACCAGAGGGATTTACCGAATAGCGAATTTCAGTTGCCATAGTAAGTTATTTACGAATAAACGATGATGAATATTTGCGAAATTAACAAACAAAGGTAATAAACCTGAGCACCAGGCTCAAAAAATCAGGTGTTCATTTTTCAGGAGTCAAATGTAATACACTGACAATCATTTTCAGCTAATGCTTATTATTTTACTTGCCCTGTATTTTACAAACCATCGGCTTATAGCCTTATGTTTCATACCTTTGCTGCGTGAGTCCAAAAATAAAATTATCTGAATGTCGATCAAAGTAAGCAATATTTCCAAGCAGTACGATCAGCAAAAAGCGCTGGATCAGGTATCTTTCAGTATCAAACCCGGTGAAATCGTCGGTTTGCTCGGCCCCAACGGCGCCGGCAAATCCACCATGATGAAAATCATCACCTGCTTTATCCCGCCAACCGCCGGCGATGTAAGCGTTTGCGGATTTGATATCAGGGAACAATCGCTGGAAGTGCGGCAAAAAGTGGGTTACCTGCCCGAAAACAACCCCCTTTACACCGACATGTACATCAGGGAATATCTTGAATTCGTGGCAGGTGTGCACCGGCTGGGTAAAAACACGGCCAAAAGGGTGGATGAAATGATGGAGGTTACCGGATTGATGCCCGAGAGAAAGAAAAAAATCGGCACACTCTCCAAAGGCTTCCGGCAGCGGGTGGGATTGGCCCAGGCGATGATCCATAATCCTGAAGTACTTATTCTTGACGAACCAACTTCAGGACTGGACCCGAACCAGCTTGTGGAAATCCGCAACCTGATCATTGAAATCGGCAAGGAAAAAACCGTAATGCTCTCCACCCATATTATGCAGGAAGTGGAAGCCATGTGCAGCCGGGCCATCATCATCAATTCCGGAAAAATCGTGGCCGACGACAGCACCGGTCATCTGCTGAACAGCAATGAAAACACCGAACAGATAGCCGTAGAATTTGATAAGGACGTGAAGCCCTCAATGCTAAAAGGATTACCCGGCGTAGTAAATGTGAAAAAAATCAGCGGGAACAGCTGGGTGATTGAGGCAGGCAAAGATCATGATGTCAGGCAGGACATTTTCCGGTTTGCCGTAGAAAACAGCTTCACTGTATTGTCGATGCAGAAGCAGGGAAACAGACTGGAGGATGTGTTTCAGCAACTGACAAAAAAATAGAATTCCCCGCTATTTTCAATAAAATCCGGATTATCCCGGCAAAATGTTATTGCCTGATCAGCTTCCCTGCTGCCGCATTGCCGGATGAAGAGATCCACCGGTAATAGTAACAACCGGGCGCCAGCAACTCAATATTTATGGTTTCTTCGGGGTGCCGGTGCTGCCTGACCAGCACAAGCCTGCCGGTATTGTCGTATAACCTGAATTCCGCCGGGAGCTGATTGCCGGATGCTAAACTAAGCGTTACATAGCTTGTTGCCGGATTCGGATATACCTTCGGAGTCCGTGGCAACTCATGACCAGCGACACCTACCAGAAGCAGTGAATCGCATGACAGCGGCAGCCCCCAGGATATATCCCCCTTTTTATAATACCTGAGTTTATGATAGCTTGATGACCAGAAATCCCAGCAATCATGATACGGACCTCCAAGCCCACGGTAATAATGCTCATAATAATAACAACCCAGATCAATTAAGATACTTTGCAGGCAATCCGGATCAAAAAACGACGGTTCCCAGGAATTCCAGTCTGCAAAAACTTTACCGGTTAACCCTTCCGGAAGATATCCGTACTCCAGGGTATGTTCTCCCGTATTATATGACCAGGAATCACCCCATCCCGGCCCGCTATTATGTTGAAAAGACTCCAGCGGTTCTTTTTCCAGATAAGGCTTAAGCGCCGGAATAATCTTCTCGGTAAGCGTGTCTATCCGCGACCAGTAATTATGACTCCCCATATATTCAACATGCGTCGAATAACATCTTTCATAGGTATAAGTTACAGTATCTCCTGAAGGAGAATCATAGCGGGTTAAATACCGCTTTATTTCCTGATGGGTTTCTATCCTTGAATAAGGGGGAAGGGTCTTGTAATAGGCCAGGGTGTGAAACTCATCCTCCGGCTGAAAATCAAAGATTTCCAGCGCTCCGGGCAAAACACTGCCAACTTCAGGATTCACTTTGCCGATAAAAGTGTAAAACTCCGGATGATTTCTGAATTCATCCAGTTTTGGAATGCTTAAAAGCCCGTTATTCCTGCTCAGCATAATTTCCTGCCCGTTAACCGGGTTATCCACAATGTTACCGGCAGCATCCCTGCAGTACAAAACAATGAATTTCACCGTATCCGTCAAACCATTCAGCTCAGTTTCCTCCGTATGGTCAACTGTTGCTTCTACATAACTGTAAGTATTGCTGACATGCGCATAATAAAACGGCCAGGAGTCGCCCGTACCGGCCTGCGAAAAAATCGTAAATACATCATTTGAATCGCCCGGTGAAAAAGGATAGAAGATAAACTGCGTTTTGCCGTCGGGATACTCTGTCACCTTATCGCCAAGCCAGGAAGCACCATTGGTAATCCAGCAACCGCTATTGGTCTCCCGCATCTGCCTGATATTATAGTATTCTGTCTGATCGCCGTTCTGCGCAACGGAATCAATCCTGATGGCAATAATCTCAGGTCCTGCTGACGCTTTCAGGTAAGTGACACCATCCGTATTCACTACTTTAAAATTTTGTCCGACCAGTATATACGAATTCACAATCAGTATTACAGAAAGCGTCAGAAAATAAACAAATCTCTTGTGTTTCATAGCAGCATCCGGTTAGTCAGAAATCTTTAATAAAGATAAAAGACATTTGTCTTATTAATGATATTTTAATAGTATATAATATCAGGATTATGTTTGGAACAGCAGTATAAGATTACTGCACCAAATATACCAACAGTGACCGTGTAAATTTAAGAAAATTCCTCTTTCAAAATGCGGGATTGCAATAACAGGCTTTTGGATGTGTGGTCGCAGAATGCATTGAAGCGTAAGAACCTGATTTTTATGTCATAAGCGAAAAAAATACATCCCGCAATAGAAAACTTTAGGAGTATATCATATATCTACCACCTGCAAAATCCCTGATTAAATTATTCTGCTGTTATCAAAAATAATTACCTTTGCAGCGCCGGTTACCCCGGAATGGAGAGATTTGATTGATTGCAACCATTAAAAAAAATGCTAAAGCAGTTCCCGCCATTGATCAACTGATTCCATTTAACTATTTACGCTATAAAATTAACTGTAATGTCTTATTTATTTACATCCGAATCCGTTTCGGAAGGGCATCCCGACAAGGTTGCCGATCAGATATCTGATGCATTGCTCGACGAGTTCCTCCGTTTTGATCCCAATTCGAAAGTCGCCTGCGAAACGCTGGTGACTACAGGGCTTACCGTGTGCAGCGGTGAAGTGCTTACCGAAGGCTATGTCGACCTTCACAAGGTAGTCCGGAAAACCATCAAAGAAATTGGTTACACCAAGAATGAATACCGTTTTGAAGGAGAGTCATGCGGAATTATCTCCACTCTTCACGAACAGTCGGCAGATATCAACCGCGGCGTAGTCCGCAGCGATCCTGAAAACCAGGGAGCCGGAGACCAGGGAATGATGTTCGGATATGCCACCCGCGACATGGAAAACTACATGCCCATGCCCATTGAACTGGCACATGTCCTGCTTCAGGAACTGGCTGCCATCCGCAAGGAAGGAAAAAAAATGACCTACCTCAGGCCGGATGCCAAATCGCAGGTTACCATAGAATACGATGACAACAACCATCCGGTGCGCATTGATACCATTGTGATTTCAACACAGCACGATGACTTTGCCGACAAGACCCTGCCCGAAAAGGAAGGGGATGAAAAAATGCGCCTCGCCATCGAAAATGATATCCGGAATATATTGTTGCCACGCGTAATTTCCACACTTCCTGACAACATTCAGAAACTTTTTGACGGCAATTTCAAATTACATGTCAACCCGACAGGGAAGTTTGTGATTGGCGGCCCCCACGGCGACACGGGGCTGACCGGGCGCAAGATTATCGTAGACACCTATGGCGGCAAAGGCGCACATGGCGGCGGTGCATTTTCCGGCAAAGACCCTTCGAAGGTTGACCGTTCGGCAGCCTATGCGGCCCGTCACATTGCCAAAAACCTGGTGGCTGCCGGCGTAGCTGATGAAGTACTGGTGCAGCTGGCCTATGCCATCGGTATTGCCGAACCGGTTGGCGTTTATGTCAACACTTATGGCACCTGCAAAGTTTCAGATGCAGATGGCAAACCTGTCCCTGACGGCAGGGTTGCTGAAAAAGTAAAAAAAATCTTCGATCTCAGGCCATACAGCATCATCAACCGCTTCGGCCTGCGCAACCCCATTTATACCCCGACGGCCAGCTATGGCCACTTTGGCCGCGACCCGCGTTTTGATGAAGTAGAGGTTTATTACAACAACGGGGAAACCTATAACAGAACCGAAGATGGTGTAATCAGGCACTTCAAAAAGGTTAAGCTTTTCGCCTGGGAAGAAACCGATTACGTTGAAAAGATCAGGACTGCTTTCGGATTATAGTGAAAATCCCTGCAGATACAGGTTTAAACGACAAGAGGCCGGAATCACTTCCGGCCTCTTGTCGCTATGTCTGTTTAGTCTCTAGAGTTTCCTGATTTTGATATTCCTGTACCATACGTCATCGCCGTGGTCCTGCAGTCCGATAAATCCTTCCTGCGCGACATTGGCCCAATCGGGATTATATTGGGGGAATTTGCTTTTGGCTACCATCTCATTCCATTCGGGCGTCCACAAATGGTATTCAACCACTTTTTCACCGTTTAGCCAATGCTCAACCAGACCTTTGAAAACCAGTAATTTTACCTGGTTCCATTCACCAACCGGTTTCACTTTGTCCTGGGGCACGCCGATCATATCGTAAAGTGCACCGGCACTGTGGAGGCCGTCGCGGCCGTCAGGGTGGGTCGTATTGTCGAGCACCTGCATTTCAGGAGCAGTCTGCCAGATAGTCATGTCGGGCAATTCCCGGGCCAGGTACAAAATTCCACTGTTACCGCCCGGGGATATTTTCCATTCAAGGGTCAGTTCGAAATTCTGAAACTTCTCGTCGTAGATAATGTCACCCCCTTCGAGCGATCCGGCTTCACCCCTTCCGGAACCGATACACCGCAGGGTGCTGTCTTCGATCACCCACCCCTGGGGAAAATAATCCTTGCCATATCCACGCCATTTGCCCGGTGTTTCTCCATCAAAGAGGAGCATCCATCCATCGGCAATTTCGGCTTCGGTAAGCGCATTCACCAGCGGAGCCTCTGCCTTTTCCTCACCGGGCTTTGTCCCCTGCTGGTTGCACGAATACAGTGAAAACATTACGGCAAACATCAACATTACTTTTTTCATCTGATTTGGTTTTAAGGTTAATCAACGATTGGGTTATCTAATGAAACACGCTGCCAGATATAAGCTGCTTCTCCGGCAGGAGGCAGCGCATACACCGGAAAATGTCTTCCGTTACATCGTCCAGCCCTGACGGTAAGTATGCCGGATATATTCCTCTGCCGCGGCTTTTGCATTCATGGTTTCGTGTTGGGTATCAAAGTGCGGGTGCCCGTCGATCACTTCAAATTTGTCGCTCTTCACTACCCTGATCTCATCGCTGTCGCTGATATTGGTGAAACGCATATTCTCACCGTCCCAAAGCAGTTCACGCTTCAGGTCCTGCAACCTGACAGCCACAACGCCCATCACCACCATTTCATTCATAGGCCCGGAGTAGCCGAAATGCGAGCTGGCTTCCATCCTGCCGGCCGGACTTTCCTTGCATGCCCTCACCCAATCCATCTCATGACTTGTAGTTACCCTGCGCATGGAAGGGGCCGGACGTTTATAGTCCTTGTCATAATCAAGCGGCAGCAGGAAGGGGTCCTTGCCATAACAACCGGTCATGATTTTCCCTTTGCTTCCGATAAGCAAACAACCTCCGTTTGAATCCCTGCCCATGATTTCACCGTCGGGCAACTCCTCGGGACGGGGAGGCAGCAGCCCGCCATCCCACCAGGTTACACTAACCTCCGGCATTTTCAGTTTGTGAAACTTTTCCCTTGCCGGGAAAACATATTTTACCACTTCAGCCAAAGGAGGCGATTCGGTGTTAAACTGCGAGGATGTTCCCTGCACCTTCACGGGATATTTCAGATTGAGCGACATAAAGATCGGGTCCATGATGTGGCAGGCCATATCGCCGAGCGCACCGGTTCCGAAATCCCACCAGCCACGCCAGTTCCAGGGTGTATAAATCGAGTGGTAAGGACGTTCCTTTGCCGGGCCCAGGAAAAGATCCCAATTGAGGGTATCGGGCACCTGCATCACCTCTTTCGGACGTTCAAGCCCCTGCGGCCAGATCGGGCGATTGGTCCAGGCGTGGGCTTCGCGTATTTCGCCAATGGCTCCGTCCCAGACCCACTCGCACACCTGCCGGATGCCTTCTCCTGAATTACCCTGATTGCCCATCTGGGTTGCCACTTTGTATTCCCGGGCAATCTCCGCCATCTGCCTTGATTCCCATACCGAATGCGTCAGCGGTTTTTCACAGTAAACATGCTTGCCCATCTTCATGGCATTGATGCTGATGATGGCATGGGTATGGTCAGGGGTGCCAACCACCACGGCATCAATGGATTTACCAAGCTCATCAAACATTTTGCGCCAGTCGTAGTACTTTTTCGCATCCGGAAACTCTTCAAAAATCTTCTTTGAATATTTCCAATCGACATCGCACAGGGCAATGATATTCTGACTGCTTACCGCGCGGATAACTCCACCGCCTCGGCCGCCCACACCTATGCCCACGATGTTCAGCTTATCGCTTGGCGCTATGTGGCCCAGGCCCGAAATCACATGACTGGGCATGATCATGAAACCGGCAGCCGTTAACGCGGTGTTGCGTATAAACTGACGACGGTCCATTCCGTTGTTTGTGTTGGATTTTTCTTCCATCTTCCTGACTTTTATGGTTACAGCAAATTCTTCCGGATATATAACAAACTCTGTTCTGCACAATAAAGCGGCGGGCCTTCGGCATACTGCTCCTGTTCAACAAAAATATACTCAAGTCCGGCCTGATCACGATCCATCAGGTATCCTTTGAAATCAACCGACCCGTTTCCTATTATACAACTATCCCCATCATTCCCCATATCCTTGAGATGCCATGTAGTGAAGCGGCCGGGAAAGGCAGCGAAATACTCCTGAGGATCCTGCCCGGCCTTTAACATCCAGTACAGATCGGGCTGAAACGACACCAGAGACGGATCGGTCTCCTCCAGCAAAATATGATAAGGCAGTTTTCCGTCAAGTTCGCGGAATTCAAAATCATGGTTATGATAGCCAAATTTTATCCCGGCTTGTTTACAGGCAGCTCCGATACGGTTCATTTCTCCGGCGACCCGCTTAAAATCATCAGCGCAATTCTCAGGCCTGCCCATCAGAGAAGGCAGAATCAGGTATTCAAGGCCGGCTTCAGCGGCAACCTGCGCATATGCTGTGGCATTTTCATCCGTTATCCCTGTATGGCTGCTGATAAGTTTCAGGCCCAGTTCAGCACAAAAACGACTGAATTCCTTTGCTTCCCGTCCATAAAACCGCCCATCAAAACCATAGGCCTCGAGCGTATCATAACCAATCACGGCCAGTTTTTTCAGCGTTCCTTCCGGGTCTTTGCCCATCTCATCCCTTAATGTCCATAACTGAATCCCTGCAAGAAGTTTTTTCTGCTTCAAAGTGTTCTTGCAAGCGGAAGATAAACCCAGGGCAACCGAGCCTGAGACCAGTGTGAGTGACTTTAAAAAATCGCGGCGACCAGACATATTTTTCCAATTAAAGTTAGACCATGGCAATGACCCTGCCCTCAGCATCACTCCGGATGGCAGCTTCGGTAATCTGCAGGTTAAGCAGGGCGTCTTCCCGGCTTACCTCAGGCGCCTGTCCTGATGTGAGAACATTATAAACATTATCATAAAAACTCAGATAATTCCCTTCTAATGTCGGGATCCGCTGACGTTTTATCACCCCGTCGCTGACTGTGGTGAGCGTACCGTAATGCTTTTTCAACTCCCTGCCGGTTGCCGGGGCACCGGCTTTCCGGCCGTTTTTCAACCGGGCTTCCTGGGGATCCGTGCCATATTTGACAAATGAACCCTTTGTGCCATGCACCACAAACCGCGGGCCCGGTTCCGCCATAAACACTCCGGCACCCAGTGAAACCGTGGTTTCAGGGTAGAAAAGTTTCAGGTCAAAGCCGTCGGATGCTTTGCTCTCCTTCCGCTGGCGGTATAATTTACACCATACCGAATCCGGCTTCCCGAAAAGGGCAACCGCCTGATCGATCAGGTGAGGCCCGAGATCAAAAAGGGTTCCGCCCCCGTCATCATCGAGGTACCGCCATCCGGCCCTTCCGACTACCGGATTATACCGGTCGAAGTGCGATCTGAACTCAACGATCTGCCCGAGGACGCCGGATGAAATCAGTTGACGGACGGTAAGAAAATCCCCATCCCAACGCCGGTTATGATAAGGAAACCACTGCCGGCCGGTTTCCGAAACGGCACTGATCATTTTCCCGGCATCACGGCTGTTCATGGCCACAGGCTTTTCGATCACCACATGCTTGCCTGCCCTCATAGCCTCAATGGCCTGGGAAACATGCAGCGGGTGCGGGGTACACAGGACAATCATCTCCAGGTCCTCAACCGCGAGGATCTCCTTAAAACTCCGGTAAATCTTTGCAGACGGATACAATTGAGCCGCTTCATTTCCGGTAGTAACAAATGCAGACAAACGATAGCCCGGATGCGCATGGACGAAAGGCGCATGAAACACCTTCCCGGAAAAACCGAAACCAGCGATTCCCGTCGGAATAATGTGCCCGGACTTTGCGGTTGTCAGGTTCATCTGCTTTTGTTTTTAATCATACAATGCGCTCATTAATTGCATCCCAGAAGGTACGTCTCTTCTCGTGGTATGAGATCGTCCCCATGTGGGCAGTAATCGCTTCTTCAAAGGCCTGATCAATATCGCAGCTGGGTTGTGTTCCGTTGTTCAGCCGGATGCAGTTCAGCCATTCGCGAAGATGCAGGTGCGTGGTATCTACCGCCTTTCCGTCACGGTAAGTGTAAAGCAGTCCCCTGCCGGCAAAATATTTCTCGGTAGGTGTCGTGATGGCATCAATCTTATCCTGCCCGGGGACATAAGAGAATATGGGTTTATTTGGTTCCAGCAATCCCTTTTCAATCTGGTCTTTGTAGCGGGTGGAACTTCTGTCGAGGTAAACGGTGAGGGTTTCATCCAGTTCCATCCAGGCATCGTGGGCCATGATGCTCTTGCCCCGGTTTTTTTCGCTGCTCAGGGTGGCGCTGTAGAGCAGGGTAAGGTCCCGCTCAGGGTATTCGAAGGCCATATTGAGTACATCGGGCACGGTGCGGCCGTCCTTATAAAAATATATACCCCCCGAAGCCATGGCTGAATGCGGGATGCCCAGGCCAAGAATCTGGTTCAGGGCATCATATTCATGGGTGAACAGATCCCCGCTCAGTCCTGTGCTGTAATCCCACCAGCAACGCCAGCGGAAAAAGCGTTCCAGGCTGAATTCGTGCCACGGGGCCGGGCCGATAAACTGTTTCCAGTCGATGGTATTTTCATTGGCTTCGGGATCAATATCATAAACCCATGCGCCGTTGGGGTCGTTGCGGTTAGTGCAGACTTCAATGAGCGATATCTTGCCGATAACATCCTGTTCTATCAGGGATTTCGCCACCTGGTAGCTTTCTGTCTGCCTGCCCTGATGCCCCAGTTGAAATACTATGCCGGTATCTTTAACTACTTTCCTGGCCTCAAATGTCTCCTCAACTGTCCATGACAAAGGTTTTTCACAGTAAACATGCTTTCCGTTGCGGGCTGCTTCGAGGGCAACGGGTACATGAAGATGGTCGGGGGTGGCGACAATCACCGCGTCCACATCGGGCGAGGCGCATAATTCCTGATAAGTAAGGTAACGGCGGGGCACATCCGCCATTTCACCCGACTGCCCGTTCCGGTAAAGGTTGGAACCGGCGGCCATTCCCTCCGCGGCATGCTTTCCGAATACATCGCAAACCGCGGTAACCCTCACATTGAGCTGCTCCTGGGCCATAAATTCATCCAGGTAATCCCTCCAGTATTTGTCGGTGGCTGCGCGGGATTTCCATTCGTCGATCCGCTCAGGAATGACAAATCCCAGTGCTTTCATGATATACATTCCCCGGCCGCCCGTGCCGACCACACCCAGGCGCAAAACCGGACCATCAACCAATGGAGGAATTCCGGATGGCAAAACCGGTTTTATGCCTTTCAGCAGGCCTGACTTATACTTATTCCGCTCGCTTGTATGAAGAAAAAGCCCATAGCCCAAAGCGCCAAGCACAGGAAGGGAAGCCAGACCGGCCAGCATATCGCGCCGGCTGATCCCTTTTTTATCATTTTGCTCATCCTTTTTCATTCAGGTCTTCTGTTTTTCGCAGCCCAAAACCTTTCCACTCCGATTATGTGTGCAGTGGGAAAGGCAAAAATCACAAACAGGGCAAAGAGTTCTACAAGTGTTTTATTGATGATAAAATAGCTACCGTCGGTCGGGAA
>ERZ795057.306-NODE-306-length-51973-cov-13.933395_pt1 | contig 51973 bp, 49 predicted proteins | sample MGYA00375141_ERZ795057 | MGnify/ENA primary metagenome ERZ795057 (study PRJEB30186, sample SAMN05720163) | activated sludge metagenome | isolation source: Anaerobic digester | place: Hong Kong | collected 2015-01-26 ...
TGCGTGCACGCGCATCTATACTATTCTCTGTGTTTGGATCAAGGCCTCCCGGCGAGGGTTCCCCTGTCATTCCGGTAATTCGCCAGCTTTTTGGTTATTGTGGCTGCCTTTTCAGTGTCCATGTACGAGAGGATGCCGCCTGCGATGTCGCCTTTCATGCTGAGGAACACCTCCACCGCCACGTTGATGTCCAGCTTGTTCATGAGATCTGCGGCAGCCTTGGGCTTCATGGACGAGTAGATCTTCACGAGGTGCCTGATCCGCTCGTCGCTCAGCTGCCGGTAGGTGTCCACCTCTGATTGAATGGATGCCTCCAGCGACTGGAGTTTTTTGATCTTTTCATCAACCTGTTTCTCCAGTTCCTTGAGTTCCTGCTCCCTGATCGTGAGCTGTTCGTTGCGCTGCCTGATCATCTCCCACTGCTCCTGCGGGGTCTGGACCGCCTCAACGGGCTGCTGGAGGGCAGCCGGCTCGGCCTTGTCCTCTTCGGCGGCAGAGATAGTATTGACGGATATGTAGAATCCTAGAAAGGCAATATTGATTATCAGGGCCATGATGAGCATCTTCTTTCCCGTCATCGGTTTCCTCCGTGGCGTAAGATCGCCATCTCATCGATAAAACGCATCTCTTTTCTGCTCTGATCTTGTATGTAGCGTTCCTCGTCTACTTCTTTCAGTCGTTCGATGGCCTTGTGCTCCTTTTTTGCACCGAGCATGAGTGTCCGTTTTTCATCGAGCTGTTTTTGTGCGGCAGCAAGCTTCTTGTCGAGCTGTTTGATGCTCCCGTCCAGAAAGGTGAGGTAGTCATGATACTGTTTCAACTGTTCGGCCAGAAGTCCCTTTTTCATCCTTGAGCCGAGTTCTTTTTGTACATCGCGGAGAGCCTGGACCCTCAGGTTCTTGAGGTTCTCGAGATTGAAGTAGTGCCGCTGGGCCTGGGAGAATGCCTGCTGTGCCAGGTTTTCCTTGATCTTTCTCACCTTGCGCAGGGTCTCGAATCGAAATGTAAAGCCCATTACCTTCTACCTCAATTCAGATTTCTCAGGATATTTATCATGGTGCCGCGGGATTCCTCCAGGGAGATCTTCGTATCGATCCCCTGTCTCAAAAAGCCGTTGATAGCCTCGATATACGCTATCGCCGTATCGATCTTGGGATTGTTTCCGGAAACGTATGCCCCGATATTGATGAGGTCTTTTGCATCATCATAGATTGCACAGAGTTCAAGGATCTTTTTCGCACAGGTGAGGTGCTCGGGATCGACGATATCGGTCATGACCCTGCTCACGCTGCTCAAGATGTCTATGGCGGGGTAGTGGTTCTTGGCCGCAAGTTCCCGCGACAGGACTATGTGCCCGTCAACAATGGATCGTACGCTGTCCGCTACGGGTTCGGTGAAATCGTCGCCCTCTACCAGGACTGTATAGAGGCCCGTGATGCTGCCCTGCGATGACGTGTTTCCCACCCGCTCCAAAAGCTTCGGCAGCTTTGCAAAACATGACGGGGTATAACCCTTTGTGGTGGGCGGCTCACCCACTGCAAGTCCGACCTCCCTCATGGACATGGCGTAGCGGGTCACCGAATCCATCATGAACAGCACGTCATTGCCCTGGTTTCTGAAGAACTCAGCTATAGTGGTGGCCAGATAGGCGCCCCGTATACGGATGAGTGCAGGCTGATCGGATATGGCGGCAATCACGATGGAACGCTTCATGCCTTCTTCCCCGAGGTCCTTCTCGATAAATTCCTTGACCTCTCTGCCCCGCTCCCCGATAAGGGCGATCACGTTTACGTCGGCCTTGGTGTTGCGGGCCATCATACCCAGCAGCACGCTCTTTCCCACCCCGGAGCCGGCCATGATCGCCATACGCTGGCCTTTGCCGATGGTGGTAATGCCGTTGATTGCGGCGATCCCAAGGTCCAACGGCTCGTCAATCCGCCGTTTCTTAAGCGGGTTGGTATGATTGCCGTACAGGGGCATCTCGTGATCGAGCACCAGGGCACCTTTCCCGTCCAGGGGATTGCCCATGCCGTCGATCACCCTTCCCAGCAGGTTGTTCCCCACCTTGACTACCGGATTCGATCTCCTGGCTACAATCGTGCTGCCGGGTCCGATGCCGTCGAGATCGCCGAGCGGCATCAACAGTACCCGTTTATCCCTGAAACCGACCACCTCTGCCATGATGGAGTGATTCATCTGTTTCGAATAGATCTCACACATGCCCCCCATGGCGCTTCCCGGCCCGTGTCCTTCCACCACCAATCCTACGATATTGGTTACCTTGCCCCGCACCTGGATGGGGTCTATCTCTTTCAAAGGGGTGATGAATTTTTTCAGATCAGTCATGTTCGCTCAGCATGTCTTTCATATGATCAATCTGTGACCGTATGGTGGCATCGATTTCGCCGAACTCGGTGTCGATAATGATACCGCCGCGATCGATGGAGGTGTCCTCGATGACATGAAGCTGTTTCCTGCCGGAGAGTTTCTTGCCCAGAATATTCTCGATGTCACGTATGTATTCGAAGTCCGAAGGGTGGAGTCTCAGACGGATGTCGTCGGTCTCCATGAGGTGGCTGCTTGCGGCCCGCACGGTGTCCAGGATGATCTCGGGATTGAGCTGGATGGATCTGTGGATAATCTTCTCCGTTATGAGGAAGATGATCTCCAGGAGTTGATCCTGGTGCGCTTCCACAATAGACTGCCTCATGTTTGAGAGTTCATCGATGGCATTCCTGAAGGTGTCGAAAAGGGGTTCGATCTTCTTGACGGCCATCTTTCGCCCTTCAGCCTGGCCCTTGTCGATACCCTCATTATAGGCCTGCATCTCGATGGCCTCTTTTTGGGACTTTGCCTGTTTGACGATCTCCTCGGCCTGTATACGGGCCTCCTCGATCTTGCTGCGTTTTCCCCTGGCCCCCATGTCCTGGATGGTATACGATGTTATGGAACAGCCTTTGTTCTTCGTGCCCTTGAGTATCTTAGACGAGGACATCCTCACCACCCTTTCCGATTACGATCTTTCCTGCGGCCTCGAGCTTTCTCACGACACGCACGATGATCTGTTGTGCGTTCTCCACGTCAGAGAGCTTCACCGGTCCCATGGCCTCCATGTCATCGATGAGCATCTCGGATGCACGGGACGACATATTGCTCAGGATGAGTTCCTTCAGTTTGTCGCTCGCAGTCTTGAGTGCCAGGGACAGGTCTTCGTTCGTGATCTCTTTCAGGATGGTCTGGATACCGCGGTTGTCGAGGTAGCTCAGGTCCTCAAAGACGAACATCTTCTGCCTGATCCCTTCGGCAAGATCGGCGTCCAGCTCCTCGAGAGAGGCAAAGATGTTGTTTTCCGTGGTATGATCCATCTGGTTCATGATCTCGGCAACGGTCTCGATCCCGCCCAGCTTCTTGCTTTCAGTCGATCCCATGGCCTCGATCTCTTTCTTGAGTACATTATCGATGTCTTCGATGACCCCGGAGGGGACCATACCCAGGTTGGCCATCCTGAAGATGATTTCCGGCTGAAGCTTTTCCGGCAGTTCCTTCACGATCTGGGCAGCCTTTGTAGAGTCAAGGTGTGCCAGAACCAGTGCAATGGTCTGGGGGTGTTCTCCCTTGAGATAGTCCACCAGCAGCAAAGGATCGACTCCTCTCAGAGCGGAAAAGGCCGCGGTGTCTGTGGCCTGGGAAATGGAATCAATGATGGGTTGGGCCTTCTCGGTCCCCAGGGCTCCCACAAGGGCTTCCCGAAGGTAGTCCATGCCTTTGCCGGTGATTCCGCTTACCTCTGAGCTCATCTGCTGGAACTCGTCCATGATCTCCTGGACCGTTCCAACAGGGATAGTCACGTCTTCGAGTCCCGCCATCCGTCTGCCGAGCAGTTTTATCTCATAGTCGGCCAGACCCTTGAATATCTCCCGGGCGAAGTCATCGCCCATAGCCATCAGGAAGATCGCCGCCTTTTGCGGACCATCGAGTTTCTTCTTCATCATCGACATTATAGGCTCTCCTGCAGCCAGGACCTCACAACAGCAGTGGCAGTGCTCTTATCATCCTTGGCGATCTTCTCGATCAGTCGCCTCTTTCCCTTGACCGCCTGCTTCATCTCATCGCTCTTTGCATCGAGTTCTATCTGGGGTATCTCCTCAACCTCGATCTGGCCGATGGTTTCCCTCTCTATGGCCTTGTTTTTCTCGGGAACGGTTTCAACCACCTTGACGGATTTGAAGAGCCATTTCAGAAGCGGCCGTATAACGAACAGCAGGACCAGCAGTGCAATGAGCAGGAAGACCAGCGGCTTCACGAGCGAGGTGATGAATTCCCTCATGTTCGCTTTTTCGGAAAGTGCCGCAATATCGGTGTCTTCCTGTGCAAACGGCATACAGGACACCGAAATCGTGTCTTCGCGGTCTACGCTGAATCCCACTGCATGCTTTACTGCATTCTCGATGCCGGTCAACTCTTCGGCCTGGCGTGGAACAAAGACCTGGTTGCCCTTGTCATCTGTTTTATACTCTCCGTCCACGACAACCGATACGGTCAACCGGGTAATGTTTCCCGGCGAGGAGATGCGTTCGGTCTGATTTCTGGCGATCTCATAGTTTCGCACGACATTGGATCCTCCCGAACTGGCACCGTCGGGTATGGCGCCAGGCCCGCCCCTGCCGGTGGGGAGGTTTGACTGTGCCCCGGCTATGCCGCCGATTATCTGATCGCCCCCTCTGAATTCACTCTTCAATTCCTCGCTCCTGATTACCTGTATCTCAGGATCGTAGGTATCCTCTACACTCTTTACCATATCCATGTTGATGTCGGCACTAACTTTTACAATGGCTGAGGCCGGCCCCACGATTCTTTCCAGGAGATCCTGTGCGCGTGTCTGGAGCATGCTCTCGATTCCGTGTTTGACGTCGAGATAGTTGTTTGCCAGGGAAATGGCCTGAGATTCGTCCCTGCCTTCAAAGAGGACCTTGCCCCGGATATCCACGATGCTGATATTCTCCGGGTCCAGTCCGCGGACAGACTTTGCAACCAGGTACACGATGCCCTGGACCTGGCTCGGGTTTATCTTCTGGCCCTGGCTGGGTTTGATGACGATCGATGCCTTGGCCGGTTTTTCATCCTCTATGAAGATGCTCTCTTTGGGCATGGCAATGTGGACCCGTGCATAGTCCACCTCCTCGAGTGACATGATGGTATTGGCCAGCTCGTTCTGGAGGGCCCGCTGGTAGTTGATCTTCTGTACAAACTCGGAGGTGGAAAAGCCGGTCTCGTCAAAGAGCGCGAAGCCCTTGCCCACGCCACCTTTCGGGAGTCCCTGGGATGCAAGGCTTATCCGTGTTTCATAGACGTTTTCCTCGGGGATCATTATTGCCGTTCCGCCTTTTGCCAGTTTGTACTGGATACGGTTCTCTTTCAGATGCTGAACGATCATGGAGGCATCAGCCTCGTCCAGGTCAGTGAACAGGTACTGATACGTCGGTGCAAGAGACCACATCAACGACACGATAATCACGGCAGCCGTGAGTCCGCTCACGGTAAAGAGGGCGAACTTCTGGCCCATGTTCATGCTCGTGAACCTTTTGATCAGTTGGGCAAAAAGATTTTTCATCGTCATCTCAATTGTGAAAGTTGTTTGTAGCCATCAATGAGTTTGTTGGTCACCGAGATCAGCAGCCGTACGCTTATGTCTGCCTTCTGCATGGCGATCATTGCCTCGTGAATATTCCCGGACCTTCCCTCCGCCAGTTCCACCGAGGCTTTCTCTGATTCCATGACCTGCTCGTTCGTGACGCGAACAGCATCGGTCAAGGTATCGACAAAACTCGTCGACGGGGTTTTCGCTTCTTTGTTCGTGACTTGATTCATGCCCAGTTGTTTGAAATCTGAAGGATTAATCTTCATTACTACCTCCCGATGGCCAGAGCCTTGAGCGCCATGTCTTTCTGCGCCTTCACAGCTGCGGTGTTCGCCTCGAAAGCCCGGGTGGCCCCGATCATGTTCACCATCTCCTCCATCATGTTTACATTGGGCATGGTGACATAACCGTTCTCGTCCGCATCAGGGTTGTCGGGATCAAAGATGCGGTTTCCCTGCCTGGGGTCGGTCACGATCTTTTCGACATCCACACTGGAAAGTTCCTGTTCAAAGGTATTCTCCCTGAAGACCACATCCTTGCGCTGATACGGGCCGCCTTCGGCGGTCCGTGTGGTGTGTGCGTTTGCGATATTGGATGAAATCACATTCATCCTGGTCCTCTGGGCCCTCATTCCACTGGCGCTAATGTCCATTGCTGTAAACAAATCCATTATTGAATGCTCCTTATGGCGTTCTTCAATGCCTCAAGCTTCGACTGGATCATTTCTGCCGATGCAGAGTAGAGCAACTGGTTCTGGGAGAGCTTCATCATCTCCCGGTCGATGTCGACCGTATTGGAATCATTGCCTATTCTGGAGAACGGATCGGTTCTGACCGTGTAGGCGGGATCGCCTGAGGAGGATATATCGATGTGCCTGGTATCCGTAACGGACATCGACATCCGGCCATCAAGTTCTTTTTCAAAGGCCACGTCCTTTGCCGTGTACCCGGGAGTATCAACATTTGCGACATTGCTGGAAATAATTCCCTGCCTGAAAAGGCGATAATTCATGACCGATGCAAGATCAGATAAGGTTTTTCCGAATATTCCTGCCATTCAATCCTCCTTATCCATCGTTAAGCAATACTTATACCAATATGCAAACCCTGTGTTTATGCGGACTCTACAGAGCCGGTGCGTGATGTTTTGACTGGTAAACCGTCGGAAATTTGACCATGTACGGTATATTCGTTGAGCTTGTTCCTCAGGGTCCGGATGCTGATACCGAGGAGAGTCGCTGCCTTTGTGCGGTTTCCCTCGACACTGTCGAGGGTCGAGAGGATGAGGTTCTTCTCCATGTCATGGATGGTTGTCCCCACTGCCGGGGCCGAGTCCCCAGAGGTATTCATATCGAGGCCGAGCATGATATCCGAAACAGATATCTCCTCCCCGTCGGTGAGGATCATGGCACGCTCGATGACATTCTCCAGCTCCCGGACGTTCCCCGGCCAGGAGTATTCGCACAGGGTGTCTTTTGCCTCCTGGGCCAGGAATTTTTCGCTCATATGTTCCCTGGCGGCAATCTTGTGTATGAAATGCTCGGCCAGCGGAATGATGTCGTTTCTCCGCGAGCGCAGCGGAGGGATCCTGATGGGGATAACATTGAGCCGGAAATAGAGGTCGTTTCTGAAACGTCCCTCTCGGATCTCTTCCTCGATGGGCCTGTTTGTCGTGGCTACCACCCGGAAATCCACCGATACCGGGGAAGATGAACCCACGCGGTCGATCTGCTTTTCCTGGAGTACCCGCAGCAGTTTTGCCTGGAGGCCGAGACTGATCTCCGTGACCTCATCCAGGAGAATGGTCCCCCCGTGAGCCAGCTCGAATTTACCCACCCTGGTTGCATAGGCGCCGGTGAAGGCCCCTTTTTCATACCCGAAGAGTTCGCTTTCCAAGAGTGTATCAGGGATTGCCGCGAGATTGATCCCTATATATGGCCCCGTCTTTCTCTTGCTGTGCTTGTGCAGATATCGTGCGATCACTTCCTTGCCGGTGCCGGACTCCCCCTGAATAAATACCGGAGCCTGGGTAGGTGCCACCTTGTGGATTATTTCGACAATCTTTTTCATGGTGTGATCTGCCGTGATAAAGGCCCCGTTGTCAGAGGTTTTGCTCTTCCTGGTTGTTCTCATCAGCGCCGTGAGAATCTCCTCGATATCGTGGGCCTTGAATGGTTTCTTGAGATAGTGGGATGCGCCGAGGCTCAGGCACGTACTTGCATCACCGCACCCTATGGCGAGGATCTCGATCGATGGGTAAACCTGTTTGGTTCCCTCGATGACATCGATGAACTCGTCGGATATGATGGCGACCTTATGAGCCTTCGGATCGATCATCCCTAAGAATTTGTCTTTGTCTGTAGACGGGTAGGGTTTCTCACCAAGTTCGCCTATGAGGTCGGACAGGATATCTACAGTGGATCTGTCTGGATCGAGTATGGCAATCGACATGGTATGTTAATTTCCCCCAAACCTGTTCTTGAGCTTGTTGAATTCATCAACGCTGGTTATCAGATCCATTTCTTTGAGGTAGGATGAGACCGTGTTGATAAGGATGCTGTCCGTGCTGGTGTCTGCGATGCTCTTCAGCAGTGTCCGTGCCTTGGCAGGATCATTGGATGCATAGGCAATTATTGCCAGGTGATAGCGTGCCCAGTTCTTATAAGAAGACTCGGGATAGGTTTTGATCATTTCATGCAGAAGCGTCTCTGCACGAGAGTTGTCCCCTGCGGCAATGAGCTGCTTTGCGCGGGCATAGAGCGCCTTTTCGATAATGGGGGAGGTCGTCTGGCCATGAAATGCAATGATCTCCTCCAAGGTCTCGATCTCTTTGTTGTGATGTTTCAGCCTCCTGTGGATGTCAGCGAGCATGGACAGTGCCTCCAGCGATTTCTCAGAGCCTTGTGCAGCGATCGGCTCGAGGTATACGATGGCCTCTTCAAGGATGTTCATATAATACAGGAGCTCTCCCCGGGTTTCCCTCATCAGCCCTTGGGCAGGTCCGTCGGGATAGCCGTCTAAGTATGCGGAATTCCAATGAAGGGCCTGGGAATAGTCACCCAGGGAATAGTCTATGGTGAAAAGCGTCGCTATGGCCTGCGGTTTTCTCGCTGAAGATCCCTCGGCCACAGTGATGAGCAGGGGCCTGGCCTTATCGGGATAATCGAGCTGCCTGATGGAATCCCCCAGGATAAACAGCGCATCACCATCTGTGATATCCTTCATGAAACTGTCTTCATACATCGAGTACAGATCGTATATGAGATCATAGTGTTCTTCCAGGTACAGCGCCTTCAGCCTGGAGAGAATGGTTTTTTCGGCCTCGGCCTGTGCATACTGGTGGATGGGATCGTCTTTCTTCGTGTCGATCCATGCCCTGTAGTACGCTTCAAGTGCATTGTCCCAATCTTCTCTCAGGGAGAATGTCTGGGCAATACGGATTTTAACCAGGGAACCAAGAGGGCCTTCCTGGTATTCGTCGGACGTTTTGAGGCTTTCATAGATATCCATGATTTCATAGAAGGTCTTGTCTGTCAGCGTCCCCTGTGTTTCAAGGTCGCGTTCCAGCAATATCCGTGCGGTTCTCAGTTTGGCAATGATGCCGCTGTCACTCTTTGGGGATATGTTCTCCACTTCCCCAAAGATACTCATGGCCTTTTCTTTTTCCCCGAGTTGATACAGACAGTCCCCCATTTCCAGGAGGTGATCCGCCTTGTTCGCCGGATTGCCGAGGTTGATGGCCAGGAGGAAATATTCCTTTGCCTTTGCAAAATCATTCAGGGAGTATGATGCCCGTGCAATGTTCGAATAGAGTTCGGGATCGTAACTGAACAGCGCCGGGTCTTCCTTGATGGCATCATGGTAGAACCTCAGCGCCTTAGAATACGCATTGAGGCCGAGATAGGTATCTCCGACAACGCACAGATAGTATCCCTTGAGTCCCTGCGGTATGGCACTTATATCGAACGTGTTTTTCAGACGCCTGTTCTCCACGAATGCGTCCTGGAACAGCTCGGTTTTATTCATCAGATCGATTTCCTGGATGTTTGCCCGAAGGGCAACCTCAGCGGATGAGGATTCCTTGAGGAACCGGATATAGTTCATTGCCTCGGAATACATCTCGGCTCTAAGGAGCATGGATATATATTCGATCATGATCCGCTCTCTCTCAGGCCCCGGCACCATTGCCTGTATTCCTTCGCTCATGAGTCCCAATGCATCCATCAGGGAGGCTTCCGTGCGATACGGGAATGATACCGCCCAGTAGGCCCTTGCCAGAAGGATACGCTCTTTCGGTTCAAGGGTTTCCTTGCAGTCTTCGAGGGTATGTATGGTGGCAGCGACATCCCCGTGGTCAAATGCATTCTTTGCAATGCCATAGACCCTGGATCTGCTCAATTGCTTGGAGGTGATGATCTCTACAATGATTTTATTATGTATCTCATCGGTTGTTATCTCGTACGAGGCATGTTCATCCGTGAAGGAGAAGATCAGGCCCATACCGTTTTGTGTTTTCACCGTTCCTGCGTATTCCAGATACGGTGCTCTTTCGAGGTCCTTTTGAACCTGTGAACACAGGACATTCCCCTCAAAAAGGAAATACACCCGCTTGTTTTCAAGGGATCGAACCTCGGGCCACTGATCGGGATCCATGAAAAATGATACCGTGATACCGTTATCATGGGGATTGGTCTCGACGTGTTCGATCGGGCAGATCTCTGTGAGCGTCTCATGTGCGGCAACAATGTCAATAATGAAGCGGTCCGGCCTGTCAAGTGCGGTGGTCGTGTAGGTAAAAGATTTTTTCATGGTTATACGGGCAGTTTTGCCATTGAACGTGAGGGTCTCGATGATGAATGCATCCGAAACAAGTGCGGGTTCCCCGATAGTGTTGGGAAAATTGACGATCAGTGTCTGATCTTCCTGTGATAACACCGGGGTAACCGGGGTCTCCATTTCGAAGATGACCCGTGCCCTCTCCGGGGCTCCTCCCACCTGCAGAGCCTGTGCCCAAGCGCATTCAGCAGGGGTTGTGCTCACAAGTGCCACGCACAGACATGCCGTGTACAGACATTGTATCATGATTTTTTTTGCACAATATTTTTTCACCACACGAGAGAATACAACATCTGTGCCAGCACACAGGAGGTACGGCGCGGTATAGGTAATTACCCTTTCAGGATCACATCTCCCGCTCCTCTATAGGAACAAACGCACATGCCGGGATCGGGACATATCAAAGAGGTACAAGAAGAGGCCGGGATGATGAGAGGTACCTAGCCCATATTGATTTCGGTAGGCTTCTGGAGTTTTTGTTTCTTGATTTTTTCCACCAGCGTGGTTCGATTTACATGAAGGAGCTTTGCTGCACGGTTCTTCACCCAGTTGCTCCTGTTGAGCGCCTGTATAATGATGCTCTTTTCAAATTCGCTCACAGCCGTCGAGAGGTCGATGCCGGTCTCGGGCAGGTCAATATGGGGGATGTCGGAAGAGGCATCTCCGGATCCCGAGAGAACCTTCTCGGGCAGATCGCTCAGTTCCACTTCCGGGTTGTCGCACAGTACCACCATGCGTTCCACGATATTTTCAAGCTCACGCACATTGCCCGGCCACTTGTAGTTCATGAGGACCGACAGCGCTTTTTTGCTGAAACCGGACGGGGTCTCTGTATTAGAGCCGTATTTATTCAGGAAATGCTTGATGAGCAGTGGAATATCATCTTGCCTGTCCCTCAGCGGCGGCAGTGTTATGGGAATGACATTGAGCCGGTAGAAGAGGTCTTCCCTAAACCGTCCTTCAGCGACTTCCTCTTCCAGGTTCTTGTTCGTCGCTGCTATGATCCGCACATCAGCCTTGATGGTCTTTATTCCGCCGACCCGTTCAAATTCTCTTTCCTGGATCACGCGCAGGAGCTTTACCTGGAGGTTCGGGCTCATCTCGGATACCTCGTCCAAGAAGATGCTCCCACCACCGGCAAGTTCGAAGCGGCCGATCCGGGTTCTGAAAGCACCGGTAAATGCCCCCTTCTCATGGCCGAAGAGTTCGCTCTCGAGCAGTTCTTCCGGTATGGCTCCGCAATTGACCGGGACAAAGGCATTCTGGGATCGGGGAGAGTTGTAGTGCAGGGCTCTTGCCACCAGTTCTTTCCCTGTCCCCGACTCACCGAGGATCAACACCGTGGAATCAGTCGATGCGACTTTGTCGATCATGCTGAAGACCCGCTGCATCTTGTCCGATGTCCCGATGATGTTTTCAAATTTGTAGCGGGCCTTGAGCTGCTGTTTCAGGTAGGTGTTTTCTTCCTGCAGGGCAAGGTGGTCGAGCGCCTTCTTCACGACGACCTTGATCTCGTCGGCCTTGAACGGTTTTGTGATATAATCGAATGCGCCCAGCCTCATGGCATCGACTGCGGTCTTGACCGAGCCGTAACCGGTATAGATGATACCGATACAGTTGAGCTTGTTCTCCATGAGGTAGTGTATGACCCCGAGCCCGTCGAGTTCCGGCATCTGGAGGTCGGTCAGCACGACGTGAAAGACATCCTGGGAGAGCTTGGCTATGGCATCCTTGCCGTCAACGGCGCTCGTTACGTTATAGTCTTCTTCACAGAGTATCTCGGAGAGGTATTCCCTGTTTTGAATCTCGTCGTCAACGATCAGAATGTTATGACTACCCATATATGCCCTATCCTCGATATATAGTATAGAGCACTTTTTTACATGCGTCAATATCTAGACGCTCATATACTATATAAAAATGGGATTTTCTTGGAAGATGTTATGGGTTGCCGTTTACCCGATCCCTCATATCTTTCCCGGACTTAAAGAAGGGGAGTATCTTGGCATTCACCTGGATTTTCTCGCCGCTCTTGGGGTTTCTCCCGATATAGGGCTTATAGTCTCTCATAACAAAGCTGCCAAAACCACGTATTTCAACGCGCCGGCTTTTCTTCATTGCATGTACCATGGAGTTCAAAATCGTATTTACCATGGATTCGGCTTTCTTCGGATGGAGAGCCATACGCATTGAGAGTTCTTCTATAAGTTCTGATTTGTTCATTTCTCCCCTCCTGTAATGGGTATACACAATTAATTATAAGGGGTTGTGTATTTATGTCAAGTTTTTTTATGGATTTTTAGTATCTTATGAAGATTTGATACCTCAGCAGGGGTCAGTTCACGCACGTTGCCCGGCGGGATACCCCTGATTTTGACAGGCCCCACCGATATTCTCCTGATGGAGGTCACTTCCAGGCCAACGGCATGTGCCATGCGTTTGATCTGATTTTTGAGTCCCTGTACAAGGGTAATTTTTATCGTTGTTTCACTACTGGTTGCGGCAAGTTGCTCGATCTGTGCCGGCCGGGTCTTTTTTCCGTCCAGATAAACACCTTCGCTCATGGTGGAGATCTGATCGTGATGTGCCTGTGGTTTTACGGTGACAATGTAGGTCTTTTTAAGGTCGAAAGAGGGGTGATGAATCGCATGTGCCAAATCTCCGTCATTTGTCAGAAGGAGTAGGCCTTCTGCGTCAAAATCAAGTCTCCCTACCGGGAAGACACCTGAATATTCCTTCGGGATGAGGTCTTTGATACACGGTCTTTTCTGAGGATCATACATGGTGGTGAGGACGAACTTGGGCTTGTTCATGGCGATATATGTCATGTTCTGTGCTGTCACGGTTTCTCCGTCAATACTCACTTCATCCTTTTGGGGATCCACGGTATCGCCGATTTGTGCCGTGTGATCATTGATGGCAACGCGTCCGGAGGAGACGAGTTCGTCGGCCTTGCGTCTCGATATAGTACCGGTGGAGGCAATGAATTTGTTGATGCGGATTCTTGGCATGTAAGGTTGTATATACCAAAAAAGATGGCCTTGTCTATTCAGGGAGACGATTGAGATGGCATCCTGCTGCACCAGCATGGTGCCTGCCGGCACTGGTATCGTGATGTCTCAAGCGGGTTGAGATCCCTCCTGCTTTGAGAGTTCAGGATGTGGGGTTTTCGTCCCTGCGCAGATCCTTTCTGCAGATATCACATGAGTCTTCACTGTATGGGTGTGTATCACTGTATACGATGAAGCCCACATCATCCGTGTTATAGTTCTTCATGCATCTGCTGCAGATAAGACGCCCGATAGTGTCGAGGCAGCCGATAATATGCCGGGTATGACTCTTGTCTTCAGCGACCTCGGCGTTGAATTCGCTGATTATCCCGAACGAACCGCACTGAGGGCATACATATCCTTTGTCTGCCTGCCAGAATGTCGTGGTGCAGGTGAGGTTTGAACAATAGTAGGTGGAGACCCTGTCCCGGTATTTCTCGAACATGGCTTTTACTATGTCCAGATAAAGATCCTTCTTCACAGTCCCGTCTGTGCCGCTTTCCAGGAGCGACTGATCATGATCTTGAGATCGGGGGATACCTGCATCATGTTTCACATCTTCTTTGGGCGGCCTGTCTTTCTTTTTCATACAATCAACCCCTCTTTCATCACGAGGTAGTGTTTCGTGTAAGCCTTGAGTAAGGTCATATGATCCGATTTTCAATGCTTGTGTTTTCGATTCCTTCGTCAGGATCATGATCGCCCGCAGCCAGCTCTCTGATATTATGAAAGATATTTCTCAAGGATACATTTATACGTGATGGCCGGGACGAGTCCGTTGATTGGTCCTTGCATGAAAGGTTCCGTACTCTTCTATGAAAGGTCGATGGGTATTTTATTCGAGATGGCAACGCCTTCAAAGGTGATATGTGTCGAGTATGCGAGTATCTCCACGCCGGATGAGTGTGCAGCCCGCAGTTCTTGGCCATATTCAGGATCGATGTGGTCTGCCGGCCTGAAGACTCTGCCGTCCATGCGTTGTACGAGAAAAAACATCACACAGCGGCTGCCTTCACCCGTCTCGTGCTGCAGTTCCACGAGGTGTTTCAGCCCACGGGCGGTAACGGCATCAGGGAACATGACGATTCCGTCTAGGGCAAGGGTGCAGCTCTTGACCTCCACAAGGCATGGTTTGCCGCTCCCCTCAAGGAGAAAATCGATCCGGGAGTTGCGGCCATAGGGAACCTCGGTGCGTATGCCGTCATATCCCGACAGCTCCGGGATCAATCCGGATTGGACCGCTTTCTTCACGATGCGGTTGGCCATGAGGGTGTTCACCACCACGAGCGATGAGGGCATCTCCATGATCTCCAGGGTGTGGGGGAATTTTCTCTTCTCATTGGACGAACGGCTCAGAAACACCCGTCTTCCGGGCTCCAGGCAGGATCGCATGCTGCCGGAATTCGGGCAGTGGGCGGTGATGATCCCTCCTGACTCGAGCCGTACATCCACCATGAAACGCTTGTAGCGCCGGATAAAAATCGCTGAGGTAAGTTCAGGCCAGTGTATGAGGTATTCCTGCATAGCTTTGAGCAATACCGTGTGCCGGCAAAAAGGTCCAGGATCTTGTGCCGGTCATGAATGATTTTTTCAGCTCGTCGATACGGGGAAAATGTGTGACTGTTTTTCGCAATCAACGGGAATAACATACGATGTTCATGCTTGGATGGTATCATTTTGACACTTATAATATCTTTACGGTATAAGACCGGCATAATGAATACAATGATCCAACAGCTCGTGCTTCTCGTGGTCCCGGTCCTGTTCTCCATAACCGTTCATGAGGTCTGTCACGGGTATGCGGCATACAGGCTCGGAGATCCGACGGCAAAGCTCGCCGGCAGGCTGACGCTCAATCCCATAAAACATATCGATATCGTCGGCATGCTGGTACTGTTCATTACCCGCATGATCGGATGGGCAAAGCCCGTGCCGGTGGACCCGCGATATTTCAAGAATCCGAGGAAAGACATGATGTGGGTGTCCCTGGCCGGGCCTGCCTCAAACCTGGCGCTCGCAGTCATCTTCGCCCTGATCTTCAAGGTGCTTGGCGGTGTTCTGGCCACATCATACCTGTATCCCCTGGCGTACATGATACAGATCACCATCATGATAAATGTGGGGCTCGCCATATTCAATCTCATTCCCATTCCACCGCTTGACGGCAGTCATATCCTGGAGGGTCTGCTGCCCCATGACATGGCGGTTCAATATTCGAAACTGAGCCCGTACGGGTTCATCATCCTTCTGGCTCTGATATTTACGCGGGTGGTGGATATCGTGATTTTTCCCATTATCAGGGCAATCGTAAATATACTACTAAGCTTTTAGCAGAGGAGATATATGGAACGCAAACGCATCGTATCAGGAATCAGACCGACCGGGGATCTTCATCTGGGACACTATCTGGGTGTGTTGAAAAACTGGGTTGAGCTGCAGCATGAATACCAGTGTTTTTATTTTGTCGCTGACTGGCATGCCCTCACCAGCGAATACCGTGACCCGTCCATTATTCAGCAGAGCTCGAAGGACATGGTCACGACCTGGCTGAGTGTGGGGATCGACCCGGAAAAATCGGTGATCTTCAGACAGTCGGATATCAAGGCACATGCCGAGCTCTTTCTGCTCCTTTCCATGATCACGCCGCTTTCGTGGCTGGAGAGGAATCCCACGTACAAGGAACTCAAGGAAGAACTCAAGGAAAAGGATCTGAGCACGTTTGGATTCCTGGGCTACCCAGTACTCCAGGCCGCGGATATCGTTATCTATCACGCAGACAAGGTGCCCATAGGCGAGGACCAGCTTCCCCACCTGGAACTTACCAGGGAGATCGCCAGAAGGTTCAACTTCATCTACGGCGAGGGGATCCTGAAAGAGCCCAAGGAGATCCTCACCGAGGCCCCAAGGGTCTCCGGTCTTGACGGGAGGAAGATGTCAAAATCATATAACAACGCCATCTTCATCTACGAGACCGAAGAGAGTCTGAAGGAAAAGGTGATGCAGATGCTCACGGATGTCAAGCGCATGAGGAGAAAGGATCCCGGAGAACCTAAAGACTGCAATCTCTATCCGCTGCATGAACAGTACACGGATGCGGACAAGAGAGAAGAGATACAGAAGGGCTGCAGGGATGCCAGCCTTGGATGCGTTGACTGTAAGCGTATCCTTGTTGAAAATCTCAAGAAGGAGTTTCAGCCCATCTGGGAGAAGATGGACTATTACCGGGGACACCCGACGCTTGTTGACGAAATCCTGAAGCACGGGTGTGAGAGGGCAACGGCAGAATCCGACATCACCATGGCCAGGGTTCGTGCTGCCATGCGTTTGGCTACCTAGAGTCAAGGGGAGTGGTATGGGGCCTGACGGGCATGACATGAACAGGGAATTCGTACTCCACCTGTCCACATTTGAAGGCCCTCTTGACCTCCTGCTCTATCTCATCGAAAAGAACCGGTTCACCCTGGAGAACCTCGAGGTCTGTCCCATTGTAGACCAGTACGTACACTATATCGAAACGTGGCGGTCTTTTGATGTATCGCTGGCAGGAGAGTTTCTCGATATGGCATCGTATCTGATCTGGCTGAAATCCTGTCTGCTGCTGCCGGTGAGCAGGGATGAGAACGGTGAGATAGAATTCAACCCGGCCCGAGAGCTCCAGGAGATGCTCATGGCATACAGGGCCATCAAACAGGCATCCCGGGATCTTTCCAACAGGCCTATGCTGTTTCGCGACAAATTCCCCAAGGGAACGGCAAACGAAGAAAGAGACGTATCGATCATGAGTATGGGAGCCCTGATGCAGGCTATCAATGCCATCAAGGCGCGTACCAAGAAGTATGTCATGAATGTGGCTGCCATACGGTACAGTATTGAGGATATGATAGTGCGGATACAGGACATGCTCAAGGCAAAGCAACGGGTAGCGCTTGGTGATGTCATACAGGGCACTGACAGAATGGAGATGATCGGGGCGCTCCTGGCATGCCTCGAACTTTCAAAAGGATCAGTTGCACGATTGATTCAGAGACGGTTGTTTTCCATGATATATATTGTGAGAAGATAGATGGGTTGCAAGGTGAACGAGGCACCGGGCGGTTCCACTGGAGGGGAGGATTCATGAATACCAGGGAGATTGTCGAGTCACTTGTTTTCTCCATGAGCGGTTCTCTTTCAATCAAGGATATCCTGAAGGTGGTCCCGGATATATCGAAGGAGGATCTGGATCGGACAGTTGATGAACTGAACGTGCTCTATGAGAAAACCGGCAGGAGTTTTCGCATTGAACGGGCCGGCGACGGGTTCATGTTCGTATCCAGACAGGAATATTCTCCTTATATCAAGGCGCTGCATGCACCCTCACGGCTTTCCAATGCTGCAATGGAGGTACTGGCGGTGATCGCCTACAAGGGGCCGTGCACCAAGCAGACAATCGAGAGCATCAGGGGGGTTGACTCGTCTTCTTCCCTGAAGAGCCTTGTCAAACATCAGCTCATCGATATCAAGACCGGCAAGCCTCTGATGTACTACACCACCACGCGATTTTTAGAGGTCTTCGGCCTCAACTCGCTCACGGATCTCCCGGATATCGCCCAGTATGAAGAGGTCTTCAGCGAGGAGCAGTAGTTCTTCGACGTGTAATCGGACCAGGTGATGACACGGCTGGTATGGTAATCCTCACCACATACCTTGTCCTCTCGTGAGTGATGGCAAAAGAATCCAGCACGTTAGTCATCCAATTTGTACGACCCACTACTCCGATACTCCAATGCTCCATTTTTTCACATCCCGGCACGCAACTGTGCCTGCCTCTTCTGTATACTGGGATGGTTCGGTTTTTCTCAGGGATACTGCCCCTGAGATGACTTCGGGCGAGGTCTTTTTACTCGGGTTTCCGGATGTTCAGGAACAGATTTACCCCTTCAGGTTCCTTTTCCACAGTAATCTTCGCCTTTCTGGGAAGATCCTGGGCGAGTTCTCTGAGATCCTCTTCGTTGCGGTAGATGAGGAACCACTCTGCAGCGAATTCCATGATGAATTTCTGAGGATTATACGGTCCGAAATTGCCGATGATCAGCAGTCCGCCGGGTTTGACGAAGCTGTACAGTTTATGAATGAGCCTGTTGGATGCCCTGCTTGACAGGTAATCGAAGAGGCCGGCCGTATACACCAGGTCCATGTTCTTATACAGGGCTTTGTTGTTTGCCTTGTCCACAATCAGTCTCTTGATATTGTCCTGCTCAAAGGTGACCCTGATCTGATCGTTGTTCCTGGTCAGGGGTTCGATCCTCGACGATGCATCAGCCAAGGCCATTTCATCCTGGTCAACGGCGACGAACTCAAAACGAAACGGCAGTTTCTTCCCGTTAAAACTCGTGAGAAAATCGTAAAATTCAAGGGTGGGTCCGCATGCTACACTCATGGCCTTGCGGTCTTCCCCGTTGTCGTTAGAGGTCACCAGGTCCCTGAGCTTTTTGTATAAATACGCCCTTCGATTTCTGACCGCCCTTGAAGCTGTCCCTTCGCAGTCAATCTTATTCATGACCTGGGAAAAGATATCCTCACCCTCGAACTGATTTCTGTAGATGATGTTCATCATCTCGAAATCACCGGCATAGCCGAGCGGTTTTGTTATGCTCCTGTTGAACAGCTTCGACTTCATAAAGAATTCATTCAGCCTTTTCTGGAAGAATTCGCGGTGGATAAAATGCTGTTTGGAGTCTGTAAAGCCGTTGATAATCTTTGTGAAGTGGTCATAATACCTGACCAGTTCTTCATATAATGCATCAAACGAGAGCTCCTTGAGTGTATCGAGAAGAGCCGGCTGGAGGGCATTGTCTTCCTTGTTGATTGACTGGACCTCCTGGACAATCCTGTCCTGAAAACCGCTGAGCATGTAATGAAGATGAGATGTGAGATTCACGAATTCTGGATCGAGGTTCTCCTCTATGGCCATGGACTGAATAAAGTCAAGGAACTCATTCTGCAGTTTCGTGATCTTGTCAGCCTTCACAATAGAATAGATATCCATGGCTGTGTCAATATAGGTGCAGCCGATGCGGGAGAATACCGTGCCGTCTTCCTCCTGATCCTGAATGTGGATGATTGTGGCGCCGGACGCATGGATTTCACTATCAAAAGAGAAGAATCTCAGATCGGAGATAATATCGCCTATCTTCAGCAGGAGACTCCCGTCTTCCAGCAGAAAGGACACCCCTGTTCTCGAGTAGTCTAATATCCGGCAGGAGTGTTCCTTGTTCTGAAAATCGTGGAAGCGGACAACCTTGCTGTCGTCTTCCGGGTCTACCATATAACGCAGATCGCGCTTAAGTCTCACACCCGGCCTCCGGTACTTCTCGATAGTAGAGAGAGCAAATATACATCATTACTGAGCCGTAACGGCATCATCAGAAAAAAACTTTATAATTAAAAAATCTTCAGTCAATAAATCTGGTTGGTTACAGGTAGACCACGGGTAAAAGGGCTCTAGATGACCTGTGTCGGAGGATGCGTTGAACGGCACGCTGAGGGTATACCTTTAAAGAAACAACACAAGCAGGGTGGATGTGTTCGGTAAACAGTGGCGCAAGACGTTATACCCATATCTTTCAAAAAGACCTCTTTTTCATTCACCCGTCTTCGAAGCAGGACAACCGTTTCCGCATATCCTAAATAAATTATAGTAAAGAACCGATAGTACTTGATGAATAAGACAGTTTTCATGCCTGGTAAGGCGATGTACAAAGATTACTATGAACATATTGTGAGGTGAGCTTGAGTATTCAGACGCTTTCTGCAGCGGTAGGCAACATTTTACAACGTTCTATCATCAATGGCAGGCAGGTAGGCAATATTCTCTCATCCAGGGAGTCAAGGATTCTGAACATGCCCATGAATACCCTGACTTTGGCTTTCCCCGAAAATCTTGAAAAAGGCTTCTTGGATGACTATTTCAGCAAGTCATTGAAGCAGGTGAGGGTGACCCTCTTACTGGGAGTATTCTTCTATGGGATCTTCGGAATACTCGATGCCAAGCTGATACCTGAAACAAAGTGGACCCTGTGGTTCATCAGGTATGCAATCGTTATCCCGAGCCTGCTCAGTGTAATCCTCTTTTCCTTCTCTTCGCTGTTCAAGAGGTATATGCAGCTCTGCCTGTCAACCGCAATCGCCATGTCCGGCCTGGGCATCATCATCATGATCGCCATAGCACCACCGCCGGTTAATTATTCGTACTATGCTGGCTTGATCCTTGTCTTGATATTCGGGTACGTGTTCCTGAGGATACGATTCTTATGGGCGACTTTTGCCGGCTGGATCATCGTATTGTTCTATGAGATCGCCGCTGTGTGGATAAACGATACACCGGTGGCCATCCTTCTCAACAACAACTTTTTTTTCATAAGCGCTAATTTTATAGGAATGTTTGCCTGCTACTCCATCGAATACTATTCCCGCAGGGATTTTTATATGGCACGCCTGCTGGAACTGGAGCAGGAAAAGGTCTCTGCCGCCAACCTGGAACTGGAAAAGCGGGTGGAAGAAAGAACATCGGATGTCATGAAGGCAAACGAGGAACTTACACGCGAAATCGAGGCCCACAGGAGAGCGGAAGAGGAAAAGAGAGGCCTGGAGGCCCAGCTTCGACAGGCCCAGAAGATGGAGGCCATAGGAACGCTGGCAGGAGGTATTGCGCACGATTTCAACAATATCCTCTCTCCCATCATCGGATATACCGAGATGATATTGGAGGATGTTCCGAAGAACTCCAAGCTTGCGGAAAAGCTCGAGCAGGTACAACTCGCAGCCAACAGGGCAAGGGATCTTGTACGTCATATCCTCACCTTCAGCCGGCAGACTGATCAGGAATTGACTCCGCTGGAGATGCAGCCCATTATAAAGGAATCGTTGAAACTGCTTCGTGCCTCGCTGCCTTCAACCATCGACATCAAACAAAACATAGACATGAACTGCGGCCCCATTCTTGCCGATCTTACCCAGATACATCAAATAATCATGAATCTGTGCACCAATGCCTTTCATGCAATGCGTGAGGATGGGGGAGTCCTGGGTATCGAACTCTCGGAAGAAGAGATACGGTCAACGGATCTGATGTATAAGCTGAACCTGAATCCAGGACCTCATGCAAAGCTGAGCATAAGCGATACCGGCCATGGTATGAGCCGTTCCGTCCAGGAAAGGATCTTTGATCCGTACTTTACCACCAAGGCTCCTGGAGAAGGGACCGGCCTTGGTCTCGCTGTTGTTCACGGGATTGTGAAAAGTTACGGTGGTGATATCAGCATATACAGCGAACCCGGCAAGGGCACCACGTTCCATGTATATCTGCCCTGCATAGAGACGGAACTCCTGGAGAATGACGCATCGTTGAGTGATGTGGCAATCACGGGAGAAGAGCACATTCTTATCGTTGACGATGAAAAGTACATCGTTGTCATGATGAAAGAGATGCTGGAGCGGTTGGGGTACAAGGTAACCCCGTTTACCAACAGCCTGGAGGCGCTTAAGGAGTTCAGGAAAGATCCTGCCCGTTTCGATGTGGTCATTACTGATCAGACAATGCCATATAAGACCGGTTCAGAGCTGGCGGAAGAATTGATGCGCATCAGACACGATATTCCCGTAATTTTGTGCACGGGATTCTCTGAGCTGCTCTCGGAAGAAAAGGCAAAGGCCATAGGCATCAGAGAGTATATCTCCAAGCCCGTTGTCAAGAGCGAGATCTCCAAGGCGATCAGGAATGCCCTCGAGTAAGGCTTCCCGGATTACTCCTTGGGTGCGCAGTCACTCATATCCCCGCCGAGTTTTGACAGGGCGTGTCCCAGGGCAGGGAGAATGCTTCCAAGACAGTCTCTCACCCCACCCGGGCTTCCGGGGAGATTCACGATCAATGTTTGCTTTCTGACCCCTGCTACTGCCCGGGAGATCATGGCATGGGGTGTTTTCTCCAGGCTTGTCATCCGCATCACCTCTTCCATGCCGGGCAGGCGCTTCTCGATAACAGCCAGTGTTGCCTCCGGTGTGACATCTCTGGGGGAAAGTCCTGTGCCTCCTGTGGTGACGATCAGGTCAAGCCCGAGTTCGTCGCTCCAGGAAATGAGTCTGTCTTTGATAATATCCGCCTCATCAGGAACGATCTCATACATTGTAGAGGCAATGTCATGCTCCTTGAGCATCTCCTGAATGATCTTGCCGCTCGTATCCTCTCGCTGGCCTTTCGACCCCTTGTCGGACAGGGTCAGTACTCCGGCCTTCTTCATCTTTTCACCTCTTTTAATCTTTGCTGGGCAACAATAACTATGGGCCGTGGAATCGCCCTGCTTTTTGCAAGCAGTTCGAGATCCCGCTGCTTGAGGTAGGAGACCTGCCGCAGCGCTAAGGGAAGCGGTGTCTTGGGATTGTTGACCAGGGCGAGTTTTATCTGGTAGTTTTTCATCCACTCCCGGTTATTGGCGATGTGTCTGAGGACCTCGTCGTTTATCTGCCTGTTGCCGGCGATCAAAAGCACCTCACCCTCCGTGATCTTCGGGGAAGAGATGACTGCAATCTGGACGAGTTTGTTCGAATCCCTCATGAGGATGGATCTGGCCTCCTTGTTCGCTTTTCTGGCCAGATCCAGCTTCTCGGACACACTCATGCTCTGGATGCTTTGGAACAGGCTCTTTGTGGCATCCGCTCCGTTATTTTGCATCTTTCGCGGCTTTTACTTCCTCTACAATCTTTTCCTGGATGTTGTACGGTACCGGCTCCAGATGGGAAAAACTCAAGGAGAATGTTCCCCTGGCAGAAGTGATTGAGGTTAGTATCGGGGCGTAGGAGAGTACCTCGGCAAGGGGTACCTGCGCCTTGAGTTCCTGGTATTTGCCCCGGGCATTCATGCCTTCAATCTTGGCCCTCCTGCTGTTGAGGTCACCCATGACGTCACCCATACAGTCTTCCGGCACCACAACCGTGATATTCATGATGGGCTCGAGCATAATGGGCCTGCAGGCCTCCAGCGCCTTTTTCATGGCCAGTGAACCTGCTATCTTGAATGCCATCTCCGAAGAGTCGACGTCGTGGTAAGAGCCGTCATACAGGCTCACCCTTACATCCACAATGGGATTTCCCGAGAGTGGTCCGCTCTGCATGGCCTCGATAACACCCTTTTCAACTGCCGGGATGTACGTCCTGGGGATCACCCCGCCCACAATATTGTTGACGAACTCGAAGCCTCCTCCTCTCTCCAGAGGCTCCACCTCGATCCAGCAATCACCGTATTGGCCGTGACCGCCGGTCTGTTTCTTGTGTTTTCCCTGTACCTTTGTGGAGGCGGTGATCGTCTCCTTATAGGGGACCTTCGGCGTCTTGAGTTCCACTTCGACCCCGAAGCGTCTCTTGAGTCGGTCCACGATGATCTCGATGTGGAGCTGGCCGAGGCCTGAGAGAATGAATTCGCCTGTCTGTTCGTCTCGGAAGACCTTCAAGACCGGGTCCTCATCCATGAGTTTCTGGAATGCAGGGAGCAGCTTTTCAACGTCCGCCTTGGTCTTGGGAGAGACAGCCATGTTCATGATGGGTTCGGGGAAGGTAGGATTTTCCAGGGTGAAATTTAACGATTCACTCAGCAATGTGTCGCCGGTCTTTGTTTCCTTGAGTTTCGCCACGGCAAAGATATCACCAGGACCCACCTGTTCCAGTGATGTCTGGTTCTTTCCCTCCAGGAGTATTATCGATCCGATACGCTCCTTTATTCCTCGTGAGGCGTTCACGAAGTTGGAGTCAGGATTCAATGTCCCGGAAAAGCATCTGATAACGCTGAGTGTTCCCGTATACGGGTCGCTCATGGTCTTGAACACGTACCCGCAGAACATCTCGTTCTCTTCAGCCTTGAGTTCCTTGGTCTTGCCGTCCTTGTCTTTCAGTACCGGCAGTACCCGTTCTTTCGGAGAGATGCATGACGAATTGATGAAGTCCATGAGCGGATGTACACCCATGTTCAGCAGTGCGGAGCCGGAAAACACCGGGAGGAATTCGCCTTTTGCCAGGCCGGCAGACAGGGCTGAGGCAAGTTCTTCCTGGCTCAAGGTTTCGCCCTCGAGATACTTTTCCATCAGGGCATCATCCACCTCTGCAAGGTCTTCAACAACCTGGTTGTATACCTCGTCGAGCTTATCCTGCATGTCTGCCGGGACATCGCCGGTGCTGAATTTTCCTGAACCGTTCTTCTCATAGAGGTATGCCTTTTTGTTCAGGACATCGACGACCCCTGCGAATGAATCTTCCGCTCCTATGGGAAGAGTCAGAACAAGCGGTTTTATCTCGAGTATCTCTGAGATGTCCGTGAGCACCTGCTCGAAATCCGCCCGTTCCCTGTCCATCTTGTTTACAAAGCAAAGCTTTGCCAGGCCTTCGTCGCAAGCCATTGTCCAGAGGTTTTCAGTATGAGGTTTGATGGAGTCTATGGCATCGATCACAAACAGGGCGTTGTCCGCAGACTTGAGGCCGAGAATTGCCTCGGAGCTGAAATTATTGTCTCCCGGGGTGTCCAGGATCAAGACCCCGGTGTTTTTCCATTTATAGTTATGCAGGGCAGAAAATACTGACGACTGCCGTTTCTGTTCCTCGGGCTCGAAATCCAGTACTGAATTTCCGTCGAGTACTTTCCCCAGTCTGGTGGTTGCCTTTGCATTGAACAGCAGTGCCTCACCCAATGAGGTCTTACCCGTACCAGATTGAGATAGAATAATTATATCTCTTAGATTTTCCGTTTGATATTTCCTCATCTGTCCTCCCTTTCTTTCCCTGTGTCTAGAGAATAGGCTATTAACTGAAAATGGTGGAGCAAGTCAAGCAATTGCTGAGGCCTTGAATTGTGAGCCGATGCAGGAAAACGCACGAGTCATCCGGGGCTGTTGTATGCCCGCTTGCTATGGGTATGATATAGGTTTCTTTATGACATAACAAGCAGGGCATGCGCCCTTTGTCCCGGGATGCCGGATCTATGATTTACCCCTGATTTCACCTCGAACAGATGTGAGCACGGTGGCCGTTGATACCTGGAGTCACAGCCATATCAAGATTGCCTGCAACGTAGACTTTGGTATATGATGGACCCCATGTGGAAGGACATCGTTGGTCATGAAACCCAGATAGAGCTCCTCAAAAGCTACATTACCGTGAACAAGGTGCCTCATGCGTTTCTGTTTTCAGGGCCTATGGGACTGGGCAAAACCAGGGTGGCGCACGAGTTTTTCAAGGCGATCAACTGCCTGGAAAGCCCTTCAGAGCCATGTGATGCATGCAGGAACTGCACAAAAGCGGACAGCGGTACCCATCCGGATCTCGTCACTCTCGGGACTGTAGACGGCTGGATACAGGTAAAGGACGTACGCTCAGTCATTGGAGACATAGGTCTCAAACCATTTGAGGCACGCTCTCGGGTGGTGATCGTATCACCTGCGGAGCGTATGAATAAGGCCAGCTCCAATGCTCTTCTGAAAACACTGGAAGAACCTCCGCAGGGCACGGTGATCATCCTGGTAAGTCACAAGCCCACCATGCTGTTGCCCACCATTGTTTCCCGTTGCCAGATTATCCGGTTTACCCCGGTGGATGCTTCTGCCTGTTCGGGTGTGTCCATCGATCCTGTACTCCTTCGACTCACCTCAGGTTCCATCGGCTCCGTGTCGGGGCTCGATGATGAGGATATCCTGCGTATCAGGGATGAGATGGTGAGGATCGCAAGCGGTGACGACCCGTTCGATCTCGTCTCGAAATATTTCTCGGCGGCAAACCCCTCAAAGGAAACTGCCATGATAGTTCTGCTGCTGGCAGAATCCATGGTCAGGGATATCCTTGTCTTGTATCACCATGGAGAAAAGCTCATTCATGAGGAACTAAGTGACCTGCCAATAAACAATGTCAGGATTGATGCTGTTGAGTGCCTCACTGACTGTATCCATGGCATCAGGCGGGGCATGAATGAAAACATCAATCTTAAAAATGCCATGAGCGAGCTGTTAATCATGCTCAGCGAGGTTGCAGCTGTCCGTGTGTAAACACTGAGTACTTTACAGGGGCCGCCGCCACTTGGATTTTTTCGGTCTTCTCCTTAAGAGGACATATAACGCCCCGGTCCCACCATCACAGGGACGGGCCGAACAGAACGCCAGCACAAGGTGGGAGAGGCTTCCTGTGGTGAGCCATTTAACCACGTGCTCTTTAAGCACCGGGCCTTCGCTTGATTTGAGGCCGCGGCCATGGATGACGAGCAGTGCCCGGTTCCCCATGGCATGGGCGTTTGTCAGGAACGCATTGAGGGCGGATCGTGCCTCGTCTTTTGTGTAGCCGTGAAGGTCAAGATGCGCCTGTGTGGTAAATTCACCGGCCTTGAGTTTCTTGAGGGTGGTGGGGTCCAGAGGGATTGCATTGCCCTCCAGATATTCGCCCGTGCAGGTAACATCAAAGCGGGCCTTGCCGCTGGTGAGGGCATTCAGGGTGTTCAGTACCTCGGTATCCTGCCGGCGAATGCTCTCATGGATGGACTGGATGACAGTGTCTACCTCAACGGGGTCGTGGGTTATCTGGTCGCTTTCTATGGGTTTTACCCCGTTCATGGCGTGCGCAAAGAGTGCGCTTTCATCGTCGCTGTGCTGCTTGGGCTGCGGGGTCTTTGCCGCTGGCCTCCTGTCTTCTTCTCCCTTCCTCCTGATCTTCATGCCCTTGAGGCTTGAGAAGGGGCGGTTAAAGGGTTCGTCTGATTTCGCCATATGCCTTTTTTACCAAAAAAAAGAGGCCCACTCAATAAGAGGTGGTAGTGGGCCCAAAAAGGAGGTCTATAGCCCTTGAAAGATATGCTATAGGCTGCGCCTCTTATATCGGGTCCATATTGGCTCTGTCAAATATAATTATCTTATGATATGCTTAAAGAAAAGTAAATTGATATTGGAACGCTATGAATATACATCAGGTTCACATTTTCAACATTGCGGCAAAGACGTTGAGTATAACCAAGACTGCGAAGAAGATGCACCTTTCCCAACCCTCGGTCAGTATCCAGATCAAGGACCTGGAAGATTCTCTGAATGTCAGACTCTTTGAGCGGATAAACCGGAAGATCACCCTTACTGACGCCGGCAAGGTCTTCTACTCCTATTCCGAAAAGCTGCTCAATCTCATAGATGAGATCAATGCGGTCATGAATGAGTTCAGTTCGGGTGATGTGGGCAAGCTCGTTCTCGGCACATCAAACACCATCGGAATCTATGTCCTGCCAAAATATCTCGGGTATTTCAAGGAGTCGTTCCCCAAGGCGGAGATCTCGATGATGATTCTCAACAGGCAGGAGGCCCTGGAACAGTGCATATCGGGTGAACTGGATTTTGCCTTCCTTCAGGACCCCCCCAAACACCCTGATCTGCATGCCGAGTTCTTCATGAAGGATGAGCTGGTGATTGTCTGTTCCCCGAAGCACAGGTGGGCCGGCAGGGATCACCTTACCATCAAGATGCTGACCTCGGAACCGGAACAGATCATCCTGAGGGAGGAGGGCTCCGGCACCAGAGGGCTGATCGAGTACGTGCTCAAGCGATATGGGATTGAACGCAACGTCACCATGGAGCTCAGTTCTTCAGAGGGGATAAAGCGTGCGGTTGAAGCGAACCTGGGTGTGGCCGTACTCTCCAAGAACGTCATCAAGACGGAAGTCCAGAACAAGAGTCTTGTGGCAATAGATATCAAGGATCTCAATACCAAGAGAGATTTTTATCTTGTCCATAACAAGAAGCGGAAATTCATGCCCCTGATGGAGAAGTTCTACGAATTCATCCTCGAGAAACGCTCAGAAGTGGACAGCTTTTCCCGGGGCTGACGGGTGTTAGACATCCCCTTCTGGATTCTTAAGATGCAGGGTCCTTATGGGGAAGGGGATCTCGATATTTTCTGCGGCATATCTCTTGTGAAGCCTCTTGATGAACTCGTGTTTCAACAGATACATGTTCACCACTTCGCCTGCACGCATGATGACCGTGAAATCGATGCTGAAATCATTGAACGTGTGGAATCGTATGAGGGGTTCATATGAGGTGATCCCTGCAATATCCCTCATCGTTTCCCGGGCTACGTCCAGGGTTACCTCCTCCACCCGGTCCAGATCGCTGGCGTAACTTACGCCGACCTGAACCCGCACGGCAATCTCCTTTTGCGGGAGATAGTAGTTCGTGATCACGGTCTCGGCAAGCTTTGAGTTGGGGATGAGCACTGTATTATTTGAAAAGGTCTGTATGCTCGTATTCCTCCAGGTTATATCGGTCACATACCCTTCGTCTCCGCTTTCGAGCTTCACAAAGTCTCCCGGTTTGAGCTGCCTTGATGCAATGATCTGGATCCCGGAGAAGAGATTGGCGAGCGTTCCCTGCAGGGCCAGTGCCACGGCAATGCCGCCCACACCCAGTGTGGTGAGTACCGGGGCAATGGAGATATTGAGCGACTGCAGGATCATCAGAATGCCGACAATCACGATAACCCACCTGGTAAAGCTCACCAGCAGTGATGTGGAGTGGGCTTCATCATTGACTTTTCCCAGATACGCCCGTATCATTTCAGAACACACCGTTGAGATGATCCAGGTGACTGTGGCGATAAGTGCAATGACCAGCGTCTTTTCGATGTAACCCCGGATTGCCGGGGCAATCTTCAGGAAATGATACGCAAGATAAAGACCCGCCAGGAGAGCCCAGGGGATGATCACCTTCGTAAGTGCCCCCACAACGATATCGTCCCACTTCCAGGATGTCCGCTGCGCAATTACGTGGAGTGATGATATGATCCATCTTCGAACAATAAGACCGATAATCCAGGAGACTCCGACTATCGCCGCAAAGATGATAAGGCCCTGTAATGTCTCTGTTTCAATATGCATAGGATCTCCCTGTACTGCACTATCACAGAACTTGGACTGTTGCAAAGAATTTCCTGGGTAGTAATACGGTATTACAAAAAGCATAATATAAGTAAAATCAAATGGTTGTTGCCCTTAAAAAAAAAGCATCTTTTCTTGACAGTCTTGGAGCAAGGATGTTATGAATCACCATTCAGAATTATGCGAGGAGCACATATGTTGGAGATCAGATTGCATGGAAGAGGCGGACAGGGAGCGGTCACCTCGGCAGAGCTTGTGGCGATTGCAGCCATAAACAAGGGTAATTTCGCTCAGGCTTTTCCCAGTTTCGGCCCCGAGCGACGGGGTGCACCGGTGGTTGCCTTCTGCAGAGTAGATGACAAGAAGATCAATATCAGGGCAAAGGTATACCATCCTGATGTTGTAATCGTCCTGGACCCCGGACTCCTGACCCTTCTCGATCCCACCGAAGGGATGAGTGATGATGGGATCCTTATACTGAACACGAAGAAGGCCCCGGAGGATATCGATGCCCTGTCCGGGAAGTCTGTGCGTGTGGCAACCGTGGATGCTAACACGATCGCGATGGAGGAGTTGGGAAGACCCATCGTAAACACGACCATGTTGGGGGCCTTTATCAAGGCCACGGGGCTGATTGATATCGAGGATATCCAGGAACCACTGATGGAACGGTTCGGATCCAAACTCGGTTCCCGGAACATGAAGGCCCTGCAGCGGGCGTATGAAGAGGTTTCCCTTAAGGAGTAGAACCATGGCAAAACCAATGGAACAGATAAAATGGCAGGAATTGGAACCAGGGTCCGTTGTGGTGGAAGTCGGCAATGCCCTGGAGTACGAGACAGGTACCTGGCGATCGGAAAAACCTGTCGTCAATAAAGACCAGTGCATCAAGTGCGGGGTATGCTGGCTGTTCTGTCCGGACGGATGTATCGTGAAAGCGCCGGAAGGACATTTTGAGGCGAACCTTCTCTACTGCAAGGGATGCGCAATTTGTGCGAAAGAATGTCCGGTCGGATGTATCACCATGGTCAGCGAGGAGGAATAACAGATGGCTAAGGTAAGAAAAGGTATAGAAGTCTCCATAGCCATGGCGGACGCTGTTGCGCAGGCGAATGTGGATGTCATAGGAGCCTATCCCATTACGCCGCAGACCCATATCGTTGAGCATCTCTCCGAGATCGTGGCTAATGGTGAGCTCGATGCCGAGTTCGTCCCGGTGGACAGCGAGCATTCGGCAATGAGCGTGTGCTGCGGTTCTGCAGCGGTAGGGGCGAGGACATTCACATCCACGAGTTCTCAGGGGCTTGCCCTGATGGCTGAGATATTCTACATTGCCGCGGCCATGAGGCTTCCCATAGTGATGGCGCTGGCAAACAGGTCTCTTTCCGGCCCGTTGTCCATCTGGAACGATCACACCGATACCATGATGGTGCGGGACGCCGGATGGATACATATCTTCGTGGAGAACGGACAGGAATCGTACGACAACATATTCACGGCATTCAGGATCGCTGAAGACGCTGGCGTCATGCTTCCGGTGGCGGTGAATTTTGACGGATTCATCCTCACCCATATGATCGAGCCTATTGAATACGAAGATAATGAAACCATCGCGAAGTACCTCCCGCCTTTCAAGATGAAGAATACTCTGCATCCGGATAATCCGGTCTCCATGGGTTGTTTCGGGATGCCCGAGATCTATACAGAGGCCCAGATGCAGCGGGAGAACAGTATTCGCAGCGCCTACCCCACGATACTCAAGGCATGGGAAGAATGGGGCAAACTCACGGGAAGATACTATCATCCCGTCGAGACCTACCGGGTTGAAGATGCCGACTACTGCATCGTCACCATGGGGTCCTACGGTGAAACAGCCATGGAGGTCGTCGATTCCTTAAGACAAGAGGGAGAGAAGGTGGGGGTTGTGAAGATCCGCCTCTGGAGGCCGTTCCCCGTAGATGAGTTCTGCAAGGTGGTCCTCGGAAAGGAATCCCTGATCGTCATAGACAGGGCAATCAGCTTCGGCGGACCGGGTGGTCCTGTAGCCTCGGAATTGCGGTCTGCCCTGTATAAGAAAGAGGGTGCACCGGTAATTGTGAACACCGTTGCCGGACTGGCAGGAAGAGACGTGTCCCGCAATGATTTCAGAAATATTATCTTGGATGGCAAGGCCAGGGCGCAAAAGGGTGAGACCGAAGGGTTTACCCTCTATGGCCTGAGAGGATAAGGAGTACGTTATGGATAGATTCTCGGTTTTTTCTTCAAGACTTGTTGATAAGTCAGAGAATTTCACCTCAGGTCACAGGGCCTGTCAGGGATGTGCCGAGGCCCTGGCGGTGCGGCACGTGATGAAAGCGCTGGGCAGGGACACAATTGTCGCCATGTCCACGGGGTGCATGGAGATCATCTCCTCGCCGCTGCCGCTGACCGCATGGAAGGTGCCGTGGATTCACAATGCCTTTGAGAATTCCGCCGCCGTTATCTCCGGGTGTGAGGCCGGGATGAAGGCCATGATGAGGAAAGGCAAAGTCCCCCAAAAGAAGATCAACTTCGTGGCCATGGGCGGCGATGGCGCGACCGCCGATATTGGAATGGGGCCTCTGTCCGGTGCCCTGGAGCGCGGACATGACATGGTCTATATCTGCTATGATAACGAAGCGTATATGAATACGGGTATTCAGCGTTCCAGTTCCACTCCGTACGGTGCGAGCACCACAACATCGCCTGCAGGCAGGGTCAGTATCGGCCAGACAACCCAGAAGAAGAACATGCCTCAGATCGCCGTGGCACACAACATTCCCTACGTGGCAACCGCGTGTCCGAGTTTCCCCTTTGATCTGATCGACAAGGTCAAAAAGGCGGCCGAGATGCCCGGTGCTGCATATGTTCATATCCTGTCCGTCTGTCCGACCGGGTGGCGGATACAGCCCCAGGATGCAATCAAATACGGCAGATTGGCCGTAGATTCCTGTGTATTTCCTCTCTATGAGGTTGTGAACGGAAAATACCGGGCCACCTATACTCCGTACCAGAAATTACCGGTAACGGAGTACCTCAAGGGTCAGGGCAGATTCCGACATCTCACAGACAAGGAGATCGAGCAGATACAGGCAAAGGTTGATAGCGATTATCAAAAGATTCTGAAGAGATGTGAAGAGGACAGGTAAGATGGCAGTAGACAGAAAAAAGATTGATAAGATCATATCGGGCTATGAGAAGTCGGAGGAATCCCTGCTTGCGATACTGCAGGATTTCCAGAAGGAGTTCAGCTATGTTCCTGAAGAAGGTATGGAGAAGCTGAGCGAGGTCTTGGGCGTCCCTGCGAGCAAGATCTATGCGATGGGGACCTTCTACAAGGCCCTTTCCCTGGTACCTACGGGCAAACATATATGCAAGGTGTGCACCGGGACGGCATGTCATTTAAAGGGGGCCTCCAACCTGGCGGACGTTATCGGGAGGGATCTGAAGGTAAAGCCTGGTGAGACTACCAAAGACGGGAGGTTTACCCTTCAGACGGTGAACTGTGTGGGGGCATGTGCTCTAGCCCCTGTTGTAGTGGTGGATGATGAAGACTATTATGAGGGATCTTCTCCCCAGAACGTTGTCAAGAATCTCAAGAAGTATAAATAAGGATTGGGAAGGTTGATGATCATGGAGACCAGGAAGATACAATCAGTTGAAGAGTTCAACGAGTACAGGACGAAGATTCTTGATACCGGGAAGGACGGATACCCGGTGATATACGTGTGCGGGGGCACTCCCTGTCTTGCCAAGGGCAGCAGGGAGGTGGCAAAGGCCTTCGAGAAGGAGATCGAATCCCAGAAACTTGAATGCAGGGTTGAGCTGAGCATGAAGATAACGGGCTGCCAGGGATTCTGCAGCAAGGGCCCGGTAGTTTCTTTCGGGGATAATATCGTATATCTGGAAGTAAAGCCCAAGGATGTGCCGGAGATCATCGAGAAGACGGTGAAGAACCGTGAGATCATCGAGAAGTTGGGGTACATGGATCCTACCACGAAGAAGAGATCCGCCACCTTTGACACGATACCGTTCTATGCCTATCAGAAGCAGCTGGTACTTAAGGATCTCAGGGGTATAGATCCCTGCAGGATCGAGGATTACATAGCCAAAGGCGGATACAGTGCCCTGGAGAAGGCGTTCGGCATGACTCCGGATACGATTATTGATATGGTCGATAAATCCGGGCTCAGGGGACGCGGAGGCGGCGGATTCCCTGCGGGCAGGAAGTGGAAGTCGTGCAGGGCAATCGAGACCGATACCAGGTATGTGCTCTGCAACGGCGACGAGGGAGACCCTGGCGCCTTCATGGACAGGTCCATCATGGAGGGAAATCCTCATGCCGTGATCGAGGGCATGATCATAGGCGCATGGGCTGTGGGCGCTCACAAAGGATACGCTTATATCAGAGATGAGTATCCGCTTGCAGTCGAGGTGATGAGGAAGGCGGTCTCCGATGCGACAGCGCTCGGTCTTCTCGGTGAAAATATACTGGGGTCCGGATTTGATTTCGAGATAAAGATCACCCGCGGCGGCGGCGCCTTTGTATGCGGCGAGTCATCGGCCCTGATGAGGTCTGTTGAGGGAAAGGTCGGCGAACCGAGGGCAAAGTATATCCGTTCAGTGGAGAAGGGGCTCTATGAGCAGCCCACGGTACTGAATAACGTGGAGACCTGGGCCAATGTGCCCTTTATCATCAACAACGGGGTGGATTGGTTCAGAAAGACGGGAACGGACGGGTCCCCTGGGACGAAGGTCTTTTCACTTGCCGGCAAGGCGATCAACACAGGTCTGGTGGAGGTGCCCATGGGCATTACCATCCGGGAGCTGGTGGAGAAGCTCGGCGGCGGGGTAAAAGGCGGCAAAAAGTACAAGGCAGTGCAGACAGGCGGACCTTCGGGTGGTTGCATCCCTGAGTCCAAGTTCGATCTTCCCATTGATTTCGACAGCCTGACCGATGCGGGATCCATGATGGGTTCGGGCGGCATCATCGTCATGGACGAGGATACGTGCATGGTGGATGTGGCCAAGTACTTCATCTCGTTCCTGGCCGAGGAGTCCTGCGGGAAGTGTGCGCCGTGCAGGGACGGGTTGCCGCGCATGCTACGGATTCTCACCGACATTACCGAGGGAAAGGGCAAGGATGGCGATATCGAGGTGCTGGAGGAGCTGTGCGACGTGCTTTCGTACGCAGCGCTGTGCGGGCTCGGGACTTCTGCCCCCAACCCTGTTCTCTCCACCATCAGGTATTTCAGAGATGAGTATGAGGCCCATATCAAAGACAAAAAATGCCCCGGCGGTGTCTGCAAGAATCTCATCACGTACCGGATCGATCCTGATGCCTGTACCGGATGTACGCTGTGCGCAAAGCAATGTCCGCAGGATTGCATAACCGGTGAGAAAAAACAGACCCATGTTATTGATCAGGATAAGTGCATCAAATGTAACGTGTGCAGGGATGTCTGCAAGTTCGATGCAGTGTTGGTTGAATAAGGATTATGCCATGGAAAAGATCAAGATAGTAATCGACGGGAAAGAGGTAGAGGCGATCAAGGATCAGTGTGTTCTTGATGTTGCCCTGGAAAATGGCATCTACATCCCTGCGCTGTGTTACCACCCGGAGGTGGAGGCCAGCGGCGGATCATGCAGGGTCTGTCTTGTTGAGGCTCACCAGAACGGCCGCATGCGGCTCGTGACCTCATGCAACTACCCCGCCAGGGAGGGCCTGGAGGTCAAGACAGATACCGACCTGGTAAGGCGTATCCGCAAAGGCGTGGTGGAACTCCTCTTGTCCCGTGTTCCTGACTCGGAGGTAATCAGGGCACTTGCCGTAAAAAACGGTATCGACGAACCGAGATTCTTCGTAGACGAAGGGGATAATTACCGGAACAAGTGCATCGCGTGCGGATTGTGCACCCTGGTATGTGAAGATGTGGTAGGGGTCAGTGCGATTTCCATGCAGAATCGAGGGTATGAGAAGGTCCCGGGGACGCCGTACCACAAGGATTCCCAGGCATGTATCGGGTGCGGTGCGTGTGCCTATGCATGTCCCACCGAAGCGATCTCCATGACTGACACCGGGGATATCAGAAAGATCTGGGGCAGGGAATTCACCATGCTCAAATGCAGCGTGTGCGGCAAACCTTACATACCACAGGCCCAGGTAGACTGGATCGTGAAGACAACCGGCAAGGATCGGGCCTTTTTCGACAAATGCCCCGATCACAGGTAGCCTTGATTATCCTGTGATTCAAGCCTTACTGCCGATACGATCGGAAACCCGGAAAGTGCAGGGATGTCATCGTGCTTAAGAGAACGCGTTTGTTCTCCTAAAGGACGCGGTGTTCCCTGATCCTTTCTTCTCCGGCCTGCCGAACACCGGCTCAGAATCCCTAGAAGAGTGACGGCGGCATTGAACCGATCCGATGTTTTCTCAAGGGCTTCGGCCTTCAGGCAGGGGAGTCCACCGTGCACGGTTTTTCTCAGACAAGGGTGCTGCGCCGCGGGGCTCATCCGGGGCACGTAAGATCGGTCGTCCATGTCTGATGTCTCACAGACTGTTATGTGGGATGAGGTTGCATGGCAATATCCTTGACAGCGGGCCATGGATGTCTTTAATGAGACTTGTGTGAATGCTGTCATGAATTTTCTTGCCAGGGCATGAGGGCAAACGGCAGAGGCTGCAATCCCGCCTTGTCGTGCAGCACATGGCAGGCGGAGATTCGATGTAGTTGACAGGACGTGTTGATATCCGATAGCATAGATTTCCCTGTAGAGTGTAGGAGAAATAGAGCATGTTAGAGTTGATATCCGGCGGGTTTAAGAAGGCCCAGGATCTGCTTCAGGGCAAGACCGTCATTCAGGAAAAACATATCGATGAGGCCGTCAAACAGATCCGTATATCTCTGCTCGAGGCGGATGTCGAATTTCATGTCGTTAAGACCTTTATAGAAGGAGTCAAAGAAAAGGCACTGGGAGAACTGGTTCAGACCAGGGTTTCCCATGGAGGGAAAAAACTCAGGGCATCTCCTCAGCAGCATTTCGTCAAGATCTGCTATGATGAGCTGGTGGCTCTCATGGGCCCGGTTGATACCTCCATCACCTATGGGCAACGGCCTGTGACGGCGATCATGATGGTGGGGCTCCAGGGCAGCGGAAAGACCACCTCAACGGCAAAGCTTGCCCGGTTTGTGCAGAAGCAGGGAAAGAAACCCATGCTGGTTGCTGCCGACGTATATCGTCCTGCTGCAATCGACCAGCTCAAGGTGCTTGGCGGTCGTCTCGATATGCCCGTTTTCTTTGCCCCGGGGAAGACCCCGCCGCAGATCTGCAGGGACGCTCTGGAAGCGGCACAGATAAAGGGATGCAACGTAGTACTCTTCGACACTGCAGGGCGTACCATCCTCGACGATACCCTCATGAGAGAGCTCGAAGACATCAAGGAGATAACCAATCCCGAGAACATCCTGCTCGTCGTGGATGCGATGATCGGCCAGGAGTCGGTCAATGTGGCGAGAGAGTTCGACCGCAGGCTCGATCTTTCCGGGTTTATCCTCACGAAACTCGATGGTGATGCGCGGGGAGGAGCGGCCCTTTCCATAAAAGAGGTCGCGAGAAAACCCATCAAGTTCCTCGGTATGGGAGAGTCCCTGGACCGCCTCGAGGAATTCAGGCCGGACGGTCTTGCATCCAGGATACTCGGGCATGGTGATATTGTCGGCCTGGTGAAAGACTTCGAAGAGGTTGTGGACGAGAAAAAGGCCGAGGAGGATGCGGAGAAACTCCTCAGAGGAGATTTTACCTTCAATGATTTCCTCAAGCAGCTCAAGATAATGAAGAAAATGGGTTCGCTTACCGATATTATCGGTAAGTTACCGTTGGGGCAGCTCGGGATACCTCAAGGGGTGCAGGTTGATGACCGGGAGCTTGTACGGATAGAGGCTATTATCAATTCCATGACCAGATATGAGCGGGAAAATCCCGACTGCATGAACGACGGACGGATTTCCCGGGTTGCATCAGGCAGCGGACATCCAAAGAACAAGGTGGTTGAGCTGATCGGGAGATTCAACACCATGAGAGGCCTCATGAAGGGCCTGGGCTCCGGAAAGAAAAAGGCCCTGGGCAGGTTGGGACTGAATCCCAATATGGCCGGTATGTTAGAAGACCAGTTGCCCAAACAGCCCAAGAGGAGCCTCGTGGATTTGAAGAAGCGCAAGAACAAGAAGAAGGCTGCAAAGAAGGCAAAAAAAAGAAATCGTTGATGTTTTGCACCCTGATTGTGGGAGCGGTATGGTTGACAGGGAGTTGACAATCTACAGGAGGATTAACGAGGCCATCTCCTTTGCCCCGGATGTGGAGGCCGTTGCCGGGTCCATCCTGGATATCGTTATTGATGAGACCATTGCAGAGAATGCTTCCATCATGATGCCCTCTTATGACAAGACACAACTCGAGATAAAGGCAGCCAAGGGAAGTAAAGACAAGATCTCTCGTTTTTCGGAACACTCCCTCGGGCAGACCTTTCCCATGGGAGAGGGGATTGCCGGATCCGTAGCGCTGAGCCGGGAACCGATCATTATTCATGATACCAAAACCGATCCGCTCTACCAGAACAAGAAGATCAATGTTGAAATCGGATCCATGCTCAGTATGCCGCTTGTCTATTCCAAGAGCGAACTGGTCGGGGTCTTGAACCTGAGCCACTCCAAGAGGCAGGCCTTCAGCGAGGATGATCTGAAACTGGTGAACATACTCCTGAGGCCGGCTGCCCTCGCCTTGAGAAATGCACGGGTCATGCGGGATGTTGAAGAAATCAATACCATGCTCAAGGCTGAACTTTCCATGACTGACAAGGCCCTGGGCGAGTTCGGAAAGAACATATTCAGGGTCTTTACCTGCATGTCCATAGGGGTCCTCACTACCGATCCTCAAGGGGTGATAACCACGATAAACAAGAAGGCCTCAGATATGCTTTCTCTGGGTGTCGGTACAAACCTCTCCTCTCTGGTGGGTGAGGGGGTACTGGACCAGTTGGGTCCTGATATGGATGAACTCTCCATGGATGTTGAGGTGAACTCCCGGATACTCAACCTTGAATTATCTCTGCTTCCCATGAAGCCTCTGTGGCAGGTCCTGGTATGTATCCGGGACGTCACGATGGACAGGTTTAAAGAGAAGGAACTTGTCCGGGTGAAAGATCAGTATAAGGACATGGTGGAGAAGGCGCTGGATGCCGTCTATATCATCAAGGGCGGCCGTTTCCTGCTCACGAACAAGAAATTCCAGGAGATGTTGGGCTATGAGCAGGATGGTATTATCAATAAACATTTCAGACACTTTGTGACAAAAGAATCTGTGCGAAGGTTGGCTTCAGCACTGAGACCGCAAAAGGGGAATATCTTTGTTCCCAATCTCGAAGTGCAGGCAATCAAACGCGACGGTAAGACGTTATTCCTCGAGATCAGTATCGGGAGGCTGATCATAGAGAATGACCAGTGCTATGTGGGCGTAGTACGCGATATTACCAGTAAGAAGGAACTGCTGGCCTTGAAGACGCGGTTCTTACACGTTGCCTCTCACGAGATACGGGTCCCTCTGACCGTGATACGGGGATATGCGCGGATGTTGTCAAAAGATACTCATGAGGTCTTGTCTCCCGGCCAGAGGGAGAACATCTGCGAGATAGAGACCCAGTGTGAAAAGCTTCTGCATTTCAGTAATTCTCTGCTTGATTTTGCAAAGATAAATACCGAAAAGATCTCTCTGCATAAACAGCAGGTGGGCAGCCGTGATTATATTAAGGGCATCGTGAGAAACATGCAGATAAGTGCGAAAGACAAGAATGTGGAAATCATATTCGAAGATAACAACAACAATCCCGATCTGTATGTGGATCCCATCAAATTCGAGCAGGCCATATGCAATCTGCTTGATAATGCGGTGAAGCACTCCCCCGATGGAGGTAAGGTACGGATTACCGTATCCAAAGGAGCCTCTGACGGTGATGCCATCAATAAGATTCTCAATCAGGAAAATGTTATTCTGTCTTTCCTTGATCAGGGGCCCGGCATAAGACCGGAGGAGGCGCGGGACTTATTCAGTGATTTCTATGTAGGCGTAAACGGGAGGGCAAAGGGTGGAATCGGCCTTGGACTTGCCATTACCAAGGAGATCATCCATGCCCATGGAGGGCAGGTGGAAGCCCGGCCGTCAGGTGACGGAGGGCATTTTATCATCACAATACCCTTGAACAGCTAACTTATTTAATGTATTTAATAATATAAATTACTGGTGTGCTTGGATGACTATGATCGATAAGATTAGAATTTTAGTTGTAGATGATGATGATAGTATTCGGAGGTACATAGCCAAGCTGCTCACACAAAGCGGTTATGACGTCGAAACCGCATCCAACGGGAAAGATGCCTTGAATGTCCTGCGCACCAAAGATGAGGTTTCACTCGTCATCCTGGACATTCTCATGCCCGAGATGGACGGTCTTGAGACGCTCAACGAGATACGGAAACTTGCCGGTGATGTGCCTGTCTTGATGCTGTCTGCTCTGGGTCAGACGAATATTATCGTCAAGGCTATGAAGGCCGGTGCCACCGATTATCTCGTCAAACCTTTCGAGGAGGAAGAGCTGGAGCTCGCTATAACCAAATCCCTTGAGAAAAAGAAACTCCTCTCCGAGATCTCCACCCTGAAGAAACAGCTCAGGATCGATGAGCTTCGTGGTGAATTCATCTATAACAGCCCCAAGATGCAACGGGTTAAGGATCTGGTGGACCAGATAGCGGAAACCGATGTGAGTGTTCTGATCGAAGGCGAGAGCGGAACCGGCAAGGAACTGGTGGCTCGGGCGCTCCATTACCGGTCTGGCATGAGGGACAAACCCTTTATAAAGGTCAACTGTGCCGCACTACCCCATGAGCTCCTCGAATCAGAGCTGTTCGGCTATGAACGGGGTGCATTCACCGGTGCCTACAAGGCAAAGGCGGGAAAATTCGAACTGGCCAATAATGGCACCATATTCCTCGATGAGATCGGCGAGATGGATCTTGGGATCCAGTCCAAGCTTCTCCAGGTGCTGCAGGGAGGGACCTTCTCACGTCTCGGCGGCAAACAGGATGTCAAGGTCAACGTCCGCGTCATTACTGCCACCAACAGGGATCTGAGAAAGGCTGTGGAGGATGGAATCTTCAGGGAGGATATCTACTATCGTCTCAATGTGGTCAATATCCACATCCCCCCGCTGTCGGAGAGAAAGGAAGACATTACCTATCTCTTTGAATATTTCCTCGATGCGTATAATGAGAAGTACGGAAAGAATATTGTTGTGGACAAGGAAGATCTGTATCCTCTTTTACTGGGATATCCCTGGCCCGGGAATGTACGGGAACTGAAGAACCAGGTGAAGAGGCTGGTGATCCTGAGTGATATCAATGATCTGATGCGATATCTCAGGGACGGGGGCGCGTTTGCACAGGAGCGGCAGGTGAAGACTGCTGCACAGGAGACCTTTGCGGTCACCTCTGATGAAACAGAGATTATCCCGCTGAAACTGGCTGCAAAAGAGGCGTCTTTAAAGGCTGAGCGGGATATGATTCTTAGGGCGCTGAAAGAGACAAACTGGAACAAGAAAAAGGCTGCACAGATACTTCAGATAAGCTATAAGGCCCTCCTGTACAAGATAAAGGAATGCGGTATAGAAAAATGATGAAAGACATGCTGATGAAGAACATACTGACAGCCCTTATGATCTTCCTGATCCCCGGAGCTGTCTTTGCCCAGGAGGTCCTGTATCTGATTGGGCCTTCCGACCTCCTGGAGATATCTGTCTGGGGAGAGGAAACACTTTCGCGTCAGGTCGTTGTGAGAACCGACGGGTATATCTCCCTGCCGCTCGTCGGGGATATCAAGGCTGCCGGGAAGACTCCCCCGCAGTTGCAGAAAGACATAGAGTCCGTTCTTTCAAAATTTATCAAAGACCCGCACTGTGCGGTCATCATCGTGGAGCCGAGGAGCAAACGGTTTTATATCGAGGGGCAGGTGAATGCCCCCGGGGAATACGTACTCGATCGTGAAATGTTTCTCACCCAGGTCATTCCCAGGGCCGGCGGGTTTACCGAGTGGGCCAACAAGGGAGACATCATTATCCTGCGTTATATGGGCAGCGAACAGACGAGATTAGAGGTGGACTACACCAAGATCATAAAAGGCAAACAACAGGATGTATCCATCATGCCTGGAGATACCATAATAGTACCGTGAGGAATAAGGTAGCCCCAGCTGTCATATCATTTTTTCTGTTGTCTATGATCGTATGCGCTTGTGCGCATGCGGCCACGTATGAAATCCATCCGGGCGTGAGAGCCACGTATGAGTACACGGACAACTATTTCGGTACGGCTCACGATAAGGAGCAGGAGAACATCTATGAGGTCGGACCGACCCTGGATTTCTCGTGGGCAACGCCGGTATGGAGTTGGGAGAATTCAGGATATATCGCCAAGCGATACCATGAGGAGTTCGATGAAGATGATTCCACGGAAGCCACTGCAGAGAGTCATCTGACCGCCTCATCCATCCGTCATGCCCTCGATCTTGCCTATTCATACACTCAGACCAGCCGAAGAGAGAGCCTTGAAGACCCCCGCGGGATAACCCGCGTGAACACAGGCTCTGTGGGATATACCAACACCCTGAGCCCTGAGACATCCCTTTCACTGGGGTATTCTCTGACGGACGAGAACAATCCCTCGCCGGATGAGGACATCATGAGCCAGGGTCCGACATTTTCCTTCACGCACCAGCTGACCCGGAGAGGACGCCTGAGTGTATCGTATGGGTATGTGTACCACGATTATGAGATCAGCGAGAACACCTGGGTCTCCACCTCGAGCGCCCACTGGGGATACATGGTCACCCCTTCTCTTGAACTCGGGACCGGATTTACCTATGAACATGAAGACCGGGGGCGTTTGCCGAGCGAGGACATTTACAGTGCATCGCTTACAGCGGGGTACGTACTTGCCCGTCATACGACCATCGATGTTGCCGGCGGTTACAGCTGGCTGGTCATGGAACATGAAGACCGGGAGGGCACATACACGCTTGCAGCAGATATCTCCAGCGAAACACGATACGATACGTTCTCCCTTTCCGCATCCAAGGGCTACACCGCTGAATTCACCACAGACCGATACGGTACCTATGATACCTGGTCAATATCCGCGACATGGGACAGGACGATGATGAGAGATCTGATCTTTTCTGCTTCGGCATCACTCGATGACAGAAAGCCCACTTCCGATACACTGGAGGAGCGGGAGCGGGACAAGGTGGGAAGCGTTTCCCTTGCCTGGACGCCTTCAGAGCATTTCGAGGCACGGGCCTCGTACGAGCGTCTCCGGCATGAGTACGAGATTTCAGATACGGAGCGGGAAAACCGATACAGGATTATCATAGAGGGGCGATATTGACAGATCAGGCAAAGCATATAGAAATACAGGACATCTTCGATGCACTGGTGAAGAAGTGGTACTGGGTCACCATCCCGCTGGTGTTCTTTCTCCTGGTGGGTGCATGGCTCTACGTGGTCCTTCCCAGGACCTATGAGGCATCGACCCTTATCCTGGTGCAGCCGCAGGAGATCCCTTCCGCCTATGTCGAGGCAACGGTGAGCTCCGGGATAGAGGAGCGGGTGAGAACTCTCTCCCAGGAGGTCATGTCCCGCTCGAATCTTGAAAACATCATACAGGAAATGGGGCTTTTCAGGGAGGAGCAGGCAAAGGGTGTCTCCCTGGATATCCTGGTGGCATCGCTTCGGAAACGTATTCAGGTGGATACGAGCGGCGGCAGGAGGGGACAGACGAGTTCCTTCACCATATCTTTCAAGGGGCGGGATCCCCGGGAGGTGGCCGATGTTGCGAACAGGCTCGCCTCATTCTTCATTGAGTCGCACCTGAAACTGCGGGCAAAACAGGCTGCGCAGACCACCCTTTTCCTGGAGAAACAGCTCAGTGATCTCAAGGCCCTTCTCCAGGAACAGGAAGCGCAGGTGGAGGAATACCGGAACAAATATATGGGAGAGCTCCCCGAGCAGTTAACGAGCAATATCTCCACCATTTCCGGCCTTCAAATGCGTCTCGAATCTCTCCAGGCATCTCTGGCGGATGCCATGAACCGGAGACTGGTAATCCAGAGGCAACTCTCCCAGATAGAGTCTGATCAGCCCGGGGCAACCCTGTCCCAGCGGGGAGCGCGGATCGCGGAACTCAAGGCCCAGCTTGAGGAGGTTTCATCACGGTACACCCCGGAGCATCCTGCAGTGAAACAGCTGAAAGAACAGATCACAGAACTCGAGAATCAATCGGATGAAGCGGGTCCCGGCAGTACCGATCCCGAGGTTGTGGAACTGAGAACCCAGTTCTCCACCATCAACATCGAGATAGAATCACTCAAGAACGACTCGGAACGGTTAAAAGAGCGGATAGACTACTACCAGCAGCGTGTGGAGAATACCCCGAAAAGGGAACAGGAACTTGCCGCACTCACCAGGGATTATAATATCACCCAGCAGAACTACCAGAGACTCTTGGACAGGCTGTATGAGGCAAAGCGGGCAGAGAGTATGGAAAAGAGGCAGCAGGGAGAACAGTTCAGGGTCCTGGATTATGCCCAGCCGCCCCAGATTCCCGTGAGCCCCAACCGCAACAGGATGGCCCTTGTCTTTCTTGCCCTCGGTCTGGCTGCTGGTACCGGCATTATCTTCCTGCTCGAGATGCTCGATTCAACGGTCAAGGGGATCAAACAACTGGAAAAATGGACCGCTGGCATCCCGTGCATAACGGCCATTCCCCTTGCGCTGACAGAGAAAGACAAGCGCAGGAGAAAGCTCAAGACGATTTTATATATCGCACTGAATCTTTCGCTGGTTATCGCTGGTGTGGTCGTCATAGGGTATTCACGTATTCATAACATTATTGTAGACATACCGTTACCATTGCCGTTTTAGAGGCCGGCTGCTATGTACAGAGATTTTTTCGGCTTGAAAATAAAACCGTTTTCCATCACCCCGGATCCGCGGTTTCTGTACATGAGCCCGGGGCACAAGGAGGCATTGGCACACCTTCTCTATGGCATCAAAGAGGCGAGCGGGTTTGTGGTTATCACCGGCGAGGTGGGGACCGGGAAGACCACTATCTTAAATGCCTTTCTTTTGAAATTGCCGCCGCGTATGCCCAAAGTGGTGGTGAAGAATCCTCACATCCAGCCGGAAAATCTCTATTTCCTCCTGGGTGAAGCCATTGGCATGCCCGAGGAAAAACGCCGCAGGGAAAATGTCCATGAGTATGAAGAGCGCCTCAAGGCAACCGGCGGAGTGGTTTTGATCGTCGATGAATCTCAGGGATTGTCCGTGGAGATGCTCGAAGAGATCAGGCTGCTGTCAAATCTCGAAACAACGAACGAGAAACTCGTCCAGATAATGCTGCTGGGGCAGCAGGAGCTGAATGAGAAGCTCAAGAGTCCACAGCTTCGACAGCTGAAACAGCGCATCGGCCTCAAGTACCATATCCCCCCCCTGGACAGCAATGAGACGGGAGACTACATTGATCACCGGCTCAGGGTTGCCGGATATGAACCCAGGGAGAAACCGATCTTTACGGCATCTGCACTTGGCGAGATATATCGCTACAGCAAGGGATTCCCCAGGCTCATCAATATCGTATGTGACAATGTCCTGCTTGCCGCCTATACCGAGAATATTTCTCAGATAAGCGCATCCATGGTGAGAAAGGTTGTGGTGGATCTCGAGAGCACCTATGGTAAGCCTGGATCAAAGCCGTCGTCATTGCTGCGAGGTTCAGGGGGATCCAGGGCCAGGGTGTGGCTCAAGGTCGCCGTGGCTTTCGGGCTTTGCCTCGTCCTTGCCACCGCAGGATGGACACTCTATTCGATCGGCACACGCTCTCCGAAGCAAGTAGATACGGCGGTCTCCCGTATCGAGACCGCAGCACCTGACAAGAAACCGGAGAAAAGCGTTGAGACACCCAAACAGGTTATACCCCGGGAATCAGTGAAGCAGAAGGAGGAGGTCATTTCTCCTGCACAGGACAAGACTCTCAGGAAGCCCATAAAAGAAAAGGTAGTGATGCAGGATGAAGGCGCTGTCAGTGATGAACCGCCGATCCCCCCGAGTCTGGGGGATGCGCAGCAGAAGCCGGAAGGCACACTCGTTACTGTCAGTGTGGGCGATACCATTGCAGAGCTTGCCGCGGGTCACTACGGCAGGGTGGACGCCTCGATATTGCGTTCTATAAAACAGGCAAACCCAAGCATTGAGAATATCGACCTGATCTATGAGGGACAGCAGATCTTTATGCCTGCAGTAAAGACCGTTCCACGGGTGCTCTACAGCGTCAGCGTCGCATCGTATCATTCGGTGACCGAGGCAAAGGCGGTCTTCCTGGATTTGTTGAGCAAAGGGTATGAAGCCACCATATATCCCTATCTGGATGCACAGGAAAACACCTGGTACAGGATCACCATCGGGACGTTCGGCGCCAAACCCGATGCCATCAGTTACTCGGCCCAGCTCAAGGAAAAGGGCTTTTTTTATGCAAAACCGGTCAAGATAAGCATGGAGGAATAGCACGTGAAGGTATCGAAGGCATTGGAGAAAAAGGATGTTGATTTCTTGAGACAGGCGGCTACTACGGGACGTCTTGACGATCATCTCTACATGCACCATATGCCGTATTCATACACGGCGGAACAGATACGAAAGCTGAGAACATTCATCTTCCATATGCCGAACAGCACGACTCCGCGGGTCATCATGATAACAAGTGCCCTGCCAGGTGAAGGGAAGTCAATCATTGCATCAAATCTGGCTATCGCCATAGCCAAGGGCGACGACCAGTATGTCCTGCTTGTGGAGTGCGACCTGAGAAAACCTTCTCTTCACGAGCTGTTCAAGTACCCCCCGTCAAAGGGTGTAAGCGAGATAATTCAGGGCAAGGCCGATATAGGCGACTGTCTCATCAAGACTCCCATAGAGAAACTCACGATCCTGCCCGCTGCTCAGGAGGCGCCGGCCAACCCGTCTGAACTTCTTGAATCCAAGAAGATGAGTTCACTCATCAAAGAGCTGAAGGATCGGTATACAGACCGGTTTCTCATCATCGATACCTCTCCCATCCAGGCGACGGTTGACCCGAAAATCCTTGCGGACCAGGTGGATGCAATAGTCATGGTAACCAGGTACCGCTATACAAAAGAGGCGGAATTCAAGATGGCGATGGAAACGCTGCCCAAGGATAAGGTCATCGGTACGGTGCTCAATGCACTGGATGAACTCCCGGCAAAGAAATACAAATACCACAAATACAACTACCACAAGTACTATTAAACCGAAAATTGTTCAGGGCTGTCCCTCCAAGCGGGACAATGCCCATCAGTCTTTTTTTCATCTGACGAGTACGTAAGTTCGTAGATATTGTCGCCATCTGTATGAGTATGGTATGCTTTATCCATGCTTGCTCGTCTGGGTGCCCATATCTTTCCCGGCAGATGTCTTGTCTGCGGAGCAGCCGGTCATGTCAAGCTCGGTGTATGTGGATCGTGCAGGGGGCAGATCCGGCATGTTCCCGGGCCTGTGTGCGATATCTGCGGCAAACCCATCGGCTCTCCAGGGACCTGCATAGAATGCGTACGCAAAAGACCTCCTTTCGACAAGGTTCTCTCTGCAGGGGTCTTTGAGGGTCTTCTCAAAGATATTATTCATCAATTCAAGTATCATAATGCTACATGGTTTAAGAAGCCGCTTGCCGGGCTTGTGTTTGATGCGCTTGCCCATACGGATGTCTGTCCCGATATGATCACCTTTGTCCCCATGCACTGGACGAGGATGATCAGCAGGGGATACAATCAGGCAGCCCTCATTGCCCGTGAATTGTCTGGATATATGGGCATATATATGAGATATGATGTAATACATAAAAAACGCAGGACCTTAAGCCAGGTTGGGTTGAAACGGTCTGACAGAATGGGGAATCTTCGTGATGTTTTCCTCTCCGCCGGGGTGGACGGGAAAACCGTTTTAGTTGTGGATGATGTCATAACAACTACCCGGACTGCACGCGAGGTGGCACGATCCCTGAAAAAGGCCGGTGCTTCGTATGTACTCTTCGTGAGCGTTGGAAGGATGATTAGATGACACCAGACAGGACTCATTCGAAAAAGGCACCCAGATACCTCGAAGACATCACCTACACCGTTGCTCCCGATCCATTATCTCAAAAAAAGGATACCCTGTTCGAATCCACCCTTTTTCTCGGGACATATGATGAAGAACAGATCATGCGGATACTCGATAAGGAGGGTATTATCGGGATTCTCCACGAGAGGGGATATCGGAATCTCATTATCAGTATATCGAAACATGACAACTACACATCAAGGCTGTACGTGAATTTTGACACACTGGAGAAAGAGACGAGGCTCATAGAACTCATTGTCCGGGAGGGTATATTCAGGCCGAAAGAACACTTTGTGGACGGATTCGATTTTGCCGAGGGCCTGTCCATGATTCTGATCGAATGGCTGGCCCTCCAGGACCCCAAGGCCGCATACAAACCGGGCAAACCGAGATTGCCGGGGCAGATTTATCCGGGCCTCGGGGGGCTTAAGAACATACAGGGCATGCTCTACTCATTCGGCAAATCCATGGGCAAGGATGCCATAATCGACATTCCCGAGTTTTATCATGCAGCAGTCATCTATTCCCGCATGTATTCAGAGATCTATTCCCGCATGTACTCGTTCTTTTCTCCAATTGATGCAGGACAGATGCAGGCAATGATACGCGATCTGAACGACAGACCCCTTGCAGAGATCTCATTTGCCATCACCTGTGACTGCCTTGTACATGCCAGAACCGGTGAAAAAGCCCAGTGGAGGCCCTCTGAACAGATCTACCCCATTTCAAGAAAGCTGAAACAGTACGTTGACCATAAACAGTACCATGCCCTTGTGGAGCAGACCATGAATGAGCTCAGTTTTTCCCTGGATTGGGAGAAGTACGAGCGGCTGAAGGAACAGGGGATAACAGATGAAGTATAGGTTCGGTATTATCGGTCTGGGAAGGGTGGGCGGTGCCATAATGACGCTTATGAGGCAGGCCGGGCATACCCCGGTATGGGCGGTCTCTTCGAAGGCAGGCCGCAGAGGTCTCGAGGTGTTCTCATCCCTGCCGGATGAGCCCTTCGGGGCTGAGGTGGTGTTTCTCACGGTACCGGACAGTGTTATCGAACACCTGGCGGAAGAGATCACAGGCAGATGGGGGAAGGCCTGTGACGGGATCGCTTTCTTTCATTTCAGCGGGCTTTTTTCTTCGGACCTGCTCGAAAGCCTTGAGAGAATGGGTGGCGAGGTTGCGAGCCTGCACCCCCTGCAGTCCATCATGGATGTTGCTCAAGCCGGTCGTGCCATTCAGGAGAGCTTCTTCACGGTGGAGGGATCTGAAAACGCCGCTGCCATCGCCAGGGACATGGTTTCCTCCATCGGTTCCCGTGTGAAGGACATAGCGAAACAGGACAAGGTCCTCTACCATGCCGCCGCAGTGATTGCATCGAATTATCTGGTAAGCCTTGCAGCCCAGGCTGAAGGGCTCATGGAGGCAATAGGGCTGTCTCTGGACCACCTGATTCCGCTTATCAGGGGGACGGTATCAAATATCGAAAAACACGGCAGGTCAGCACTCACCGGCCCCGTACAACGGGGCGACTGGGCGACAGTCAGTGCACATCTCACAGAGCTCGACAAGAGGTTTCCCGACATCCTGCCGTCATACCTCATGCTGGGTCAGTACACGGCGCGTCTTTCGGGGAAGAGCTGGCCCGAAGGTGCCTGGTCCCCTGACAAGGTGCTTGATTGGGATCTCATGGCTGAAAAAGCGACGATATACAAGAACAGAGACATGAAGCTTGTCTTTACGAACGGCTGCTTCGATATCATCCATGAGGGACATGTATCGTACCTGAGACAGGCCCGTGCCTTGGGGGACGCGCTGGTTGTGGGGCTCAATTCGGATGAATCGGTATCGAGACTGAAGGGCCACGACAGGCCTATAAATAACGTATCAGCCCGTGCCGCCGTTCTTGCCTGCCTGGAATGCGTCGATCATGTGTGCATTTTTACTCAAGACACCCCGTATGAACTCATCGACAGAATCCGCCCTGACATCCTGGTAAAGGGGGGGGACTGGAAGGTGGAAGACATCGTGGGCAGCGATATTGTAAAGGCTTGCGGCGGTGAAGTGTACTCGCTCCCATTCAGACCGGGTCACTCCACCACCGGTATAATCAATAAGATCAGAGAAGACTAGAATCCCAGTATAAATCTCAGTGAATATCGTCGGTCGGTGCGCTGGCCGGCATATGCACCTATCTCCTCCGCATAGGTGAGGATGTCGAGCCGGGCATATTTCGCATCGAGGGTCAGCCCGGAGGTAAAATATCCCTGATAGAGCCCGACACGCAGAGACAGGACCTTGGGAAATTTTATTTCAGCACCGAGACGGATCCTCTTGGCGATGTCGTCATCGTCACCCAGCTGTGAGAAGACATCAACATAGTCCAGGGCAAGGGTCGTCTTGGTGATCCAGAATTCATGGTCTACGGCAAACCCGACATCGACATGATCATCCACATCCTGGGCATCCCCGAGGTCGCCGCCCACGAGGTTGTTTGCACTGATGCCTATCTTCGCGCCGGGCATCCCCATGTCATCGAGTTTGCAGATAACGCCGACATCCACCAGTACACCGTTGCCGTCTACCAGGTCGTCATCGATCAGATCGTCGAAATCTTCAGAGGTGATGTCAAGGACGGTATATTCTTCGGTCAGGCTCTGCCGGTTGATGTATTTTGCGCTGGCTCCCACAAGAAGGGTGTCATCAAGAAACCCATGGGCGTATCCCGCCCCGACACCGGTATCGTTTATGACGTTGGTGATGACCTTGGGGTATTGCCTGTCGTAGACCTCGAGGTCCATCCTGGCAGTACCGATGAGGCCGAATGCGAATCCGGGCATCGAGTAGGACGGGAAGAGATTCAAGGCAAGATGCGCCCTCTCTCCGATATTCTCCCGCAGAAACTCAGCTGTTTCTATTTCATCATCAAAGTCCACATCAGCTGCATCACGGTATATGTCGTAGGCGTTCTCACCCACTTCCATCTCGAGCGGGAAGATTGATGCCCGTATTGTTTTGATATCCGCAAGACCGGCCGGATTGTAAAAGAGGGCATTTGCATCGTTGGAGACTGCAACGAAAGCACCGCCCATACCCATGGGCCGCATGCCTTTATAGATATATGGATATTCCGCACCACTGCACAGCGCAGATGTCAATATCATGAACAGAACGACCAGCAAGATCTTCTTCATGGTGATTCCTCCTCAGTTGTATCCCAGCAGTTGGTTGCTGATAAAGTCCGAGATCATTGATCCGCTGTATCCGTTTATGGCCGCGGATATGGCATCTTCATCCGCGCTGTCATCCAGCCCGAGAAGTTCCCGCAGGAAGTCATTGAACTCATCAGAGAGGTCTTCATCCCCGCCGATGGTTGCAATAAGGACACGTAAGGCCGACGATACATTTCTGAGGTCGGCGACCAACGAGTCGATGATCTCCTGGTCGGAATCGATGTAGGCTGCCAGGTCATTCAGCAGGGCTGCCCAGTCATCGTCCTGGGGGAATAGTTCCTGGTAGGCATACTTGTTGACTGGTGCATTGCTCACGACAACTTCACCCGCACAGTACCCGATCTTCATGATGAAGTGCAGGGCTGAAGCGATACCCAGTTGGACGACATCATCGTCTTGAGGGGACAGATTGCCGTCGGTGTAGTAGTCCACAAGGGTCTCAAGGATATCCTGTGCAATCACCAGATTCTCGAGAAGGTTTTCTATGGAGGTGATCGCAATGTACTTGGGATCTGTCGATGCCGCTGCCTCAGGTGCCGCCTCAATAAAGGAAGAAGGCTGCATTTGAGATGTTACCTCTACAGAAAGTGCAGCTGCAATGGCATCGAAGCTGTCATCGTCTGTCGAGTCGGCATTTTCGATGAGGTACGTGAGGTCTATGCCCGCCTTACCCATATATGCAGAAGCGAGGAGCCTCGCAACCTGTGAGTCCGGCTCTGACGGATCGTAATCATCCCCGATCAGGGAGATGACCTCGTCATAATCTCCGTCATTCAGGGCTATCTGCGCCGCTTCAATGTTTGCCGCCTCGCTTGAATCATCGGCCAGGGACTCAAGAAGATTCGAGTCACACCCATACAGGGCAAGCAGGATGACAGCAATAAGGATGTAGCGTTGTTTTTTCATTTCTCTCTCCTTGCTGATGTTGATATGGTAGCTGCCCTACTAGTATCGGAACATTTCCCCGTAGAATTAATTCGCGATGGATTGTGAAAGATCATCAATGATCATGAAACCA